>Ga0310697_10002522_pt1 | contig 19287 bp, 15 predicted proteins | sample 172DNAGHGlowgp2_FD_203883 | JGI IMG/M metagenome (GOLD analysis project Ga0310697, IMG submission 203883) | Sheep rumen microbial communities from Palmerston North, Manawatu-Wanganui, New Zealand - 1728 DNA GHGlow gp2 (v2) (version 2) | ecosystem: Host-associated > Mammals > Digestive system >... | reverse complement strand
GCGTGCTTTCCGGCTGCTGCGCTTCAATGTCCGTCGGAACGGACGGATCCAAGGTCGGCTCATACGAAACAGCCGGCGTAGGCAGCGCATATTCTTCGATCGTGTTCAGATCCACAAGCGAAGTCGTGCAGGTCTTCAGATACAGCGTAAGCGAGATCGCGGCAAACAGAATGAGATCGCAAAGGACGATCAGCAACATTCTGCTTTTGTTGAAATGCTGCTTCTTGAACGCGCCGTCGATCCGCAGAACGTCGTACAGCAGTACGGACAGCACGAACAGGATCGGGATCGCGATCGGCAGCCACGGCAGATTGGCGCGGATAAAGGAATGCGGGTTGTAGTATTCAAGCAGGTGGAACAGGATATAGACGGCGGAAAAAACGATCCCCAGGTTCACAAAAACGACGGCGATCAAACGGATCACCGTCCGTGCTTTCTTCGGGAGAAGGGAACGCTTTTCGGACATGGGCAGCTCCAATCACCTGCGGTCTTCGCGGAACACGATGGCACGCTGTAAGAGATAGGAGAGCGGGTACACGACGAGCTGCACCGGGATATAGACGATCCACTTGTTCATGCCGATCGAGACGGCGCCTGCGGTGAGACCGCTCTGGATGCCGAGAATGATCACCGACAGCAGGGCGTATTTCAGGAAGCTCATACGCGAATCCTTTGCGTGGAACACCAGATAGCGGTTCAGGAAATAATTGCAGGTGCAGGAAACGATCCTTGCGCCGACGACGCTCAGAAGGCTCTGCAGCTCATCCTGCGCAATATAGCGCGAGGTCAGCCAGAGGAGCAGCACATACACCGCGTAATCGACCAGAAAGCTGATGAAAGAGGAGGCGACGAAGCGCAGGAACGAGGTCCCGAGAAGCAGGACCTTGTAGATGCGGAACGAATCCTTGACCGCATGAAAATGCGAGGATTTGTTTTCTTCGATATAGACGGTGTCGATCCATTCCTCGACGATGTCGATCTTGTTCTTTGTGCAGTAGATCAGCTGATTGATCTCGTATTCGTACCGGTCGCCCTTCAGCCCGCACATCTCGGGAATGCGGGACGCGGAAAACGCGCGGAGCCCGGTCTGCGTATCATAGACGCGGACGCCGGTGCAAAACTTGAATACGCCGCGGGTGATCGCGTTTCCGGCGCGGCTTTTGAACGGGACGTTTCCGGTGAACTTGCGGGAGCCGAGGATCAGCGCGTCGGGATGCTCTTTGAGCCGCTCCGCTACGCGCAGCGCGTCGGAAACGAGATGCTGCCCGTCCGCGTCGACCGTCATCACGGCTTCATCCGCAGGGAAATGCTCGCCGATGTAGCGGAACGCCGTCTTCATCGCTGCGCCCTTGCCCTTGTTGACCTCATGCTCCAGAAGAACGACATGATCGAATGCGCGGACGGCGTCAAAAACAGGGCGGCAGGCTTCGCTGCTGCCGTCGTTGACGACGACGATCGGAAAAGACGTCTGCCCGGTAAAATCCTTCAGGACGCCGAGCAGCTTTTCGTCCGGTTCATATGCGGGAATAACAACGATCATGTTTGATCCTCCATAATAATTCACAATACAGTATATCACAAATCCGGCGAAAGGGAAGCTTTTTTTTCGGATTTTGCATCCAAAGCCGGGGAAACGAAGTATTCTGATTGAAATGCCTGAAAAATGCGTTGTTTTTGTAAAATGTTCGTAACGAATCCGCATTTGCGTAGCATTTTGATCAAAAGGGGAGTATGATTAAGAAAAAGTTCCGAAAGGATTGTGTGATATGACGAAAAAGAAAAAGGTCATACTGTTTGCATCGATCGCGGGATGCGCTGTGCTTCTCGGCATCGTCGCAGCGTTGATCTTCAGCTCGCTCGGAACGGGCAGCTCGTTCCGAGCGGGATCCTGCGCGGCCAAGCCCGATCCGAATACGGAAGCGGAGCCGACGGATGCGGGAGAAGGGCAGATCATTGTGATCACGACAGACGATCCGGACGCGTCGCCGAACGGCGATGCGATAAGCGGCGGAACGCCGGATCCGGCGGCGCCCGGAACACCCGTGCCGACTGCGACACCGGATCCGTACAAGGAGCTTCTGGAAAAAGCGGATACGTCCATGATGAAGGATATCGTCAACATCCTTCTGATCGGCGTCGACTATTCCGACGAACGGCAAACATGGAACGGCAAAAAGGAATGGCACTCCGACGTGATGATGGTCATGGCGGTCAACTTCGATGAAAACCGCGTCGACCTGATCTCGCTTCCGCGCGACACCTACGCGAACATCCCGGACGTCAAGGGCATATACAAGCTGAACGCGTCGCTGAACTGCGGCGGCGGGCTGTATAATCAGGACGGCACGGTGAACCCGCGAGGGCTCAACAAGGTCTGCGAGGCTGCGGAGTGGATGCTCGGCGGGATCCCCGTGGATTACTACTATGCCGTTACCATGACGTCGCTGAAAGAGCTCGTCGACCTCTGCGGCGGCCTTGAATACGACATGGACATCAAATTCCATATCCAGGGCAGATCCTACGAAAAGGGTCTCCAGCACATCGACGGACAGGCGTTTCTGGACTACTGCCGCGTGCGGAAAGCGGAAAACGGACTGACCGCAGCGGAAACGGAGGACTCGAGACGCGTCGACCGGCAGAAGCGCATGATGATCGCCTTGTTCAAGCAGATGAAAGCGGATCGCATGATCACCAAGCTTCCGGAGATCCTCGACACCTTTGACGGCGATCTGTTCACAAACTGCTCGTTTGCGCAGACGGCTTCGCTTGCCGCGTTCGCCTACAATCTCGATCCGGACAACATCGGAATGTATTCGATGAGCGGCGACATGCGGAACCTGTTCCAGTGGCGTTTCTGCTTCACAAATCAGGCAAACCGCGTCGACATCATCAATAAGGTCTATCATCAAAAGGTCAGTCAGTACCCGCAGTATACGCTTCAATATGCGCGTTATCGCTGGTGCGACATGCTGTACGATCATTATAAAAAGCTGCTCGATCCGCTGACGAAATACGTACAGAAGCTGATCGACGAGGACGATAAGCTGCCGGAGTTCACGCCGGAACCGGATACGCCGGAGCCGCCGGACGACGATCCGACGACGCCGCCGCCGGACGACGATCCGACGACGCCGCCACCCGCCCCGGACACCGACCCGCCGACCGAGCCTCCGACCGAGCCTCCGACCGAACCGCCGACCGAGCCGCCGACAGCGCCGCCCGCCGTCGATCCGACGGACGGACCGACCGATCCGGACGAAGGCGACAACGCCGATGCGGGCGCGCAAAGCGCCAGACGCAGCATCTTCTTCAAGTCCAACGATACGGAACTGCGGCATTATTCTGCTGAGGACCGTGAATTGTTCGAGCAGTACAAGACCTGCATAGAGGAGCTTGAGAAGATCCATAAAGAAGCCGATAAGGAAGCAAAGAAGGCGCGCAACGGAAAGAGCAACAGCCTGAACGCAAGAGGACAGGAATACATGACAAAGCTCGCCGAAGTACAGGATCTCGCGATCCGTGTCGCCAAGGCCTTTGACTATGACAAGGTCAAGAATTTCAATGTCGCGTACGGCCCGGACGGCACGTACGGAAGCAGCTCTGCATGGGCGATCAACTACTTCTATAATAAAAAATTCAATGAAGTGATCGTCGATTTCAACTAAAACTATATTGACAAACATCAAAACAGATGCTAAAATGATTTCGATAAATATCGAAATGAAAGAAGGCGTCTGTTTTGACTGTTTTGGAACACTACAACCATGCGCTTGCGGAGGAAGCAAAGCGCGAAAAGGAGCTTGCCGCGGAAGCGGCAAAGAAGGGCGATCTGCGCATGCATTCGATCCACCTGATGAAGGCGAGCATGCTCGGCGATATGCTGAAGGTGCTCGGCCGCGTCGAATATGAGGGAAAGCGTCCGAACGCGCTGGAAACACTGATCGAATCGTTTTCCGCGGAGGCGGATCGTCAGCACAGGCTCGGCGATTACGACGCAGCCGACCGCGCGGAGCAAAAAGCGATCACGGTGCAGTTTGCGCTCGATGCGCTGCTGGAGGCGGAGAAGCATGGCGAATGAGACGCTCAATCTGCTGAAAACGGTTGCGGACGAGACGCGGCTTCGCATCCTGCGCGCGCTCAGCGAGAAGGATTGCTATACGGAGCTGCTGGCGGAACGCCTCGATCTTTCGCCCGCGACGGTATCCTTTCATATGAAGAAGCTGATGCAGGCGGGGCTCGTCGACGCGCGGCGGGAGCAGTATTATACGACCTATTCGCTTCGCCGCGGCATATTCTCCAAAACGCTGGGGGAATTGATCCTCGAAAACGAGCAGAGCGAAGCCGCGGAGGAACTGCGTGAAGAACAGTACAGGCGAAAGGTCCTGCGATCGTTCATGCCGAACGGCTATTGCGAACAAATGCCCGCGCAGCTCAAAAAGCGGATCATCGTCTACCGCGAGATCTTTTCCCGCTTTGAGCCGGGACGCACCTATACGGAAAAGGAGGTCAACGCGATCATTTCCAAGGTGCATGACGACTACTGCACGGTGCGCAGAGGCTTTGTGGGCATGGGCTGGATGCATCGCAGCGGCGGGATCTATACGGTCGATCCGAATCCGGATTTCGATCACTTTGAAAACATCAACGCGTGACCGCAGCGGAAGGTTCGGATCGGCGACGTACGATCCGTCCTTCGCGGTTTATGGCGCCGGGGAATGGAAACACAAAAGCGCGACCGTGAAAACGGCCGCGCTTTTCAAATGCTGCGTTTTAACCGCGGAGGGCTTTGATCATTTCCGCGGGATCGGGCGCTTTGAATACCGCGCTCCCGGCGACGAGCACGTCTGCGCCCGCTTCGATACAAAGCTTCGCCGTGTCGGGATTGACGCCGCCGTCGATCTCGATGCACGTTTTCAGCCCGCGCGAGAGGATCTCTTTTTTCAGCGAGCGGATCTTTTCGAGTGTTTCCGGAATGAACGACTGCCCGCCGAAGCCGGGGTTGACGCTCATCAGAAGAACGAGATCGCATTCCGGCAGAAGATGGACGCACGAGCAGATCGGCGTTGCGGGATTCAGAACGACGCCGGCTTTCATACCTGCGGCGTGGATGGACTGCAGCGCGCGGTGCAGATGCTTCTCGGAGGACTCGACATGGATCGTCAGAATGTCCGCGCCGGCTTTTTTGAACGGCTCGATCCAGTCGCCCGGATGCTCGACCATCAGATGCACGTCGATGGGAAGATCGGTCAGCGGACGAAGCGCTTTGCACATATCGGGACCGAAGGTGATATTCGGTACGAAATTGCCGTCCATCACGTCAAAATGGACCCAATCGGCGCCCTGGGCTTTCAGATTTGATACGGCTTCGCCCATGGCGGCGAAGTTTGCGGAAAGGATCGAAGGTGCAATCTTAATCATAGCGGTGTTTCCTCCTCATTTGGTATTCCTGCGCGATCTCGCGGTAGCGTTCGTAGCGTCCCGGCGTGAGCTCTCCAGACGAGAGCAGCGGCTTCACACCGCAGTCGGGTTCGGACAGGTGCATACAGCCGGGGAAGCGGCAGGGCTCTGCCTGCTGAAATTCGGGGTAACAGGCGTCCAGATCGTTCTGCTCGAGACATTCCGTTTCAAACATCGAAAACCCGGGCGTATCCAGCACCGCGCCGGTCCCGTAGGGCCACAGCTCCGCGTGCCGCGTCGTATGACGGCCGCGCTCGGTCTTTCGCGAAAGATCTCCGGTCAGAAGATGCAGCGAGGGGAACAGCGCGTTCAGAAGCGAAGATTTTCCGACGGCGGACTGCCCCGCAAAGCAGCTGACCTTGCCGTCAAGCAGCGCACGGAGCGCTTCAAGTCCTTCGCCGGTCTCGGCGCTGACCGTCAGCGTCCGGAACGCATGGTATTCCCTTCGGAACGTATCCATGATCGTCCTGTCCGCGGCGTCGATCTTGTTCAGTACCGGAACGGGATCGATCTGCATCCGCTTTGCGGAAATGATCAGACGGTCGACCAGAAGCCAGTCCGGCTCGGGCGCAGACGCGGATACGACGATCAGCAGCTGATCCACATTCGCGACCGCGGGGCGGACCAGACAGTTCTTACGCGGCAGGATCTCGGTGAGCTGCGCATAGCCCTGCTCCCTGCGCTCGATCAGAACGCGGTCGCCGACGGTCGGCACGATCCCTTCCCGCCGGAAGGCGCCGCGCGCTTTTGAGGTCACGATCCCGCCGTATTCCGTCAGCACTTCGTAGAAGCTGCCGACGCCTTTCAGAAGAAGTCCGGACTCCGTCATTTTACAAACGTGACCGACTGCGGGGCCGACTGTACGACGCCGTTGACATACAGATACATGTTTCTTGTAACGGGTTCATACCAGTAAACGGTCGCCTTTTCGTTGTTATCCGGCATCTTCTCATTCTGACGCAGCTTCGCGTGCAGGATCACGCGATACGGGATCTCCTCGAACGTCGCGGTTTCAAACCCAATCTCCACAAGCTTGGTCGGCTCGTCGTCTTCAAAGTTCACGGGGAACGAAATGTTCGCCTTGCACGATCCGAGCGTGTTTCGGAATACCACAAGACGGATCTGCGTGCTGCAGGGATAGGACTGCACCGTCAGCGCAGGCTCGTGCGAAGGCTCGGGCGTCGGCGTGACGAGGACGTCTTCGATCGGCAGCTCCGGCGGCGCCTCCGTTGCGGAGGTGATCATATCGACATCGGGCGCCGTACTCGTCTCCGCAACGATCGTTTCCGTATCGCCGGTCGGCGTGGGTTCGGGAACGGGCGTCGGCTCCGGCGTTTCCGGTTCCGGCGTAAACGTCGGCAGTGCGGGCGTATCGGTCGGAGCAGGCGTCGTCCGTTCAAACAGAACCTCCCGTTCGATCGACGGGATCACGATCGCGACGACAGAATTTGCGCGGGTATACGGACCTGCCGCGTCGGTAAACTCCACGGACAGATTCGTGAAGCCGTAGTCCTGATACAGGATGCGCAGCGCGTCGTCCAGCTGGTATCCGATCAGATCCGGAACGGGCAAGCTTGCGATCACGAGATCCTCGCCGGGATCGGCGGATTCCGCTGCGGAACTCTCCTGCGAGGAGGCGGAGGTCGGCGCAGCGGTCTGCCCGGACTCGGATGTGCGCGTGGGATCGTTCCGGCACGAGGTCGCATAGATCAGGACAAAGACGCCGATCAGAAGGATCGGTAAAAACACGCACATGGCGATCAGAACGTAGATCGACGGCCGCGCTTCGGGACGAACGCCCTTGTCGTTCGGATCGTTTACGAATCCGCCGTTCGGATCGGACAGCGACCGCACCAGATCGGAGCGCATGCTGCGGGCGGTCTGGTACCGGTTTTCGGGTTCCTTTTCGAGCGCCTTCAGTACAATATCGTTGAGCGAGGGCGGCAGATCGGGAACAAGCTGAATGGGCGGGACGGGTTTTTCCTGCAGATGCATCAGCGCGACGGTTACGGTGGAATCCGCTTCAAAGGGCACCGTGCCGGTCAGCATTTCATACAGACACACGCCGACGGAATACAGGTCGCTCTGCTCGGTCGCGATCGTGCCCTTTGCCTGTTCCGGCGAAATGTAATGCACGGATCCGAGGACCTTGCTGCCGGAAAAGGTGACGGTCGTCGCCTTGACCTCGCGCGCAATGCCGAAGTCGGCAAGCTTGACTCTGCCCTTGTCGGTCACGATCACGTTCTGCGGTTTCACGTCGCGGTGAATGATGCCGTGCGAATGCGCCGCGGAAAGCGCGTCGAGGATCTGGCAGGTGATGCCGATCGCCGTGCGTACGGGCAGCGCGCCGTTTTTCGAGATCAGATCCTTCAGCGTGTGCCCCTCCACGTATTCCATCACGAGGTAGGGGAGTCCGTTGTGCGTGCCGGCGCCGTATGCGCGGACGATATTCTCGTGCGACAGCGTCAGGATCGCGTTCGCCTCACGGGAAAAGCGGCGCAGAAACTCCGCGTCGTCCTTGAACTCGTCCTTGAGCAATTTGACGGCGACCGTCTTGCGATTGGACATGTTGATCGCTTTATAGACCTGCGCCATGCCGCCGCTTCCGATCAGCTCGACGATCCGGTATTTTCGGTCGAGGATCGTTCCGATCATGCGTTGCCTCCGTCGTTTCCGGCCAGCACGACCGTAATGTTATCGCGGCTGCCTGCGGCGAGCGCGCGCTGAATAAGCGCGGCGCACGTTGCGTCCGGATCGGTGCAGTTGCGCAAAAACGCAGCCATCTCTGCGTCGTCAAGAACGCCGCAAAGCCCGTCCGAGCACAGAAGCAGCATATCGCCCTTCTTCCAGTCGCAGGTGAAAATATCGGCAAATACACGCGTCTCCGTGCCGATGGCGCGCGTGATCAGATTGCGGCGCGGATGCGTCTTGGCTTCCTCGGGCGTGATCGCGCCGCGGCGGACGAGCTCCGCAACGAACGAATGATCGTGTGTGACCTGACGGAGCTTTTTGCCGTCGAAGTGATAAAGCCGGGAATCGCCGACGTTCGCGGCAATGAACCGATCCTCCGTGAGGATCGCGGCGACGAGAGTGCATCCCATGCCGTACATCTCATCGTTCAGCGACGCGCGCGTATGCACGACGCTGTTCGCTTCGATAAAGGCGGACGAAAGCGCCGCTTCCGGATCGGAATGATTGGAGAGCAGCATTTCTTCGAGCGTTTCCACGGCAAGCCGGCTTGCGATCTCACCGGCCTGATGTCCGCCCATGCCGTCCGATACGGCCACGGCGTCGAGCGTATTCGTATGCAGGATCAGATAGCTGTCTTCGTTATGCGGTCTGAGACCCGTTTCCGTTTTACCCGCGAATTTCATTGAGAACCCTCCTTCGTAATTGTCCGCAGGCGCCTTCGATATCGGCGCCCATTTCTCTGCGTACCGTCGCTGAAATATGCCTTGCTTCCAGCCATTCCCGAAACCGGTGTGCGTAAGCTCTTGTCACGCCGTCCAGTCCGCGCTCCCGGACGGGATTCAGCGGGATCAGATTGACGTGGCAGAGAAGACCCTTAAGCCTTGCGGCAAGCGCGTCGGCGTCCGCTTCGGAATCGTTCTTTCCGCCGATCAGCGCATATTCGAACACCACGCGCCGACCGGTCCGGTCGGCATACGCCTTCGCCGCCTCAAGTACCTGTTCGATCGGATACGCCTTATTGATCGGCATCAGCTCGGAGCGCACCTCGTTTGAATGCGCATGCAGCGAGATCGAAAGCGTCACGTGCGGCGCGTCCTCGATCAGCCGATAGATCTTCGGCACGATCCCGCAGGTCGACAGCGAGATGTTCCGCGCGGAAATGTTCGGTCCCTGCTCGCTTGTGACGCGCTTTAAAAATGTCACGACATTGTCGTAGTTGTCCAGCGGCTCGCCGCTTCCCATCAAAACGATATTCGTTACCGTGCGCGGCTTGCCCTCGGCGGGCGGTTCATCGCGCTCGATCTCCGCGATAAAGGAGAGCATCTCGCCCGGACGGAGCGAGCGCACACAGCCCTCTAACGTGCTTGCGCAGAATTTACAGCCCATGTTGCAGCCGACCTGCGTGGACAGACAGACCGTGTTGCCGTAGGAATAGCGCATCAGCACGCCTTCCACGAGATTTCCGTCCTCCAGCGCAAAGAGGTATTTGACCGTGCCGTCCTTCGGCGACACGCGCTTGTCAAAGATCACGGCGCCGCCGAACGGGATCGTGTCGAGCTTTGCCCGCAGATCTTTCGGCAGATTCGTCATCTCTGACGGGCGGACGCCCTTATGAAGCCATTCCTGAACCTGTGCGATGCGGAATTTCGGCACGCCGAACGCGCCGACGGCGTCGGCGATCTCAGCATCGGTCATGTCCATCCAGTACATCGGTTCAGCTCCTTATCAGTCTTGCATAATAAAATCCGTCGGTGCCGTCGTGCGTGGGCAGCAGCTGTCGCTCCTCCGCAAGCGCAAAACCGGGATGCGCCGCAAGAAACGCGCGGACCCGTTCGCCGTTTTCACGCTGCACGATCGTGCAGGTCGCATAAACGAGCACGCCGCCCGGTTTCACATAGCGGCAGCAGGCGGACAGGATCGCGTCCTGCGTCTTTGTAAGCGCGTCGACCGTTTTCTCGTCCTTGTTGAGACGCACGTCCGGCTTTTCGGAAAGCAGCCCGAATCCGCTGCACGGCACGTCCAGAAGCACGGCGTCGAACGCGTCCGTAAAGGCGGGATCGAAAACCGCCGCGTCGCGGCACTCCGTTTCGGCGCGTACGCCGAGACGCGCAAACGTCTTGTCCATCAGCGCTTTCCGATGCGGATGCAGCTCCCATGCCGAAAGCCTTGCCGTATTCCCGGAAAGCGACGCGAGATACGCGGTTTTTCCGCCCGGCGCGGCGCATGCGTCCAGAACGCGTTTGCCGCGGACGTTGCCCAGGGCACGGCAGATCAGCATCGCGCCTTCGCCCTGTACGGCATATCGACCTGCCAGAAACAGCGGATCGCGCGCAAGGTCGAATCCTTCCGAAAGCCGAAGCCCGTTCGGATCGAGGGAGCAGGGGACGGACGCCGCCGAAAGCGCATCGCGCAATTCCTCCGTGGTAAACGGATACTGCGCGCGCACGACCGTTCCGATCGGCGGATGCGACAGCAGCGCTTCCGCTTCCGCTTCGCCGTAAGTTTTGATCCATTCCGCGACCAGAAACGCCGGAACGCCGTACAGGACCGACAGCCGTTCGACCGCATTTTCGGACAGCGGGGGGAGGGCGCCGCGTTCGCGGTCAAGCCGACGCAGCACCGCGTTCACAAGTCCGCAGCTGTCCTGCTTGCCGATCGCCCGGCACAGCTTCACCGCTTCGTCGATCGCTGCGTGCACGGGCGTGTTCAGATACAAAAGCTCGGCGCCTGCCATGCGCAGCAGGTTCCGGACCGCGCGCTTCTGCCGCTTGCAGAAGTGCGAGAAAATATGATCAAGATACGATGCCCGCGCGATCGTCTCGTTGACCAGCGCGTAGAGGAACGGCACGTCCTTCGGCTCGACCGAAGCGGCAGATTCCTTCAGCGCGAGGTTTGCGTATGCGCCGTCCTCCAGGATGCGGACGAGCGTTTCGAGCGCGGCGCGGCGTACGTTCAGCATACCGTTTTTCCGTTGAGCGGGCATCCGCGCAAAAACGTGCGCGCGTCCATCCGCTTCTTGCCGCTTGCCTGTAGGGAGACGATCTCGACCGCGCCGTCCGCGCAGATCAGATACAGGTTTCCGCTGCGTTCGCGAAGCGTTCCGGGCGCTTCGAGAAACGACTCCGATGTGCGGCGCGTTTCAAAGATCTTCAGAGGCTGACCGTCAAGCAGCACAAACGCGCACGGCCACGGATTCGTACCGCGGACAAGATCGTGCACCGCTTTTGCGGAGCGCGCGCAGTCGATGTGCCCGTCTTCTTTGGCCAGCATATGGCAGACGGTCGCCTGCTCCGGATCCTGCGGGATGCGGACAAGCTTTCCGCGTTCGAGCGAATCGAGCGTTTTCAGAAGAAGGTCCGCGCCGAGCGCGGCAAGACGGTCGGAAAGCGCGCCGTATGTTTCGTCCGGATCGATCGGCGTTTCGGCTTTCAGAAGCATATCGCCGGTATCCATGCCGATATCGGTCAACATCGTGGTGACGCCGGTCACGGGCTCGCCCGCGATGATCGCGCTCTGGATCGGAGACGCGCCGCGATATTTGGGCAGAAGCGAGCCGTGCACGTTGATCGTGCCGAGCCGCGGGATCGCAAGATTCTTTGCGGACAGCAGCTGTCCGAACGCGGCGGTCACCATAAGATCCGGAGCAAACGCCGCAAGCGCTTCCACACCTTCGGGTCTGCGGATTCTTTCAAACTGGAAGACCGGCACGCCGTACGCCTCCGCCAGCACCTTGACCGGGGGCGGGGTCATGACAGCCTTCCGTCCCACGGGACGGTCTGGCTGCGTGAACACGGCAAGCGTGTCGCCGCGGTCGATCAGCGCCTTGAGACTGGGCAGAGCAAATTCGGGCGTTCCCAGAAATGCGATGCGCATGCGTTACTCCTTTTCACTTTCTCCGGCAGGCGGTTCCGTAACAAGGCGCAGATACACCTTGCCGTCGAGATGATCCGTCTCATGGAAGACGGCGCGGGCGAACAGACCTTCGCCCTCGTATTCGTAGAGATCGCCGTGACGGTCATACGCTTCGACCTTCACCCGATTCGGACGCACGACGTAACCGCTTTGCCCGGGGAAGGAGAGACAGCCTTCCGTACCGCCCTGCTCGCCGGAGGATTCGAGAATCACCGGATTGACGAGCTCGATGGGACCGTCGCCCACGTCGATCACGGCAATGCGGCGCAGAACGCCGATCTGCGGCGCGGCAAGACCGACGCCGTCCGCGTCGTACATCGTTTCGAGCATATCGTCGATGAGCGTGGAAAGACGCGCGTCAAATTTCTTCACTTCCTTGCATACCTTATACAGCGCAGGATCGTCGTTTTTGCGGATGATACGTAATGCCATACTGAACCTCCATTTCAAATCATTATTATACATTTTTTATTGACCTTTGTAAATAAAATCGGTAAAATATCATTGAAAACGGACGATTCAACCGTGCCGCTACAGGAAAGAACCGTGATTCAACCGGATGTAGAGAGAAGAAACGGGCAACTCAACCGACGGGGTAGAGCGATTTTGCGCAATTCAACCGACGGTCGATGGTTCAACCGGAAAGAAAGTGCTATGCTGTAGCCATCGAAAGAAGGAGGAAACTTTCATGGAAAACAAAGAAACGCTCGGCAAGCGCATTGCCGCATTGAGAAAAGAAAAGGGACTCACACAGGAACAGCTTGCCGAAAAGGTCGGCGTCTCCGCGCAGGCGGTCAGCAAATGGGAAAACGACCTGAGCTGCCCGGACATCACGCTCCTGCCGCTGCTTGCGGATCTGTTCGACGTCTCGGTGGACGAACTCCTGGGCGTCAAGCCGGTCGAACCGCACGTCATTATCTTAGATAAGGATGAACCGCCCAAGAGCGACAAGAAAGAGAGCTTCAATTTTGAATGGAACAAGCACAGATACAGCGGTCAGTGGTCGACCATTGCGTTCTGCATCGGCGCGATCCTCATCTGTCTGTTCTTTCTGCTGCACAGCATGGCGGGCATGTTCCCGTATTCCCCGATCGAGGCGTATCCGGACGTCACCCTGAACGGATGGAACTATGTCTGGCCGCTGCTGGTATTCGCGTTCGGTCTGATGTTCGTTCGTTCGAGCGTGACAATGGGCGTCACGATGATGACCCTTGGCACGTATGAATTTGTTCGCCGCGTTTTGATCGGCTATCAGGTGGTCAGACTGCCGGAGATCCCGTGGTATGTGATCGTGCTCGTCTTTGCGATCGTCGGGCTTTTGTCCGTCATCCTGGGCAGGACCTTCTTTGCACGCAAAAGACGCTGCTGCGCGGAAAAGCACGGCGTGCAGGGGGATCGCTCCCGTCATTCGAAGATGGAATACTCAGATGACAACAACTATCTGAACGCGGATATGAGCTTCGGCAACGGAACGATCCTGTACGATCGCGAAGTGCTCGCAGGCGGCGACGTCGATTCGAGTTTCGGCGACTACACGATCGACCTCACGCAGGTCGTGACCTTCGCGCAGGACTGCCTGATGAAGGTGGATACGAGCTTCGGCAACGTAACGATCCTGCTTCCGCGCAGCGTGCGCATGGTCAAATCGTCCGACACGTCGTTCGCGGCGTTCACGGTCACCGGCGACCCGGATCCGGACGCAGCGCAGACGATCATCATCCGCGCCGACGTCAGCTTCGGCTCCGTACAGGTCAAGTATCTGTAAGTGAAAACAAAAAAAGATCGGTCGGGATTCCCGACCGATCTTTGTGTTTTAGCTTATTTCAGCGCTTCCTGCATCGCGTCCTCCTGATACTGATGCATGTACAGATCGTGATAATAACCGCCCTTTTTCAGCAGCGTTTCGTGATCGCCTTCCTCGACGATCGCTCCGCTGCGGATGACGAGGATGCGGTCCGCGTTGCGGATCGTGGAGAGACGGTGCGCGACGACGATGCTTGTACGCGACCGCAGCACTTCCGTGATCGCGCTCTGGATCAGCTGCTCGGTCTCGGTATCGATCGAGCTCGTCGCCTCGTCCAGAACAAAAATCTGCGGGTCCGCAAGGATCACGCGCGCAAACGAGATCAGCTGCTTCTGACCGGTTGACAGCCGTACGCCGCCTTCGCCGACCTCGGTGTCGTAGCCCTTCGGCTGCCGTTCGATGAATTCATCCGCGTGGACCATCGCCGCGGCGCGCCGCACGCTTTCCTCGTCCGCGTCGGGACGACCGAAGCGGATGTTGTCGCGGATCGTGCCGGAGAACAGATGCGGGCTTTGCAGCACATAGCCGAGCGACGACTGCAGCCAGAGCTGCGAGCGCTCGCGGTAATCCGTCCCGTCGATCAGGATGCGGCCCTGCTTCGGCTCGTAGAAGCGGCAGATCAGGTTGACGATCGTGCTCTTGCCCGCGCCGGTCTCGCCGACGAGCGCGATCGTTTCACCCGCGCGGATATGCAGGTTGAAATCCCTGAGCAGCGGTTCGGATTCCTTGTAATAGAAATCCACGTGGTCAAAGGTGATGTCGCCTTTGATCTCCTCCCAGTTTTCGCGCTTCGGCTCCATCGAAGTCCCGTATTTTTCTTCGACCTCCGGCGTGTCGCGAACCTCGGATTCGGTGTCGATGAGGCTCAGCACACGCTCCGCGCTCGCCTGCGCGCTCTGCATATCGGCAAAGATGCCGGCAAGCTGCTGGATCGGATCAAAGAGGCTCGACGCGTAATTGATGAACGACACGAGCGTACCGGCGGTGATAACGCCGAGGAACGTTTCCGCGCCGCCCAGCGTCGCCTTCACGCCCGCGCCGCCGAAGATCAGCGCAAGCGCGGTCCCGACCGCTCCGAGCGAAACGACGAGCGGGAAGAAGGTCGCGGAAAGCACGGAAGCCTTTACGCTCGCCTTGCGCATATCTGTCGTGATCTTCTCGAACTCCGCGGCGTTTTCCTTCTCACGCACAAGTGTCTTGGTCGTCATGGCGCCCATGATGCCTTCGTTGAACGCGCTCGTGATGCGGGAATTGTGTTTTCTCGACACGCGCTGATAGCGGAGGATCTTTTTCTGCAGGTACAGGCTGACGACCGCAAGCGGCGGAATGACCGCAAGCACGATGAGCGCCAGCTTCCAGTTGAACCAGAACATCGCGCCGAAGCAGAACAGCGTATAGAAACCGCACCACAAAAAGTCCGTGATGCTCCATGCGATCATGTCGGAAAGCCGCGCGACGTCGCTGATCATGCGCGCCATCAGATATCCGGCGGACGTCTTGTCATAATAGGAGAACGAAAGCGTCTGCAGCTTCAGATACGCTTCCTGACGGATCGCGTAGGAGATCGCCATCTCCATCTCGCCGGAGCGCCCGATGAAGCGCGTCGTGCAGAAGCCCTGCAGCACCACGAGCGCCGCGTAGACGCCGAAAAACAACCAGATGCCGTCGGAGGTCGGCGTCGCTTCGGGACGTACGAAATGGTCGATCGCAAACCGTGTCAGGATGGGATACAGCGCGTCGATGACCGCAACGATCAGCATGCTGACGAGGATCCGGAAGAACAGGCCGCGGTTGCGCATCGCGTAGCCGAACAGCCGTTTCCACAGCTTTGCGTCTACTTTTTCCTCGCGATCGATCTCGATCTCATTGTCGTAACTCACGCCTGTTCACCTCCTTCCGCGTGATAATCCTGGATCTCGGCGATGCGCCGGTACAGACCTTCCCTGCGGATCAGCTCGTCATGCGTGCCCTGCTGCACGAGCTTTCCGTGATCGAGCACCAGGATCCGGTCCGCTTCCTTCAGCGTCGTGATACGGTGCGAGATGATGAACAGGATCCCGCCGCCGTGATGCTTGCGCAGCGCGCTGCGGATTTTTGCGTCGGTCTCGGTATCGACCGCGCTCATGGAATCGTCAAAGATCATGATCGGCGCCTTTTGCATCAGCGCACGCGCGATCGCGACGCGCTGCTGCTGTCCGCCGGAGAGCGTCACGCCGCGTTCGCCGACGACCGTGTCGTAACCGTCCGCAAACCGTTCGATGACGTCGTGCACCGCCGCTTCCCGGGCGGCTTCAAACAGCTCGGCTTCGGTCGCGTCCGGCGCCGTCAGCAGAATGTTCTCGCGGATCGAACGCGAGTACAGGAACGGTTCCTGCAGCACGATCGCGATGTTCTTGCGGAGCAGCGCGTGGTCGATGTCGTTGATCGGCGTGCCGTTGATCGTGATCTCGCCGCCGGTGACGGGGTAGAGGCGCTGCAGAAGCTGCACGAGCGAGCTCTTTCCGCTGCCGGTGCTGCCCAGGATGCCGACCGTTTCACCGGCCTTTGCGGTAAAGCTGATGCCGTCGAGCACGTCGTTTTTCGTATCGTAGCCGAACGTGACGTCGCGGAACACGATATCGCCGACCAGATCGCAGTCTGTCCGCGCCTTGCCCGGTTCGGTCTCGTCTTCTGCGTTCATGATCTCGTTCAGACGGTCCAGAGAGACCGTCGCCTTGCCCATATCGGCAAGCACGCGGCCGAGCTGACGCACCGGCCAGGTGAGACGGCTCGTCAACGACAGAAACAGGTAGATATCGCCGAGCGAGAACCCGCCGTCCGTCCTGACATAGAACAGGATGCCGAACACCAGCGACAGCGCGATCTGCAGATAGCCGATCGCGTCAGAGCTGCCCCAGTAAAAACCGAGCAAATGCACGAGCCGCACGTTCTTTTTGCAGAAATCGGCGTTGAGCCGCGTGAATTTTTCATACTCGGCACGCTGCTGCCCGAACGCGCGAACGACGCGCACACCGGTCAGATTCTCCTGCACGGCGGTCGAGAGCGCGCCCTCGGCTTCGTCGACCTCGGTAAAATACTTCTGAACATACCGGAAATACAGGAAGCTCGAAACGGTCAGGATGGGCATGACCGCCATCGAGATCAGCGCCATCTCCCAGCGGATCGCAAACATCAGCGCGGCGGCAATGCTGAACATGACCGCGATGCGCACGATCTCCATCAGCTGATTCGTCACGAACTTGCGGACGGTATCGACGTCGGACGTGCAGCGCTGCACGAGATCACCGGTCGAAACGTGCTTGTGGTAGTCGTAGGGAACGCTGTTCAGCTTGCGGTAGAGCTTGTCGCGCATGACCTTCGCCATGTGTTCCGCGCCTTTGGCGATATTCCGCCTGCGAAGGAAGATGAAAAGACCTTCGAGCACAGTGAACAGGAAGAAGAACGCGCCGCAGAGCCAGTAGTTCCGTCCGATCGGTCCGAGCGATTTCAGCCATTGAAAGAGCGGTTCCGGGATCGAAGGTTCTTTTCCGAGAAGCACCCAGTCCAGCGTATAGCTCGTTACGATCGAGGCGCAGTAAAGCGACACGATGCCGAGGATGACCTCGATCGCGCCGACGAGGAAATATCCGCCCGCACCCTTCATGGCGGGCAGAAACAACGGTTTATATCGATCGTTTTTCTTCATTCAAAACATCTCCTGCGGATTGATCTCAAGCTGCGTTTCCGCGCAGACGCCGCGGTGCGCGTCGTGAAAGTCCGAGGCGGTCTTCAGCGCGTCCTTCAGCCGCTTTGTGCGCAGCAGCTTGATCAGAATCTGATATCGTGTATAACCCGAGATCCGGGCGATCGGCGCCTCTGCCGCGACGAGCAGCAGAAGATCCTGCTTGCCGTCCTCGCCGAGCGTGTTCCGCAGCTCCGCCTCCAGCGCCCTCGCGTAATCGAGACAGGCGCGTTCCGCCGTTCGTTCGTCGCGGTCGGCAAAGACCACGCGCAGAAACAGGGAGAACGGGGGATAGAGCATTTTTTTGCGCTCTGCGATCTCGTAATGGAAGAAGCCGACATAGTCCTGCTCCTTCGCAAAACGGATGATCGGGTGGTTCGGTTCATAGGTCTGCAGAACGACGCGTCCGGGCAGATTGTCGCGTCCGGCGCGTCCGGCGACCTGCGTCAGAAGCTGGAACGTGCGTTCCGGCGCGCGGTAGTCCGGCAGATTCAGCGTGGTGTCCGCGGCAACGACGCCGACCAGCGTGACGTTCGGGAAATCGTGCCCCTTGGCGATCATCTGCGTGCCGATCAGCACCTGCGCTTCCTTCCGGTGGAACGCGGAGAGCAGTTTTTCGTAGCTGCCCTTCTCGCGCATGGTGTCCGTATCCATCCGAAGCGTCTTAACGGCGGGAAACAGCCGGTGCACCGCTTCTTCGACCTGCTCGGTGCCGATGCCGAATTGCTTGATGAACGGTTTTTTGCAGTTCGGACACTCCTTCGGAAGCGGCTTGACCGCGCCGCAGTAGTGACAGCGCGTGCGCGATTCTGTCTTGTGATACGTCATCGAGATGTCGCAGTTGTCGCATTTCAGGACGTATCCGCAGCTGCGGCAGCTCACGAACGTGGCGTAGCCGCGGCGGTTGATGAACAGCATCGCCTGCTGTCCCAAAGCGAGGCATTCGGACAGCCGTTCCGTAAGCTTGTCGGAGAAGATGCTGTTGTTGCCCATCAGCAGCTCGTCGCGCATGTTGACGATCTCTACGGTCGGCAGCGGTCGTCCCGCGACACGGTCCGGCAGTGTCAGCAGCTTGTATTTGCCGCTTAAAGCCCGCGAATAGCTCATCAGCGACGGCGTCGCGCTGCCGAGCACAAGCGCGACGCGCGCGCTCTTTACGCGCCTTGCGGCGATCTCGACCGCAAGGTAGCGCGGCTGCGATTCGCTCTGATAGCTGGATTCGTGCTCCTCGTCGATGATGATCAGTCCGAGCTTCTCGACCGGCGCAAAGACCGCGCTTCTCGCGCCGATCACGATGTCCGCAAGACCGAGGCGGATCCGACGCCATTCGTCAAAGCGCTCGCCGGCGGACAGCCTTGAATGCAGGACCGCGATCCGGTCGCCGAACCGGTCGGTAAACCGACCGACGGTCTGCGGCGTCAGAGAGATCTCCGGCACCAGCACGATCGCCTGCTTTCCGAGCGCAAGGCAGTCCTCGATCGCCTTCAGGTACACTTCGGTCTTTCCGCTGCCGGTCACGCCGTGCAGCAGAAGCACTTCGCCTTCGCCGCGCTGCGCCGCAGCCCTGATCTCGTCCGCCGCATGCGACTGCGCCTCGGTGAGCGTGTGCACTGGCGTATGCATGCGCAGTTTTTCGGGACGCCGGAAGACCGTTTCGCTCTGCTCGGCAAGGAAGCCCTTTTTGATCAGCGCGTTGATCGCG
>Ga0310697_10002520_pt1 | contig 19299 bp, 14 predicted proteins | sample 172DNAGHGlowgp2_FD_203883 | JGI IMG/M metagenome (GOLD analysis project Ga0310697, IMG submission 203883) | Sheep rumen microbial communities from Palmerston North, Manawatu-Wanganui, New Zealand - 1728 DNA GHGlow gp2 (v2) (version 2) | ecosystem: Host-associated > Mammals > Digestive system >... | reverse complement strand
TTGCGGCGGTGGGCCTTTCCACCTCCCTCGGCATCTCGGCGGGCCTCTACCACGCCATGAACCACACCCTCTTCAAGGGCCTGCTGTTCCTGGCCGCGGGCGCTGTCCTTCATGAGACCGGCACCACCGACCTCGGAAAGCTCGGCGGCCTTTCCAAGAAAATGCCGCACACCACGGTGCTCTTCCTGATCGGCGCCTTCTCCATCAGCGGCGTGCCGCCCTTCAACGGCTTTGCCTCCAAGTGGATGATCTACCAGGCAAGCTATCAGAAGGCCGTGGAGTCCAACAACATCGGGTTCCTCGCCGTCACGGTCATCGCCCTTGTCACCTCCACGCTGACGCTCGCTTCCTTCGTCAAGGTCAGCCAGTCCGTCTTCTTCGGACAGCTCCGGAAGGAGTATGAGAACGTGAAAGAAGTGCCCTTCGGCATGCGCTTTGCCATGGGCATCCTCGCGTGCCTCTGCATCCTGACCGGCATCTTCCCGAAGACCGTCACCGGCGTCCTGACCGAGCCTGCCGCAAGGGCGGTCGCCAATGTCGGCAAGTACATCACCGCCATGGGCTTCAAGTCCAATCTCCCCGCGCCGGAGGTGAGCTTCACCCAGGCCGGTGTCTGGGAGCCCATCAACTGGCTGCTCATCCTCTGCATCGCGCTGCTTGGCCTGACCATCGTCGCCGTCGCCGGCAAGTACGACCGCGTCAGTGAGAGCGAAGGCGAGAACGTGGAGACCAAGTACCAGCTCTTCTACGGCGGCGAAAAGAACGTGTACTCCCAGGTGGGCGGCGGAGACCTGTTCTGGGGCTTCAAGCACAACTGGAGACACTACTTTGACTTCATGCACGATCTGCACAGCGGCATTGTGAACGACTACGCCCTCTGGGCGGTGGTCGCCCTGGCCCTTGCGATCGCCTACATGATGATCGTGCTTTAAGGAGGTGGGAAATATGACAGCAAACGTGTTCCTCAACGGCCTGCAGTATCTGGGCTATATCCTCATATTCCCTGGCTTCCTGTTCTGCTTCCTCTGCGGCATGCTCCTCACCGGCATTGATCGCAAGCTTGTCGCCAGAATGCAGAAGAGAGTCGGCCCCCCGATCCTCCAGCCCTTCTATGATTTCTTCAAGCTCTGCGGCAAGGAGACCATCATCCCCGCCGCGGCCGAGCGCACCACCTTCCTGGTCGCCCCGCTGGTCGGTCGTGCCGCGCTGGTGGTGATCCAGCTCTTTATCCCCATCCACGGCTTTTCGGCCTTCTCCGGCATAGCGGACATCATCGTCATTCTCTACCTGCTGCTGATCCCGGCCCTGGCCGCGATCCTCGGCGCGGCGGCCTCCGGCTCCCCCTACGCGGGCGTCGGCCTCAGCCGTGAGATGGTCACCATCATCTCCTGTGAGCTGCCGCTGGTGCTCGTCCTGCTGGCTGTCGCCAAGACCGTCGGCAACGCGCTCGGCACGGGCCTCTGCTTCTCCCTGAGCGAGATCGCCGACTACCAGGTTCAAAACGGCAGCCTCATCACCAAGCTCAGCATGATCCCCGCCGCCGTCGCCTTCGCCATGGTCATCCCCGGCGAGACCGGCAGCCACCCCTTTGACACCGCCGAGGCTGAGACCGAGATCTGCGAAGGCATGCACGCCGAGTACAGCGGCGCGCCCCTCGCGGTCTTCAAGCTCAGCCACGCCATCAAAATCCTCACGCTCACAAGTCTCTTTGTCGCCCTCTTCTTCGGCGGCATCGGCACCGGCGTCGTCGCCGTTGACGGCGTGATCGTCTTCGCGCTCTGCGTGATCGCCACCGCTCTGTTTATCTCCTTCGTCCACGCGGTCACCGCGCGCCTCAAGATCGAACAGGTATTCAAATACTACTGGACTGTTGTCTCCGGCCTTGCGCTTATCAGCCTTGTGCTCGCGTGGTACGGTCTGTAAGGAGGGAGCCCTATGTTTAAGAAACTGATCGCGGAAAGCACCGCAAAATCCCCCTGGCTGTTTCATATCAACAGCGGCTCCTGCAACGGCTGCGATATCGAGCTTGTCGCCGTGCTCACGCCCCGTTATGATGTGGAGCGCCTGGGCTTCAAGCTCGCGGGCAGCCCCCGCCAGGCGGACATCGTCGTCGTCACCGGCCCTGTCACCAAGCAGAGCCTCAACCGCGTGCTCAGCGCCATTTCCCAGGTGCCCGAGCCGAGATGCATCGTCACCATGGGCTCCTGCCCGCAGTCGGGCAACGTCTTCAAGGGCAGCTATTCCGTCTGCGCGCCGCTGAGCCAGTATGTGCATGTGGACGTGGACATCGCAGGCTGCGCGCCGAAGCCCGAGGCCATCATCGACGGCCTTGCCAAGGCGACCGAAATACTCAAGGAGAAGAGGGGGCAGATGTAATGGATTTCCCGTTTGTGAGAGAAGCTGTCACCAAGCTCTTCAGCAAGCCGAGCTGCAATAACTATCCCTTCACGCCGAGCGAGGCGGCGCCCAACTACCGCGGCCGCATCGTCTTCCACCCGGAGACCTGCATCAACTGCAACATGTGTGAGCGTGTCTGCGCCGGCGGTGCCATCACCCACTCCAGCGTGAAGAACGAGGATGGGGATGATGTCATTACCCGCAGCTTTGACCTCGGCTCCTGCACCTTCTGCAGCACCTGCGCCGACTTCTGCACCCGCCACTCCATCGAGCTGACCCAGGACTACCACATGATCGGCATTGAGGAGGGGGACCTGATCGTCTCCGGTACCTTCGTCAAGAAAGCCGTGAAGAAGCCCGCGCCCAAGCCCGCCGCCGCGGCTTCTGCGGCAGCAGCCGGGAAAGCAGCCGCTCCCGCGGCGGCCCCGGCAGCGGAAGCCGCTCCCGCCGTCCAAGCGAGAGGGGACGGCAAGCCCGCCCAGGACCCGAACAAGTGCGTCTACTGCACCATCTGTGCCCGCAAATGCCCCGGTGAAGCGCTGACTGTCGACCGCAAGGAGAAGATCTGGAAGCTCGACGAGGACAAGTGTGTCGCCTGCGGCACCTGCGCCGATGTCTGCCCCAAGAACGCGATTGTCATTTGAAACCGCGCAGCGCAAAAGATGCTGTATGAAAAGACAGCGCTGAATAACAACAAAAATCATGGCAGCCGTCCCTTGAAAGAAGGGGCGGCTGTCGTCATATAAGCAGAAATCGCCGAAAAACGATGCCCGGAGGTATTGCCCGTCAAGGCTGTTTGTGTTAGAATCAAAGAAAATCAATAATCAAACAGACGATATTCGCGTTTTGCGGAGCTTGATCAGATCACGAAAGAGCCTTACACCGCACCGGCGCGCCGATCATGCCTGCCGACGGGGAAAGTGTGAAAGGAAAGGGTTTATTATGAAAAAACTGATTGTATGTATTTTAATTCTCATCTTCGCGGCCTTTCCCGTGACGGCTTACGCGCAGGATTGGGACATGTCCGGGCCGACGGAGGTAACGGCGGAAATCCGGGAGCTGTTTGATAAGGCAATGGCGGAACTGGTCGGTGTTGACTATACGCCGGTGGCTGTGCTCGGAAGGAACGACAACACGTATTGCATTCTCTGCAAAGCAGCTGCTATTTATCCCGATGCAGCACCGTATAATGCACTCGTATATGTGAATGAAAGCGGCATCCAGAACATCTATGAGCTCTGGATAGATAAACATGCGGAGAAACAGGCGCCTGCGGAATCCGAACCGGGAGACCCTGACATCCAGTATGTCCTGTATTTGGGTACGAATGATAAGGATTCAAACAAGCCCGTGTTTACCGAGGCAGAAGCGAAAGAGAAGGCAAAGGAGATCCTGATCCGCCATTTCGGGGGGTTCACGATGCAGGAGGCAGACGGCGGCTGGATCGATGAAGGCACGGTTTTTCAAGAGTACACGCTTGTGATCTATCTGAGTGATACGACAAAGGAAGCTGTTCATGCCGCAGCGGATGAGCTGATTGAAGCATTTCATCAAAGCTCTGTCCTTATTCAGGCAAACCCGACAAAGACGGAGTTCTATGGAGGCTGATGATTCCCGCACCGGCCTCCCGGGACGATTTCTCTCCAGGCAATGGCGATAGCCCGCCGAACAGTCCCGGACGAAAGAATAAAATACAAGCGAAAAGAGCGTGGGCCTGGACGATGAATAATTGTTCAAACCCATGCTCTTTCCTATTGGGACTGCATTGAAGATCGGGGAAAGTAGATTGTTGGCGCAGGCAGCTTTATCTCGGGACACATCTGCCCGAGCATGCTCAAATACGAGCCTTTATATCTGAGATCAGAATAATATGCAAAAGTTTCTGGAAAGATTGAGACATAAAAAACTTCGGAAATCCGCCAAAGACAGTAGCGCGATCCGCGTTTTTATGATATAATAAGTAAATCGTTAAAAATAGAATGAGTAAGATGCCAGAGAGGGGCATAGGCTTACGAAGATGGCAGATGACGCCGCGAACATCCTTGCAGCGCATTTTTTGGAATATACGACAGGGAGGAATAGTATGAAACGTGCTGTTTCATGTGTATTAATATTGCTTTGTCTGCTTGCCGCGCCGCTTGCGGCGTATGGCGAGGGGGCTTTTATACCAAATGCCGAATGCCCGGAAATATCCGTTGACCCCACCGGGAGCAGCGAGGGCTTCTCCGCGGTCCTCTATGACAACACGAACGGCCTTCCGACCTCAGAGGCGAATGCCATTGTCGAAACCAGTGACGGCTTTATCTGGATCGGCAGCTATGCGGGCCTGATCCGCTACGACGGCAACACCTTTGAGCGCATGGATTCCACCGATGGCCTTACCAGCGTCAAGTGCCTCTTTGTGGACAGCCGCGAGCGCCTCTGGATCGGAACCAATGACAACGGCGTCGCGGTCATGGAGCGCGGTGAACTGAAAAAATGGGACAAGCTGGACGGAATGAAATCTGCCCATATCCGCGCCATTGCGGAGGATACGGAAGGGACGATCTATGTGGCCACCTCCAGCGGCATCATGATGATTGATTCCGAGTACAAGCTTTCGTCTCTTGACGAAGAAACAATAGCCGAGGCTAACATGCGCGATCTCCGACTGGGGAAGGACGGACTCCTCTACGGTACGACCGATGAGGGCGATCTCATGACGATCCGGGATGGCAGGCTTGTGAGCTTTCTGCGCTGTACCGACAACCCGCTCAGCGGTGCCGGGGCGATTTTCCCGGACCCCGGCGAGCCGGGTAAGCTCTATCAGGAAGCGGCCGATTTCTCGGTTTACCGTGTCAGCATGGGGGAGAGCTTTGAGGTCCTTGAAAAAATTGACATTTCCCCGCTCAGATATGTGAAGGACATGGAATACATCGGCGGGAAGATCTGGGTTTGCGCGGGAAACGGGATCGGCGTGCTGGATGAGGACGGCTTCCGTGTTTTGGAGAACCTGCCGATGAACAACAACGTCGGCCATGTGATGACGGATTATCTTGGGAACCTGTGGTTCACCTCTACACGGCAGGGCGTGATGAAGGTGGTGCCAAATCAGTTTTTCGATCTGTTCAAACGCTTTGATCTGCCTGAACTGGTGGTTAACACCGCCTGTATGTGCGATGGCAGGCTTTTCATCGGGACAGATACAGGGCTGATTGTTCTTGATGAAAACGGCCCGGTGCCGGCGCTCCCGCTCAGGAGCGCGAGGAGCGCTTCCGGCGTCGAGCTGGAGGCGGAGGATCTCATTCAGCTCCTTGACGGCTCCCGCATCCGCTCTGTGATCCGCGACAGCCTGGATCGCCTTTGGATCTCCACCTGGCGCGCCTATGGCCTGCTTCGCTATGACCATGGGGAGCTGACCGCCTTCACGGCCGAGGACGGACTCCTGTCCAACAACCTGCGCGCTGTCTGCGAGGGGCGTGACGGCAGGATCCTGGTTGCGCTCACCGGCGGCGTGAATGTCATTGAGGGCGACAGAATTGTGGCTTCCTACGGCAAGGAGGACGGTATCCTCAACACCGAGAGCCTCACTGTAGAAGAAGGGGCCAACGGCGAGATCATCCTTGGCAGCAACGGCGGCGGCCTGTACATTATCCATGAATCCGGCGTGGAGAATATCAATGTGGAGGAGGGGCTTCCCTCGGATATCATCATGCGCCTCAAACGGGATGAAAAGCATGATGTGATTTGGATCGTCTCCAGCAGCGCCATCGCCTACATGACTTCCGACTATCGGGTGACAACGGTCAAAAAGTTCCCCTATGCCAACAACTTTGACCTGTATTGGAACAGCAAGGACGATATGTGGGTGCTCTCGAGCAACGGCATCTATGTGACCCCGGTGGAGGAAATGCTTGCCAACGGCGAGATAAACCCCGTCTATTACAGCATTTCCAGCGGCCTGCCCTGCATCACCACGGCGAACTCTTACAGTGAGCTGACCCAGGACGGCGACCTTTACATCGCCGGGAGCACAGGCGTTTGCAAGGTCAACATCGAGCAGCCCTTTGAGAATGTCAGTGATCTGAAGATCGTGGTGCCTTATGTGATTGCGGACAAGGAGACCATCTATCCGGCGGAGGACGGCTCCTTCCTCATTCCGGCCGTTACCCAGAAGCTGACCATTCCGAGCTATGTGCTCAACTATTCGCTGAGCAATCCCCAGGTGAGCTATCGCCTGGACGGCTTTGAAGACCACATCACCACCGTCAGCCGCAGTGAGCTGGTGCCCATTGACTACACGAACCTGCGCGGCGGCAGCTACAGCTTTGTCCTGCAGCTCAAGGATTCCATGGGGCGCGGCAGCAAGGAGTTTTCCGTTTCAATCATCAAGGAAAAGAAGCTGTACGAGCAGACCTGGTTCATCATCCTCTCGGGACTGCTGGCGCTTGTTCTTTTGGCAGCGGGTGTCCGCTTCTATGTAATGCGCAGGATGCGCAAGCTGGAAAAGCGCCAGAAGGAGACCATGGCCCTGATCGGCGAAATCACCGAGGCCTTCGCAAAGGTCATCGATATGAAGGACAAATACACCAACGGCCACTCGACGCGTGTGGCAAAGTACACGGCAATGCTGGCAAAGGAACTGGGCTATGATGATGAGACGGTGGAGAAGTACTACCGTATTGCCCTGCTGCACGACATCGGCAAGATCGGCATCCCGCCCGAGGTGCTCAACAAGCCCGGCAAGCTGACAGACGAGGAGTTTGAGACCATCAAATCCCATACGACGCTGGGCTATGAGACGCTCAAGGACATCAGCATCATGCCGGAGCTTGCGACAGGCGCCGGGGCCCATCACGAACGGCCGGACGGCAGGGGCTATCCCAATCACCTCAAGGGGGACGAAATCCCGCGGGTCGCCCAGATCATTGCGGTGGCGGACTGCTTTGATGCGATGTACTCCAACCGTCCCTACCGCAACCGCATGAACTTCGATAAGGTGGTCTCCATTATTAAAGAGGTTTCCGGTACGCAGCTCACGGCCGACGTGGTGGAAGCGTTCCTGCGCCTGGTGGATAAGGGCGAGTTCCGCGCCCCGGACGACCATGGCGGCGGAACGACGGAAAACATCGAAAATATCCGCAAGGGATAACGCCGACTGCGCGTGTCAAAGTACCATAAAAATATGCCAAAAGGCCCAGCCCCGCGAGGGGTTGGGCCTTTTGGCACATATCGGGTATTATGGATCAGTCCTTCAGCAGGCGCAGCGACAGAATGCATTTGACATCGCTGAGCTGATCGTCAACAAAGTCCGCATCGACGACGATATTCAGGGGCTGTCCGTCAGCGCCCATCATGCGGAAGGACTGCGAGGTGCTCTGTTTTGTTTCAATGCTTTTGAATCCGATCTTCCACAGAATACTCTCCGTCTTGGGAATCAGGCGTTTATAGAAGCGGGCAGAGTTCAGTTCATTCTCCATTTCCGCCCTGCTGATGCCCATCTCCTTTTCCAGGCCGTGGGCAACGACTTCGAAGGAATAGTTATCTTCCTTAACTGTCATAAACAGGACAGTTCTGGAGATGAACCGGGACAGAAGCTGCATCTGCTGCTGGAGATGAGCGATCTCTGTGACATCCCGGGCGGCGCCGTAAAAACGCTTGTTTCCGCCGTCATACGCCATCGCACTCCTTTATGCCCGGAAAGATCCCGGACGGATCAAAAGTCTTGTGATACGAGGCACCATATATACCATATTTTACCTTAATTCAATACAAATAGAAAGTGCCATTCACAGAATACTTGACAGGTTAAGGCTTCGTGCGTATGATAAAACAGTAACACAAACAGTCCCGTTTTCCGGAGGGAAGACGGAGACGGCATTCAAGGCATAATCCGGCCCCGGGCCGTATTATAGATTTTTTTAGGAGCGTGCTGTTTGAAAAAGCGCAACACACCGGAGACTGCGGCGTAAGCGGGAGGCTTGCCGCAATCGGCCGGACCTCCCGCCGTAGGGCAATTGAAGTCAACAATTTTCAGGAGGTAAAACAATGAATACAAATGACTATACCATTCGTTTGGAAAAGACCGAAGACCGCGCAGCGGTGGAAAACCTCGTCCGGGAGTCGTTCTGGAACGTATACCGCCCGGGCTGCAGCGAGCATTATGTGATCCATGTGCTTCGGGATGATCCCGCTTTTATCAGAGAGCTGGACTTCGTCATGGAGCAAGATGGCAGACTGATCGGGCAGAACATGTTCATGCGGACGGTCATCGACGCCGATGACGGGCGTGTGATCCCCGTCCTGACCATGGGGCCGATCTGCATCACACCGGAGCTCAAGCGCTGCGGCTATGGGAAAAAGCTGCTGGACTATTCGCTGGAAAAGGCTGCCGCCATGGGCTTCGGCGCTGTACTGTTCGAGGGGAACATCGGCTTCTACGGTAAAAGCGGCTTTGATTACGCCAGAAACTTTGGCACCCGGTACCACGATCTGCCGGAGGGGGCGGATGACTCCTTCTTCCTCTGCAGAGAGCTCAAGAGCGGATATCTCAGCGGCGTTACCGGCGTATACCGGACACCGCAGGGCTATTACGTGGACGACGCGGAGGTGGAGGCTTTCGACCGAGGCTTTCCGCTGAAGGAGAAGCTGAGGCTGCCTGGACAGATTTTCTGAATCATGGTGAACTAAGGCGGGGGCCGGTACATCCTGGGCGATGTACCGGCCCTTTTTTGGGGCTTGATTCATAAGTCAAAAGCGTTTATACTGCATCTGCTTTCCCATATATTATCTTTTCCTTATCACGAGGTACAGAGAACATGTCTTCCATACGAGCCTTTGTACGGCGGGAGCCGGTGCTGCTGATCGCCGCCCTTGCCGCTTTTGTCACCTGCTTTTTCGTCCCGCCGGATACCGGGTATCTGTCATACCTCGACTTTCGCACCCTGTCGCTGCTTTTCTGTCTGATGACCGTTGTCAGCGGTTTTCGCAAAGCGGGACTCTTTGCGCATCTGTCCCATATTCTGTGTGAGAAGGCGGGCAATCTCCGCCTGATTGCGATGCTCCTTGTGCTGCTGTGCTTTTTCAGCTCCATGCTCATCACGAACGATGTCGCCCTGCTGACCTTCGTGCCCTTTGCCGTCGTGGTGATGGGGATGGCGCACCATCGGGAGGAGCTGATCTACGTCGTTGTCCTCCAGACCATCGCCGCCAATCTCGGCAGTATGCTCACGCCGGTCGGAAATCCGCAGAATCTCTATCTCTACTCCTGCTACGACATGGGCTTCGGGGAGTTTCTGTCCGTGACCTTTCCGATCTGGCTTGCCGCGCTGCTGCTTCTATTGCTGTGCTGCCTGCGTGTGAAGAGCGAGCGGCTGGAGCTTTTTCTCGGTGAGGCGCCGGGCATGGATCGCCGCGCGCTGCTTGTCTATCTTGCGCTGCTTCTGGTCTGCATGCTGGTCGTGCTGCGCGTGCTCAGGTGGTACTATATGCTGGGCATCGTGCTCCTGGTGCTCTTTGCCTATGATCGGAAGATCCTGTTGAAAGCAGATTTCATGCTGCTTCTGACCTTCGTCGCGTTCTTTGTGTTTTCCGGAAACCTCGCACGCATGACAAGAGTCGCGGAGGCGATCCGGAGCTTCATGCGCGGCCGGGAATTTCTGTCGTCGCTGCTTGCAAGCCAGGTGATCAGCAATGTACCGGCGGCAATTCTGCTCTCCGGCTTTACCGATCAATCGCATGCCCTTTTGCTGGGCGTGAACGTCGGGGGACTCGGCACGCCGATTGCCAGCCTTGCCAGCCTCATCAGCCTGAAGCTCTATTCGCATTCCGAGCATGCCAGACCCGGCCGCTTTCTCGGTGTGTTTACGCTGCTGAACATTGCGTTTCTCCTGCTTCTGTCCGCGGGTGCGCTGCTTCTGCTAAGATGAAGAAAAAACAAGAATCTTTTTCTTGAAAATAACATAGAATCGTTGTATCGTAGGAGTATCAGAACAGGAAACCCGAACGCTTTGAACATAAAACAGAGAAGGGGAGAACACAGGGATGAGCGATGAAAACGATCTGAGAACGAGACTGGTGCCGGCGATCTGCACCCAATGCGGCGCAAAGCTTGAGGTTGACCCCACAAAGGACGCGGCGGTGTGCCAGTACTGCAACACGCCCTTTGTCGTGCAGAAGGCTGTCGAGAACTATACCGTGCAGCAGGCAAAGATCGAGCATGTGGATACTGTGAAGCTCGATATGAAGGGGACTGCCGACTCTTTCTTTAACTTTGTCGGCGAACAGATGAGCGAGAGCAGAAAGATCCGCGCGGAGGAGCGCCGGGAGCGCCGCGCCGCGGACCGGGAGATGAACAAGGCATTCATAAAAATTTTCGGATATATGGTGTTGTTTATGATGATCATTGCCTTGATCTGGAGCGTGGTTTTCATGATCCGCGGTGACTCCGGAGAAGAAAGCGCGGAAACGACATCGTATGAATCGAAAACAACCTGCTATATCCTGCCCGGGGTTAACAGCGAGCGGGCCGAAAGCCTCGCCGGATTTGCCGTTGACGGGGAAGAGACGCAGCGCGTTTAATCCGTTACAGCGCGGAAATAATGTACATAAGAAAAAAGACACGGCGTCATGCCGTGCCTTTTTTCAGAAACCGGGGAACGTAAACGTATGGGAAAACGCAAAAAAGAAAAGATCTATCTGCTGACAAGACAGCAGATCATGAAACAATACCACATCTCCAAAAAGCTCCTTCTGGACTGCTTTCCGAAGCCGGAGATCATACGGGTCCGCGGGCGCGGCGGCTCCTGGTGGACGATGGAGGGCTGGCCGGAGGAGACGGTGGAGAAGGCTGTCCAACACCCGGAAATCCAGCGGCAGATCCGGGAGCGCGCCGAAAAGGAGCTGCGGGACAGACAGTTTCAAGAGATCACGAAGCTCTATGCCTCCTTCTCGCCGGAATCCTATGTGGAGCGGGCGCGGAGACTGAACAGAATCTTTATCCTCCATGTTGGCCCGACCAACAGCGGCAAAACCTACAACGCCATTGAGGATCTGAAAAAGCACACGCCCGGCGTGTATCTCGGCCCGCTTCGCCTTCTCGCACTGGAGATGTTTGACAAGCTCAACGATGCCGGGGTCCCGTGCAGCATGCTGACCGGGGAGGAGTCCATCCCGGTCGAGGGGGCACAGGTCGTCTCCTCTACAATCGAGCTCTGCAACTTCAAAGCCCATTATAAAACCGCCGTGATCGACGAGGCACAGCTCATTGCGGACAAGGGGCGCGGAGCATCCTGGCTGAAGGCGATCTGCCTTGTGGATGCCGAAGCGGTGCATATCTGCATGGCTCCGGAGGCGCTGCCCTTTATCGAAAAGCTCATCACAAGCTTTGGCGATCCCTATCATGTCGTACAGCACGAGCGTCTCGCCCCGCTGCGCTACGCGGGCCAGTGCCGGGATTACGGCGACTTTCAACCCGATGACGCTATTATCTGTTTTTCGAGGAAAAACGTGCTCTCCACCGCGGCGATCCTGGAAAAACGCGGCTTTCACGCAAGCGTCATTTACGGGGCCCTGCCGCCGGAAGCCAGACGCAACGAGGTGAGAAAGTACCTGTCGGGGGAAAACAACATCGTGGTGGCGACAGATGCCATCGGCCTTGGTATCTCCCTTCCCATCAAGCGCGTTATTTTCGCCGAGACACAGAAGTTTGACGGGAAGGAATTCCGGTCCCTCACAACGGCCGAGGTCAACCAGATCGGCGGCAGGGCCGGGCGATACGGACTGCATGAATACGGGGAGGTGCTGGCCATCGGCAGCGACCCGCTTGTCTCGGAGAAGCTCGGCCGCCGTGTAAGGGCCATCAAGCAGGCGTGCATCGGCTTTCCGCGGGAGGTGCTGGCGACGGATTACCCCATGGATCTGCTGCTCCTGGCCTGGGACAAAATGCCGCGCACGGAGGAATTTGTGCGCGAGAGCATGCAGGACGCGCGGATATTGCTGAGAAACCTGCAAAAGAAGATCACGCCGGAAAACCGGGAGCTGGTCTATGATCTCATCACCTGCCCGGTGGATACCCGCTCGGAGGAGCTGATCATCTATTGGTCAAGATGTGCCGGGGCCATTTTGAAAAACAAACATATCCCCGAACCCTATTTCGGCGAGGAGACCCTGCAGGACTGTGAGCTGCAATACAAAGCCTACGATATCCACCACCAGCTTCTGCGGCGGATCGGCCTGGAGGATGACTGCAGCGAACAGCGAAAGGCGATCTGTGACAGAATCGCGGAGCTGATGAAGGACAGCAAGGCGCAGTATATCCGCCGCTGTCGCTGCTGCGGGAAGGAGCTTCCCATCGGCACCGTGTTCAATACCTGTGAGAACTGCTATGCCGGGCGCTCGTTTGCGAACAGAGGATACTGAACGATCAATAATGATAGCCCCGGGGTGTCGGAATACGCTTCCGATGCCCCGGGGCTTTGTACTTGTGTGAAGATTATTCCTCCGCAGGCGGAGCGCTGAGCTTTTTCTCCATATCGAGAAACGCCCTGCGCAGGAAGTAGGCGGAGGCCAGCAGGGAAATGATCTCGGCAATCGGGAAGGCCCACCAGACCATGTTCACATCGCCCGTTTTCGAGAGCAGCCAGGCCGCGGGGATCAGGGCCACAAGCTGGCGCAGGATGGACACGATCATGGACGCCATGCTGTGGTCGAGCGCCTGGCAGACAGAGCCCGCCACAATGCAGAAGCCCGCGAAGAGATAGGAAAGGCTGATGCGCCGCAGGGCCGGAACGCCGATAGCCAGCATGTTCTCAGATGGATTGAACACCCCGAGCACCTGCCGTGGGAAGAGCTGGAACACCGCAAGACCCAGCAGCATAAAGCAGCAGGCGTAGAGAACGCCGAAGCGTGTCGTGCGGTAAATGCGATCCTTCTTCCGCGCGCCGTAGTTATACCCGATGATGGGGATCAGGCCATTGTTGAGACCAAAAACGGGCATGAAGAAAAAGCTCTGAATCTTGAAATAACTGCCATAGACCGCGATGGCCGTGGGCGTAAAGCCGATCAGGATGAGATTCATCAGGTAGTTTGTGACGGAGCCGATGACCATCATGATGATGGACGGGAAGCCGATCCGGTACACATTGCCGATGATGCGAAGATCGGGCCTGAGATCCGACGGGGCGATGGGCAGCTCAAGGTTGCGGCGAAAATGCAGGAAAAAGCCGAGGGCTGCGGCAAACATCTGCCCGATCACGGTGGCGATGGCGGCACCGGCGGTGCCCATGGCGGGCAGACCGCACCAGCCGAAGATGAAGAAGGGGTCGAGGATGATGTTCGTCACCGCGCCGACCATCTGCGTCCACATGGAAAGCCGGGTGAGGCCGGTGGACTGCAGGAGACGCTCCACGCAGATCTCCAGATAGAGAAACAGAGACCCGATGGTGACGATCTGCAGATAACTGTCCGCGTGGCGGCTGATCTCAGGCAGGCTGGTCTGGGAATTGATGAAGGCTTTGGCGCCGAAGATGCCGAAGAGGGCCATGAGCGCCCAGCAGCAGACGCTGAGAAAGACCGCGTTGCCCGCCACGCGGCTGGCGTTTTCCGTGTCCCGCCGCCCGATTGCGCGGGAGACCAGCGTGCTCACACCGACACCGGTGCCGGTGCCGAGGCCGATCATGATATTCTGTGCGGGGAAGGCCAGCGACAGGGCGGAGAGGCAGTCCTCCGACACCCGGGCGACATAGATACTGTCCACAATGTTATAAAGTGCCTGCACCAACATGGACAGCATGATGGGCAGCGCCATGCTCAAAAGCAGTTTTCCCTCGTCCATTTCTCCCATGCGGCGGGAGTCAAGCTTCTGTATGTTTGCCATTTCTTTGCCTTTCATTTCTTGATGTATTGCCCCGTCCGGCTCTCCGGACAGGCGGCGATCTGCTCGGGCGTGCCCGCGGCGACGATCCTGCCGCCGCGCGCGCCGCCCCCCGGACCCATGTCGATCACATAGTCGGCGTTGCGGATCACATCCAGGTCGTGCTCAATCACGACCACGGTCGCGCCGTTTTCAATCAGGCGGCGGAAGACCTGTAAAAGTGTCTGCACATCCAAGGGGTGCAGGCCGATGGTGGGCTCGTCGAACACGAAGACGGAGTCGGACTGACCGCGCCCCATCTCGCTTGCAAGCTTGAGCCGCTGCGCCTCTCCGCCGGAGAGACTGGGCGTCTGCTCGCCGAGCGTCAGATAACCAAGCCCCAGCTCACTGAGCACCCGGAGCCGCCGGGAAATAAGCGGCAGATCGGCACAGACCGAAAGTGCCTCGTCTACGCTCAGGGCCATCAGCTCCGGCAGCGTCAGCGCCCTGCCGCCTTTTTTCGCCTCGCGCCGGATCAGCCACGCCTCCCTGGCGTAGCGCGACCCGCGGCAGTCGGGGCAGGGGATGTCCACATCCGGGAGAAACTGTACGTCCAGGCTGATGGAACCCGTCCCGTCGCAGACCGGGCAGCGCAGGGAGCCGGTGTTGTAGGAGAAGTCCCCGGCCTTGCGGCCCCGCGCTTTCGCGTCAGGCGTGCGGGCATAGATCTTGCGCAGCTCGTCGTGCACGTCGGCGTAGGTCGCCACGGTCGAGCGGACGTTGATGCCAATGGGCGTGGCGTCGATAAGCTTTACCTGCCGGATACCGTCCGCCGTAATCGACTTCACATGCCCCGGCAGCTTTTCCCCCTTGACGGAGGCCTCCAGCGCCGGGATCAGGCTCTCAAGCACCATGGTGGTTTTGCCGGAGCCGGAGACACCGGTCACGGCAATCAGACGACCCTTGGGGAAATCAACCTCCAACGGCTGCACGGTATGGATCGGATCGGTGGAGAGGTGGATCGTGCCGAGCGCGAAAAGCTCCTCCGCGGGGATGGGGCTGCGGGCATGGATGGCGCTGTCACCGGCGAGAAAGGCCCCAATGCGGGAGCTGGGGTCCTTTGCCACATCTTGGACACGGCCCTCGGAGATCACCGTGCCGCCGCCCGCGCCCGCCTCCGGGCCAAGCTCGATGAGCCAGTCGGCCTCCCTGAGCACATTGGTGTCGTGATCGACCAGGACCACCGAGTTCCCGTCCGCCAGCAGATCGCGCATCACGCCGGTCAGCCCCTCCATATTGGCCGGGTGCAGGCCGATGGACGGTTCGTCGAGCACGTAAAGAACGCCGGTGGTGCGGTTTCGCACGGCGCGGGCAAGCTGCATCCGCTGCCGTTCTCCGGTGGAGAGGGTGGAGGCGGCCCGGTCGAGCGTCAGGTAATCAAGCCCCAGCTCCATGAGGCGTTTGGCCGCGTCTTGGAAGGATTCACAGATCCGCTCCGCCATGGGGCGCATCTCCTCCGGCAGAGAGGCCGGGACGCCGTCCACCCAGACGACAAGCTCTGCAAGCGTCATGGTGCAGGCCTCGCTCAGCGAAATGCCGCGCAGCCTCGGGGCGCGGGCGGCATCGGAAAGCCTTGTGCCGCCGCATTCCGGGCAGATATCCTGCTTCAGGAATTTTTCCACGCGCTTCATGCCCTTCTCGTCCTTGACCTTGGAGAGGGCGTTTTCCACCGTATAGGTGGCGTTGAAGTAGGTGAAATCCATGTCGCCCGCCGCGCCGCTGGTTTTGTTCTGATAGATGATGTTCTTCTTGACTGCCGGGCCGTGGAAGACGATCTCCCGTTCCTCTGCGCTCAGATCGCGGAAGGGGACATCGGTGCGCACGCCCATTTCCCGGGCAATGTCCTTCATCAGCGACCACATCAGCGTCTGCCATGGGGCGACCGCCCCCTCGTCGATGCTGAGCGATTCATCCGGTACCAGTGTGGATTCGTCCACCGTGCGGACAATGCCTGTCCCGTCACAGCATTTGCACGCGCCCTGACTGTTGAAGGCCAGCTCCTCCGCGCCGGGGGCATAGAAGCTCACGCCGCATTCGGGACACACAAGCGGGCGCTCTGCCGCCACGTTCAGGGACGGCGGCAGATAATGCCCGTTCGGGCAGCGGTGGCTTGCAAGGCGGGAATACATCAGGCGCAGACTGTTGAGCAGCTCCGTGCCTGTGCCAAAGGTGCTGCGGATGCCGGGCACACCGGGACGCTGGTGCAGGGCCAGGGCCGCCGGGACGTACAGCACCTCGTCCACCTCTGCCCGCGTCGCCTGTGTCATGCGCCTGCGCGTGTAGGTGGAGAGCGATTCGAGATACCGGCGCGAGCCCTCGGCATACAGAATGCCCAGGGCCAGCGAGGACTTTCCCGAGCCGGACACGCCCGCGATGCCCACAAGCTGATGGAGCGGGATGTCCACGTCGATATTTTTCAGATTGTGTACCCGCGCGCCGCGCACCTCGATCCGCGCGGGCGGGTTCTCTTCTTTGTACTTCATAAAATGCGGATAGCCTCCCTGTGTGATCCTGCGCAAAAAAACCTTGACTTGAAGCGGGGAGTATGTATTATCATAGTAAGGAAAGTTTTGTCTGATGTTTTTGCATCACCGCAACAATATAGTCCATAAAGCGCGTTATGACAAGTATGAACGGAGGAAAAAATGAAAAAAATACTGATTATTTCCGCAAGTCCCCGCGTGAACAGCAATTCCGAGGCTCTGGCGAAGGCTTTCGCCAGGGGAGCCGTGGAGTCCGGACATGAGGCCGAGCTTATCAGCCTTCGGGGAAAAACGATCAGCTTCTGCCGCGGCTGCTTTGTGTGCCAGGAGAAGCAGCGCTGTGTGATCCGCGACGATGCCGAGGCGATCTGCCAAAAGGCTCTGACGGCTGACGTGCTTGTCTTCGCCACGCCGATTTATTATTATGAGATGTCCGGTCAGCTCAAAACCCTGCTTGACCGCTTGAATCCGATCTTCCCCAGTGATTACGCCTTTCGGGATGTCTACATGCTCTCTTCCGCGGCTGAGGATGAGGCTGATGTTCCCGCACGGGCAGTCAGCGGGCTTGAAGGCTGGGTCGCGTGCTTTGAGCGCGCAAGACTAGCCGGAACAGTATTCATGGGCGGCGTCACTGCCGCAGGAGAGAATCCGGCGCATCCGTCTCTGGAGCAGGCGTATCGGATGGGGAAGGGCGTCTGATGCAGGCATTGAAAACAGGAGGAAGAATTCTGCTGATTCTCATTTTTGCGATTCTGATTGTGGCCGGGGCTGTTGTTCTTTTCCTCTTCTTCTATCCCACGGTGGGCAGGACCCCCGGAAAGGCCGAGCAGGAGGAATTTGCCCGGCGCACGGAGCTTTTCCATGACGGACAGTTTCATAATGCACACCCGGTCAGCACCATGACCGGCAAGGCCTATCCGTCGAGCGAAAGGAAGATCCCGAAGACGAAGCTTCCGGCGGAGACACCGGCCTTCCTGCCGGATCCGAAGGAGGAAGATCTCAGCTTCACCTGGTTCGGCCATTCGTCCTTCCTGCTGCAGATGGGCGCGGAAAAAATCCTGGTGGATCCGGTTTTGAGTGAGCGCAGCTCCCCGGTGGGCTTTGCAGGCCCCAAACGCTTTTCCGAGCTGCCGCTGAAGGCGGAGGAGCTGCCCGCAGTCGATGTGGTCTTTATCTCCCATGACCACTACGACCATCTGGATTATAAGACGATCCGCACGATCCGGGACAGAGTCGGGGCCTTTGTCGTCCCGCTGGGGATCGATTCCATCCTGCGCGGCTGGGGCGTTGACGCGGAGAGGATCCACGCCCTCGCCTGGTGGGAGAGTGTTGAACTCGGCGGCATTCGCTTCACCCTGACCCCGGCACAGCACTTCACAGGCCGCAATCCGCTGCGCGCAAACGCCACGCTCTGGGGCGGCATCTGCCTGGATAACGGGATACACCGGGTTTACTACACCGGTGACGGCGGCTATCAGGAGGGCTTCAAGGAAATTCGGGAACGCCTCGGCGCGCCGGAGCTGATGATCGCGGAGTGCGGACAGTATGACACAGCATGGGCAAATATCCACATGTTCCCCGAGCAGACGGTACAGGCAGGAAAGGACACGGGGACACAGTGGCTCATTCCGGTTCACTGGGGCAGCTTTTCGATCTGCAACCACGCCTGGGACGATTCGATCCGCCGTGTCACCGCGGCAGCGGCGGATGCGGGCCTCCCGCTTGCAGCGCCGCGCATCGGGCAGACGCTTGAGTATGCGTCCATCGCATCCTTTACGGAGCACTGGTGGGAAACATATGAATAAATACTCGGAAAAAGCGTGACAATCTGCCGCAGGTGCTTGAAAAAAACTGCAGAATTGTTATAATAAGTAAGAACAGACAGGTTCAGATCCACTCTCTCCGGGAGAGTGCAAAAAAACACAGGAGGACACAAATACGATGAAGAAACTCATTTCTGTCGCGTTGATCGCTGCGATGCTGCTTTCCCTCAGCGTCAGCGCCCTTGCGGCAACCGCGACCACTGCGGGCGATCTGAGCAGCCAGCTGGATCTGATTGCCAGAAACTTCGGCTCGCTCAAGCAGGATGACACGCCCTCGACCTGGTACTATTCCGTGACCGACCTTGACCACAACGGCCGTTTGGAGCTTCTGGCTGCCACAACCTCGAGTGACGGGAAGAACGATGCCAAGCTCAAGCTCTGGGAGGTCAGCAAGGACGGCAAGCTGATCGAGAGTGTCAAGCATGAATTTACGGATGCGAAGGTGCCCGAAGTAAAGGACGCTTTCCCGAATATCATGGCGGACAGCGCAGACACGGTCTATGATCCGGAGTCCAAAATGTGGTACTACATCTTCACCTCTACCGCGGAATCCAGCCGCGATCTTACCCCCGAGGAATCGGCACAGGCAAACGGTATGAAGCGCTTTGAGATGTACATAACCGTGACCTTCGGCATGTCCAAGCATGAGGATCACCTTGACCGCGGCGTTCTCGGCAGCAAGACGATCTTATTGGAGGACGGCAAG
>Ga0310697_10002518_pt1 | contig 19303 bp, 11 predicted proteins | sample 172DNAGHGlowgp2_FD_203883 | JGI IMG/M metagenome (GOLD analysis project Ga0310697, IMG submission 203883) | Sheep rumen microbial communities from Palmerston North, Manawatu-Wanganui, New Zealand - 1728 DNA GHGlow gp2 (v2) (version 2) | ecosystem: Host-associated > Mammals > Digestive system >... | reverse complement strand
CACTGAGGTCACTTCCACCTTCCAGCCTTGGGCTTCACAGAATTTGGTGTACATACGGAAGAGGTCACCGGCGAAGAGGCAGGCCTCGTCGCCGCCCGTGCCTGCACGGATTTCCATGATGGCGTTCTTGCTGTCTTGTGGGTCCTTCGGAATCATCATCACGCGGATGTCCTGCTCAAGTTGCTCGATGCGCGTTTGGGCGGTGTCCAGTTCTTCTTGGGCCATCTTGCGCATCTCCTCGTCCTTCTCGGTGGCCAAGATTTCGCGCGCTTCCTCTACGTTGGCTTTCAATGTCTTGTATTCCTTGAAGGCCATGACGATAGGCTCCAAGTCCTTATAGTCCTTGTTGAGCTTCACGAACTTTTTCATGTCGGAAGCGACGGCAGGGTCGGCGAGTTGTTCGCCCATTTCCTCCCAGCGGTGCTTTATCGTTTCGAGTTTTGAGGTGATGTCCATGAACCTAAACTATAATTATTTTTCCCAGTCAATCTCCCACTCATCTCGCTGCTGTCTTTGCCATTCGACAGGGTCAACTATTTCTTTCATTATTCCACCTTCAGGGAGGGTTTCTAATACTTCTGAAACCTTTTCTATTGAACTATGCTTTTTCATCACTTTGTTTTTCAATACTTACATTCCATGTTAAACAATTCAAAGCACCTCCAGAATTAGAACCACACCCGTCGCCTCCAATAATTTCAGTCATATCACAATCAATCATTTCAACATTGAAGCCATAGTCGAATGCTTCTTTGATTTGTTCCAGTGCCAAGTTATCCAATTTATTATAGCCCAACCTCGGCAGCAAAATATTATGGTCAACTTGCAAAAAGTTGATATAACACCAACTGTGATTTTTCAACAATTTCCATAGTTTGTCTTCTTCAGAAAACATCTTTCTATACCCAAGTTCTTGCACCTCAAAACCATGTGTTTTAAATATGTTGTGATATTTCTCTGCGAGTTCTTTATCATAATCAGAATAATTTGTCATCAGAACTTTTCCTTTGGAAATGTATCTTACTATTCCATCTGCATGACCAATAGGATTGTAATCATGCCCTTCCCAAGGTAAAAGTACTAATTCCAAACTACCCTCAAAATACTTATTCCACCAATTTTCCAATTCAACTTTTGATACTTTGTTTTCTTCAAGTACCTTGTCACAGAGAATACATGTTGGTTTGCCTTCTTTGTTGATGGCTTTAATTACATTACCACCATCTAAGATTAAAGGCAATATCCGATGTGGAATTCTACAAATATCCAATTCTCTAGAGTGGACATTGTGTAACTCCCAGTTTGTTATTGCAAACTGTTGCTCAATAAGGTAATCAGGAAAATATGTAAAGGATAAAAATAAATCTTTTGTTATTTGAACTGGCATGAAATCTCTACACCAAACATCACGAGTGTTTATCAGCTCTTCGAAGCGAACACCTTTATCTTGAAAATACTTCTTAAGGATTTTATATAATTTTTCTCTTGCTTCTTTAGAGAATCCACTGGATTCTCTTGACAGCAAGCTAGATAAAAAGACAGAATTGGTCTTTTCTTCAGTAATAAAATCCTCGGGTCTAATAATCATGATGCTCTTTTTAATATTCAAACTCCCCAAACTCACTCTTAATCGTCAACCGCTTTGCCTCCGATGCCTCCACATGGCCAATAATCTGGCTGTCGATATTGAACTCCTTGGCGATGACAATCATCTCATTGGCGGCTTTTTCATTGGTGTAAATCTCCAGACGGTGGCCCATGTTGAAGACCTTGTACATCTCGTGCCAGTCGGTACCTGAGGCGGCTTGGATCATCTTGAACAAAGGCGGCAAAGCCAACATATTGTCCTTCACGATGTGCAACTTGTCAACGAAGTGTAACACCTTGGTTTGGGCGCCGCCGCTGCAATGGATGATGCCGTGGATTTGCTTGCGGAACTCCTTCAGTATCGGAATCATCAGCGGGGCGTAGGTGCGGGTGGGCGAGAGGATGAGCTTGCCCACGTCAACGCCGGGCACTTCGGTCGGGTCGGTGAGTTTATGCGGACCGGAATAGACCAAGTTCTCAGGGATGCTGTGGTCGTAGCTTTCATCGTATTTCTCAGCCAGATAATGGTTCAGCATGTCGTGTCGGGCCGAGGTGAGGCCGTTGCTGCCCATGCCGCCGTTGTAGCTGTCCTCGTAGGTGGCTTGTCCGTAAGAAGCAAATGCCACAATCACATCGCCAGGCTGCAGGTTGTTTTCAATGACTTCATCGCGTCTGATGCGTGTCGTCACGGTGCTGTCGACGATGACGGTGCGCACCAAGTCGCCCACGTCGGCGGTCTCGCCACCAGTGAGGTAAATGCCGATGCCGAGTTTGCGCAGTTTCTCCAGGAAGTGCTCCGTGCCGTTAATCAAGGCGGAAATCACCTCACCAGGAATTAGGCTCTTGTTGCGCCCGATGGTGGAGGAGAGGAGCATGTTGTCGGTCGCGCCCACGCAGATGAGGTCATCGGTGTTCATCACCACGGCGTCTTGCGCCACGCCTTCCCAAACGCTCATGTCGCCGGTCTCTTTCCAATAGAGGTAGGCCAACGACGATTTGGTGCCTGCGCCATCGGCATGCATGATGTTGCAATAGAGTGGGTCGCCACCGAGGATGTCGGGGATGATTTTGCAGAACGCATTGGGATACAAGCCTTTGTCAAGGTTCTTGATGGCGTTGTGGATGTCTTCTTTTTCGGCTGATACGCCGCGTTGGCTATAACGATTGTCCATGATTTCTTTTTACTATGGCTTATGGCCTATGACTATGGCCGGCTCTCAGTGGCCAAGTGGCCATAGGCCATAGTCATAAGCCATAGTCCAATTATTTAAACTTTAACTTTTTCTCTTTGGTGTCAAACTCGAAGTTGCCGAGTTGCTTCATGTTCTTCTGTCCGATGACCCATTGTTCGACCATCTTGCTCACGACCTTGCATTCTACATTGTAAAGCGATCGGCCGGCGATTCTCACTTCCTTGATGATGAAAATGGCGCCGTTTTGGATGCCGCCAGTGGTGAGGATTTTGTCGACATCGCCTTGGAAGTCATCTGCGGTGATGCGGCCGTCTTTCAGCATTTGCAGGGCACGGCTCTCCGACACACAGAAGTCGGCGTTTTGGCTATACGTGAAAGGCTCCTTGTAGCCGTCAACGATGCCGAAGAAGTTGAAATAGCCTTTTTTGTCGACAGTGAACATTTCTGTTTGGTCTTCTTCCGGATTGATGGCGATATTGACGGTGCCGCCTTCGCTGATGTGGTCGCGGGGCACGAAGTCCTTGCTCAGGATGCGGAACTCGGTGCGGCGGTTCATTTGATGCGCGGCTTCGCGGATGTCATTGTTCGGCAGTTTGTTGATGAAGTCCTCGGTGAGTCTTGTGCCTGCCTTGAAGGTATAGCCTCTCACGGTCATGTCTTTCTGTATAGTACGCGGCACTCTTTCTCCGTAGCCCTTGGCGGTCAGGCGGAGCGGGTCGATACCTCTGATAATCAGATAGTCGACAACGCTTTGTGCACGTTTTTGCGACAGGATGTCGTTATGCTCGTCGGTGTCGCGGGCATCGGTGTGCGAAGCCAACTCGATGGTGATGGTCGGGTTGATTTGCAGGGTTTCGATCAGGCCTTGCAGCGAGTCTTCAAATTGGGGTTTGAGGTCCCATTTGCCTAAATCGTAAAGGATGTCAGGCAACATAATGGGCTCTTGAGGGATAGGCTCGATGTCGAAATCGCGCTCGATGTCCTTGCTGAACTCAAGGCCGATGGTGGTCTCTTGTGCACTCAACGTGAAGTAGTTGTCCTTGTCGATGGTGATTTCGTAAGTGGTGTTCTTGTTGATTTGGCTGTCACTGAAGTTGAAATAACCTTTTTCGTTGGTGCGTGTCATGATGTTGGAGCCATCGCTGCCAATCATACGTACGGCAGCGTTGCTTACCAGCTGCTTGGTCTTGGCATCCTTGACGGTTCCCGAGAAAGTGAATAGGATGGCAGGCTCTTCAAAATAGTAGATGTTGTCGAGCCCGCGGCTGTTGCCTCGGCTTGAAGAGATGAACCCGCGTTCCTCGGTGGGGTGGAAGACGATGCCGAAGTCGTCGCCCGTTGAGTTGATAGGATATTTGAGGTTGCGAGGTTCGCCCCATTGTCCACTGGTATCCATGGAGCTGACGAAGATGTCGAGCCCGCCCATGCCACCATGGCCGTCGGAAGAAAAATAGAGTACAGTGTCGTATCTTAAAAATGGAAACACTTCATTTCCAGGCGTGTTGATGCGTTCACCGAGGTTGAAGGGATGTTTGAAGGGCTCGGTGGCGTTGTCGCGCATGGCTACCCAGATATCGTTGCCGCCGAAACCGCCTTTACGTTCTGCAGCAAAATACATAATCAGTTCGTCCCTTGAGAGTGTGGGATGACCGACGATGTCCAAGGTGTCGACGCCAGCGATTTCCACAGGCCGTGCTTCGGAGAAGGCTCCGCCGCTCTTGCCTGCCACCATGATTTGGCACCCGTTCTTGCGGTGGGCGCCGTTTTGGCAGCGGGTGAAGTAGAGTTTGGTGTATTTCGAGTTCATGAAGGGCGTGCCTTCGCTTGCTTGGGTGTTGATCATTTCGTTTTCGTCAGCCAATGTGGGGGTGCTCCAATCGCCCTTGCGGTCTTGTTTGGCCGTGAAGAAGTCAGCAAACTCCTGTCCAGTGATGCCGTCTTTCTCTTTGCCTGTGGCGGCATCACGTGTAGAAGTGAAGATGATTTCGTTGTAATTGTTGTTGATCCAGGTGGCACCGAAGTCAGAGTCCCTGGTGGAGTTCACCTTTTTAAGTTCGGTGAGTTGGTATTTCGACGGGTTCTCCTTCCATTCTTCGATTTGTTGCGTGGTCTCCGCACCGAGTTGTCCTCGCGGGTCGTCGGGCACTTTCTGGGCATAGGTCTCGTACATCTCGATGGCATCCTTGTATTTCTCGTTCATCTTGTAGGTCTCGGCGAGATAGAGGTAGACCTCTGGATGCGTGTTGGGATATTCTGTCTTTAGCAGACGCTTGTAATAGGGCTCTGCACGTTTGGTGAGGCCGATCAGACGATAGCATTCTGCCATCTGGAAACTGATGCGGTTGCGCTCTTCCTTGTTGCGGCGCACCTTGCGGTAGGCTTTCTTGTAGCGGTCGGCGGCCTCGGTGTATTGCTTGCGACCAAAGGCCAAGTCAGCATTTTTGGCAGGGTTTCTGCGTTGGGCATAGATGTCGGAACTCATGAAAATGAACAGTGCCGACAGCATAATCAATATGTATTTTCTCATAGACATAAATTCTCTTTTCTTCAAACGCGGTAAAGACGTTTTTATTATCGGACAAAGGTACAACAATTCCTTGAAATGGAATAGGAGTTGGCAATAAAAAATCCCGCCGTTTCCAGCGGGACTTTTAGGAATGACTCCAGAGGCATTATTCTGTCTTTACAATCCGTCGAGTCATTGTCCGACCGTGCCCATGGGCTTGAAGCACATACACACCATTGGGTAATGTCGAAAGATCGATTTGGATGATTTCGCTGTCCTTGGCATTGATGTTTTTAATCTTTTGTCCTACAGTGTTGTAGATATTGATTTCATCAATGTCTTTACCTGTTATGTTGACCATGCCTTGTGTGGGATTCGGATAAATGTCGATCACCGTTCCTTCGGTCTCATCCACTCCGGTGCCAATGGCAACGTTGATGTTAAGCAGGTAAGTGCCTGTCTTGCCTTCAAAATAGGGCATGACGCAGAAATAGAGTGTGCCTCCGCTGAAAGCGATGCTTGAATCTACAACATCGTCATAGTATTCCGACCAGTTGGAGCCGTCTGTGGAGTAGGCAAACTTGGCATCGACGGTGTAATAAATGCCATCTCCACTGTTGTAAGAGTCGAACAAACGTGGGGTGATGGTGTAGTTTTTGCCTGGGTCGAGTTGGATTTTGTAGTAGTCGATGTCGGTGCTGCTATGGAGGTTGGAACCTGTTGTAGCTGCAGTTGCCGTGTTGCCTGCCATGATGCAGGGTAGGAGGTAGGCGGTGCTGACTGTGTTGTTGGTTTCGTATGAGTCAACGGTGACGGGTGCTGCCACCACTTCAACGCGGACGGGATTCTGGAACTCCGATGCCCCTGCATAGTACCATGATGACTCACCTTGTCTTTGGAAAGCCAACTCCATATAATATGAGCCGGGCTCCACGGTGATTTCTCCTGTGAAGTCGAGGCCGCCGTTGTAATGGTAGTCAGCTCCAAGACCTTGGTTGCACTCCAAGACGGCGATGTTTTGCGCCCACGAGCCGTCACCGTTCGAAAGGTTGACGCGGAATTTCCCGTAGAACGTAGAGGAGCCAGAATTCCAGATATCTACATTGACAGTGGCGCTTGTGCCGTAATACAGGTAGTCGCCAGTGAGGATGGTGAAGTCAGAGAGTGTCTCTATGTCGGTGGAGTATTTAATGTCGAAATAGGCGTTGTTGTAGTTTTGATTGTCGATGAAATTCCACAATTCGCCATCCAAACTATACAATATGGAGACTGCATAAGAGCCGGGGAGATAAGGAGGTCCAGCTTCACATTCAAAGTTGTCGTAGATGTAGTAGCCAGGCTGCAGAGGGTTCGACGTCAGATCCCAATAGTCCATCACATCGAGGAAGATGTATTCGTCGTTCCCGTCTTTCCAAAACACAGCAGCGCCAAGGTAGCCCGAGAAGTTCCCTTCGCCATTATTTGCAATTTCGGCATAGACAGATAAGTCATCATAGAACCAATACTGGGTATTGGACATTGAGAGGTTGCTGTGGTAAACTAGGTTATATTCGGATGTGGTGCCTCCACCACCTCCGCCTCCGCCACCTCCACCTCCACCACCAGCGTTGGGCTCAATGCCAACGATGGCCTGCTGGTTGCGGGAGTAGTTGTGTGTGCCTGGATTCAGACTGTTGATGTAGAAATTGCCGTTGTAATAGCCGCCCCAACCCCAGTTGAAGTGGAAATAGTCCCTATAGTCATATCCGTCGCAAACGAAGGCATGGCCGCCTGAATTGCTGAAGCCACCGTAGACCATTGGGCGTGAATTGTCCAGTTCGTTTTTGAGGAGCGCAATCCATTGGCTGTCGGTGTAGTCGTTTTTCTCAACGCTGCGCAAGGTGTTCTTGTAGTTGAAATAGGTTTTCAAAGCGGTCTCGGCACAGGGACGATTGCCACCGTAGTCGATGATATAGGCAGCACTGCCATAGTCAGGCGCGCCACTGATGCCGTACATCATGTCAACGGCAACGCCGCAGTGGTACATCAACGTGGCAACGGCGCTGTTGGCGCTATTGACGACATTGGGCATGGCCGACCACTGGTAGTTGACGGCGCTGAAGTCCGCATAGAGCGTGCCGTATTCTGGGTGTGAACTGGGTACATAGGAATGGGAACCGAGGCCGTGTTCGGGATAGTTCCAAAACTTCATCACTTGAGCCATGGCGGTGGCTACACAACCTGTAAGCGTCCTCGAGTGATTGTTGTTGTCGTACGGACATTGATCGTTATAGTAGGGGCTCTGGTCCCAGTTGGTCTTCACCAAGGGTGCAACGTCGTTCTCCGATTTGATGGGAAGAGCCTTGCTTTGTCTCAGGCTTGTCCATTCGGCTCGGATTTCTTGCGTGGCCGTGGCTTTCATCGCCACTGCGGCCTTGATCTCTTCTGCGTAGCCATCAAGCCACATTTTGAGGTTGGGCGGTAGTGTGCCGTCCCCAATGTTATTCTCGTACGAGTAACCCAAAATAGGTGTCACGCAGTCGTCGGCAGCCATGATGACAAAGCCATTGCCGTCAACGTTGTTGAAGATGAACAGTTCGGAATAGCCAAGCTGTGGGGCGACGTTGACAAAACGTGCGTCATTTGTCTTGTTCCTGTAGACTTTGCCATCACGCACCCCCATAGTGTTGTTCTTCTTCCAGAAGTTCAGCGCGAATTGTTTGGCAGTTGTCTCGTCAAGAGGTGCGCCCATTAGCACCAATCCTAGCGCCATCAATAAGGTAAGGCTGAAAAATCGTTTCATAGTATAATAATTTATTGATTTATAATGCTTTAATACATTATTGTGTTTTCGTTAAACCATGTATGCAAAGGCAAAGATAAACAATTATTGGATTTGAAAACAAAAAAATCCCGCCGTTTCCAGCGGGATTTTTGCAAGCAGTTTAGAAGGTTAATTATAATGTTGCTATCATTTACTTCTTGGATTGGCTCTCTTCGGCGATTTGCTTGTCCTTCTTGTTACCTTTCATCAAGACGTAGGCGAAAGGCGTCGACAGGAACACAGACGAGAATGTACCGGCGAGCACACCGACCAACAGGGCAAAGATGAAGCCGCGGATGGTGTCGCCACCGAAGATGAAAATGGCGAGCAACACGACCAAAGTAGAGCCTGAGGTGTTGAACGAACGGGTCAACGTGCTGTTGACAGCGTTGGTCATGTTCTCCTTCCAGGAGCTCTTCGGGTGTAGGTTGACGTTCTCACGCACACGGTCGAAGATAACCACGGTGGCGTTGATTGAGTAACCGATGACAGTCAGCACGGCTGCGATGAAGCTCTGGTCAACTTCCATGGTGAAGGGCAGAATGTTGTAGAACAACGAGTACATACCCAACACGATGATGGTGTCTTGAGCCAAGGCCATAATGGAAGCCACACCATATTGCCACTTCTTGAATCGGATGGCGATGTAGACGAACATCAGAGCCAAGGCCACTACGATAGCCCAAATGGACTTGCGGGTGACGTCGCTGGCGATGGTGGCGCCCACTTTCTGGGTGCTCAAGATGCCCACGGTCTCGTCTTCTGATGAGAATTGGCTCATGGTTAAGTTGCTTTGGTAGAGGTCCTTCAAGTTGTTATAAAGGATGACTTGGATGACTGAGTCAACAGCAGTGTTGTCGTTGTTGATCAAGAACTTGGTCGTGACCTTCACCTGACCGTTGGTACCATAGGTCTTCACCTCAGGCGTTGACCAGGGCTCCACTTCTTGGCCTTCTCTCATGGCGAGAGCGCTGTGGATGGCATTGGCGTCGATATTGACCCTTGATTCGGACAAGGCTTCACGGACATCTTCAACCTTAATGCTCGGGTCGTCGAATTGGACGACGTAGTTACGACCACCCTTGAAGTCGATACCGAGGTTCAGACCGCGGATGCCAAGTGAGGCTAAGCTGACCACAAGGAAGATGGCGCAGATGATGAACGAGGTCTTGCGGATGTCGATGAATCTGTAGTGCTTGTCTTGCAAGAAGTTCTCGGTGAATTTCGTCGAGAAGCTGATTTCTCTTTCCTTGTCCAGCATGCGTTCGAAGATCAAACGCGAGATGAAGATGGACGTGGCCAAAGAGGTGAGGATACCGATGCAGAGGGTGACGGCGAAGCTGTGGACAGGACCCGTACCCAAGATAATCAGGATGATACCCGTAATCAAGGTGGTGACGTTACCGTCAATAATGGCGGAGTAAGCGTTCTTGTAACCGTCGGCGATGGCGAGTTTGATGCCCTTGCCCGACTTGATTTCTTCCTTGACACGTTCGAAGATAATCACGTTCGAGTCAACAGCCATACCCAAGGTCAACACGATACCGGCGATACCAGGCAGCGTCAGCACGGATCCGAGGCAAGCCAGCACACCGAACAAGAAGAACACATTGACCAACAGGGCGATGTCGGCCACGAGACCGGCTTTCTTATAGAAGAACACCATGTAAACCAGCACGAGGATGAAGGCGAATACCATCGACCACATACCTTTTTGCACGGCTTCCTTACCCAGCGAAGGACCAACCACCTGTTCCTCAAGGATTCTTGCAGGGGCGGGCAGCTTACCAGCCTTCAGGATGTTGGCCAAGTCTTGGGCCTCTTCGATGGTCATGTCACCACCGCTGATTGACGAACGGCCGTTCGGGATCTCGCCATTGACGACAGGATAGCTGTAGACCAGGTCATCGAGCACGATGGCAATTTGTTTGCCGATATTCTCGCCAGTGAGGCGTTTCCAGGTCTTGGCGCCTTCTTGGTTCATTTGGATGGTGACTTCCACTTGGTTGTTTTGACCATAGTCCTGACGGGCATCGGTGATGACTTCACCACCGAGGGCGCACTTGTTGTCGCGCGACATCTTCAAGGCCACCAGGTCGAGGAACGCACCTTCTTCTCCGTTTTCACCGCTATAGGTCTGGGCGTCTTTCGTCCAAGCCAACTTAAGTTGACGCGGGAAGATGTTCATGGCACGAGCCTCAGCCAGCATCTGGTTGATGGCAGCGGTGTCTTTCACCATGGCGATACCCACGCGGGCACTATTGCTGTTGAACATTTGCAGTTTGGTGAGTAGCGGGTGGTTCTTAGCCATCTGTTCGGCAGTCTCGTCTTCTGCCACTTGCTCTTCTTCCGTCTTGTTCTCGGTCAGCTCGTTGAGCAGGTCGCCGGTAGCGGTGCTGTCGGCGGGCTCGTTGGTCTCGGCGACCTCGGTGCCTTCTTCAGCGACGGTCTCAGTGCCTTCTTCAACGGCAGGTTCTTCAGTCACCTCGGGGTTGTTGACAGCTTCATTGGCATTGCGGACTTCAGCCAACTTGGCATCGGCCTCGGCGAAATACTGCTGCACTTCCGAGAAGTTGTAGGTCTCCCAGAACTCGAGTTGTGCGGTTCCCTGGAGGAGCTTACGCACACGCTCAGGATCCTTGATACCAGGCAGTTCGACGAGGATACGGCCCGAGTTCTCCATCTTCTGGATGTTGGGCTGTGCCACGCCGAAACGGTCGATACGGGTACCGAGAATCTGGTAGGAACGGTCGATGGCGGCATCGCTTTCTTCCTTCAAGACCTTCAGCACATCGGAGTTGCTGGAGTTGATGTCGATGCCTTTATCTTTGAATTCATAAAGGAAGATGGAGGCGAGGCTCGCATTGGGGTCGGCTTTCTCGAAGGCTTCACCGAACAAGGTGACGAAGTCGCCCTTGCTCTCTTCCTGTTTCCTGATGGCCTCTTCCATGGCCTGCAGGAAAACGGGATTTTGTGAGTCGCCCGACAAAGCTTTGACGATGTCTTTCACCGAGACCTCAAGGGTGACGTTCATACCACCCTTCAAGTCAAGACCCAAGTTGATTTCTCTTTCTTTCGCATCACGATAGGTGTACTTCTTGAAACCCAAGTTGTACACGTTGACGTTGCTGACCGAGTCCAAATAATACGTTTCCTTCTGATCTTTGAGAAGGTTCATCTGTGACTCGTCTCCATTTGACAGTTTAGTAGCCTCTGCTTCGGCATATTTCTCAGCCTTCTTTTCCACACGCTTGGTCACCAAAGTGAACGAAAGCTGGTAGAGAAAGATGAGAGCGAAGATAATGGCTATTGCCCTGATTGCTCCTTTGTTTTGCATGTTAAAACTGATTTAATTATTTGACTTTTAATTTGTTAAATTTCAATTCAAACCTTTTTAGGTTATTACGAGCCTGCAAAAATACGAAATATTTCTATTTATATTTCAACCACTTGAAAATTTCCTTGTAAGAAAGTTTTTTTCCGTACATCAGGATGCCAGTGCGATAGATTTTGGCCGCTATCCACGTCATCAGCACGAAGGTGCCAGCCAAAAGCACGATCGAGAGCACGATTTGCCAAATGGGTACGCCGAAAGGAATCCTCACCATCATGGAGATAGGGGAGGTGAACGGAATCATTGAGAGCCAGAGAGAGAGGTTCCCGTCAGGATTGTTGACGATATAAAAAGACGTGATGATGGCCACAATAAGGGGGACAGTGATGGGCAGCGTGAATTGCTGCGAGTCGGTGTTGTTGTCGACCAACGACCCCACCGCTGCGTAAAGGGTGGCATAGAGGAGGTATCCCAAGATGAAGAAAGCAAGGAAGCAGCAAATGATGGTTCCGAAGTCGATGGAATGGACGATTTGCAAGATGTTTTGAACGCCTTCGTTGTTAGTGATGTCGTTAGAGGTAATCTCTTGCGCCATGACGGTGCCCTGCGAAAGGATGTCGGGGTTGCTGAGTCCCATGTAGGCCGAGAAGCCGAGGTAGAGAGCTCCCGTAAGCAGAATCCACATGACGAACTGGGTGAGGGCGACCAACGACACACCAATGATTTTTCCCATCATCAGTTGGAAGGGTTTCACGGAGCTGACGATGACTTCGATGATGCGGTTGGTCTTCTCTTCGGATACGCCTTGCATCACCTGGCCGCCAAAGAAGATGATGAACATGTAGACCAACATGGCCAATCCGATGCCAAGGGCGAACTGGACCTTGGTGAAGGTCTCCTTTTCGTTGCCTTTTTCATCCATGCGCATGATTTGAAGGTTGACGTTGGTCTTCGCCGCATTGACGATTTCGGGATCAACGCCTTGCGCCATCAACTTCTGTTCCTCTATTTCTTTCTGCATCACGCTACTGATGTAACTCTCCACTTCCATGGGCACTTGACGAATGCTGTAGACAATGGCGTTTGAGGGGATGTTGAGCTGGGTGGGCGGCACATAGAGGGCCATGTCGAAAACGCCGCTTTTCACCAACTCTTTCACGGAGTCGATGGGTTGGCTGGGCATAAGCACAAATGTGTGTTCCTTGGTGTCATGAAAACGCTCTTCAAACCAATGGCTTTCGTCAACGACGGCCACGCGCAAGTGTTCGTTGTTGCTGTGAAGCGCAAGCATGACGGGGATGATGTAGATGGCTGCCATGAAGATAGGAGCCAGGAAGGTCAGGATGAGGAAACTGCGCTTGCGCACACGTGTCATATATTCGCGCTTGATGATGAGTCCAATCTTGTTCATGAGGCTTGGTTTTGGGATTGCACTTCTTGGATGAAAATGTCGTTCATCGAGGGCAGCAATTCTTTGTAGGAGACGAGTTGCCCGACTTGGAGCAGTTGGTTGAGCAATTCATTGGGAGAGGCACTGAAGAAGGTCAGTTTGGTCTCGTTGGGTTGGTCGGTCGGCTCCACTTTTATATTATTATAGGTATCGGCAATGACCATCACTTTGCCGAAATCGTCGCACCGTACGACGATTTCGCGTTGGTGGGTGTCGTGTTGCCGCTTGATGTCGCTCACTTTGCCTTGCAGGATGCTTCTACCCTTATTGATTAAGGTGATGCTGTCGCAAAGTTCCTCCACCGAGGCCATGTTGTGGGTTGAGAGGAGGATGGTGGCCCCTTTGTCGCGCAGTTCGAGGATGGCTTCCTTCAGCAGATTGGCATTGATGGGGTCGAAGCCGCTGAAGGGCTCGTCGAAGATGAGGATGTCGGGCTCGTGGATGACGGTGGTGATGAACTGCACCTTTTGCTGCATGCCCTTGCTGAGTTCTTCCACCTTCTTGTCCCACCAGCTGGCGATTTCGAACTTCTCGAACCATTCCATCAGCCTTTTCTTGGCCTCGGTTTTCTTGATGCCTTTGAGCTCGGCGAGATAGATGGCCTGTTCGCCGACCTTCATCTTCTTGTAGAGGCCGCGTTCTTCGGGCAGGTAGCCGATACGTGCGATGTGGCTTTGGCTCAGTTTCTCGCCGTTGATGAGTACTTCGCCAAAATCAGGTGCCGTGATTTGGTTGAGGATGCGGATGAGGGTGGTCTTGCCGGCTCCGTTAGGACCTAAAAGGCCATAGATGCACTTCTCGGGAATGTCAATGCACATACGGTCCAAGGCCGTGTGGCCGTCGTATTTCTTGGTGACCTCGTTGACAGATATTTTTGTCATGTTTTTTTGACTACGGGACTACGTGGCTGCGGAACTGCGAGTCATTGGGCCAAAAGTCCCGAAGTCTCACAGTCCCGAAGTCTCACAGTCAATTGAAATAATCCTTTATCTTACTGAAAAAGCTCTTCTCTTCGGAGGTGGGGTTTGGCTTGAAGTTGTCCGACTGGGCAAGTTGTTGCAGCAGTTTCTCTTCTTCCTTGTTGACTTTCTTCGGCACCCACACGTTGACGTTGACGAGCATGTCGCCGTTGCCGTAGCCGTTGAGGATGGGGAGACCTTTGCCTCTTAATCTCAATACTTTGCCACTCTGCGTACCAGGGGCAATCTTCACGCGTACTTTGCCGTCGACGGTGGGCACTTCGGCTTGGGTGCCCAGGATGGCCTCGGGGATGGTGATGAACAGGTTGTAGATCAAAGTGCTCTCGTCGCGTTCGAAGTCGGGATGTGGCTCTTCTTCGATGAGGACAAGCAAATCGCCATTCACGCCGTTGTGAGGTCCGGCGTTGCCTTTGCCGCGCACGGTCAGTTGCATGTCTTGGCCCACACCGGCAGGGATGTCGATGTCGATGATTTCTTCACCTTTCATGATGCCTTCACCGCCGCAGTGGGTGCATTTCTTCTTGATGACAGTGCCTGTACCGTTACAGGTGGGACACACCGAGGCGGTCTGCATCTGTCCGAAGAAGCTGTTGACGGTCTGCACCACCTGACCGCGACCGTGGCAGGTGGGACAGGTCTCGGTGGAACCATCTTCCGATCCGCTGCCATGGCAATGGGTGCAGGCAACGTATTTGCCGACCTTGATTTTCTTCTTCACACCATGTGCGATCTCTTGTAGGTTCAGCTTTACCTTCACACGGATGTTGGAGCCGCGTTGCTTGACGGTGCCGCCACGGCCACCGCCGCCAAAGCCGCCGAAACTGCTGAACCCGCCTCCGAAGTCAAAGCCACGACCGAACACGCTGTTCAGGATGTCGTTCAGGTCGAAGTCGCCGAAGCCGCCGAATCCACCATCACCGCTGGCCGAGCCGCCGTCCATGCCGGCGAAGCCGTAGCGGTCGTAACGCGCCTTCTTGTTCTCGTCGCTCAAAACGGAATAGGCCTCCGAGGCTTCCTTGAAATTCTCCTCGGCGGTCTTCTTTTCAGCATCGGTGCCGTTCACCCACTTGTCGGGATGCCATTTGAGGGCGGCTTTACGGTAGGCGCTCTTTATCTCGTCGGGCGTGGAGTTCTTGTTCACCCCCAGCACCTCGTAGTAATCTCGTTTTTGTTTGTCTGCCATTATCTATTGTCCTTTCTGCTTGTCGTATTGCCGCTTTGCGTCATTGCGAGGAGGAACAACGACGCAATCCAGACATTTCGATTTCGCTTGTTTTCTGGATTGCTTCGCTTTGCTCGCGAAGGCGCGAAGCGAGTCCAATGGTTAATTCCCAACAACAACTCTGGCAAAGCGTATCACCTTGCCGTTCAGCTTGTAGCCTTTTTGGATGACATCCAAGACCTTGCCTTTCTTGTCTTCCTCAGGGGAGGGAATTATGGTCAAAGCTTCGTGCTCATCCGTGTTGAACTCAACACCCATTGCCTCGATCTCTTCCAAGCCTTTTTTCTTCAAAGTGTCTTTCAACTTGTTGAAAATCAATGTAACGCCTTGTATGTCGGCCTCGTTGCCATTTTTTTCCATGTTTTGCAGGGCACGTTCAAAGTCATCCAGCACAGGCAGGATGTCTTTGATGACGCTTTCAGAGGCGGTGACGGTAAGGTCGAGTTTCTCCTTGGCGGTGCGCTTGCGGTAGTTGTCGAATTCCGAGAACAGACGCAAATACTTGTCGTTCAGTTCGGCATATTTTGCCTTCTCTTCTTCCAAGGCCTTCTCTTGGGCATGACGGATCTTGAACCGTTTTGACTTTTTGTCCGAAACATTGTCATTCGTAGCCTCTTTGGCTTCCTCTTGCTTGGGCTGTTCGTCAATAGGTTCTTGGTTGATTTCCATGTCGGGTTTGACGGTGTCATTCAATGCATCGTCTTGATTGTTAACGTTTTCGTTTTCGGTCATGATATGTGTGTTTTTGCTATTATTTTCATTTTTGCGTTAAGGCACATCAAATCCTTTGCCAAAGGGGTGTCTTTGACAAAATGGCAGAATAGGGTAGGGAAGGTCTTAGAGGCGTTCGATGAGGGGACCGTCGAGGCTGAGGGCGTTCACGCGCTTGTCGATGTATTGGTAGCCGCGTTCGATTTGGTCGCTGTTGTCGATGATGCTGTCGCCTTTGGCTGATAAGGCGGCAATGAGTAGGGCGACGCCGGCTCGGATGTCGGGCGATGCCATGCGGATGCCACGTAAGGCATGGCTGCGGTCGAGGCCGATGACGTTGGCTCGGTGTGGGTCGCAGAGGATGATCTGCGCACCCATGTCGATGAGCTTGTCGACGAAGAACAGACGGCTCTCAAACATCTTCTGGTGGATGAGCACGGTGCCTTTGGCTTGGGTGGCCACCACGAGCACGATACTGATTAAATCGGGGGTGAAGCCAGGCCAAGGTGCATCGGCCACGGTGAGGATGCTACCATCCATGAAGGTCTGCACTTCATAGTGCTCTTGTGCAGGGATGAAGATGTCGTTACCGCGGTATTCCATCTGGATGCCGAGTTTGCGGAACACATCGGGGATGATGCCCAACTCGTTTTTGTCATTGTGGTTGATGCCTGCGTTCTTGATGGTGATTTCGCTTCCCGTCATGGCGGCCATGCCGATGAAGGAGCCCACCTCAATCATGTCAGACAATAGCGTGTGGTCGGTGCCGTGTAAGCTGCTAACGCCTTCGATGATCAATAGGTTGGAGCCGACGCCTGTGATGTTGGCTCCCATGTGGTTAAGCATGGTGCAAAGTTGCACAAGATAAGGTTCGCAAGCGGCGTTGAAGATGGTGGTGGTGCCTTTGGCCATCACGGCTGCCATCACGATGTTGGCTGTGCCGGTGACGGATGCCTCGTCAAGGAGCATGTAGCAGCCTTTAAGTCCTCCCTGTTGTACTCCGACTTGGTAACTGTCAAAGTCAAAGATGGCCCCGAGTTTTTGCAAGCCGATGACGTGGGTGTCGAGTCTGCGGCGACCGATCTTGTCGCCACCGGGTTTGGGCATGTAGGCCTTGCCGAAGCGGGCAAGCATAGGTCCTGTCATCATCACGCTGCCGCGCAGTTTCGAGGCTGTGGTTTGGTAGTCTGTCCCCATGAAATAGTCGAAGTTGAGCGACTTGGCTTGAATGATGATGTCGTGGCGGGTTGGACGCTCGATGCTGACGCCCATGCCTTCCAACAAGGCAATCAGGTTGTTGATGTCGAGGATGTCGGGCAGGTTGTGGATGGTGACTTTGTCTTCAGTGAGTAGACAGGCGCAGAGGATTTGCATGGCCTCGTTTTTCGCGCCTTGCGGAATGATTTCGCCTTGCAGTCTGCCACCGCCTTTTATCTTTAGTGATGCCATTTTTTAATGCTGAATTAGGAATGCTGAATTAGGAATGCCAGTCATTCCACATTCCGCATTCATCATTTGTTATTAAAGTTTTCCCAGTTCTTGCATGCGTTTCTTGTACGCCGGGTTGTTGGGGTTGTTCATGTTGGCCTTCAGGTTCGGCACTTTCTTTTTTTTCTTCTTGCCTTGTTGAGGCTGTTGTTGCTTGCCTTGGGATTGTTGCGCCTTGCCGGCAGGAGCTTCGCCTGGGGCGTTTAGCTTGGCCTCGTCATCGATGACAAGACGTCCGCCGCTGATGGTTCTCAGATCGTCGATAATCACTTGGTCGTTGACGACGCTCTTGTTCCATTCCAGATAGTTGCGTTTCATCTGGGCGGCCAGCGAATAGGCGAGGGATTCGCGAATATCGTCGTTTTCCTCCAACGAGGCGGCCTCGATCATCTTGATGAGGTATTGACCATAATGGCCGTATTTTATAGTATTGTTTTGGTAGCCAATGTGTTGTGGTTTCTTTTGTTGCTCTACTGGGGTCGGTGGAGTATAGGGGCTGTCCAAGTCGAGGTTATAGCCTGAGATCATATAGAGGTGGTCCCATAGTTTGTGCTCGTAATCGCTCGACTGCTTGATGTTAGGATTCATCTGCACCATGACGCTGATGATGTAGCGGGCAGCTTCAGTGCGTTGCTCGCGGTCCTCGATTTCAGGCAGTTTTTTGATCATTTCTTGGATGCAGCGGCCATATTCCGAGATGACAATCTGCTCTTTCTCTGTATTGTAGGTCAATCCTGGTTTGTTCATGACAATTCAAATTTTGTGCAAAAATAAGTATTTTTTCAATGCGGAATGCTGAATTATGAATGCATTACTCATTCCTTCAATATCCCCAATCGGGCAAACTTCAGCATGAGCATCTTCACGCCGCAGTTGTCGAAGTTGACGGAGGCTTTCTTGTTGGCTCCTGCGCCTTCGATGCTCAGGATGGTGCCTGCGCCAAACTTGGCGTGCATCACGCGCATACCTTCTTGCAGCAAGTCGGGATTGGAAGGTTGGAAGTCTTGCGGAATCGGGGCCGTACTCGCAGCAGGCCTATTGGAGGGCGTATTCTCGATTTTGCGGAAACCATGTTGCTCGGGCTCGGCGATGGGCTTGCCGAAGGTTCGTCCTCCAAAGGGGGTGCGTCCGCCCATCGGTGAGGTACCTCTGAACGAGGCCTTCTGCGTCTGCTCGATGAGGCTGGGGTCGATTTCGTCGACGAAGCGCGAGCGCTCGCTGAGGGTGAGGTTGCCGTAGCGGTAGCGTTGCTCGGCGTAGCTCAAAGTCAATTTGGTCATGGCGCGTGTGACGGCCACGTAGAACAAACGGCGTTCCTCTTCCAGCTCCTCGCGGGTGCTGAGGCTGAGGATGCCGGGGAAGAGGTTCTCTTCCATGCCGACGACGTAGACGTAGGGAAACTCCAGGCCCTTGGCCGAGTGGATGGTCATTAGGCTGACGAAGTCGTCGTTGCCGTCGTCTTTCTTCATTTCGGCGTCGGTGAGCAGGGCCACGTCTTCCATGAACTGCACCAAATCGACGCGGGCGGTCTCGCCGGTGGTCTCGTCCACCTGCCGGTCGCTGAACTCCATGATGGCGTTGAGCAGTTCCTCCACGTTCTCCACCCTCGAAACGCCCTCGGGCGAGTCGTCTTCCTTCAAGACCTTTATTAGACCTATCGTGTTGGTGATGTGTTTGGCCAACTCGAAGGCGTTCATCTTGGCTTGCAGGCTTTGGAAACTTTTGATCATCACCATGAAGTCGCGAAACTTGTTGACGGTGCCCATGTTGAAGTCTTGTGGGAAGATGTTGTTTTCCAAACACTTCCAAATGCTGCTTCGGCTATCGTTGGCCGTGACCATCATGCGTTCGATGCTGGTCTTGCCGATGCCTCGGGCGGGATAGTTGATGATGCGCAGCAATGCCTGCTCGTCCTCGGGGTTGATGACGACGCGGAAGTAGGCCAGCAGGTCCTTGATTTCCTTGCGGTCGTAGAACGAGAGGCCGCCATATATTTTATAAGGTATGTTCTGTTTACGCAAAGCCTCTT
>Ga0310697_10002517_pt1 | contig 19303 bp, 24 predicted proteins | sample 172DNAGHGlowgp2_FD_203883 | JGI IMG/M metagenome (GOLD analysis project Ga0310697, IMG submission 203883) | Sheep rumen microbial communities from Palmerston North, Manawatu-Wanganui, New Zealand - 1728 DNA GHGlow gp2 (v2) (version 2) | ecosystem: Host-associated > Mammals > Digestive system >... | reverse complement strand
TACCATTCTTTATATTCCAATTCTTTAAGACAATTTTTAAGTTCGTCAATTTGACCTAATACGATTTCTTTTTGTTCTAAAATCATATCAAATCTTTCTTGTAAAGTAGAATCTCCTTTTTCAGCAAGTTCAACATATGCTTTAATTTTATCAATAGGCATATTAATTTTTTTCATACAATTAAGTACTCTAAGCCATTTAAAATCTTTATCTTCAAAGACTCTTCTCCCATTTACTCTTTTAACACCAGGAAGTAATCCCATAGAATCGTAATATCTTAAAGTAGATGGTTCTACATTCATCATATCAGCTACTTCTTTTATAGAATATGTCATATTATTTCTCCTCTCATTATAATTATACAAGTTAAAGTTAACTTTAAATCAAGGATTTTAATTTATTTTTTTGATTTTTTCAAAATAATTGGAATATTACTATTTTTTGAACAAAAAAGACGAGAAATTCTAGTCTTTGTTTTATTATTTACTTGCTTTTTCTTTGATTTCAGCCGGTGATTCATTTAAATTACTTGATAATTTTAGGAGAATTCTTACATACTCCTATATTTAATCTTCCGATAATAATATTATGTTAAAATTTTAGCAAAAGAATTAATATCTTAAATTTTAATAAAATAAAGTTTGATATAACTTATATTATAATTTTGCATTAAGTTCTTATTAAATAGAATATACTTATACATATTATAATTGTATTAATTATAAAAAAAGTTATTAAGAACCTTTTATTCTTAATAACTATTCATCTATTATTATAATTATATCTGCCAAAGTTCCTTTAAAGAATCTTCCAGGTTGATTACTACTATTAAAATATCCACCAAAGGCAACGTTTGTTGCGAAATCTTGATTTAATGTCCAAGAAGTTTGATTAAATAGATTTTCTCTGTATGTATTACCACCATATGAATATTCCATAGTAATATTATTACCAACTCTTCTATATACGAATTCTATTGGAGCATTGCTAGTTGCAATACCGCTAGATGGTTTATTAACAGTATTACCACCCCACCTATAAGTAGGAGTCATAGTATTAACACCACCATTGAAACGTATATTAAATCCAGGATATTTATTATTAGATTCATCTTTGACATTAAACATAGTTGGTTGCTCTGGAGTATAATCAAACACATCACTATCAATAGATTTAAATGTAAATCTAATTTCAAAATCTTTATTAAAATTAGTAGTATTAAACACATTAACACCTGTATCAATAAAAGTATTAGCTGTACCATCAAATACTATATCTCCAGAATTCTCATAAGCTATTCTTCTATATTGAGCATATAATGTAACAATACCATCAGGAACATCAGTTAAATCACAAACTTGTTCTTCATCTTGATAAGCTGTTCCAGATCCATCTGCTGCAGTATTCCATCCCTTAAATATATAACCAGGTCTTGTAAAGTCATACCCATCTAAAGGTACAGGAATAGAATCATAATTAAATCTTTGATCTGGCATAGTACCTGTTCCACCATTTGCATCAAAATGAACATAATAATGTATTGGTTCAATCCACTGAGCATATAATGTGATTACATCTCCATCATTTCCTAGATTGGATACTATTTCTTTATTAGTGTAGCTTGTTCCACTTCCATCAGCAGCTGTATTCCATCCTCCGAAAGAACAATCGTTATTAGTAAATGCATTTGCACTTAATGCTTCAGACGCTCCTAATCTTATAGTTTGATCTGCCATAGTACCTGTTCCACCATTTGCATTAAATACTATAGTATATGAAGGTGCTTCTTTTAGTTCAACACTCATGTCTGTTAAAGTTCCTTTAAAGTATCTATATATGCCTCCACTTGAATTAGTTCCTGCACCAAATGTTGCATAATCATTAAAATATGATGTGAAGTTACTGAAGTCATTAATTCTAATAAATGGACCATCATCGAAACTATAATAAACTATTCCATTTTCCTTTTTAATGATTACTTTATCTCCAACAGTGTAACCTGTATCATCATTTCTAAATTTTTCTCCTGGTCTATTGGCGTTCATTGCAAAAGTATAATTAGGACTATTTCCTTCAACAAAGAATTGAACTCCTGGCCAAGGATCAGCCTTTTCTCGCATGTTTGTAAAAATTGTTCCTCTTTCATTAACAAAGCCATTATTACTATCTACAGTAAATGTTACTATAAAGTCTTTACTAGCATGTTCCTCTGTAAACAATTGAATTCCTGTATTTATATAATTTGTACCATCAAATGTTGTTGTTCCAGGTGAAGAGAAGAATATTTTATCCCATTTAGCATATAATGTAGTATCTCCAGTTGGAACAAAACTACTATCTACTTGATTTACAAATGTTGGTTCTTTATACCATCCTTCAAATTGATAGAAATATGTACATTGTCTTGTCAAATAATCTCCAGTTTTTCCTTTGCAGTCATCATATCTTATATCAGGTATAGTCCCTATAGATTCTCCTTTTATGACCAATTTTGTTGTCTGAGGATCACCATTATTTGGTTCAAATGTTACGATATATGGTTCTGCATAAATTGGTCCAATTGTTGTATTATTTGTAAGTATAAATGTATAATCTCTATTAGTTTCATTATTAGACCATTTTAGGAACGAATTATTATAATTATTGGTTTCTGAAGCAGTCAAATGAATTTCTGTACCATATAAATAACTACCAGATGGAGTATTATAATAATTAACATATTCACTATTTTCTAAAACTAGATTATATCTTTTTCTATCATACCTATATTTAATTGTTACAGGTTCATATGTACTTAAAGTTACTGTTTGTCTTTGCGGAGAATCAAATCCCGTAAAATTATAAGCAACTTCAGGACTGACTACTGTACCTAATAAAACATCATTATAAGTTTCTCTATATTCTTCTAATTCTGTATAAGTTTCTCCATCTAAATTCATTAGTTCATAAACAACTGTATAGCTAGTTTTGTTGCTTAATGTAATGCTATTTGTTAAAGAGTCAGTATTTCTTTTGACATATCCATATATTCCTGTAATACATAAAAAAGAGGAACATAGTGAAAAAATTGAAATAGTTATCAGTAATTTTAATTTTTTAATACTATCATCCTCTTTTCTATAGTATATTTTTTTATTCTTCTTTCTTTATTTCTTTATTATTATTTTCACCAAACAATAGGCCGAAAGCTAATAATATAATAAGAAATGAAATAAATATTATTTTGCCTTTAGTTGTTTGAAATAACTTGATTATATACCCTAATTTAGGTATCCAAAATACATTTTTACCTACAAAGTTATCTTTAGTAACATTACATCCATCGTCTATATTATTATTATCTCCTTTAGTAATAATACACGACTTAGTAATTTTAATTGCTCTATGAGTAACTAATGTTTTATTGCTTAACTTGTAAGCAATAATATCTTTTTCTTTTATATCTTTGAATGATGTGTGTTTATTAATAAAACATAAACTACCAGTTTTTATAGTAGGTTCCATTGAACCAGATAAAACTATATAAGGGGTAATTCCAATAAGATATAATCCTAAAAACACTCCACCAACGATAATAATTAACGTCGTTAAAACGTTAATTATTTTTTTTATAATATTCATAAGCTATTAATTGGATTATGAGTTAAATCCACTTGCAGCAGCCCATACATCACTAGGTTTAACTACATCATCACCAAGTCCATCTGCTTGAATAGCATAACCAGTAACTACTACATCTAATTTTTTACTTTGAGTAGCTTCTTGAGCAGTACCTTGATTAATAACTTCTGTCAAGCCTGCTTCATCACCTGTAATATTAGGATTAACAGTTACTTTGTCAAATAATACTGCAGTGCTATCTTTTGTTAATTTAGTCATAGCAGTAGAACTTCCATATGCATATGTTCTAGTAATAGTTCCGCCAGTACATGTACCTTCTTCCATTAAATACCAACCAGATTTTATATGAGTTGTGTAAAGAAATATTTCTTTTGGGGTTTTAGGTGCTGCATCAGTTGTACAAGCAGATACTACTTTTGCAAATACATAAGCATCATTTGAGCCTACATTAGTAATAGTTGGATCCTTAGTAATATTTTCTCCTGGCATTTTTCCTTCAGCTGCATCAGGAACTCCATTATTATTAGTATCAGTTGTAACCCAACCATCTTCCTCTAGGGTAATATCTACATCTCCAATTGTAAATGTATTAGTAGCACTTTCGATATCTGTGAAGTATGCTATAGCTCCTCCTACTAAAAATACAAGCAATAATATAATAACTGCAATTATTGTTTTTTTCTTTTTCATTTTTTCCTCTTTCCTTTCCTATTTTTCTATATTATCAGCATTCTTTTTACCAAGTATTAGAACTATTAAAAATCCTAATGTTGATATTAGAAATACTGTTATAGACATATCAAACTTAAAATCCCCTGTTACTGGATTTTCATAATGATTTAATACATTATATGAAAATCTCCAAATTATTTTTGCAAATAATTTACTACTTTCATTGTCGACGTCCTTTGGCATTGATAATTCTAATGTTAGTTTGTCTCCTTCGTTATATGTATAAGTACCTAAACTATATTTCCTTTTAGTTCCAAGATTATCAGTAGCAATAATTTTACCATTACTATTTTTTATGACAAAATTAATACTACTTAGCATTTTAATTTCTACATCTGATAATTCTTCATAATCAATAGTTAGAAAATATTCATTTTTATCATGACTACTATTTAATATACTAATGCTTTCAACAATACTATCTCCAGGAACCATATTCCCAAGATTATCAAAGAAGTGTTCATCTAGATTAATATGATTGTTAACATCATCTTCAAATACAATTGATGAACTTCCTTTATAATTAATATTATAAGCCCGATTAACACTTTTTTTGATAGCTACATTGGTCCAATCACCGTCAAAGTTTTTTGCTTGTATGGCTTCTACAATTATATTAACTAATACTTTTTTTCCTTGATACTTAGACGGTAATTCATCAGGTATTTTTATACTGTTAAATAACTCTATAGATTCTTCTTTTTCAAAGATTGAATCATAGTAATAATAATCACCATTTTTATTCCATGAAGAATAATTACCGTTAATATAATTAGTTATATCAAATTCTTCGTTTCCAATTGTATAGGTTATTTTAGTTCTTAAATAGCATTCGATTCCGAGATTATTTATTTTGGGTATGAGTTTTATTTCATCCCCCGGCATTACAATTTTCCCATCGTCTGGAAAATTATCATTGTGTTGATTCAATTCTTTAATTTCGATATCTACTGCGCTAGTAGATAAACCACTTTCTGACTCGTTTATTTCATTTGACAATGAATAAATACCAGAAATACACATCATAAGGAAAAATACTAAACCAAGCAAAAATAATCTCTTTTTACTTGCACAATATAAAATCACCTCCATACAATATGCTCTACTCTCTAATATAGCCAACTACTATACATATTTATTATATTACAAAGATCACAAAATTTAAAGTTTTTTATACTTTTAGGCCATGAACTACTAGACGATACCTATTATCATTGGAGCAGGTTGATAAAGTTATTATTTGTTTAGCATTCTCGAAATTTAAGTCAAAAGGCAACTCACTTCTTTTTTTAAAAATTGTTATTTTTTCTTTTAATGATTCATAGTTTAACGAATTATAATCATCAGTATAATGAATTTTATAAACAGAAAAAATCTTATATTTTATAATTTCATTTTCTTTAATTAACAATATTTCATCTTTATTATTCTTATAAAACTTGGAATCAAATAACATATTTATAGTACCGAACATAGACTTATCTCTTCGATTATGGCCATATATAACAATATTTTGATCATTAAAATCATTTTTATAATCCATAAAAATCCATCCGGCGCTATTTTTATTTTTTTTAAAATCGTGTTTTAAATAATATTCATTGTCATTATATTGAACAATAGGATAGTTTATATTTGTCCCTTCTACTTTTAACCATCCTATTGTATCAGGATTATCTTTAAATAACTTTTTGTTTAAATAGGGTTTATTATCAGTGTTTTGAATACTAATCAAATATTTTTTTTCATTATTTAATATCTTTTTAATGTTTTTATTTTCTTTATTCCAAGATAGTAATGAACAAAAAGAAAGAATCATCAAAAATAGGAATAAACATAATAGAATATTTTTATTTTTCTTCTTCATACTATCACCGCTTTATCATTAAATTTTTATTATAAAATCTTTACTACCTTTTAATAATTATACAGTTATATAAAAAGTATAACAACTAAAATAAAAGTAGGTATTATTCCTACTCGCTTTATATATTTTCATTTCTTAGTTTTTCTCTTAATTTCATCCAAAGTTTACCTAGTTGATTAACTCCGTCTCTATTAAACTTTTACTTCATCCATCTTTTCACTTAACTAAGTATCCCTATACTGTTCTAGTTTAATCATTCTATTACTCCTATTACTACAATTATATTAAAAATAGAAAAAACGGCAAAATATATTTATTATTTTTCATTAATCATCTCTAATATATTTAAATATTCTAATAGCATTATTATAATACTTAGCAAAATAAAAAACTAGTTACTTACTAGTTTTCTTCTTACAAACTCTTTTAATTTTAATAATACTAAAAACTATATATATAATTCCAAAAAGAATAGTACTAATAAATAAAATCCCACCTAATACATCTGCATTAGCTTGATTTTCTACATTAGCAAAATAATCTATTAAGCTAATTATTGCATCCCAGCATCCATGTATGAAATAGATAACTAATGTTGCTAATAATAATTCCTTCTTTGCTTTTTTATCAACTTTCATTTTTATTTTCCTTAAATTAAATCCTATTATTTTGTTAATTCTAATTTCTTAAATAGTTTAAATTTATTCTTACCATAAACAAACTTTTTATCATTTGTATTTTCTGGTAATTCTATTACTTCAAGAATATAATCATGAATATTAACCAATAATTTTAAACCATCTTTTTTAATTAAATAATATGGTGTTGTATCATTTAGTGCATCTACAGTTTCCATTGCACCAGCACCAATTATCCAATCACTTACTACTCTAGCAAGTTTTCCTTTGTTTTCACTTCTTAATAACTCATAAATTTCCCAAGGTTCAGTATAATAGTCCTTTAATATTTGTTTATAACCTTTTCTATTCATTTCGTATTTATCTTTATCTAATTCTTTCTTCATAGATAAAGCTGGTAATGAATTATCGTTATCTAATAAATAATCAACTGTAAGATTAAATACTTTTGATAATTCTTGTAAATTACTTACATCTGGAAGCCCTTCATCGCTCTCCCACTTAGTTATTGCTTGTCTTGAAACATTCATTATTTCAGCAAGACTTTCTTGAGATAATCCAAATCTTTTTCTTATCTCTTTCAATTTTTGACCTAATGTCATAATATCTCCTTCTTTCTGACTTTAATTCTACATTGATGTTTCATTTAATAACAGCAACATTACTTTACATTTATGCTACTTATCGTGGTAATCACTATATCTATATAATATTTTACCATAGAAAAAGAGAATTTTTACATTCTCTTAATATCTTAATATTGCGAACAATAAAAACTAGATCTTTGATTGCAGCTTGTGAGCCATAATACATTGAAAATCTTATTGGAACGATATATCATTCTAATTTCGACAAAAATGACTAAATTCCAAGTATACAATCATTTTGTTATTTTTTTATTTTATATGCACTCTTTCAACTGCTCTTGCAACATCATCTTCATTATTTAATAATTCTTGTGTTTCTAAATCATATAGTTCGTTAGATACACTATAAGCACTTAATATATCCTTTAATTGTTTTAAGTATTCAACAAGTTCTTCAATAGTATATGGTGGAATGTATTTATATTTTTTTGATTTAAATTCAGGAATATGTTCAGTCACCATATATTCTATAGGTATTGTCATACCTTTTATCCTATCAAAAGATATTCTATCTTTTACTTGTACTTCATCTGGCAAATCAGAATACCTTCCTTCTGTAGAATTACCTAATTCATACATAGTATAATGTGAATCCCAATCAAATATTATTGGTTCAACAAGTCGTGGTTTAATAGTACAAATTTTGTTTTTGGTTAAAATAAAGGATAATGATTCTTTAATATAAGTTTCATATGCATTGTAACCTTTTAAAAATTGATCGTTACCATAAGGTCTATTATTTCTTCTTCTATAATCACATAAAGAAATATAATCTAATCCATTCCAACCACCAGAAGATTTATCAGTTATTCCTCTTAGCCTTTTTGATTTTAATTCACCACTATTAAGTATTTCTTTTAATACTTCTATCGAATGAATTCCATCAAATGGATTACCATTTTGACAATCTATTGCATGTAAATAATAGCTATTTAACTTCATACAAAATCCTCTCTTCAAAAGTGCGAATATTATACTACAATATACTTATTATTACAAATATGAACAAAAAAACTAGTCTTTTGTTATTAGTTTTTGCTTTAATTGCGGCTTGTATGGATATATGCCTAAGGGGGTTATAAATGTTAAGCATCGTAATATCTTAATCTTCCGATCATTTTATAAATTGTTATAAATATTATCGGCAACGGGTTCACACCATTCATTTGAAGTATTTTCTCCTGGTACTTCAACTGCAATATGACTAAACCAAGAATCTTTTTTTGCCCCATGCCAATGTTTAACATTTGCCGGAATTGTAATTACTTTTCCTGGAGTTAAGCTAATTGGTTCTTTTCCTTCTTCTTGATACCATCCTTCTCCTGCAACACAAATTAGAATTTGTCCCCCACCTTTTGTAGAATGATGGATATGCCAATTATTTCTACATCCTGGTTCGAATGTTACATTACAAAGACTTAGAGCTGCATCATCTACTTTTGCAAGCATATTTAAGTAACTTTTCCCAATAAAATATTTTGCATAAGCATCATTTGGATTACCTAGTCCAAAAATATTCTCTTTTTCAAAATCATTCTTCATAATATACCTCTTCTACTAAAGGAAATACACTCCATGCTTTAGGCCATCCACAATAGAATGCTAATTGTGTAACCATTTCTACAACTTCTTCTTTTTTTAGTCCATGATCTTTACCTAATAATAAATGAGCCTTTACTTGTGGATATAATCCTTGAGCCATCAAAGCTGAAATAGTTATCATTGATCTGTCTCTTAAAGATAGCTTATCTTCACGGCTCCATACTTCCCCAAATAATACATCATCATTTAATTCAGCAAATTTAGGCGCTAGTTTGCCTAGTTTTTCTCTTCCTGCAGTTTGTTTTTTCATATTTAATCCTCCTCTTTATTTATTAAATTTATTAATTCTTCTACATGATTATTAGTTTTTATTATTATTTCATTACTTTTTTTGTTTCTAATTTGATAAGATACGCCATAAGTTTTTACTATTCCCAATAATTCCATTTGGCATTCTTTACAGGTTACTTTTATTGGATTTAAGAAATCGTCTATTTCATGGCCCATTCTTCCTTCTTTTGAATAAGCTTCTTCTGGTGCACCTGTAGTTAATGAAACAATCAGTTTTTTCCCTTTTAATTTATCACCGGTACTACCATGTGAGAATTCATGTTTAAATACTTCTTCCAGCCATCTTTCTAGTATAGATGGCATTGAATACCAAAATAAAGGATATTGTAATACTATTATGTCTGCTTTTAGTAATTTATTTTGTTCTTTTTCTATATCAATTTGATAGTTAGGATATAATTCACTTAATAAATCAAATTCAGCATTTGGTAATTTCTCTTTAAGTTGATTTAATATATTTTTATTTGCTACAGAATTATTTAAATCAGTATGCCCAGATACTATAAGTATATTTTCCATGATTATTCTCCTTTATTTTCTTATGTAATTTTTACTATCTTCAGATATTTCAATACTACTATATTGTTCTACTTCCATATGTAAGTCGTATTTTTCTCTTAGTTTTATTATTTCTCCCATCATTGGTGAGGCGTGATGAATATCTAGAGATTCTTGATCTTTCCATCTATCTATTAGCATTACGTTCTCATGATCATCCATAGGATAGAAATATTCATATTTTTCATTTCCTTCTTCATTTCTTATCTTATCTACTATTCCACTAGATACCATTTCTTCGGCAAATTTTTTAGCATTACCATTTTTACCTTTATAGTAAATATTTACAATAATACTCATATTATAATCTTCTTCCGTTTTCTATATTCGCATTAGGATATGTTTCTTGTAAGTCTTTAGTTGCTGGTGGAAGTGATGAGCCTCCAGAAGTACAGAATGTAATTATTCTTTTATTAGATAAATCTATTTTGTCCATAAATGTTTTAACTACATTTGGAGCTATTCCCCACCAAATTGGAAATCCAATATATATTGTATCATAAGAATTAATATCAATTGTAATATCTTCTATTTCAGGTCTTAAATTTTTATTTTTTATCTCAATTGATGATCTACTATTACTATTATTCCAATTCAAATCTTCATTTGTATAAATTTGTTTAGGGACTATTTCAAATAAATCTCCATTAATTTCTTTTGCTAATTCAGTTGCTTTTCTTTTTGTAACTCCACTTGCTGAAAAATAACTAACTAATATTTTACTCATTTCTATTCCTCCTAATAATTTAAACTACTTAACCAATTTTTTATTTCACTTTCAGACGAGCCTAATCTTTTTCCATCTATCCAATTAACATTTTTATTATATCCTTTTAGAGTACTCATGCTACCACTGATACCAGTTCCACCAGATGTACAAAAGGGAATTACTGTTTTACCATCTAATTTATATGTGTCCATAAATGTTAATATGATATGAGGTACATCTCCCCACCATATAGGATATCCTAAATAAATGACATCATAATTATCAACATTAATTGTATTTGCAATTTCTGGTCTTGACTTTGAATCATTACATTCTATTGATGTTCTACTTTTTGAATCATTCCAATTTAAATCTGCACTTGTATATTTTTCTTTAGGAACTATCTCAATTAAATCAGCTCCAGTTTCTTTACTTATTGTTTCTGCGACACCTTTAGTTGTTCCGCTAGCTGAAAAGTATATTACAGCAACTTTTTTACCATTACTTGTATTTTCTTTTGAGCCATTTTCAACATTATTATCATTATTATTTATTGCATTATTTTCTTGTGTATTTGAAGATGTATTATTTGATGATGATTCATTGTTTGATTTAGAATTCATCATCAAAATTCCAAATCCTGCTATAGCAATTACGATTATTGCTACTATTAAAGCTATTATTTTTTTATTCATTTTATTTCCTTCTTTCTATTTATTTTAATTGTATTTATGAAATCTATTGTTAATCCTATAAATAAACTTGATGATATTATATGAAGATAAAATATTACTGGCGATTCGTTAAAGTCATAATATTTAAATGCATTTAGTAGGAACATATCACTTATTAAATTTAATTTTATAAAGCTATATATTCCGTAGATCACTAATAATATTAGTATTAAATAATAAACATATTCAAATGTATTATTTTTCATTTTTTTATTTAGTTTATTAATTAATACATTTAAATGTAGTCCGACATGAATACTCATTAATACAAATCCCCAACTTGTACTTAACATATGGAGTTTTCTTCCCCATATCTTGGTTGGAATATTTAAAAATCTAAATACATCACTTGATATGTTAATAGCACTAATTATCATTCCAATCATTGATATTAATAGTAATAAGTCAATTATTAATATTACCGTTCTTTTAAATGTATATTTACCTTTAAAAATTGTTTTATAATATCGATAATTTAATATATGATGAACAATAAATAATACAAACAAAGTTGTACCAAGTATCTCATGGATTAAATTTTCAGTTATATGATGTCCCATTAGAATAATAAATAGAAGATACATTAAAATATCAATTATCATTTTAATCTTTTTCATATGATTTTACCTAAATTATAAGCTTCTTCATAATACTTCTTAGGAATCATTGATACTGTTCCGCAACCTTTTCCATATATTCTACCTGAATCTCTAAAATGCATATAATCAAATAAGATATCAAAGTATTTATCTATTGCCCCATATGTCCAATCATTATCATTCCAGGCAGTCATGATTACTGCTGCCTTTAAATTTCTATTAGTTATTTTCATTGTCTTTGCATAGAATCTATCTATCATCATTTTAAGTTGAGAACTAACATTATAATAATAAACAGGTGAAGCAAAGACTATAGCATCAGATTCTATTATCTTATTAAGTATTTCATTTCCTTTATCTTTCTGAATGCAATCTCCATTCATTCCACATGCATCACATCCCATGCATGGATGAATATCCATATGAGCTAGATCAATTATTTCTACCTGTTTACCAACCTCTTCTGCTCCTCTTTTAAATTCTTCAACTAGAGTATTTGAAGTCCCTTTTTTATGTGGACTACCTGCTAATACAACTATCTTCATTATTCCCCTCCTAATATATTCTTAAGTCCCATTTTAATTAACTCTTCAATACTATAATAATTATATTGAAAATCTAATTCAGTGAGAGCTTTTTTTTGTTTTTCAGTAACAGCAGAATATGGGTAAATACCTATCATGAAAGGAAAGAAAGTAAATGCTTTAGTAGTTGCATCTTCTTCATTATATTTAAGTAGTTTAATTAGGCACTTTTTAAATAAATTTACTGATTCTGTATATGCTACTTTGTAATTTTTTACATTTTCATAAGAACTATTTTCTTCCATTTCATACATGTTCATTGATATAAGTTTTAAGAGTATTTTTCTTTTTGATAAAGAGGATACTATCATTTTAACAAATTCATCAATTGATATTTTTGTATTGCTTTCGCTAATTTTTAATAAATCTTTATTCCACTTTAAGTATTCTCTTTCTACTAATGCTAAAAATATTTCTTCTTTTGTGTCAAAGTAATTATAAATAGACGTTCTTGAACAACTAATATTTTCTCCAATAAATTTAATATTAACGTTTTTAAACCCTACTTCTTTATATAGTTTTTCGCACGCATCGATGATTTCTTCTCTTCTATTATCAATCAAGTTTTTTTCCATTATTAATACTCCTTATATTCTGACACCATGTCAGTACGTTATAATTATTTCATACCTTTGACACAGTGTCAACAACTTAGTTATATAAAAAAGATAAAAATTATCTATAATGTACAAATCACAATATTGCAATAATACGAACAAAAAGACTAGATTTCTCTAGTCTTTATTTAGTATTTATTGTTTATTGTTTTTATAGAAGTTATACCATAGTAAAATTTTGACGAATAATATAAAGTTTCCTTATTATCTTCATAAATGATATATGGTTCTTCACTACTTTTGATTATGATTTTCTTTGGAAACCTTTATTAGTTAATTTATAAGAACGTAATGATTCATCGCAAAATAATATTGATAACTTTTCCAAAAATTTATCAGTTATATCAACCAAATCACTATTTTCAAAGAACTCTTTTATTTGACTAAAACTATTAATATTAACATCAGGAAGATTTAATTTACTAAAGTCGTCAAAACTATGAGTACTATAATAACTAAACAATTGTTTACAAACATATAATTTTAATCTATTGTCAATTTCAAGATTTAATAGTTCATTTATAGCGTGCTCGAAATCTTCCGAACTAAATCCAACGCTATACGACGTAGACTTAAACTGATGTAACAAACGCATGCTTTCATCTTCAGAATCATCTGTATAAATCATTACCATACCATCTTTTTTTACAACAGCAACATCTGCACTATCAGTAGAGAAATACGCTTTAGAGTCATATTCATTATTCTCTAGTTCATCAAAAATACCAGAAAAAAATCTTCTAGGAATATTTTCATCTCTTTTATCTAGTTTTGTTTTCCCATCTACCAATATAACAGTTGATTGATTGGTATCATAATCACTATCACAAACATATATTGAAGAATCCTCTTCTTTTCCATTACAATATTGTTTGTAATATAAAAGCATACCATCCTCTTGTATTAAATCTAACTCATACATTCGTTTTTCTGGATCATACCTTAAACTAAAAATTACTCCTCTTGGATAATTAAATTCATTTCTAGGTTTATATAAAGCTTCCTGATAACTAGTATCATATAATGTAATAGTCAATGTTTTACTATTATATTCTAGATTACTTCCTTCTTCAATAAGTAAACAATGAGTTTTATCATCTTTAACCAAATTATCATATAATCTTGAATAATTTGCACCATTAGGATTGTTTCTAATTTCAAATAATGATTCGCTAGTCATATTATCTTTATAAATATAATGATAGTATTCTTCTATGTTAGTTCTTCCTAAATGACTTATTCTTAAAGAAACAGGAATATACCCTAAAAAATATGTTTCAAGTGGATCTTGCAAATTAGAAGTAATAGTTTCACCTGTTCTACTGTCAAAATAAGTTATTATTTTATCTTTTTCGTCGCATATATGAATATAATCTACATCTTCGTCTGATATAAAAATACCGTGTTTTCTTAATGAAAGTATAATATTTGCCTTTCTTATTATATTAGATTCAGGAAATTTAAACATAGTATTCTCCACCTTTTTTTCTTAATTTTGCGGCATATTATACACCAAGATTATTGTACACCAAAATCAACCTTTTATCAATAACTGTATCGTATGAACTTTATCTATATTTTGTAATAATACTTTTTTATTTATACCAACTCATAATATCTTAATCTTCCGATCATTTTGCTATCCAAAAATTACATAGCTATAATATACAATAAATGCTAATAGAAATATAAAGCCTTCTTTCTTTGATATTTTATGATCGTTAAGTGAAAATAAAAATAATAATAATGCAGCTGCAATCATTACAATAATATCTATGTAACTAAAGTTTATACTTGCAATACCACCCATTAGAGCAATTGGAATACCAATTACAACACCTATATTAAAAATATTACTACCAACGACATTACCTATGGCGATATCATATTCACCTTTTTTTGTTGCTGTAACACTTGTTACAAGTTCTGGAAGTGAAGTTCCTAATGATACTATTGTAAGAGAAATCATTCTTTCACTTACTCCTATTATTTTAGCTAATCCACTTGCACCATCAACAACAAAGTTGCTTCCTAATACAATACCTATAATTCCAATTACAGTTAAAACTATTGATTTTTTCATCGATGGTAAAGAAGTATCTTCTTCGTCTTCAACTTTATTTCTTGCCATGCTAATTAAGTAATACATAAATACTCCAAAAAACAATATTAATACTAATCCATCTCCTCTAGGAAAGGAATTAACAATATTGCTTGCAAATAAGTTATCAGATAACAATACTGCAAAAGCACAAGTAATCATTAGTGTAATAGGTAGTTCTTTTTTTACTGTATTATTTTTAACACTTAATGGGTGTACCAATGCAGAAAGTCCCAAAATTAGCAAAATATTAAGTATATTACTTCCGATAACATTTCCTAAAACCATATCACCACTATTGATAAGCAATGATTTTACACTAACTGCAAATTCGGGTGCACTAGTTCCAAATGCTACTATCGTTAATCCGATTAACATTTTTGAAACTTTAAAATTACCTGCTACGCCACTAGCACCATCAACAAATAAATCTGCTCCTTTTATTAAAAATACAAAACCAACAACTAAAAAAATAATATTTAAAAACATAATTACCTCCAAAAAACGAGACCAATCCATATTGGATCAAGTCTCGTTAAAATACAAAGTACTCTTATACAGCGGATATAAAATCGTACTGACGCCATATAATCACTATAAAATAGTGAAAACTACTCCCTTGTCTAAACTATTATAACATAATTTTTAGCTATTGTAACATTAAATTTTACTTTCTAAAAATCTTAATCTTTCAATCTTTTTGAACTATTATTTTCAGTAGAATCATTTATATTTGGATTCTCCATTATTTTAGCAAGTTCTTCACCAAAAATATTATCATTATCTTTATTAAATATAGGTTGATGAATTTGATCTAATATTTTTTCATCAGGAAGATTAGGATTAATTCCCATCATTTTTGCACCAACAACAATATCATTTTGATTTGTTTTGCCTATTAAACTAATGTTATCACAAGATTGCTCATACAAAGTCTTTTCATTTTTTTTAACATCTTTATATGTTTTCTCATCAACTTCTCCAGTCAAAGTATCATATCCACAATCACATTTTATTTTTCCTTCAAGAATAGAGCCACAATTTGGACAAAATTTCATATTATCTCCTCCCAAAAACTTCTTAATCTTCCAAGCATTTTACTTTTTTAAATCTTTACAAGTATCTAATACTATATCTCTTAATACTTCCCCGCTATCTACATCATCTACTAAATACATTGGTTTAGCACTTTCATAAGGGATAGATTCTTGCATATTATATTTTTTATTACTATCAACCATTTTAACAAGTAACCTATCATCATAAATGCCACCAAATAATAATCCATTGTAATAAAGTAAGTATTCTCCCATCATAGATTTACAAGTTATATTATCTAATAAGTTTAATTGCTCTAAAATAAAATCTCTATAATCTTTTGTAGTAGCCATTTTATCAACTCCTATAGTTGATTATAACATAAAAGAACGAATTCTCATCCGTTCTATATATCTTAATATGACGATTATTTTAACTCTAGTCCATCTTTAAATGCGTTTCCTACTCTCTCTTCAACTTTATAGTATCCATGAGTATATGGATCAAATGCTATTGCAGATACTTTAGTCATATCTACGTTATCACCATTCATTACACTTTCATCTGCAGTAGTATTAACAACTTTACCTAGAACTCCACAATCATTATATTCTATAAACTCACATTCTAAACATAGTGGAAATTCATTTATAATTGGTGCATCAACATGTTCTGATTTAGTAGCTGTTAATCCACTCTTTTCAAATTTATTTGGTGTATTATTTCCAGACACTACTCCAAAATAATCAGCTTCTTTAACATGTTTACTATCAGCAATACTTACTGTAAATGCTTTTCTTTCCTTAATATTTTTCACTGTTTTATGATATTCAGTTAGATTTAAGATTACTTGATCTCTTTCAAACATAGTTCCCCATGCCGCATTCATTACATTAACTGTTCCATCTTCATTATATGTTGCAATCATTAATACTGGCATTGGAAAAATACCTTCTGTTGTCTTAATATTTTTTCTCATTTTATCATCCTCCGATATGCATTATAACACAAAAAAAGAGAAATTATACATTCTCCTATCTATATATCTTAATATTCCGACTTCTTTTATTTATCCAGTTTAATATATTCATCTCCAGTATGATAATATATATTCTTATCTTTTAAATCTGAATAATATTTTTTTACTTCTTTAATAAATTCATCATCTTTCCATTGATAATTTATTACTTTGTTTTCTATATCATCAGGGTACATTTCTTTAATTGATGTAGCATATTCATTACCATCTTTAGGTATTTCATATTTTACTACTTTATTATCATTTAATTCAAAAGTAAACTTATATGGCATTGAACTTCCGGATCCGCTTATTATCTTATTATCTACTACATAATATGATTCTTCTGCTATCCACATATAAGCATATCTATAATTATCATCTTCTGTTATACCAAAACCATTGTAATCAATAAACATTTTATATCTATCATTATTCTTCTCTGGATTTGTATCATTATCAATAATATATTGAACTGCAGTATCATATAAATGTTCATTATCAGTTATATAATTTTCTTTATTACTACAACCTGTAATTATAAATAAACTTACAATAACCATTAAACTTAAAAACATTTTCTTTTTCATATATATCACTCTTTCAAGAATAGTATACCACAATTTTATTAATTATTTTGCTCGCAATATTACTATTCTCCGATTAAAAAGACTAGATTTCTCTAGTCCTTTATTTGTTTAATTACTTATTGTTTTTTTCTTTGATTGCAGCTTGATAACTGCCCTATTTTGCTCACATGAAACGGACTTTTGCTAGCATTACTTCAAAGACTAAAATGACATATTATGATATAGTTACTATACTTATTTTTCTTTTCTCGCTTTAAAATAAACATAATAACTATGGTCTTTTTGTTCTCCAAATTTTGGTTTCAATTTTATAACATCTTCTGTTGCATATGATTCCTGCATTTTCACTAATCTTAATCCAGAGTTTAAAATACCATTTACTAAATGACTCATATTTCTATGATATGTTTCAACTCCATCTACATACCAATGACTAATCCTTTTTCCTTCATTATTATAATCACTTATAAGGAAATATTTTTTATTATTTCTAATAACATAATTATCACTATAATCATCTAAAATAGCACATGAATCCATGGGATGCCCATATGAGAATATAAACTCCCCACCATCATTTAAAATATTAAAAACTTTCTTACATAAACCATCATAATCTTCAATATAATGTATTGCCAAAGATGATACTACCAAGTCAAATTTTTTATCTAATATATCAATGTCTAGCATTGACATTACTTTATATTCAATTTTATCTGAATTTGTATTTTTTTTAGCCTCTTCTATCATTTTATTAGATAAGTCAATTCCTAAAACATATTTGGCACCTAGTTCAATAAGTTTACGATCATGTCCACCAGCACCACATCCTAAATCTAGTATTGTTTTTCCTTTAACATCTCCAATTAAGTCAAATAACTGTGGTATTTCAATTAAGTCATTTGCTGTTAAATTGCTTTTATTTCGATCATAATTATAATTTTTAAAAAATTCATCATTATCATAGATATTTTGCTGTTTCATAGTGCACCTTCTTTCATATGATTATTGTAACATATACTTGAATAATAGTTGGTATTAATAAAACTAAAATGATTATATCAATTATTATTAGATAAATCAGCACACATTATATAATGATCTGAAAAATTATCTATTTTTTCTATATTACTGCATTTCATATTCTTATTAATCATTATATAATCCATATGAACTTCACCACGTTTTTCATAATATTCTTTTGTTGTTGGACCTTCTATTGTATCTTTAACTATATCTTCAATCTCAGGAATAATTTGAAATAACTTTTCAGTATTAAAGTCTCCTAAAACTATTAAATTATCATTTGAATTAGAAACAATTAATTCTTCTAATGGTTTATATGACTCTGGATAAT
>Ga0310697_10002516_pt1 | contig 19309 bp, 14 predicted proteins | sample 172DNAGHGlowgp2_FD_203883 | JGI IMG/M metagenome (GOLD analysis project Ga0310697, IMG submission 203883) | Sheep rumen microbial communities from Palmerston North, Manawatu-Wanganui, New Zealand - 1728 DNA GHGlow gp2 (v2) (version 2) | ecosystem: Host-associated > Mammals > Digestive system >... | reverse complement strand
CGCATAGGCACAGACGCCCCAGTCCTCCATGCTGATCAGATTCATTAGCTTCTCCATATTCAGCGCAAGGAAACCGTTGTCGGTAAAATTCCATTCAATTTTACTGCTGTCATGCCTGGAATAAGAGAACAGCTCAGTCATTCCCAGCAGCGTGCCGTCATCTGCCCGATACCGGCGCATACTGCTATCGTTTTCCACGGTGAGCAGCTGTTTGGCGTCCGGCGTGAAGGAGAACGATTCGATCTCTGTCGTCTCGCCCGCGATTTCCGCGCGCAGAGCGCCGGAGGCGTCCCGGATCTCCAGTCGATTCTCCGCCGTTTTTACCGCAAGGACCGTGCCGTCCGGCGACCAGCGTACCGCATCCCTGAGGGATCTGCCGGAAGCGGTCACAGATGCAAAAACCTCGGTCAGGGCCTTCGGGCATTCCCGCACCCTGCTGTTTCGAAAATTGACATAGAATGCCTCCTGTTTTTCGGGAACAAACAGGCAGAGCTGTTCGGCGCCAAACGATCCTATGTCACTCGAACAGCCGGGATCCCAGTTCTCTGTGATCGGCATCTGCCGGACCACATTCAAATCATGGTCCAGAACACAGGCAAAAAGCGTCGAGCCGCCATTTTCACTGCTGGTGGGAGAAGTCTGCACCGTCAGTGCATATATCGTGGGGTTATCGTCAAAGCAAAACAGCCACAGAAGCTGCATATCCCCATTGTCCCAAGCGGTCCGCCTGTAGTCAAGCGTATGCATATCCACCGCGATCACGCCGGTTTCTCTCATGTCGCCGTCGGACCAGAAGGCGTAGAAAACCCCATTTTCATGGCAGGCAGGAGAGTAACTGGTGACCCAGTAACGCTCCGAATCGCCGGGCAGTTTGACTTCCCGCAGCGGCTCCTCCGGGTCCCCGTTGGAAAGAAGAAGGATGTTGTCTTCAATAAACGCCACGCAATCATCGCGAACATAGCGTTCATCCGGGAAGAAGACTGCATCCTCAGGTGTATCCCAGTCGATCTCAAATGCGGTCCAGGCCTCGTCCGGCTTAGAGTGGCTATAATGGATCACGTCGGTCGAGCCATCCTTCAGCACCCAGAATCCGCTGGAACCGGAATCTGCACAGGAAAGATCATCCGTGAAGGCCTGCGTTTCGGTCCATCTGTTAAAATCGGGCGGGTCAATGATCGCCACAGAACCGTTAGAAAGGAGAAAACGGAAGAAGTCACCACCTGCCTGCATACGGATCACCGGAGCGGTGAATTCCACAGTCCCCAGTACTGCGCCGGTGGACAGCTCCACAAAAGCAGCGCGGTTCGAAAAACAATAGACCAGATAGGGCTTATTGTTGACGCTTGTCCTGTAGCTCAGGGAAACATCCACACCGGGATAGAAATACTCATGGCGGTTCTGCCATTCGAGTTCTCCGGTCTCCAGATTCAGACAATTCAAAACGTCATAAGAACGCGAATAACTCTTCACGTTGAAAGCAATATATGAGTCATAATTTTTTTCATTCAGGGAGAAGACCAGATGATCCGGATCGGGAAAGATAAACCTCGGCAGGTAAAAATACTCCTCTCCCGAAAGGCCGGAATATGCCGTGCGAATTGACCCGTCCGTCAGGTTCATGACGGCAATTCCGCCCTTAGACCCGTCATATCGACCATACTCGAAAAGGAATGCGAGCTGCTCCCCATCGGGTGAAAGATACATTCTTGTGAAATCGAAATGGATCTCCTGGTCCTCAACGGTAAAAGACGGCTCGGGATAGTCGGCAAGCACGGTTCCGGACGCCGCATCGATCCGGAGCAGTTTATCATAGGTGTAGGCCAGAAGGATTTCCTTTTCCGAAGCGAGCAAGGTCTTGGAAATATTAGCCCAGCTGTTTCCGCTCAATTGCTCCCGCTCCAGGCTCCAGAGCAGTTCTCCGTCGTCCCCTTTGAGACAGTAGATGGCGGCCGAAGACCAGGCGATGAGACGATTATCTTTCAGGAAACCGCAGATCGTGCTGGACAAGCCGCCGTTATCCACCATCGGGAAATCCCAGAGCTTCTGCATGCTCTGTGTGTCCCAGCAGCTGATCACACTGGTATCTGTCCGCGTGGCGAGAAGCGACTTGTCCGCATTCAGCTGAAACTCCCTGACAGGATTTAAATGGTGCAGCGCCCCGGCGGCGTTCCAGCTGGCATTGTTAGGAAGCGAATACGCATTGACTGCGGTTCCCAGCGCGTACTCTGCCCGCGATACCAGCGGGCGTTCCTGCGTTTCGGAGGGCAGCGCGGCAATGGCCAGGCTGATGGCGCTCAGCCGGTCCCCCTCCTCCAGCAGTTTCAGGGATTCCGTCGCAAAAAACTCGGACTGATTGCGCAGCGCCTGCTCGTAATTGGCCTGAATTTCCGCATTGCGGTTGAGAAGGATCGCGATAAAGGCCGCGGCGATTGCAGCGGCAGCGCCGGCCGCGATCCCGATCCGCTGCAGTTTATAGCGCTGTTCGCGCCGATACAGTTCATCAAAAGAGCAGCCGATCAGGGGTGCCAGAATGCGCAGACTCTCGACGCCAATGGCCCTGTCTCGCTTAGCTTTGCTCCCCAGCGCAAGATTGGCGGCCATCGGTTCGATATGATCCAGTACCGTTCCGTCCTCCGCCAGGATATCTGTCAGTTCCGAAGGAAAGGATTCTTCGGGTCTTCCATCCGCCAGCACAGCCAGGACATGGTCTCGGTCATGATGCTTCAGAAAATACCGGATCTCGCTGCGAACCCATACCGAGTTATTTGTCTCCGGCGAGCAGATCACGATCAGGTATTCGGAATGATCCAGCGCCGTCTGGATATTTGAGGAGAGATCGCTGGAGGTGGGCAGTTCGTCCTGGTCACGGAAGACGTAGCCCAGCTTCTTTTTGCCGTCTTTTCTCAGCGCGCGGGGGATGATATAGTGTTCGATCCTCCTGTGCATTTTCTTTGCGATTTCGGTATCCAGCGGCAGATGCCGATAGCTGATAAAGGCCTTGTACTCTCGTTCCATGCGCTCTCCCCCATGTTCACAGATACTGCTGCCGTGCAGGTTCTCGCCGGGAGCCCCTGAAAAGCTGTCAATTATGTTCCCGGGATACCGGATTTCAGTATTGTTTCAATCCCTCGCCCGGCATCCCATTCTTTATGTATGATAGTATATACGACGGCAAGAAGCCAAAAAAGTTCCTCGTCGCGCAGCTTTGCCTGCGGCTCTATGCCGAGTAGTTTTTCATCTGGTCGATGATCAGCTTGCCGACCGCATCCGCGAACTGGGAGTGGTCGCGGATCCGGACAAAGTCCTGGCCGTAGACCATTCTGGCCGCCGGAATATCTCCATCCTCGCCGGTGAAGATGCAGAGGACGGAAACGCCCTCCGCCCGCAGACGGCGCACCTCGTGGGCGGTGTCCCGCAGGGCGCGGCTGCCGTCGTAGCTGACGCCCACGTCCCGCTCGTCCTTTCGGATCTTTGCCACGTCCAGCGGTTTTACGTCCGAGAGGACAATGAGCATTTTGTGCTCATAGGGTGCGCGGGCCATCAGTTCCCCCGCCGCCCGGATTGCCAGTCCGTCCCGGTTGCATCCCTCGGTGTAATACTCCAGAATGCTCTTGCTCTGAGCGGAGGAATGATAGTCATTGAACAGCCGAAGGATTGTAAAGCCGGACATGGAGCAGAAGCTCATCACCCGGCAGGGCACATGGCAGCGCGCCAGCGCCTGGGCGATGATATAGGCCTGTGAGGAGATCTTCGCCGCCTTGGTGATCTGGGAGTGAGAGGCGTCGAGCAGGATATCCACGCTCATGTCCCCGGCATTTTCGTTCTCTGTCCGGGTGAAAACCCGCTCGTCCCCCAGCGTCGCCGCCCGCCAGGCAAGCGCCGGATTCAGCGCGCCCGCGTTGGCTTTCACCGGCGCCGGCTGCATGTGCAGGAGGATCGAGTTCATGATGCCGGTGCTGAGCCGTGAGACAAGCAGCCGGTTTTGCAGCAGATTCTTCTCATAGTAAGCACGGTTTTGGGCAATCAGCTCATCCCGGCGCTTTCGCTGGTGCATCTCCATGGTGCTGTAGATGCCGTGCAGCTCCACCGTCTCGCCCCGGGTGTAAAAGAGGTGCGTAAAGCGGTGGTTCCCGCGGCAGAGCTGCTTTTCCAGCCGCAGCACCTGGGCGGCCGGATAGAGGGACTTCCCGAATTTGGTCTCGAGAAACGTGCGCATCTCCGATTCGCTCATTTTAGTGCTGAGAGAATAATCATTCCGCCATGGGGCCGTGTCGCCGTGATAGAGGTCTTTCTCGTGGATCACGATCCGGCCGCGCTGCAGGAAGCTGTCTGGCGCCCCCCGCCGGAGGTGGGAGAGGCGGTATGAAAGCCGGATCTTTCCGTCTCCGTAGAGGCCGTACTGCTCATAGAAAAACTGCCGCGCGGCATCTACGATTTCATCCGTCGTCATCTCCGCGTGAAACCGCAGCGGGCTCTCCTCCGGTTCGGGGCGCATCCGCTCCAGTACCGGGCGGCCGCGCAGCTCGGTCTCAAACAGCACCGGCTCCAGCGCGTTCCAGAAGATAGCCTCATAGGCGGCGGCGTCCCGGTATTTGTCCAGCATGGCAAAGAGTCCTGCCAGCTTTTCGTACTCGCAGTGCCGCCGGGCAGCGCCGTAGATGATGTTCCAGTAGAGGTCCGCGTCGCCGTTTTCGTCGTAGGCCTTGAAATCCGGCGCGAAGCTGTAGTCCTCTGCGCAGCTCCATATGATGTTGTCTGCCCGCCTTTTCTGCAGGTCAGTAATATTCCGATCCATGTCGCCCTCTGTTCTCATAAACGGGTAGGCTGCGGCTTTCTTCTCTGTAATTGGATTGTATCACAGGACTCTCGGTTTTCATAGGCGAAAAGGAAAAAACTGTCTGCCTGCGATGTTATATGAAAATAACCAGGACCGCCTGTTGGCGGTCCTGGTTATTTTGGGGATTGAACGCTGTTGTGATAGAGAATCCCGTTCGGGGAAATACTCTCAGGGCCGGCGATTCCGACCCCTCACAGATTCGCCCTGATTTTCTCGATCATCTCGGCATATTCGCTGTCGCTGAGTTTGGTCCGGCCGGGATTCATGGCAAAGACGCCGCCCCACTCATACCCGTCGCGATACTTCGGCACCAGGTGGACATGCAGGTGGCAGCCGGTGTCTCCGTAGGCGCCGTAATTGAGTTTCTCGGGATGGAAGGCCGCGTGAATCGCCTTCGCAGCGCGAGCCACGTCTTCCATGAAAGCCGCCCGCTCCTCAGCGCTGATATCAACGATCTCACTGACGTGGTCTTTGTAGGCGACGATGCAGCGCCCGGGATGGCTCTGCTCGCGAAACAGGATCAGCGTACTCACGGAGAGCTCGCAGACCGGGATGCCGAAAGCGTCAAGCAGTTCGCCGCCCATGCAGTAACCGCACTTACTGCGCGGGGCTTCTTGTTCGGTCATGGGATGCACCTCATTTCTGTATCAATGTACGGTTCCGGCGGCTTCCCGGACAGTAATGCCGCGCCGCCCTATGACTCTGCTATTATATCGCAATACATGTCTGCCCGCAAGCATTGGCTTTCCGTATCTGCACGGCATACTGCAGCGCGCCCTCTCCGGCTATGCGCGTTTTGCATTATACAGAAAAAGCGCAATCAGGATCAGCGCATCCCCGTATCAAAGAAAATCATAAGAATCATGCGGTTGCGTATACTGATATAGTCGCTGCCATTGAAGTATTTCAGCATCAGGGAGATTTCTTTCGTGCTGAAGGTATGAATCAGCACCTTCGGCTGCTTCACATTCCTGACTCTTTTGGTCAGGACCTCTTCGCTATAACCTTCCTGCTGGGCATAGGAGCACAGGCATTTGACGGCTTTCAGCAGATCGTTGATATATGCGGGCTTGCATCCTCTGTCCTGCAGGGAGCTGATATACTGTTTGATATGGCTGGGTTTCAGCTCCTCGAACTGAATTACCTGAAAGTTTTCTCTAACAAAATGGCGGAATTTATTGAGTTGTTTTTCGTAATTGTGGACTGTAAGTTCAGAGAGTTCACGAACCTTACAATCAAATAAAAACTCATGAATCAGTTCGTATAACGACAAAATGCCCCTTTCCGCCTGAGAACTTTTCAGGCGGAAAAGGGCATTAGGACAATGATTTCGCAAAACCGTATAGTTTCTCCAACAGATGATCGTTTCTCTAACAGAGAATCGTTTTCACAATTGGCTCAAAAGTTCGAGAAACTTATTGGTTCTGCAGGGAATTGGTACCGAATCAGGCCTTGCGGACCTTGTCGATGTGACGGGTCAGGTCGATCATCTTGTTGGAGAAGCCCCACTCGTTCGGGGCTGCCTTCGGCGTCCCCGCAGGGTGATCCCATACCGCAATGCCCAATCTTCAAGGCTGACGCCATTTCCCATGCCTTACCGCTATCAAGTTTTCAAGCTTTGTGTTGATTTCGTTGCTCCAGAAGGAGGCAACCCTTTACGTCCGAAATCATATCACAATTGTTCCAAAAGTGCAACAAAAACTTTCAAAACGCGAACTTTCAGAGTCAATTATACGAACTCCGATTGACGGATGCTCGATTGTCGCTTGATTGCTGATCATCGGCGTTCGTATTTCTTGAATTATACGAATTCCTATCGAGAATCAAGCGATTTCCCCTCGACTTGCTAACGACTCTATAACAACTTTGATTCAACTTTCCATCAACTCTGTTTTGACTCTGCTGCTATCTTTCTCCGCTCTTGAAATGCAATAAAGCAGCAAAACCTTTGGGGGAGTTTGCTTATTCACAACTATTCAAGATATTTCCATGCATAACCGCCAGCTTTTTTCCGTTGTCCTTTACAAACCATGCTGATATTGCTGCTATTAATATGCAGCTCATTTGATGCTTCGGTGATGGATTCAAAAGTTTTTATCGTCTCATTCGTTATAGGATCAATCATAGCAACACCTTTCAAATGGCTTCTGGTGGTTTTTCTCCGTCCGCATAAGCGGCAGCCATATCCATATGAACGATGCCCAACAGACGCGCTATAGTTCAGGCCGCATTCAGGACATATCCACCACACGCATATATCTGAATGTGGCTTTACTTTATCGGGTGTCAGATCTCCATTTTTCTCTATGTCCCATTCCTTCGCCAAGTCAGGATATAATTCAGCAAAAGAACCGTTCTTTAGTTTCGTCATATATGCTCGGATTTCTGCTTCATCTCGGTCAAGGTCGATATCAACTCTGCTATGAAAAATAGGTGCTCTCCTGGTCCACATATTTGTTTCAGGATCAATCTTATCCAGCAAGAAACGAATAACTTTCGCCAAATTCTTCTTTTCGTACATAGGGCCATCCCCTATGTTTAGTCCTTCATCCGCAGTCAACAGAATCCCATTTTCGGGAGGTCTTTCCATCAAACGAAGGAGACGAATACCGTTTTCCTGACAGATACTATATTTCTTAATTTCTCTTTTCAGCTTATCAGCCTTGTGCCAAGCCTCTCCATCGTACTCGATGCCGAGCTTGATGGACGGAATATAGATATCCAGCTCCATTGAGTTTGGAAAGATTTCTTTATATCGGCTAATCGCATCAGGAAAGACTTTTTTCACATAGTAGAAAACCGCCTGTTCAGCAAAAGAGGTTTGCCTTCCCGAATTGCAAACAGAGCAGTTAGTTCCATGGCTCCGATGAAGCAATGAAGCTTGGTAGGCATGCCCTTCTGGACAGAGCCACCACACTTTAGTCGCAGATCCATACATTACGTCTGTTGGTTTTAAATCTCCATTTAATGTTGGATGCCACTCTGCGGCAAGCTGCGGGTGTGTCGTTGCGAGATCATTTATTCCAGACACAACAATTTTTCTTGAACAGCACGCGCAGCTCTTTCTTCTGGTCCTGTTATTTATCTTTGCTCTAAAATGATATCCGCATTTAGAGCAAATCCAGAAGACATTATCATTGCTCATTGGAGTATACTCTTCTGGGCCTTTTTCATTTTTCTCATAATCCCATTCAGACAGCAAGAAGGGATCAGTTATTCCACCATTCTTTGCTAATTCCTTTTTATGCCGTTCTTCTCCGTGCTTTGCATCTGCGCATTTTGGGCAAACTTTATACTTTGATTTTACTCTGTCCCGAATTTTGGCTGGCCATTGATTGCCGCAGATAGAACACTTCCAATTAGCACGATAATATGAGCCGATTGTATAATCTTCAGGGTTTCCTACATTTTTATCATAGTCCCATTCTGCTGCCAATTGTGGATAATTAGTCTTTAGGTCATTATAACCGACCAATAATTTGTGATTACTGCAGTAGTGACACCCGTTGCCTCTAGTTCTTTTATCAGGCGAGCAGACATAACTATGTCCCTTGTCGCACAACCAATAGAAATCCTTGTTGCTATGAGCCGCAACTTTATCTGGCGTCATATCTCCGTTGAGTGTTGGATGCCATTGTTTTGCAATTTCAGGATAAAGTGTTTGAAGATCGTTTATACCAGTTTTTACTCCCGATCCCATTTGTATCACCACCTGGTTGTCTAACATAGTTAGCTGTATTATATCATGCGCACCCCTTGTACGGGAATAATTATCTCTCTTCTATTTTACAGAGATACCATATTTCAATCGCGGAATAGCGCCAACAAAGATGGGGATTATGTTATGGGAGTGCATTGATTACATAAAAAAGGTGATGGAAAGAATCTCCCTCTATGAAGATCCAAGGCACGGTTCCCGTCCTGAACTCGAAAATCCACGCGTGCCGCTCAAAGAGAAAAGTACGGCTCCCGTTCAAGAATCAACGGCTCACGCTTTTTCAGGAACGCCAGAGAATATAGAAATATATATAAATAAAAAATGAGGAAGAATAAATAGACCAGGAGTATTGCTTCGCAGCTATTACTTCCCTTCGCCTAATCTTTTTCTAAGAACAGTAAATAAATCCCCTAAACGTTTTCCGTCCCTTAAAATATAGTGTGGAAAACCTTTGGGGGATTCATTTATGAGGTACGCTTGATTCAGTTTTTCGCAGCACCGTCACTTTACGACGGAACCCACCAAACGTCTTCCGCCCTATAAAATATATCTGTGGAAGACGTTTGGTGGGGAACATCAGAAAGTGAGAAGAAAAATGCTGTTTCGAGGAACAGTAATTGCGAGAGGCGGACAAGTCCGCCCCTCGCGTTCCAGAAGGAAGAGTAATAGAGCGCAGTTAATCAGTAAGTGCGGCCGCAGGTGCCATTCCGATTAAAGACCCAATATCTGCTTTTTCTTAGCTTCAAATTCTTCCTGAGTAATGATGCCGCTATCCATCAATTCTTTATATTTCTTGATCTCATCTGCACCGCTAGCAGGGGACGGAGAAGTGGAAAATCGAGGAGCAACATTATCATTTCTCAGGTACTGTCCATTCATAAACGCTCTTTTCATCTCGTCCTTCGTGAACTCTGAGTATGACCGCCAAGTGTCAGCGAGGACTGTAGTCTCCATCAACATTCCACCACAAGCTAAGCACTTTGTATTATTTTTCGCAGAAAGACCACTGTAAGCCTTCTTGCAATTTGGGCAAAAAAAGATATGCGTTGTGTTGTCTAGGAGAGACTCCTGGCTTTTTTCATCTTTCGGTCTGACGGCAACGATGATGACACCGATGAGCCAGAGGAAGAAGCCCCACCAAAAACCGCCTTCCATTCCTCTTCTTTCGGAGATTCCTTTGCAGATCCAACCAAAAATCAAACCGCTGATTATCGCGCCGATCAGACTTTCACTGTTAAAGAAGTTTTCAAACAAAACATCCATTCTGCTGCCCTCCTATACAAATCTGAGAAATACGTCGACCATATTTTTAGATGTGATTATTGCGGTTTTGTTCCTTGAAAATATCATACCATCCCTTTTACTCTATTACAATAGCGCCTGTCGCCAAAGGTTTTCCTGCTATTGGAGTCCTTTGGGGTTTTCTTTATCATCTCGCTTCAAAGTTGTTAAAGCGTCGAATAAAAGTCCTAAAAAAGTTTTGTCAAACTTGGTTAATTGTCCCTTCCAAATTCTCAAACAGTTATGAGAGAGTTAAAGAAACCCGCTCATAATTTTAGAGAAAAGGAGGTATTCAGATGGATCGAATACCAGATTTACCAGATGAAGAATGGCGTGAGATCGAGGGCTATGGCGGAAAGTATTTAGTGAGTTCCCTTGGGCGCGTCAAATCACTGAAACACGCAAATGCGCGGCTCCTGACGCCGTTCATGAACAATAAAGGCTATGACAGGGTGTGCCTTTCTTGCTTCGGGAAGGCACGCCATTTTCTTGTGAGCCGCTTAGTGGCTTAGGCGTTCTGCCCCAATCCTGACCCTGCGGTCTGCAATACCGTGGATCACATCGACCGCAACACCAGCAACAACCGAGCATCCAACTTGCGCTGGATGAGCCAGCAGGACAATTACAAAGCATACTGTGAAGGGAGAAAAAGAGAGAATGAACAGAGACTTCAATAGCACAATGTTTGAAAAAATGAGAAATCGCCGCATTCCCGATTATTATGACGGCATGTACAAAGACGGATATTAGTCTTGGGAGATCTTGGAGGCAGCGCATAACTCCATCATTCAGGATTATGAGGAACGCACCGCTGCAATGGAATCCGCCGATCCATTGAATGTGCACTTTCAAGTGGAGGTGAAAAAGAAATGAGCAGAGAAGAAGACCGCAAGAAGCGCGAAAAGAAACAATAGGATTGGCTGCTGGCGCAGATCACCGCCATTATGGAGAAGGCGACGAAAGCCGCTCTGCAACAGGCACTTGATGATATATTCAAGGACTGGAAATAAGGCGAAGGGGAGGCAGCACAAACGCCGTCTCCCCTTTTCTCTTTAGTATCTGCCTGAGTCACCGCACCAGCCGCATTCCCAACCATCGCTGTATTGCGTAACAGGGCTTCCGCATCGAGGGCAATACTGTTGCGCCCTAACACGGTATCTTACTTTAGGCGTCTCTGTAGATGTGCTCTTAGAAAGATGAGAAATGATGAGTATGATCGGAGTCGCTATAACCCCGATTATTAGCAAAACCAAAGCTTCCATGAAAGGCTGCCTTCCTTGTGCCGCGCGTGAACGCGCCAGCCGTTTCCCCAAATCTTTTTGCTCTTGGATTTTTTCTGAGCCATGCCAAAGGCGAAGCGGTCAACTGTTTTTTCTGCGCCCGAAACCCCGCGCCCCCGTATTGATCAATACGGACGGACCGCTCAGATCCTTCCTTTCTCTTGGTCCAGCAGAACAGAGAAAACCTATTGCGCGTCCCCCGCGCTTTCTTTCACATACTCCATGAGATCCCCTGGCTGGCAATCAAGCACCTCACAGAGTCGAGCAATTGTCTTAGCGTCCAGCCCGCCAGTGCCATTCTTAATAGCTGTCAGTGTCCCTTGACCGATAAGCTTCTCTTGTCTGATCCTATATGTGGAGTAACCCTTCTCCTTTAGTAGAGCAAACAACTTGTCATATACGATAGGCATATATAAGAGCCTCCTTTCCACCATACACAGTATAGCGCAAGACATACACAAAGTCAAGTGTATGATATGCACAAAACTCAGTGCTTACATTCACCAAACTTTGTGTATATTGCGAATTGATTATGCACAAAACTTAGTGTATACTGTAGTCACAGTCAAGGGAGAGACAAAGCAAGTCAGGCAGACGGAGTAGGCGAGAGCCGAAACAAGAATGCCGATAAGCGTGAGAACGGATAAGCTTGAGAGAAAGACCTGTGAGGCTAGATAACTTAACGCCACTCACCGCTTGCTGAATCGCCCAAATAAAAAAACTTACAAAGGAGATCACAACAATGGCTAACAACGAACTGCTCAACAAGATCGAGGAACTGAACGAATGGGAAGCTCTGATGGAAGAGGCGAGAGCCGAAGCCGAGGCGATCCGCGACGAGATCAAGCAGCACATGCTCGCTGCCGAGACCGAAGAGCTGGAATGCGGACAGTACATCATCCGCTATCAGAGCATCGTGAGCAACCGCTTCGATTCCAGCGCCTTCAAGAAGGCTCTTCCCGAAGTGTACAAGAGCTTCATCCGCCAGTCCACTTCCAAGCGTTTCTCCATCGCATAAGAAAAGCCCCTTGCCTGAGCACCGACCAAAGTTCACAGGCAAGAGACTTCCACCCAAACCGTCAGGAGAGGGCAAGCCCATTATAACTTGCCCTCTCTCCAAAAGCAAGAAGGAGAGAGAACAATGAAACAGCTTACCACCTATAACCGCGCCGCCGCTTACCTGAACAGCATCTTTGATCTGCTGAACGCCAGATACTTTGAAGGTGCACTTTCAAGACCCATCATCACCATTCAGAGCACGCCGAAAGCCTATGGTCATTACACGCTTTATGATGCATGGAGCGTGGACGGCGACAAGGGCATGCGGGAAATCAACATCGGCGCTGGAACGCTTTCCCGACCCATCGAGAACGTTGTGGCGACGCTCCTTCATGAGATGGTCCACTACTGGAACGATCAGCACGGCATCAAGGATTGCAGCAGAGGCAATACCTATCACAACAAGAACTTCAAGGCAAAGGCTGAGGCTTGCGACCTGACGGTTGAGCATCACAGCACTTACGGATGGTCCATCACTTCGCCGAGCGACGCGCTTGTTGAGTTCTGCATAGAGCACGATCTCCGTGAAATCCGTCTTTGCCGTAACGACTTCGAGATCTTCCGTATTTCGGGAACGGGAGCAAACGCAGGAACCTATACAAAAACTGTTGGCGGCAATAAAAAGTCCAGCACAAGGAAGTACATCTGCCCTTGCTGCGGGATGAGCGTGCGGGCGACGCGGACCGTGAACATTGCCTGTATGGACTGCAATGAGCAGTTAGTCGTGGCAGCATAGGAGGGAAAGAGAATGACAGTATTGGAAAAGCTTTGGGGCGGTTCAATCCGCCCCAGTGAGAGAGCGGTAAAGCGTGGCACGGAATACGCCAGAATTCAGAAGGACGCGCAAAGGGCTTATGATTGCTTCTGGTCCCTGCTGACTCCTGAGGCAAAGGAAGCCTATCTGAATTACACCGAAGCCAACATAGAGCTTATGAGCATTTCTGAGGCGGACACTTTCACAAAGGGCTTTCGGCTTGGCGTCCAGCTCCTGCTTGCGGGGATCTGTGAGGATGACACGCAGCTCCCGCCGTTGGAAGAAGAGTAGTTCGTATAATTCTAAGAATACGAACGCCAGAAGACAGAGAAATCAGGGGAAGGTCAAAGACATACCGACAATACGAACATTCCCCTGATACAAATACGAATTTGGAGAGAGAAATGAACAAGAAAACAACAGCTCTGACTACAGAACAATACAAGAATATAATAACTTCGATGCGAGAAGGCAGCAGCTTCTTTCGACCCAATGACCGCGTGGCGACAGCGCTTGTGCTGGAAGGGAACCTGGGCTTGCGCATCAGCGATATCGTGAAGCTCCGTCCCTGCGATATTGTGAACGACGGCGGAAGGTTCAGACTGTCCATCGTGGAGCAGAAGACGGGGAAGGAAAGAGTGTTTACAGTCCCGCTCGTGATCCAGCAGTATATAGAAAACTACTGTCTGCGCAACGGGATAGCGCGTAACGCGTTGATCTTCCCCATCACGACAAGGGAAGTTCAGAAGGTCCTTGCGCGTGTCTGCGATTATCTGGGCTATGAAGGTATCAGCACGCACAGCTTCCGCAAGTGGTACGCGACAGAGATTTACAAGAACAACGGCTATGACATTGCGCTGGTGCAGAGGCTCTTACAGCACAGCAGCGCAGCGGTAACGCAGCGATACATCGGCATTGAGCCTCAGCGGATAGAGAAGGCGATTGAAGGACACGCGGAGTTGATATAGGGAAAGGCGAGAGGAACATCCTCTCGCCTTTTTGCGCGTTATTTACTCTTGTATAATGAGTACACCTTATTGCCTTCTCGGACTGCTTGCACCATTCTTCCATTAGTCTCACTGATAACGAATGAATGGTCATCTGTCTTAATGATAATCCTTCCTATTGCATCTACCTTTATTTCATAAGTATAGTGGATTTGTACGGAAACATTATTCTTATAGCCAAAGGGATCTGGATGCAAATAGCGACTGCAGGTCATCTCATAAAAAGTCAAACCGCCTTCAGCTCCAATGATTATCATCTCATAACGATTTTCATCGTTTGTATAGAACGCAGGATCTTCCCAAACATAGTAGTGGCCAAATTGCAAGGTCTCGATTTCCTTGCGGGCTGATGCTCTTGCGGAGGCCATCATTAGAAGAATGCAGACAGCAATTATGGCAACCCCCGCAACTGCAATAATAATACTTGTCTTTCTTTGCTTCTCTGCCTTTAGTACATTTTTCTCTTTTTCTTCCTGCAAGAGTTCTTCGTATTTCGGGCGGATTGCTTCCGCCTTTTCTTTGGAATCCTTATAATCAGATATTAATTCAAATGTTTCATATGCCTCTTTCAATTCAGGGAATTTATCTGCTGTGTATAGAGAACATGCTTTCTTGTACAGTTCTTCATCTGACGGCGGAAACTTCCCTTGGACGATTCTGCGAAGAAGAGTTATGATTCTTTGGCATTTCTCATACGGCAACCGCAACTCATCTTCTGCCTGGTTGAGATATGTTAAGCCAAGGGAAGAAGCGGTAAGATTGCCATATCCGCTTGCCAGATGTGCCGAAGAACGCAAATAGTCTGCCTGTGCTTTTCCCTCATAATTCCAAAATGAAATCGAACTACCTCGCAGTTGATTAAATTCTTGATCTCGTTTGAAACGATCACATGTGTATTTTGAGGATTTAATAAGGCCAATTTCAAATGAATATTCACCAATGGCCACTTTAATATATCCCTTGTTGGTGCTACGCTCTTTCTTGGATAAGCCCCCTCCTGTTTCCATTCCGCTTATAAAAGTATTGTTTCCAACAGTCGTTCCAACATAAGATGTTTGCACAGGATCAGTACTATAGGATGTGTAGCCGCCCTGCACCAGTTCGACGCGGGGCGAACCTTCCATCTTGGGGCCATTATTGTAAGTGGAGTAAATACTACCGTCGGGGCGTATATATACACAGATTTTGTCATCACTGTCGTTGGATGGGCTGTACGCACTTTTTTTGTATAGTGTTACTAGCAATTCTCCCTTAATTGCTTCTTTTTTTCTTTTTTGCTCAGCTTTTTCCTTTTCGGCCGTTACCGTTTCATAGATCTTGGCAGATTCTTTGTATAAGTTTGATATTCTCCCATACTTTATGCCCAAATCCGTTGCAATGACCTTTGCTTTAAGGCTTTGTTTTTCATCTGCCATATTGGTATAGCCTTTAGCCTGACACTGTTCATAAAACTGAGCCATCTTTTCCATTTTGGTTTTATCCATATACTGTCTCCTCTCATAAGCGAAATAGTGCGTAGACCAAACGGAACCACGCGCCGAAAATCGCAGGACTCCGTTTGTTGCGACACAATCTTCGACACTCCAAGGGATGTAATGTGGAGAATACGATTTAACCAGAAGGAACTAAACATTATCCCCTTTCCGTGTCGCACTATATGATCAAGTCTAGAATATATAATATCACTTAGCACAAAAGAGCACAATGTTTTTTCTTCTGTTTATGTTCGGGGTCACTCCATCAAATAACCGTTTGACAATCCCTTTTACCTTCTCCTTCTGGAACGCGAGGGGCGTGCCTGCACGCCTCTCGCAAACACTTTCACCTTATAGCAAAATCCCCCAAACGTTTTCCGTCCCTTAATATATAGTATGGAAAACCTTTGGGGGATAATAGTTTCTTTTTACGGCAGCACAGCAACGCAGCGGATCGAGAAGGCGATTGAAGGACATGCGGAACTGATATAGTTCTGGATTGTTACTTGATCTGATGATATAATAAACCACAGAATAACAGCGGCCAGATTTAACCATAGCATTTTAAGATGAGGGAATACAAAATGATAAAATGCGCCATTTGTGGGAAAGAAATAGCCTCCTTGAGAGGGTTATCCAACCACCTCCGTCTTCATTCAGAGATATCTTCAAAAGAGTATTATGATACTTATCTCAAAAAGTCTGGTGAAGGCGTGTGTGCAGTTTGTGGGAAAGAAACATCATTCGGTGGACTGACAGGATACAACACATATTGTAGTGTGACATGTGCCAGCTCTGATCCATTAGTTCAATGCAAGAAAAAGAATACGTTTAAAAACGCACCCAAATTACGAAAAGGCGCTATTTCTCTCTCTGCTGCAAATCCTGAGATTGCAAAGGAATGGGATTATGAACGAAACGCACCGCTGACCCCCGAAAAAGTCTCAGCGGGCTCAGAAAGGAAAGTATGGTGGATTTGCCCTAAAGGACATCGCTACGATGGGACAATCGTAAGCCGCACACAAAACAACTGTGGCTGTCCGTACTGTTCGGGTCATAGGGTGTTAGTTGGAGAGAACGATCTTCAAACTACACATCCTCAACTAGCGGAAGAGTGGCACCCGACAAAAAATGGAAGCCTGAAGCCAACAGATGTAACGATAGGCTCAAATAAAAAAGTGTGGTGGTTGGGTAGGTGTGGACATGAATGGTTTGCAGCAATATACCCTCGTCGCAATGGAGTTGGATGCCCCAAATGCAAAATGGAATTGCATACGTCATTTTCTGAGCAAGCCGTATTTTTCTATGTAAAACAATATTTTCCCGATACGATAAACGGAGATAAAACTACCATCGGAATGGAACTAGATATATACGTTCCGTCCCGTCGAATCGCAATTGAATATGATGGAAAAGCATATCACAGGCACAACAGAAAAAACGATGTTGTTAAAAACCAAAGATGTAAAAGTGAAGGCATCCAACTAATTAGAATTCAGGAGGTCGAAGGAAATCAGTATGACGATTGCTTGTGCTTGGTCAGGAAAGATGATAGATCAAATAAAGAGTTGAATCAAATCATTCAAACAGTATTAGATGTGCTCGGGACAAGCGGCGCGGATGTTGATGTTATCCGCGATGAGCAAAAGATTTGCAGTTTATATCTGAGTAAAAAAGAGCAAAATAGTTTGCAGTCGCTTTTTCCAGCGCTAGCAGAAGAGTGGCATCCCGAAAAGAATGGGCTCTTGACTCCAGACAAAGTGATAAGTGGGAGTATGAGTAGTGTTTGGTGGTTAGGCAAATGTGGGCACGAATGGAAAGCTCGGGTTGCTCATCGTGCAAAAGGATCTGGCTGCCCGTATTGCTCAGGAACAAAAGTTTTGTCTGGCTATAATGATTTACAAAGTCAAAATCCTGACTTGGCAAAAGAATGGGATTACGAAAAAAACAATGGGCATCATAAAGCTAATGATAAAGGTCTTCTGACTCCTGACAAAGTAAATATTAACTCGAATCAAAAAGTCTGGTGGACAGGAAAATGCGGGCATTCCTGGGAAGAGAGTATCGCAAATAGGAAAAAGGGGTTTGGATGCCCATATTGCTCAAACCATCGGTTGTTGGTTGGTTTTAACGATCTTGCCTCTCGATATCCCGAAATAGCCAAGGAATGGTCTCCGACTAAAAACGGAGAATTGTCTCCAGATCAGGTATTATTTGGTTCTGGTAAACAAGTATGGTGGCTTGGAAAATGTGGCCATGAATGGAAAACAAGAGTCGTTGATAGAACCATTGGAGGTGCAGGATGCCCTTTCTGTTCTGGTTCGATGGGCGTTCGTGTTGTGTGTATTGAAACTGGAAAAGTGTATGCAAATCTTACCGAAGCATGTAAAGATGTTGGCACACATAAGGCGAGTATTGTAAATTGCTGTAAAGGCAGACAGCAAAAAGCAGGCGGCTATCACTGGAAATACTATGATAGTCTGCGAACAGAAGAACTATCCGACCCTCAGAATAGTCCAAGGGAAAATGATTATCCTCTCGGCAAAGAGAGTATCCCTAAAAAAGCATTCTGTGAGAACAAGGTAAAGAACATGCCAGACGGAAAAATAGGCGATGATGGAGACGATGAAATCTAGTCGACTCCTTCTGTTTCACGAGCCAGGCTATCCCGTCAAATGCTATTCACTTCATTTCCCTTCTCCTACTGGAACGCGAGGGGCGTGCCTGCACGCCTCTCGCTAACACTTTCCCCTTATGACACTTCCCACCAAAGGTCTTCCGTACTATTTTTTTGGGGGCGGAAGACGTTTGGTGGGTTACGTCATAAGGTGAAGCCTGCATAACGTTAGACAGAACACGTATTGTTTTCTCCCCCATGGTCAACCCGAAGTCATATCACAGTCCCATCAAAGTTGTATAAAAGTTGTTATAGAGTCAAAGAAAAGCTGCAAGAAACTCGAATGCTTCTTGCAGCTTTGTTGTTTATAAGTTGGCTAAAACACTTGTTTTTCTCGCTGAGGTCAGGATCTGTGTGTCCTCAATAGATTCCAAATATCTTTGTGTCACCGTGACACTTTCGTGCCCCAAAAGGCGGCTCAGGCTGTAAAGATCCAAGCCGTTTTTCAGCTGCTGGTGCGCGAAAGTGTGACGGCAAGTGTGAGGCGAGACGCGGACATTGGGATTGACGCCAACCGCATCGGCGGCTTCCTTCATAAAAACGCGGATTCCCTCATTGGTCAGTTTCTTTCCTGTCTTGCTGAGGAACACCAATTCTTCATCGCAGTTACGCCCCATGAAATACTTTTCGCGTGCGCTCAGATACTTATACAAGAACTTTCCGACAGCGGGATTCTTTGGGACAACCCGCTCTTTCCTTCCTTTGCCGTAGATCACAAAATAGGAGTCCTGTATCTGATCCAGCTTCATGTTGGTCAGCTCACTCAGTCTGATCCCCGTATCAAAGAAGATCATAAGAATCATGCGGTTGCGTATACTGATATAGTCGCTGCCATTGAAGTATTTCAGCATCAGAGAGATTTCCTTTGTGCTGAAGGTATGAATCAGCACCTTTGGCTGCTTCACATTCCTGACTCTTTTGGTCAGGACCTCTTCGCTGTAGCCTTCCTGCTGGGCATAGGAGCACAGGCATTTGACGGCTTTCAGCAGATCGTTGATATAAGCGGGCTTGCACCCTCTGTCCTGCAGGGAGCTGATATACTGTTTAATATGGGCGGGTTTCAGCTCTTCGAACTGAATTACCTGAAAGTTTTCTCTAACAAAATGGCGGAATTTATTGAGCTGTTTTTCGTAATTGTGGACTGTAAGTTCAGAGAGTTCACGAACCTTACAATCAAATAAAAACTCATGAATCAGTTCGTATAACGACAAAATGCCCCTT
>Ga0310697_10002515_pt1 | contig 19314 bp, 43 predicted proteins | sample 172DNAGHGlowgp2_FD_203883 | JGI IMG/M metagenome (GOLD analysis project Ga0310697, IMG submission 203883) | Sheep rumen microbial communities from Palmerston North, Manawatu-Wanganui, New Zealand - 1728 DNA GHGlow gp2 (v2) (version 2) | ecosystem: Host-associated > Mammals > Digestive system >... | reverse complement strand
CCGTGAATACGTAGTAGTGGTCGGGTTCCTCTTCTTCCTCTTTTGCCTTTTCCAGCTGGCGATTGACAATTTCGTTCAGCAGTTCGCCCAGCTCTTCATCGGTCAGGTCTTTAAGGGCTTCTTTCAGGTTCATTTTATTTCTTCTCCTTATTTATTTTCTCGAACACGGCGACACCGACAAAAAAGCCAATCAGCACGCCGAGTTCCACGCCTACGCAAAAGAATAAAAGAGCTATTTGTGTCATAGTCTTATTTCCTTTCCTCTTGGATTGATTATAGTATAGCACAAAAGCAGAAAAATGTCAATAGGTTTTTTGAAATTTTTTGCCCGGGCAGTTAGCCGAGGATTACTCGGCTAATAGTGCTTGAATTGCCTGCGACCACTTTTCATAGCCAAAAAAAGTTTGTTCGGGCGGCTTTACAGGCTCCCCATTCACGAAGTGATACCCACGCATCAGCAGGTCTTGAGTATCTAACAGGTTGCCGTTTTCATCCTCCCAGACGAAGCAATCTTCATCAGGCTCCCAGAAAAGGGCGGCATCGTCGCACTCAAGGACAGGGTTCTCGCCCTCGTCAACCAGTTTGCAAAATTTCCACTGATCGAAATAGGGGCAATCCCAGCCATTGACAGGACAGCAGAATCTTTTTTTCAGGTTCATTTTATTTCTCCTCTCCGTAGTGGTCGAACCGTTGCAGGCGTTCCTCGTTTCCATCCAGAGCATACAAGAGCATGTCATGGGCGGCTCGATAGGCAGCCGCATACTCATAGGATTCGCGTTCATCCCAAAACTTATAACGCTGATAGAGCATTTTGACGACTTTCCAAACAAGTTTTTCGTTTTTCATTTCTTCTCTCCTCTTGGCTCTTGGTGATTATAGTATAGCACAAAGGAAGGTATTTGTCAAGAGGTTTTTGAAAAAAATTGGGCCCGGGCGACCGAGGAGAGTTTAACTCTCCTCGATAGCATCATAGCCGATGAACTGATAGACAATGTCCCACTGAAGGTCGGTGCCGCAGTCCTCACAGTGGCCGCCGTCACACAAACGCAGTTCCTTAATAGTAGCGATATTTTCGCCTTCGATGATGCTATAGCAGTCATCTCTTACGATGTGCGTGCCGCCGCACTTGGGGCATTTCAGTTCTTTCTGCATTTTATTCATCCTCCCCGTAGTAGTCAAACTGTTTGAGGACTTCGGCGTTCCCCTGCACCGCCGCCAGCAGAATGTCGCAGGCGGAAGAGTAGGCAGTAGCCGCAATTCCGTATTTGACTTTGAACTCTTCGCTCTTGGTCTTGCTTTCGGCACGCTGATAATACATGCACCGCTCGTGGAGCATACGCTGAGCTTCATGAATCATGTTCTCGTTAATCATTTTTTTTCTCCTTTTGGCTTTTTGTGATTATAGTATAGCACACAATAGAGCATTTGTCAATACCCAAATGAAAAAAATTTGCGCCCGGGCGCCCCCCCTCCCGCAGGAGGGGGGAAGGCAAGAGGGGGATTACTCCCCCTCTCCCTCGTCAGCCGCAGGATACACGCCGAAGGGGGCGAAGTAGGTGCGACGCTTGACAGAACCCTTGCTGACCTCGCCAGCCTTGAACGCCTGCCGCAGGATGGCGGACACGTACTGGTTGGACTGACCCTCAACGGCGGGGCAGGTCTTGATAAGGTCGCCGCAGGTGAAGCCGTTCTCGCCCTCGGTGAAATTGTCGTTGATGAACTCCACCAGAGCCGCACGCACAGCCTCGTTGGCGGTCTGCTTGGCGGTGGGCTTACGCTCCGCGCCGTTCTTCTTGTCGAGAGCCGCAATCATGGCGGTGAACTTCTCGGCAACCTCAGCGGGCAGGTCGCAGTTCTCCAGCGCATAGGACAGAGCCTTCCGATTAGTCATCTTCTCAGTGTTAGCCATAGTATCTACCTCTTTCTGGCGTAGGTCGCCACCCAAATTTTTTATTTGTCAGAGGAGGTTTCCCTCTCTCATTGACATCCTTATTATAGCACATTCGCTTCGGTTTGTCAAGCCCTTTTTTTTTATTTTTTTCAGATTTTTTTGGGCTTGCGGCTTGGGGTTTTCCCTCACCCTTTGTGCCTTTATTATAGCACACTCGCTGGGGTTTGTCAAGGGGTTTTTTGCATTTTTGTGAGAGATTTTATTTTACTTACAACAGGTTACGAGCCTGTGAGAGGTTGTTTTCTTCTCCCCTTGACGATTATAGTATAGCACAAACCGCCCAAAATGTCAACATCAACTTTTGTTAAATTTTTTAACGGCGCCCGGGCGCCTCCCCTTAGAAGGGGAGGTCGTCATAGATTTCTTTTGCCCTGTCCTCGTTGTATTCCTCATTGAGCTGGGGAATGTCCCAGAAGGGGCGGCTGGCGATGTAGTCCGACAGATGAACGAGCCTGTCAATGTTGGTGAAGGGTCTGTCCTCTTTGTCCTCTACCCACTGGCCCATGTGAGAGCGAATTGCCATCAAGAGCAATTCGGGGCAGGGGTGGAAGTCGTATTCATCTCTGAAAAATTCCTCCCACGCCGCCGCTACATCTTCGGCGGCAAGTTTGCCGTGCTGGGCGTAGCACTCTTTGTCCTCGGCGTCGCCGCTCCCATACTTGCGGGTATCGTGAAGCAGACAGGCGGCGATTGCATAGTCCTTGTATTCGGCTTTCATGTAAGCGTAGGAACTCATGCGGAGCAGTTCATCACACACCCACACCACGGCACGAGTATGACGCACAAGCCCGCCCTCGCCCTTGGTGAACTGCGGATGATACTTGCCGCTGGACGATGCCCCAGACTTCCAGAACCATTCCCCGACGTGCACGTCGAAGAACCAGCGGATGAAGTCCCGCAAGTCCTCGCTCTGAATGAGCTGGATTTCACGCTCGAAAAATTCATGCTTTTCCATAGATTTTCTCCTTTTGGTGTTCGGCCACCGCCCCTTAAGTGTCTTTAGTATAGCATACTTTTGGCTTGCTGTCAAGGGGTTTTAAAAAAATTTTTTGGCGCCCGGGCGGCGGGGAGGCTTATCGAGCCTCCCATTCCTTGTCGCACCTTGCGATTGCGATACGCTTTTCCGTTTCAAGGTTGCACTTGTCTTTGCAGTATGCATAAAGCGAAGCCTCCGTCAAGGTGGGGTCCCATTCCCAATCGGAAATGTTGTATTTCCACCATTCGGTGATACGCTCCCACAGGTTGCGGGGCGGCAGATGCCATTTCATCACTTGCACCCGCACCACAGGATTGTAGAAAAAACCACCTTGCGGCAGACGCGTCAGTTTGACGGTATACACATCACGCCCGATGCGATAATCTTCATAACGAATTTCTTTTTTCATTCAGAAAACCTCCACTTCTTTCAGCCTGCCATCCTCGAATGTCAGATTGACATACACATTTCCTTTACCCCAGCCAACAGGAAGTTCATCTTCCAAATTTTTTGTCAGCAGTCCAGCACGACGCAGAAGTTCCAGCACAAGTTCAAGATCGCTCATTATTTTTTCCTTCCTCTCTTGTTTTCTGAATACAGTATAGCACATTTGCGGCTATTTGTCAATACCCTTTTAAAAAATTTTTTGGCCCGGGCGGGGAAGCCCTTATTACAGAGCTTCCCATTCTTTCTCCGCATTGCTTTGGGTGTCCCAATCCTCAACTACCAAAGCCATAGCTTTGGCGACACGCTCTTCCAGTGTATCACCTGACTTGGAGGGAATCCAATAGCCAAAATGATAGCGGCTGACGGTAAAAAATTGCTTTAGGCGTTCCCAGAAATTACGGGGAATGTCTGCGGGATCTTCGATTTCATACCGCACCATCAAACCGAAGGTGGTATCGGAGAATTTGTCAAAACGAACCCGAAAGATGTGCTTGCCGAGACGACGATAGTCATACTTAGTATTTTTCATTTTTATCGCTCCTTAATCATTTCTGCGGCGAACTCGCAAAACTTTTCAATGAGTTTATCATCCTCAATGTAGAAGCCATCAGAACCAAGCCAGCTCTGAAAATTGGCAATGACCTGCATGAATCGCCAGTCGGGAAAGCACTGTTCCCACACATTACCAAGGTCAGTCAGTAGCGGCTGAATACGCTTAATGTCTCTCATGTTTTTCCCTCGCTTTCTGGATACAGTATAGCACACTAAAAAGGATTTGTCAATACCTTTTTGAAAAAATTTTTGGGCCCGGGCCTTTGACCCCTATAGGGGTCAAACGTCATCGGTATAGCACCCCATGTAGGGGTCAAAGCCGCAGTCATCGTCAACGTCCGCAGGCTCCCAGTCAGGGTCGCAGTCATTGGCATGTTCCAGACATTCAAGGGCATAGTCATCGAGACCCAGAGGATCAAAATCTTCAGGGGTGCAAGGTCTGACTTCGTAGACAATCAGCATAGTGTCCAGATTGGTCATCCGCACGCAGGTGCAGCCGACAACCACGTCAAAGAGATTGTCACAGAAGGTCATGATGACATCTTCGGGGGTGGTGTCAGAGAACAGGGCACAGGGGGTTTCCTCTTCGCCGCAGAAGTAAGATACGCTGTAAAGGGTCATTTTCTTTTCTCCTTTCGTTTTGTGCCTTCATTATAGCACATCGGGGTCTATTTGTCAATAGGTTTCGGGAAAAAATTTTCTGGCTTGCGGCCGGGTCAAACCAAAACAAAAAGAGCCAAAGGGCTTGTCTCGCGGAAATTCGACCATCGCACGAAGCACTACGCACCGCACGATGGGAGATACCATTACCATTCAGATGGTATCTTTTTACAAAACTCTTTTAAAGGACACTTTTTGCAATCATCATTGTCAATGCAAACTTTGAGTATTGTTAAAAGAGCTTTAACCAATTCCAGAGACATTTTCCTTTGACTCCTTTCATTATTTAGTTTTTATTAAATCAATCAGTTCAAGGAAACGCTGTTCGACATCCGGGTCGCCGCTCCACTCCGCACGCAATTCTTCAAGCCTCTTGGCTGTGTCATTCTCACATTTGCGAAGTAGGATAGTATCATCATCTTTTACAATGATTTCAATTTCATCTCCGCCCATCCAGCGTAAAGAATTGCGAATGTCTTTTGGAATGGTAATGCGTCCAATGTCATCCATTTTCTTTACGACATTCATTCTTTTCACATCCTTTGATTAAATTATAACAAAAATTTTTTAAAAAATCAACTAAAATCCGGGAAAAAGCAGGATTTTTTACTAAAAATCCTGCTTTTTTGCCATTTTACTTGCGTGGTGCACTCAAAACGATGCGATACTTAACATTATCCATCGAAAAATCAAGCTGACGCTCAACATTCGTAACGGAAATGTCAGAAATCCCAGCATTTTCAAGTGCCTGCTTGACAATCTCAATGAGTTCTCGCTTGGGTTCGTTTGCCTTGCGTTCTCGCTTCTGGAGATTAGGGACAAAGGGCTGCTTGCGGTCGCTCTGCCGATACTTGCGGGTTTCCTTTTCCTGCTCTTTGGTTAGGTCGTATTCGGTCTTTTTGCCCTGCTCCACAGCCTTGTCGTAGGCAAGAACCTCGTCAGCCTCAGCCGCAGTCAAGCCGAGATTTTTCATCAGCTTTTCCTTCTGGGTCATCGCTTCCCCTCCTTTCTGCTAACATTATAGCAGATTTAATCCTCGTTGTCAATAGTGAATTTTTATTTTTTCAAATGAATAAGTATGCGGGCGCCCGGGCGCTTCATCGCCCTAAAGCGATGAAGCCCTTTGGGGTTGCGGGGTGGAGGGGGATTACTCCTCCTCCACCTCCACTTCACGCAGGCGGAAGTAGGTACGCCGCTTCTCGGTGTACTTCTCCACAGGACCCCGCCCCTCGTCATAGAGCTGACGCATCAGAGCGGACACATACTGGTTGGACTGCCCCTCGCAGGCGGGAACCTGCTTCAGCAGGTCAGAGCAGGTGAAGCCTTCGGGACGCCGAGCGGCAAGGAAGTCGAGCAGGTCAGCCTTGACGCCCTCGTTGGCGGACTGCTTCGCAGTCATCTTCTTGGGAGCGGCGTTCTTCTTGTCGAGCTGTTCGACCATCTTCTGCCACTTCTCACGCACATCGGCGGGAGCGTCAGGCAGGTTTTCCAGAGCGTAGAGCAGAGCGGTCTTGTTGGTGGTCTTAGTCATGGTATCAACCCTTTCTCCGTTTGTGAGGTTCGGCTCCTCTTGATTACGGTCTTATTATAGCACACTCGCTGGGGTTTGTCAAGAGGTTTTGAAAAAAATCTGCAACTTTTTTTCAGCGTTTGCTTTCGGCTACTACCGCTTGCAGACAGATTCGCCTATTTGCTTATCCCCATAGGGGGCTCGGCCACTTTGCCGAGTGCCTTTCCCCTCTTGACGATAACAGTATAGCACATCCACCCATAGATTACAATAGGCAAATTGCACAAATTAAAACGAATTTCAAAGATTTATTTGTGCAATTTGACGGGCGCCCGGGCGCAAGGGGGGCATTACACCCCCTCAACGCCCAGACTTTTACATGCCCCCATCTCATGGACGAGTTCCAGCAGCTCTCTTGCCTTGGCGACAGCATGAATGAGAACTTCATTCTGTTCCACACGCTCCCACTCCCTGTTGGAGCGACACCAGACCCACTCCTTGACTTCGCACTCCTTGAAGATGCGGTCGCCACCCCACATGTCGATGGGAACCATGACCTTGCGGGTGTTGCCCGTCGGCTTGATGTAGCAGCCGAACTTCAGAGCGTTGATTTCGCCGCCGTTCAAGCCAAGGTCGCTGGCGTAGAAGGGCTTGCCGTAGGCACGAACTTTCATAGCGTTGACGATGTTGTTGAAGCTGTAATTATACATTTTTCATTTCTCCTTTAGCGTTTGGCCGCCACCCCTTAAGTGTCTTTAGTATAGCACAAACGCAGGGAAATGTCAATACCTTTTTCAAATTTTTTTCGCCCGGGCGCAATTACCCCCTGTAATCAGGGGGTAAGGGTGGTTTCACTGGCGAAGGCTTTTGCATGATAGGATTTGCCGATTGCAAGAGCGGTGTCGGTTTGTTCTTTGGATTCACAGAAGCAGGAAAAAACAGCGTGCTTGCCTGCGATAAAATAATGATTAGGAATAGCCGCCCATGTTAAAGAATCGTGCATACCTTCTGCGTCTTGATTGGAAATAGTCATTTCCACTTTCCACAAGCGGTCTTTCCTCAGCTTTTCCTCGAACAGCTTTACGCCATACACGCCGACAAGATTACAACCCATAGTAATTGCGACCTTGCCAAAAGTGGAAATGTCCGCGGTTGCGGTCAGCACCACAATGTAAGAATACAGACCAAACGCAAGAGCGTTCCAGATTGCCGCATTTACTTTTCCACCCTTGATAGTCATAACAGACTTGATAGTGGAAAGCACAACATTTGCGAACGTGCAGATGATGAAAAGATACAGCATTTTAGCACACCTCCAAAAACTTGATGAAGCAGAACACCACGGCAGAGGTCAGCACTACATCTACAAAACCGTGCCAGTAGGCTTTCTTGCTCTTGGTATTAAACCACTTGACAAAGGCGGCGGTGAGGTCAATCGCCAGATACACGGCGAAAATCGACAGGAACAGAATTTTCATTTTCAATTTCTCCTTCATCTTTTGTGCCTTTATTATAACATAATTTTTTATAAATGTCAAGGGAAACTTTCCCTTTTTAGAAAAAAATCGGCGCCCGGGCCCCCTAACAAAAATGTTTAGGGGACAGGCGTCCCTGTCCCCTAAGCGATAAGAAAAGCTTTTCCATGTTTGCTTTCGTCCATAATCCGCTTGGATGAAAGAATACTTATAAAGAAAGTTGACAGCGGTATCGTTTTTTACGCATTTCACAAAAAATCAATACGAAAAAATTTGCGTTTGCCAAGGGTCTAAATCAATCAAAAATGCACGCGTGCTAAATTAAAAACAAAACAATCATTACAGAGTTGCGGGCGGTGGTCTTGCCATTTTTTTACCCTCCTTTAGTGTCCGAAGTACCCTGAATAGTCAAGGATGATGGGCTTGTTGTTCATCCAGCCGACATTACAGTCGTGCAGGTCGCCAATGTGGTTTTCCATCGTCCACTTTTCAAGGGAACGCATGAATTTTTTTCCGTAGAGCTGGATTGTGCGAGCGAGCCAAAGGTCATTGAGCCTAAACCCGTCATACATTCCATCCGCTACCTTGCTAACGATGGGCTTGCGGTGGGCGTTGCACTTCTTCCGCAGGCGGCGACGATTGCCAGCATCGTCAAGGTAATCGTTGTTGTCAATCGTGTATCGGGGCTGTACATAGAGCTGAATCCCATTCTTGAGAGTGCAGAGAAGGGCAGTTTCCAGCAGAACACGCTCCACACGATAGGCACAGGCCTTTTTATAGTTGTCAGCTTCAAGCTGGCAGTAGTTGTGCCTTGCATAGCTGTAATAATTAGGAACTTTGATGACAAAATCCCAATCCTTATGCAGAAAGACGGTTTTGGTTTCGCCGTTCTGGTTAATGTCGCAGACGCCGCCCAAAAAGTCATAGCAATCGCAATGATGGGTGGTATCGGTGCAGGCATCTTCAATCCTTGCCATGATTTCTTGAACCGTGGGGTCAAGAGAGATTCGGAACAGGTCCATCTTGTTTTCTCCTTTCCTTGCCCTTTGTGATTATAGTATAGCACATTTTCAGAAAAAATCAAGATGGCATTTTGCACAAAATTTCATTATCTGCTCTTGGATTTTTGTGCAAAATGACGGGCGCCCGGGCGGTTAGCCATTGCTAACTGTAAATAGAACGAAACGGCGGGGGGATAAACCAACACCCGCCGCTCGTCCAGAAAGAACAAAACAGAAAGGAGAGAAATGAAAAAGAAGTAATCAAAGTTATAATAGCCCTTCTTGGGGGCGGCTCTTGGCTTCTACTGCCATTTAAAAGGACTTATTTTACTCGCCGCACCGCCCCCGCAGGGGGAAATTTTCCACTTTCGACAGGAAACATTTACCAAAAATCACTCGCCCACATTTCACAATAGCCTGTGGCGCTCGGCTCCTCAGCTCGTGGTTGGTATGCCTTTTTCAATTTGAAAAAGTCCCTCGTCAGCTTAGCACCATACTCCCTAAAAGTCACCGCAGAACATTGTTTGATACTCATGGGGCTGACTGCGTTTTCCCCCCTTTGTAGTTCCTTGGTTCAGGGCCCTTCCCCCTTGGAACGATTATAGTATAGCACATCTGCCCCTAAATGTCAATACCTTTTTTCAAAAAATCTACTGGAAATTTTTACCAGTGCCCGGGCACTTCATTTCGCTAAATAGAGGAAGTGCCCCTCATTTCCGAGGGGCACTCAGCACAATGCGATAACGCACGCCGTTGTATGCAAAGTCGATTTGCCGTTCAACATTTTCGATGTGAAGCGAGCTATCGTCAATCATACCTTGCTCTATCAGAGCATCAGTAATCGTTTGAATAAGCTCTCGCTTCGGCTCGTTGGGCTTGCGTTCCCGCTTTTCCAACTTCGGCACAAAGGGTTTGCGGTCAGCCTGCCGCAGATTGCGAGTTGCCTTTTCTTGCTCTTTAGTCAAGTCAAAAGACATTTTCTCGCCTTTGTCAATCTTACGGTCAGCTTCCAAAACCTCTTTTGCTTCGGCTTCGGTCAAGCCCAGTTTCAACAGGGCTTCAAGCTGTCCCATGCTCTACCTCCTTTCTACTGGTAGTATAGCACATTCACAGGTAGAAGTCAAGAGGTAATTTCTGGAAATTTGCCCGGGCCCCCGCTTCACCACAGTAAAGCGGTGAAGCGGGGGAGGGGTGGCTGGGGATTACTCCCCAGCCTTGATGCGGAAGAAGGTGCGACGCTTTTCGCTGTACTTCTCCACAGGGCCGTTGCCCTCGTCAACCAGCTTCCGCATCAGAGCGGAAACGTGCTGATTGCTCTTGCCTTCCAGCTCAGGGACGCTCTTCAGCAGGTCGTTGCAGGTGAAACCGCTGTCGGCGTTCTCACGCAGGAAGCTCAGGATGCAGTCCATGAGACCGACATTGGCTTCCTGAGCGGCGGTCAGCTTCTTGGGGCTGGCGGCCTTTTTGTCGAGCTGAGCGGTCAGGGCGTTCAGCTTGTCCAGCACATCGGCAGGAGCATCGGCAGGCAGGTGAGCGATAGCGTAGTCCAGAGCCTTGCGGTAAGTCATTTTTTCGGTAGCCATAGTATCTACTTCCTTTCTGGTTTTTTAGGGGTTTTCCTTCCCCTTATTTACGGTCTTATTATAGCACACTCTTGGCGGCTTGTCAAGACCTTTTTTTTATTCTTTATTTTTTTTTCGTGTCCCGCAGGGGAAGATAGGTCTCGACTCCGCGGTAGCCTTTTCTTTTTATCTTCCCCCTTGGAACGATTATAGTATAGCACACATGGGGCAGGATTGCAATAGGCAAATTGCACAAAATACATTGAAAAATTAGGGGGTCTTTTGTGTATTTTGCCAGCCGCCCGGGCACAGGGTTCATCCAATTTGGATGAACCCGCAGTCACCGCTTGCTTTCCACGCGTGCCGCACACCGAGCCGCCGCAGGAACAGATACTTTTTAATGCGTTTAACCATTCAGCCCACCACCTTGTAGGTCATTTCCACAGAGACAGGCAGGACAATAGCGTCAGGCCCAAGAGAGGGACCGTAAGGGTATTCTGCTCTGCGGTGCATTTCGCAACAGGTGGTAAAATCCATGGGATACTCATGCCCGTTGCGGGCGGCGATAACGCCGATGCGGTTGTCATAGAGGAAGGTATCTCCCACTTTGAGAGAGCCGAGCGTCACGCCACGTTCATTCTTTTCACGACTGATTTTGATTGCCATTTTTATCTCTCCTTCATCTTTTGTGCCTTTAGTATAGCATACTTTTGGCTATTTGTCAATAGGAAAATAAAAAAAATTTTCGGAGCCCGGGCGTTCCGTCTGGTAAATTATACCAGACGGAGGATGATTAGCCCAAGCGTAACGCCGAGGAAACAGCTATCTTTTACCTTGTCCGCAAGAGGACGTTTCATCAGAAAAGTGCGAGTGATGTTGATTGCGTTTGCGACAAGGAATAATCCCTGTCCGAGCAGGTAATCCCCGCCGATGACAACCTGTGCCACGAGGGCAAGTGCGATAGAAATGTAAAGGACATTTTCGATAATAAACTTTTTCATTTTTTATTCTCCCTTTCTCTTGGTGATTTTATTATAGCACACCTATTGGAGAAAGTCAATACCTTTTTGAAAAAAATGCCCGGGCGCAAAGGGGTTTTGGGCGAAGATTATTCTTCGCCCAAAATTTCCTCACTGATGGAGACCCAACGCAACTTTTTCAAAATTTCGATCTTTTTGTTGTCAAGCTCAAAGGTCCCACCGCAGCACCCGCAGATAACATACTTATCATCTACGAGAATACCGCCGTATTCTTTACCTTCACCGACGTACCGAAATTTAATTTGTTCACTAAGCATTTTTTATTCTCCTTTCCTTTGTTGTGTCATTATTATAGCATACCTTTTGGAAAAAGTCAATAGCTTTTTGAAAAAAAATTTTTTTGGTCCGGGCCGCCGTGGGGGATGTTTAATCCCCCCACAGTTTGCCATTGATTTCAGGCTTTCTCGTAAAGCAGAATGACAAAATCTCTTTTTCGATTAACACGTCCTCCAATCCAGTATGAGATTCTTCAAAATCCAACATTCCTGTAATGAATTTGAAAATGATTTCAGCGGTGAAACGCTTGCAGAGGCGAGAAGTGAGAAAATCATTGTTGTAGCAAAATTCGCCATAGAGGTCATCATTTTTTAACACTTCTCGGCTCATTTTTAACGTGTCCCACACCTCGATTCCGAAAGGAAAGAAATACCTATATTTGGAAGAGGTCAAAAATCGCTGGGTCAGGTTTAAAGAGCGATAGTCAAACCTTGCGTTGTGTGCGGCGACAATGTGAATGTTGTATTTTTTACATACTTCCGCAAACTTGAAACGGACAGTGGAGAATTTCGCCAGTTTGCGTTTGCCCTCTTGGATTTCTTTCCAATACTGCGGAATTTTATCCACAAAGTAGGCAGAAGCCATGAGTTCTTCATCAAGAAAGATTTCGGAAACAACATAGGAATAACGCTCGTAAACATTTCCGAAAACATCCACGACAGCAAAGCCCACATCATAACAGATGGGGTCATCGAGTGAGTTTGTGGTTTCAGTATCTACCACAATAATTCTTTCGGTAAAGGGGTCAAGCATAGAGGTCTGTTCCTTTCTTCAAATTACAATGTTATTATAACACGTTTTGAAAAAAAATCAAGTGGTAATTTTGCACAAAAATCAGCCTTAAAATTGTGCAAATTGCGGCCCGGGCAAAACGCAAAGATACCCCCACCAAAAACAGTGGGGGCATCTCCGCAGAAAGTGAAAGAGAAAAGGAGTGAAGAAGAAATCATTTTGAAAATGGAAAAGATTTTGCGGCTTCCCTAACTTTTTCGACTGCGCGCATGTCTACACCTGTGGGCGTTGATTATTCGTGGGCGCCAACCACGATACCACAGAGGGCTTTTCCAACCCTCATTCCAAAAGCCTCCAATCTCTCCCGACCTACTAACCCCGCAGGGCTTTTGTATCGTCTGGCCCACTCCCTTGGAACGATTATAGTATAGCACACTGACCCCAAAATGTCAAGAGGTATTTTCAAAAAATCAAAAAAAAATTTCGGTTTACATAATTGCGCCCGGGCCGCAAAACAAAAAAATGGGGATTACCCCAAGAGGGCATCCCCATTTTCATTTGCAAAATTTACCCCTTTAAAAGGGTCTATCAAATTTTCTTCCATAAGTGCGGTGCAGTAAGCATTGAAAGGGCATTCCGCACAATGATCCCAATTTTCGTTCTCTTGGCATGCTCTCTGGATCATTTTCATACCAAGGAACATTTTGGATTTCCAATCCATTCCTACCACTCCTTTTCCGTTTTGATTTTCTTGCGGTCATAGCTGCCTTTGCCCTTTTTAACCGCCACAGACCCACCGCGTTTCTTGAAATAGAAATACAACTGGAGCTGTTCGGAATTCATTTTAATCGCGTAGGGATTCTTTTTCTTTTTAGCCATCTCGCTAACCTCACTTTCTGAATTGATTATAACATAATTATTTACCTTTGTCAATAGGAAATTTGAAAAAATTTGGCCGCCCGGGCACTGTTAAAAATGCAACAAGGGCTGTTGCTTTACACAACAACCCTTTTCAGTTTCTGCATCATTTCGCTTGCATGGTAGGCGGTTCCAGTCCACGCTTCGAGATGGCGGGCTTCATCGTCAAACAGAATATCATCCCCGCTGTTGACATCGTTTTTTGCGTAGGTGTAGGGGACAAATCGGATTTCGTCAAAATGGACGCTGGGCAGATGCTTTTTCAGCCATTCGATTTTCGCCTTCATCACCGCCGCATCATAGGCAGGGGTGCTATCCTTGGAGAGAGCGGACACGATGCAAACCTTGTAGCCCACAAACTGCCGATTGTGAATCATTCGGGCAAGTGCCGCCATGTTGACGAGGGGCTTTGCTTTGCGGTAGGGTGTAGGGTCGTATGCCCGAAGCATCGGGAGCCAATTTTCCACGCCGTAGAGGTCAGCGAGCGTTCCATCCATGTCAAACCAAATCTTTTTCATTTTTTGTATCTCCTTTCCCTTTGTGAGTATAGTATAGCACAGCCAGAGGGGAAAGTCAAGGGCTTTTTGAAAATTTTTTTGATTAGCATAGGCTAACAGTACCCGGGCGCTCAGCCCCTTACATCGACCGTCAAGAGGCATTACTCATCAATACCACAGGCAAGCATTGACTTTCACGACCTGTCCTCTTGGCGGCCCTTGTAAGGGGCTGAGCCTTTGCCGCGTCCTGCCGTCCCCCTTCCAGCGGCTTGGGGTTGCGAACTCAATCGCTTGGTTCACATTTATATACCGCACAACAGGACTCCATGCGGTAGGGGTCATCGGGTCGGTCGCATATCTGCGCTGTTAGTAGGTCTTACAGACTCCCGTGGGTCGCACCCTCAGCCTTATGGCGTCTTGGGCTTTGCCATACCTTCCCTCGCCCTTTGTGATTGTAGTATAGCATAAAAGGAGCGAAATGTCAAGGGGTTTTTGAAAAAAACTTTATGGAAGCCGGCGCCCGGGTGATACTCAAGCGGCCATATCTTCCAGCCACTTGAGCATCTTGCCGGATTCCTTGCGGAGCCGGATTTTCAGTGCCCCGCCGTTCTTGGAGCTTTCAGCTTCCAGCCGCCCGAAGGCATATACGAACCGCTTGAACTCGCCAAGGTTCATCTCATAGACCCGGAAGTCCTCGGTCACATAGGCGAAGGTATCGGAGTGGACACGCTCGGCATAAAGGTTCCAGATGCCGTCAAAGTCCTGCCGCCCCTCGCACAGGTTGCCGCTCATCAGGGTAAAGGCGGAAGCCTTTATGGAGATATGCTTGCCAGCGGCGTCAAGGTCGCTGCCTTTATCGTAGGGCAGGGCGTCGTGTGCGGTCCGCTCAACCTTATAGTAGCGGCAGAGGGCCCACTCGCGGGCGATACCCGCGTTGCGGTGATTCAGGCGTTCGATGGTGTAAGTAGTCATGGTGTTCGCTCCTCTCTCTTAACTCTGGCATCAGTATAGCACATAGTCCGGGCATTGTCAAGCGTTTTTTTGAAAAAAAATAAAAAAATTTTAGACTACTGATTTAATACTTTAGCGAAATGAAGTCTTTAACACTTTAGCGAAATGAAGTACGCTTTCGGGATTTAGCACTTTAGCGAATTAAAGCACTAAATCGCTAGCGAATTAGCGAAACAGCGATTTAGCGTAAAATTCGGCGCGCCTGGACCGTGGGCGCGCCGCCGAAAAAAAAAGGCTGGCTCACTGAGCCAGCCGCCGCAGGATTTCCGTGAACCGAAAAACCGCGATTGTGATTTTGTGTTCGAAGCCGTACTTGCGGATGACCGCGTCCTCAATCTTGTTAATCATTTTTAGTATCTCCTTTCCCTTTCTGACTATACTATACCACAGGCCGGGTATTTTGTCAAGCACTTTTTTTATTTTTTTTTGCCCGGGCGGCTCAAAATTTAAGGGCCTGGTTTTCACCAGACCCATTCGACCCCGCAGAGCCATTCGGAAACCGCTTCCGAGTAGTACCAGACCTCGACCTCGTCCTTGGCTCGATACCAGCCCATCGCCACCGCGTGGCTTTCGGTCCGCTCGCCGGTTCTCTTGTTCTTGTAATACTGTTCTCTCTTCATCGTTGTATCTCCTTTCGTTTTCTGATTATAGTATAGCATACCGGGCACAGATTGTCAAGCACTTTTTTAAAAAAACCGCAGATTTTTCAATCTGCGGTTTTTACTGTTACAAGGCGTTTTTCAGCAGATGGGTAAAGCTTTTTTGCATCTTCCATTGTGGGGCAAATAAAGAACTTTTGTTTGCGGTTGCGATCATAGGTGATAACCAACACCATTTGAACATTCTTCATTGCAATAGCTCCTTTCGTTTTCTGATTAGAGTATAGCACAAATACCCGGAGTTGTCAAGCGTTTTTTACCATTTTTCTTTAAGATTTTTGAGAACATCCGCGTTCTCTTCCATCAAAAGCTCAAGGACAAACGCACAGAATTCATGCCACTCTTCACTGGAAATTTCGCCCTTGCAGAATTGCTCGTATTTCTTATTGTAAACCTGTTCAGTAGTCATTGTTCTTTCCTCTCTTTCGTTCTTTCTGAATACAGTATAGCACAAGCCGGGCGAATTGTCAAGCACTTTTTTCGTCCGGGCGAAAAATTTTTTCAGCGCGTGAGTTCCCACGCGCTGAATCTTACATCCTCGATTGTATCATCTTCAATCTTTTTTGTCCCGTGGCTCTCCATTAAGAGGCTTGCACAATCGCCCACTTCCCAATCTTCGACGCCGTAGAATTCCCAAAGATTGCCATTGTAATCCTCGCAGGTCACAATGTCGTTGTCCCTGTCAATTTTTACCACGCAGGTCGTGAGTGCGTAGTACCAGCCGTTTGTCAGGTTTTCGCCAATGTCCTTGGGCCTCTGTCCATGCGTTACGATGAAGATGCTAAGTACGATTAGTGCGAACACGAGCACGATGATGAGCAGGGCGGTGATGAAGTCTTTCATTGTTTTGTTCTCCCTTCGTTCTTTCTGTGTACAGTATAACACAAATGTCTGGGATTGTCAAGCACTTTTTTTATAAAAATCGTAGTATTTCAAAAAAGTGTATTGATACTCGAATCCGAATTTCTTGAAGATGTGGCACATGGCGGGATTATCATTCCAAGGGGTAGCCCCAAGAGTGCCAAGCCCAAGAGAGCAGACAAAACCGACAAGAGACTGGGCAATGCCCTTGCCGCGAGACTTTTTAGAATAAACACAAACACGCTTGATTGCAGTATAACCGCGGTGTTCATCCTTGACAATCGCACAAGAGCCGAGCAATTTTCCGTTTTCTTCCACTACTACCAGCCGCCCAAGTTTTACATCTTCCTTTGCCTGTGCGGGAGTGTTGTAGTCCATGCGTTTATTCTGAATAGCCCGAATGATGTGGATTGTATCTTCTCTCTTGGCAAAGCGGATTGTCATTGTTGTCCCCCCTGTTGTTTTCTAATGGTAGTATAGCATAGTTTCGGGATGTTGTCAAGAGGAAATTTGCGCCCGGGCGAAAAAATTTTAGAGGTTTGGCTCTCACCAAACCTCTCCGCTCCAGCCTTCCAGCTCGCCGATGGTCGGCAGGTCGCCCCAGTCATCGCCGTTCGGCATTTCTTTCAGTTCTTCGATAGTGTCAGGATACATCGCCATCAGCGCATCCTCATAGGCGGCCCGCTTTTCGCTGTTCTCGGTTTTTCTCATTTTTGTACCTCCTTTTCTCTTAGTATACCATAAGCCGGGTATTTTGTCAAGCCTCTTTTAGATTATTTCTTTGCTTTCTTTTTCCCAGTCCACACGGTATCCGCCGTGGAAAGTCCCAGCTTTTTTGAAATACTTTTTGTAAACATACTCAAAGATGTTATACATAAAACGAATTTCAACAGGTGGTTCTTCTCTATCGTCAACAACAATCCGCATCGCGTCAGGGGCATAACCTCTATTTAACGCCTGTTTAGGAGAACGTGGAGCGCGGGGGCTGTAAAAATAGTAATAGGTGTAAAAACCGAATCTATCCATACATTTCAATTCATAAAATCCGCTCATTTTTTCAATCTCCTTTTCTCTTGCTTTCTGATTATAGTATAGCACAAGCCGGGCGGATTGTCAAGCCCAATTTTTAAATTCTTTTAATTAAAACTCTGACAATGCACTTTTCCCAATAATTAGCGGCAATCCAATCAGCAGTCTTTTTATCTTCACAAATAGCGATAGTCTTTTCATCGCCCTCACGCAAGACCCAATAAGTTGTAGTAAACATCTTATTTTTCCTCTTTTCTTTCGCTTTCTGATTGTAGTATAGCATGCCCGGTCTGAAATGTCAAGCGTTTTTTTAGGATTTTTTCAAGTTTTTTTCTGCCCGGGCAATTCATCAATTTATTTCGCTAGCACTTTAAATCGCTGAAGTTTAGGTCGTTTGCGGCAAGGACGTGCGTTATTACCGCACGTCCTCTATCTCTTTCAGTTTCAGCCGCAGGCTGTTGAGCCGTTCTTGCATGTAGTAGCTTTCATCCTCATCATCTACTGTCCACTTCTCGCACCTCTGCAGAAGAAGAAGCGCGTTTTCAAGCCGTTCAATTTCTCTCTTGATTTTATCCATCGCCGTATCTCCTTTCGTTTTCTGATTGTAGTATAGCACACTTCCCGGTTGTTGTCAACCCTTTTTGTAGATTTTTTCTACTTTTTTTGTGGCAAGGTTTAGGACCTCTACTCTCACAGCATCGCCTGACCTTACCTCTACGATTGCCGTTAGATGTGCCTTTTGTGCGTCTGTGAAGAACCTGTGCTCGGTCTCTCCATTGGCCTTGTCTATCCGCAGTCTTAGCATTGCTGTGCCCTCTCTTTCTCTCTTTGTCTGTATTGTATCACAGCAGGCGTTATTTGTCAAGCCCTACATTTACCTTTTTTCTATCTTTTACAGTATAGCAACCAAACCATTCATCACCAACAGCCCACAATACACCATCTTTGTAAATCTCATAATCTCTGTGCGCTTTGTTGAATCTGGCAACAGCTTCTTTAACTTCCTGTGCTGTGCGAAGTTTTTTCTGCTGAATAGGTCTATCTTTGTACTGTTTGTTTACCGCACACACCTGATACATTCTTGTGTCCTCTTTCTCTCTCTTTCTGGTTATACTATACCACACAATCGCCCGGTTGTCAATACCTTTTTAGGATTTTTTTTAAGTTTTTTTCACGAGCATTTTGCCGCACTTTTTTTCTCTAACGCTTTAAATGGCTGAAGTCTGCGTCGTTAGCGTTGTTGGCGGCCTTGCACGTAGCACAAGAGACGCACATCACTGTGCGTCTCTCTCTTTCTCCAGCTTCCGCAGTTCAGCCTTCATCTTATCCATGTCCTGAAAATCACGCCAGTTCCAGCCGTCCTTCATCTCCAGGTAGAAGATTGCCTTCTCCAGCTTTGCGATTCTTTCGTTGATGTTCTCCATTGTTTTTTTCTCCTTTTCTTTCTCTTGGATGGTTTTTGGTGGTGCTTACTTTCTGTTGCTTGCCACTTTGAAGTGGGATGCCATCCTAACCCTTTCTTCCCTCTTTCTGAATACAGTATAGCACACAACCCGGCTGTTGTCAAGCGTTTTTTTTATTTTTTTTAAGTTTTTTTTCTTTAACAATTTAAATGGTTAAAGTGTGGGTTCCAAGAGATTAGGGAAATAGTGCTTCATTGCTTTAGTGTAATGAAGTGCTGACATTTTTTGGTAACATCTGTTGCGTGCTAAATGCCGGCCGCGCTGACTGTGCTCGGCCGGGCGATTGAGGGGGTGTCGTCATTAGATGGGGCTGTTTGTGCCGGGGTGAATGGCGACAGTAGGCCCTACTGTTTCCGATGAGCCGACAATACGTTTTAGATGTGAGGGTGGGGGCACTATTTCGGGAAAAAAATTTTTTTCATTCGACAAAAACTTTTTGTCTGGCCCACAAAATCCTGAAACCCATTTCCGATTTCGGAGAACGGTTTAATTATCCGTTCAAATCATCGTGTTCCTCCCATTTCAATTCCTGCTCTAAATCCCATACTTTCATAACTTCTTCCGGGGGATATAAAGGTTCACCATTTGCCCGCGGGCATTTCGTTCCAAAATATGTGCACCACATATTGCATTGCCGTTCCTCGCAGTCGCACGGCAAGTATCTTTTCCAATCATCGGTAAAATTTTTTCCATA
>Ga0310697_10002514_pt1 | contig 19319 bp, 19 predicted proteins | sample 172DNAGHGlowgp2_FD_203883 | JGI IMG/M metagenome (GOLD analysis project Ga0310697, IMG submission 203883) | Sheep rumen microbial communities from Palmerston North, Manawatu-Wanganui, New Zealand - 1728 DNA GHGlow gp2 (v2) (version 2) | ecosystem: Host-associated > Mammals > Digestive system >... | reverse complement strand
CATCTGGTTGCTCTATGAAGCGAGCATACTGGTGGTTAAAGGTAAAGGCGAGCCGTTGCCTCTCGAAGAAGCGACAGGCTCTGGTGCTAAATGAGAGAATAAGAGGAAAAAAGAGATATGAAAAGACAACTGACTATACTACTTCTTTTACTGGCTGTTGCCGCCGAGGTATCGGCACAGTCGCTGTTGGCGCACCCTTGGCAGGGAAAGCGGGTCGCATACTTCGGCGACTCCATCACCGACCCGCGCAACAAGGCATCGAACAAGAAATATTGGGGCTGGCTGCAGGACTGGTTGCAGATAACGCCCTACGTCTACGGTGTCAGCGGCCGGCAGTGGAACGACATCCCCAGACAGACTGCGCAGCTGCTTAAGGAGCACGGTCAGGAGGTGGATGCCATAATCGTGTTCTGCGGTACCAACGACTACAACAACGGCGTGCCCCTGGGGCAGTGGTGGGATGAGCGCACTGCTCAGGTGGAGTATGGACATGGGCAGGAAAAGACGATGGTGACGCGCCGCCAGCGTACACCAGTCATGGACGATACCTACCGCGGCCGCATCAACATCGCCCTCGAACTGCTGAAACGCAATTTCCCCACGAAGCAGATAGTACTGCTGACACCGCTGCACCGCTCTGACTTCCATGCCAACGAGAAGAACTGGCAGTGCGACGAGTCGTACACCAACCAGTGCGGCGAATACCTCGATGCATATATCGAGGCCGTCAAGGAGGCAGGCTCCATCTGGGCGGTGCCCGTGATAGACTGGAGCGCTTCGTCGGGGCTGTTCCCTGCGATTATGGAACACGGTCAGTATTTCAACAAGCCCAAGCAGGGCGACGATTCGCCACAGGGCACCGACCTGTTGCACCCCAACGACCGCGGACACCAGCGGCTGGCACGCACCCTGATGTACCAGCTGCTGACATTGCCCTGTGATTGGTAATGCTGCATAGTGAAAAAATGTATATGAAACAATAGAAACCAGAAAATACTAATAACGATTATGACGATGAAGAAGATAATGACGATGGCGGTGCTGCTGTTGACAGTCGGCACAATGACAGCCGAAGAGAAGACCGTCAGCTCGCCTGACGGACAGCTGCAGGTTGTGGTGAGCGACAATGGCGGCAATGCTACGTATAGCGTCATTCTCGGCGGACAGCAAGTGCTGTGTCCGTCGCGATTGGGACTTGAGACCGACTACGCCGATTTCACCCGCGACCTGACAATGGTTTCCGGAGCATTGGACAAGAGGACTAAGGTCTACACCATGTGGCAGACCAAACGGAAGGAAGGCCACTACGAGGCCAACATTCTTGGCGTGCTTTTCAAGAACGCCAAAGGTCAGACGTTCTCCGTACATTTCGAGGTGAGCAACAACAACGTAGCCTACCGCTACGAGTTGCAGCGGCCGAAGGGTGACAACCCCAAGTCGGCTGTGGTGAAGCGCGAGCTCACATCGTTCCTCCTGCCCGACGGCACGACGACGTTCCTCACGCCGCAGATAGGTCCGATGACTGGCTGGGAGCGTACCAAACCCAGCTACGAGGAAGACTATAAGGCCGACCAGCCAATGGCCCAGCGGTCGCAGTTCGGCCAGGGCTATACGTTCCCCTGTCTGTTCAAGAGCCCCGGTTGCTGGGTGCTCATCTCCGAGACAGGCGTTGACGGGAGCTACGTCGGCTCGCACCTTAGCGACTACGCTGAAGGCACCGGCTACACCATCGCGTTCCCGCAGACCGGCGAGAACAACGGCATCGGCTCCGCCTATGCCGGCGTACCACTGCCTTACGAGACGCCGTGGCGCACCATCACCGTCGGTACGACGCTGAAGCCCATTGTCGAAAGCACCGTCAGCTATGACGTGGTGAGCCCCAAATACGGACTGTCATGGATACCGGCTCCAGGGCGCTACACGTGGTCGTGGCTCGTCTGGCAGGATAACTCCATCAATTATGACGACCAGGTGAAGTTCATCGACCTCGCCTCGGCCATGGGATATGAGTACTGTCTGGTCGACAACTGGTGGGATAACAACATCGGTCGCGAACGCATTGCCGAGTTGTCGAAGTACGCTCAGTCGAAGGGCGTGAGTCTGATGCTTTGGTACAACTCCAACGGCTACGAGAACGACGCACCGCAGACTCCTCGCGACCGTATGTCGACAGGCATAGCCCGCGACACGGAGATGGCGTGGATGAAGAGCATTGGCGTCAAGGGCATCAAGGTCGACTTTTTCGGTGGCGACAAGCAGCCGACGATGCAGCTCTATGAAGACATCCTCTACGATGCTGCCCGCTACGGGCTGCAGGTCATCTTCCACGGCTGTACGCTGCCGCGCGGCTGGGAGGTGATGTACCCCAACTTCGTGGCTTCCGAGGCGGTGCTGGCTTCAGAGAACGTCTATTTCAGCGAAGGTCATGCCCGCAGCGAGGCCTTCGAACTGACGATGCACCCCTTCTGCCGCAATGCCACGGCGACGATGGACTGGGGCGGTACCATCATGAACCGCTTCCTGAGCCGCGACAACAAGAGCCGTCATCGCCGCTATACCACCGACATCTTCGAGATGGCATCGGCCATCGTCAACCAGACTGCCGTGCAGTGCATTGCCATGCAGCCCAACAACCTCGAGGAGCTGCCGCAGTTTGAATTGGACTTTCTGCGCAAGGTGCCCACGACATGGGATGAGACACGCTTTCTCGACGGCTATCCCGGACGCTTTGTCGTGCTGGCGCGCCGACATGGCAGCGACTGGTGCGTCGCCGGACTGAACGCCGAGAAGGTGGCAAAGACTGTTACACTCGTCATGCCGGAGTTCGCTGGTCGTAGCATGAACTGTTACGTCGATGACGCGAAGCTCGGTCCGCAGCTGCGCCAGCTGAAGTTCAACAAGCGTGGCGAGGCAAAGGTAACGATGCTGCCTAACGGTGGACTTATCGTGAACTGAAAGAACTATGCAACAGATATACAACCGATTCTGTCTGATGCTCTATGCGTGGGCAATGGTCGCCGTCGCATGGGCACAGGACGATGACGACGAAGGTAACTTCGGCAAGGCTCCCCGGATGTCGGACGATGCCGACATCGAGGGGCTTGACGAGTATTCGCCCATAAACATCAGCTTTGGCGACATCATCAGTGTGGCGTTCATCCTGCTCGTGGCATATTTGCTAAGCAAGGTCTGGAAAGGATGCTCCTACATCTTCTTGGTAGTGATTGTCGTCATTTATTTATTAGATAGGTATCTGTACATCTGAGTAGCGGTAAAAAACTTCATTAGGCTTAAACCATCAGTGCAGACATACGTCTAAGCACCAGTTATGAATCGATTCTTATTGTTTTTGTGCGCTGTGGCGTGCGCTGTGGGGAGTACAGGCACAGATAGGCGCAGTGAGAGGAAAAGTACTAGACAAACAGACTAACGAGGCTCTTCAGTTTGTAAACGTTAAAGTGACACCTGCCGGTTCAGACCAACTGGTAAAGGGAGGAATCACTGATGCCACCGGCTCGTTCAACTTCACGGGTCTGCAGAACGGCAGCTATGTGCTGACCGCTACCTTCGTAGGCTATAAGACGGCGACACGTAACTTCACCGTCAGCCAGCAGAAACCGCACCATAACTTCCCAGTTATCTATCTCGGTGAAGACTCGCAGACACTGAAGGAGGTGCAGGTGACAGGCCAGCGTTCGCAAATGAAACTCGAGGTAGACCGCAAGACCTTCTCCGTCGACAACGTGTTGGCGGCAGCGGGAGCGTCGGCCACTGAGCTGCTGGAGCAGATACCGAGCATAGAGGTCACCACCGACGGTGAAATGTTGAACTACACTCGCCGTCTGCGCCGTCCATGGGGCGGACAGCTCAACAACTTCAAGAACACGCGTGATGCCACGATGGTGGAGTTCGGAAACCCGGAGCTGACACCGGAGTTCTCAAACTCCTTCTCGCTGAACTACCTCAAGACGTGGCCCGAGCATACGCTTAGCATCTCTACCTACTATCGCCCCACGACGGATGTCATCCAGCGCATACGCTACCAGGGCGACGACGGGCTGATGTACTCCACCAGCGAGAATGTCACCAAGAACCAGCGAGCCGGCGTGGAGCTTATAGTCAAGGACAAGCTTTTCCGAATACTCGACCTGACGACGACTGTCAACGGCTACTACTACAAACTTGACGGCTTTAGCTACAACATCATGGGACAGACCATCACCGGAGAGAGTGACGAGAACTTCTCGTGGGATGCCCGCCTGCTGGCCTCGCTGATACTGCCTTATGACATCTCGCAGCAGACCACCGGTAACTACCGCTCGCGCGGTGTCATCACGCAGGGATACCGTAAGGCCAACGGCTCCGTCGACCTGGGGCTGCGTAAGACCTTCCTCAACAAAACCCTCGCACTGGCTATCAACTGGCGCGACGTGTTCAAACTGGCGCGACGTGTTCAACACCCGCCACTTCGAGAACTACACCTCGAGCGACACCTTCACCCGTCACCAGAAGAACTGGCGTGACCCGCGTGTAAACTTTACTCTGACATGGAACTTCGGTAACATGACCAGCAAGAAAAAGAAACGCGGCGACGGTGGCGACGATGACGACGACCAACAGGGCGGCGGCTTTGACGGAGGCGGTTTCGGCGGCGACATGGATTAAAAGAGAAACCTTTCGTTCGAGAAAATCCAAAGATTATTTGGTTTTCTCCTCACTTATTCGTAACTTTGCACCCGCAATTCAAGGGGTGCCTGCTGTCGTGGGCTGAGATGATACCCTCTAACCTGATCCGGATAATGCCGGCGTAGGGATGGATAGTAGAATTATCAACACAAGATCCCCCTTTACATTATTAATTAATTAAAGGTAAAAAGACACATGAAAAAGGTATTAGCACTGATGGCAACTGTTGCCATGACAGTGGCAGTGAGTGGCCAGCAGCGATGGCACTACGACTCTACCAAGGTAGAGAAACTGAGTGAGGTGGTGGTAAGCGGAGTACGCGCACAGAAGAATGCGCCATACGCCGTGGCAAACTTTAAGAAACAGGAACTCGGTGAATTCTCGGCGACGGGACAGGAACTGCCGTTCCTCTTCGCACGCACACCGGGTGTGCTGGCATGGAGCGAGAACGGTCTGGGCACGGGCACGACGTATATGCGTATCCGCGGTGCCGGCGACTCCCGCATCAACGTGACGCTCGACGGCGTGCCCCTGAACTCGCCTGAGGACCAGTGCGTCTTCTGGGCAAACATGAACTCCTACGGCTCGCTGTTAGGGTCGGTACAGCTGCAGCGTGGCGTTGGCTCGTCGACAAACGGCGACGGAGCCTTCGGCGGTACCGTGGCACTGCAGATGGCCACTCCGCGTTTGAAGCCCGGCGGCGAGGTTAGCTTCTCGTACGGTTCTTTTAACACCATAAATGTCGGAGCAGCACTGTCTACGGGTGCATTCAACTTCGGCGTGGGGCAGATGGTCATAGATGGTGCCTACCACCAGACGACCACCGACGGTTTCATCCACGGTACTGACGGCCGTTCTGGTTCTTACTATGGCGGCATCTTATGGATGAAGGACCGTCTGCGCATCAGCTATAAGAACGTGGGTAACTTCGAGAAGACAGGACAGGCGTGGAACGGTGTCACCGCCGGTTCCAACGACTACTCGCTCATGGACGGTAACTACGATGACGGTTCGTGGGGCTACACCACGGCAACGGGCATCAAGACCTACAAGGACTTGTGGAATGTCGGCCTGGGGAAGTACAACTCGCTCTATGAGCAGCTGCAGACAGGCGATGACGGGCTCTTCGTCAAGGATGCTGCCGGCAACTACCTGACTGAGCGGTACAAGATGTCGGATGGCAGTCTGTGGGGCCGGACGACCGATAACTTCTGGCAGAACCATAACCTTCTTAACGTCACGGGCGAGATCAGCGACCGCTGGACGACCTCCGTCACCCTTCACTACACCCACGGCTATGGATACTACGAGGAGTTCCGTCCGCAGAACAAACCGAAGAAGTTTGGTATCAACTACACCGATGTGAAGAAGACCGACTTCGTGCGTCGTAAAGGTCTGAGCCAGGACGCAGCAGGAGTGGTTGGCAATCTGAACTACCGCGACGAGCGATGGGACCTCATCGGCGGCCTGTCGGCACAGAAGTTCTGGGGCGAGCACTTCGGCTACGTCACCTATGCTGCCGACAAGACGCTGCAACAGCAACTTGGCACGCGGTATAAGTATTATGACTCTGATGCAGCAAAGGTAGATGTCAGCAGTTTCCTGAAGGCTGCCTACAAGCTGACCTCGCAGTGGAGTGCATACGCCGACCTGCAGTACCGTCACGTTGACTATAGAACCACCGGCATCAACGACCGCTTCTATGAGGAGGACGGCATATTCGCCAACCAGCGTCTCGACATCGACGAGAACTACAATTTCCTGAACCCCAAGGCCGGTGTCAGCTGGAGTGATGGGCCTCACCACGCCTACGCCTCCGTTGCCATGAGCCACCGCGAGCCTGAGCGTAACAACTTTACCGACAACTACAAGTACCCGCTGCCCAAGGCCGAGTCGCTTGTCGACTACGAGGTGGGCTACACCTTCTCTACGGCCCGCTTCCGTGCCGGCGCGAACCTCTACTATATGGACTATACCGACCAGTTTGTGCAGACGGGCGAACTGAGTGAGATAGGCGAGGCACTGACAACGAACATCAAGGACTCCTACCGTATGGGCATCGAGCTGACGGCAGCATGGAACGTGCTGCCCCTGCTGACCCTCGAGGCCAATGCTGCCCTGTCGCAGAACAAGCTGAAGGACTTCACCGAGATGGCAAGTGTGGACTGGGAGTCGTCGTTCCGTCCTATACACTACGACGATGCTACACTGGCTTTCTCGCCATCGGCAATACTGAACGGATTCGTTGACTTCCACTGGAAGGCTATTGCCGCTACGTGGCATACGAGCTACGTCTCGCGTCAGTATCTTGACAATACCGGGAACGAGGACCGCTCGTTGCCTGCCTATTCGTTCTCGAACCTGAAGGCCAGCTACACTCTGCATTGTCCTAAGGTAGGGCTTCGCGATGTGGTATTGGGACTTAACGTCAACAACGTCTTCGATGCTCACTTCGCCACCAGCGGATGGGTGTACTCCAGCATTCTCGAGGACTACGGACATCCCAATGAGAACCGCTACTACCAGATTGGTTTTATACCCATGGCCGGACGTACCGTCATGGGCAACCTGACACTGCGCTTCTGAGAATGAGGTGTAAGGACTGAAGATATGTGATGATGGACACTGTCATGGAATATGTTATTGAGCACTGGCTCGACATAACGACCACAGTGCTCGGACTGGCATACATACTCCTGGAGTACAGAGCCAGCGTGTGGATGTGGGCGGTGGGCTTTATGATGCAGGCCCTGGGTATAGTGCTCTACTACCAGAAAGGTCTCTATGCCGACTGCGGCATGGAGACCTACTATATCTTCGTTACCGTCTACGGATGTTACAAGTGGCTGCGGGGAACGGACGACAAACGGAGCCTGCCCGTACGCCACTTCCCCCGTCGGCTGATTGTCCCGTGGCTCGTCGTTATAGCTGCTGTGTGGGCTGTCATATACTGGTTGTTGGTGACGTTCACCAACTCCAACGTACCTGTTGCCGACAGTTTTACTACGGCACTGAGTATCGTTGGCGTATGGGCACTCGCGCATAAGTACCTTGAGCAGTGGTTCATCTGGATTGTCGTCGACATCGTCACTACGGTGCTCTATTTCTACAAAGACATACCGTTCAAGGCTTCGCTATACGGCCTCTATGTCGTCATCGCTGTCTTCGGCTATTTCAAGTGGAGGAGACTGATGGTGGAGGCTTCAAAGGTCTCGTGACAGGCTACGACGCTCATTCATTACTTACAGGAATATGCGGTACATCATCCGTCGACTGCTCGATTTCATCGCTCCACGCACCTGCGCCATCTGCGGCTGCCGCCTGGCACCGGCAGAGGACGTGCTGTGTCCGGTCTGTCAGATGCACCTACCACGCACGGGCTATCATGAACAGCCGCTCGACAATTCGATGGCGAAGCTGTTCTTCGGCATTGTACCTATGGAGCGCGTCTCGGCATACTGCTTCTTCACCTCCGGCTCAGGACTGGCACAGATGATATATAAGATGAAGTACCACGACCGTCCCGACATTGGCGAGAGCCTTGGCCACATGATGGGACGACGGCTGCAGCCGTCAGGATTTTTCGATGGTGTGGACTGCCTTGTCCCAATCCCCCTGGCGCCCAAGCGTCTGCGGCAGCGGGGCTACAACCAGAGCCGTCAACTGGCGGTGGGCATCAGTGAGGTGACGGGACTACCCGTTGCCGACAATCTCCTCAGCCGTTCTGCCTTCGCAGGCAGTCAGACGAAGCTGGGCCGTTGGGACCGTCAGCAGAATGTAGGCAGTGTCTTCCATCTTGTGGGTGATGCCGACGAGTTGCGTGGGCGGCACGTGATGCTTGTCGATGATGTCGTCACCACCGGCGCTACCACTGCTGCATGTGCCCGTGAGCTGCTGAAGGTTGAAGGCGTGAAGGTCAGTCTCCTGGCTTTCGCCTATTCGAAGTCGTAAGACTTTTTCTTTGTTTTGGTTCGCTTTGCTGTTCTCTGGAGATTCACCAGAGGGAACGCACTTCCGTGAGAAAACTCGGATAAAATTTGGTTTTCTTCTCACTTATTCGTACTTTTGCAGGCAAAAACAAGAGACATGAAACAGATTAAACACCAATTTGCCAAGATGCTCATGGACATCGAGGCCATTAAGCTGCAACCCAACGACCCTTTTACGTGGGCTTCGGGATGGAAGTCACCTATCTATACCGACAACCGCAAGACGCTGTCTTATCCGCGAGTGCGCTCGTTCGTTAAGCTCGAGCTCTGTCACGCTATTCTGGAGCAGTTTCCCGAGGCTGAGGCCGTGGCAGGCGTAGCTACAGGGGCCATAGCCCAGGGTGCGCTGGTGGCCGAGCAGCTCGGGCTGCCGTATGCCTATGTCCGTCCGAAGCCGAAGGATCACGGTATGGGCAATCAGGTGGAAGGTATGCTGCCTAAGGGTGCTAAGGTCGTCGTCGTCGAGGACCTCATCTCTACCGGCGGCTCCAGCTTGAAGGCTGTCGAAGCCCTGCGCCAGTATGGTGTGGAGGTCATCGGCATGGTGGCATCGTTCACCTATGGCTTCCCTGTGGCTGAGGAGGCCTTTGCCGCTGCCGGTGTTAAACTCGTTACGCTGAGCAACTACGAGGCTGTCGTCGAGGAGGCTGCACAGACGGGCTATATCAGCGATGCCGACAAAGCTGTGCTGGCGACATGGAGGAAGAATCCCAGTGAGTGGGGTGCCGACAAATAGTAAAGTGGTAATCGATAAATGTAATAATTAGCATAATGAGCAAATACGAAAGCAGCATTAAGCATATTCCATATCCGCAGCAGGCTGTCTATGCGAATATCAGCGACTTGAGAAACCTCGAGAAGGTGCGCGACCGCGTGCCCGAGGATAAGGTGCAGGACTTTGCCTTCGACCAGGACACCGTGAGCCTTAACGTCTCGCCAGTCGGCGAGCTGAAGCTACGCATCTGCGACCGCGAGGAGCCAAAGTGCGTGAAGTTCGAGACGGTACAGTCGCCGTTGCCTTTCAACCTGTGGATACAGATTCTCCCCGTCGACGAGCAGTCCTCGAAGATGAAGGTGACGGTGAAAGCAGAAATCCCTTTCATGCTCAAGACGATGGTGAGCGGTCCACTTCAGGACGGAGTGGAGAAAATCGCCGACGCTCTTGCACTGATACCCTACGAATAAAAGTCATAGAAAATGAAACTCTGGGAAAAGAATTTTGAGGTAAACAAAGAGATAGAGCGGTTCACCGTGGGACGTGACCGTGAGATGGACCTTTATCTGGCAAAGTACGATGTGCTGGGTTCCATGGCTCATGTCACGATGCTGGAGTCGATAGGTCTTATCGGTAAGGACGAGTTGCCTGTCTTGCTCCGCGAACTGAAGAACATCTACGAGCTTTGCGAACGAGGTGAGTTCGTCATTGAGGACGATGTGGAGGACGTGCACTCGCAGGTCGAGATGTTGCTCACCCGCCGTCTTGGCGACGTGGGCAAGAAGATTCACTCGGGACGCTCACGTAACGACCAGGTGCTTGTGGACCTGAAACTCTTCACACGTCAGCAGCTGAAGGATGTGGCAGATGAAGTGAAGGCGCTCTTCGACGAACTGATAACGAAGTCAGAACAGTACCGCGATGTGCTCATGCCCGGTTATACCCACCTGCAGATAGCCATGCCTTCGAGCTTCGGACTGTGGTTCGGTGCCTATGCCGAGTCGTTGGCCGACGACATGCTGTTCCTTCAGGCAGCCTACAAGATGACTAACCGCAATCCTTTAGGCTCCGCTGCCGGCTATGGCTCGTCGTTTCCGCTGAACCGTCAGATGACCACCGACCTGCTGGGCTTCGACACTATGGACTATAACGTGGTGTATGCACAGATGGGACGTGGCAAAACGGAACGTAATGTGGCGTTTGCCGTAGCCACGATAGCCGGGACGCTGGCAAAACTCGCCTTCGATGCCTGTCTGTTCAACTCGCAGAATTTTGGATTTGTAAAGCTGCCAAAGGAGTGTACCACCGGTTCGAGCATCATGCCGCACAAGAAGAACCCCGATGTCTTTGAGCTCATACGCGCCAAGTCGAACAAACTACAGTCTCTGCCGCAGCAGGTGACACTCATCATGAATAATCTGCCCGTGGGCTACTTCCGCGACTTGCAGATAATAAAGGAAGTATTCCTGCCGGCCTTCGACGAGTTGAAGGACTGCCTCCAGATGACTGCTTACATAATAAATAAGATGGAGGTGAATGACCACATCCTCGACAACCCTATGTATGACCCCATCTTCAGTGTCGAGGAGGTTAACCGTCTTGCTGCTGCCGGTATGCCTTTCCGCGATGCCTACAAGAAGGTGGGCCTCGACATAGAGGCAGGCACCTTCCGTGCCGATCACCGTATCAGTCATACTCATGAGGGTAGCATTGGCAATCTTTGCAACGACCGCATCAAGACACTCATGCAGCAGACTCTCGACGGCTTCCACTTCGAGCGCATGACGACGGCAGTCGCCAGCCTCCTGAAGGATTAAGGTCTCTATGCAATATTATGTCTATCCGTCTAACACTGTTGATCGTCAGCGCGGTGCTAACCGTCATGGCATGTGAGGGCGACTATCCGTATAGCCGCCGCTATCCATGCCACTTCCTGCTGAAGTACCAGACACACCAGACGAGCCTGGCATTCTCGGCAGTGCAGACTCCCGGCACATACGTCAGCGTGACGACAACCGGCGACGGGCGAAACACCGTGCGGCATGTCTATGTCACTAGTAATGACGGGAAGACACCCGTCGAGGACAACGTCATTCGAAACGACGACGAGAATTACCGTACCTTCCAGTTGGGGCGTAGTAATAGCGTGGGGCTGATAGTAGGATGCACTAACTTCAACGGCCCGGTGGCCTACGACCGCAGTTGCCCTAACTGTACGGCCTTGAAAGCCCTCGAATACTGCCGGAACCGCCAGCACGTCAGCTGCGAGGCTTGTGGGCGTACTTATATGCTGGACACCGGAGGAGTGGTCGACGGCGAGCGCGGCGAGCCGCTTATGCGCTACGAATGCCGTTTCGACGGGGCATGGCTGTCGGTGACCAATGGCCTAAAACCTTAAATAGTGCAAAAAGCTTTGGTTGTTCGGATATTTCGACGTACCTTTGCAATTCAAAACACCAGCCGCGATGGTGGAATGGTAGACACGAGGGACTTAAAATCCCTTGACCAGTGATGGTTGTGCGGGTTCGAGTCCCGCTCGCGGCACAGTCGGAAATCCTTAAACGTTATTCATAATGCAGAAGAAACATCTTGTATTGTTGTCGGCAGCTGCAGTGATGCTCCTGACAACATCGTGCTCGAAACTGAAAGCACTCTCAGCAGACAATTTCAACGTGTCGCCGAATCCGCTGGAGACGCAACAGGGTGCCGTCCCCGCCACCATCAACGGCGTCTTCCCCCAGAAGTATATGAAGAAGAAGGCCGTGGTGACGGTGATACCCGAACTGCGCTATGCTGACGGACAGGTGGCACAGGGACAGAGTGCCACGTTCCAAGGCGAGAAGGTCTATGGCAACAACCAGGTGATAAGCTATCAGGTTGGCGGTCGCTATACGATGAAGACCAACTTCGACTACCTCAACTGTAACAAGGCCGACATGTATCTGAAGTTTCAGGCACGTATAGGCAGTAAGTTCCAGTATATCCCGCCGGTGAAAGTGGCTCAGGGCGTTGTCGCTACGTCGGAGCTGTACAAGAACACGCTGAAGTCGGCACAGGCAGCCATTGCTCCTGATGCCTTCCAGCGCATCACCGCACAGAAGCAGGAGGCCAGTGTGAAGTTCCTTATCCAGCAGGCAACACTGCGTAAGAGCGAGCTTAAAAATAACTCTGTCCAGGAGTTTGTGAAGCTGCTCCAGCAGATTAACAACGACCGCGAGGGACTGCACCTGAGTAATGTCGAGGTGTCGGCCTACGCTTCACCCGACGGTGGTACTCTGCTCAACGAGAAGCTGGCAGCACAGCGTCAGCAGTCGACGGAGCAGTACGTTCAGCAGCAGCTCAAGCAGAACAAGAACCTCAGTGCTCCCGTCGATGCCAAGTACACCGCCGAGGACTGGGAGGGTTTCCAGGAGCTGGTTAAGGCCAGTGACATACAGGACAAGGATGTCATCCTCCGTGTCCTGTCGATGTACAAGGACCCCGAGGAGCGTGAGCAGCAGATAAAGAATATCTCCAGCGCCTTCCGCGAGTTGGCTGACGGTATCCTGCCGCAGCTGCGCCGTTCGCGCATGATTATCAATTATGAGACCGTAGGCCGTGACGATCAGCAGATTCGTGAGCAGTATCGTCAGGATGCTGGAAAGCTGAGCGTCGAGGAGCTGCTCTACGCCGCCACACTGACAGAGAACGATGCAGAGAAGGAGAAGATCTACAAGACCACTACAGAGGTCTATCCCACCGATGCACGCGCCTTCAACAACCTTGCTACACTGGCCTATGGCAAGGGTGATATTGCCCAGGCTCAGCAGTGGATCAGCCAGGCACAGAAAGTGAATGCCAGCTTGCCCGAGGCAAATGCCAACCTTGGTATGATAGCACTGGCAAAGGGGGACCTCAGTGCTGCGCAGGACTATATAGGCAAGGCATCGGGTGCCAACGGACTGCAGGAGGTGCTCGGCAACCTCCACCTGGCGCAGGGCAACTACGCACAGGCTGAGCAGGATTTCGAGAATGTCTACTCGAACAGTGCTGCCCTGGCACAGATAATGAACAAGAACTACGCCTCGGCTGCAGTGACGCTGAAGTACGTCAAGAATGCCGATGCTACCACTGACTACCTGAAGTCGGTTCTCGCTGCACGCATGGGTAACACTAGCGATGCTGCTGAGGCACTGCGCGCTGCCATAGCCAAAGACCCCTCTTACGCTAAGTATGCAGCCAACGACCTGGAACTGGTCAAGGTGGCCAAGTAATAGGTGATGAGGAAACTCTTCGCATATCTCTCACTCGCCCTGGTAGCAGTCTCCTGCGGTCCTTCCTCCGGATATTTCCGTCTGGAAGGTCGCTTTAGGAACTTCAACCAGGGCGAGTTCTATCTTTATAGCCTCGAAGGCTCGCGTGGCAGGATGGACACCATAAAGGTGGCAGACGGACGCTTCTCGTTGGAGAAACCCATCGCCGAGCCGACGACCTACGCCTTGGTGTTTCCGAACTTTTCGGAGATACCGGTCTTCGCAGAGTCAGGGGCTACCGTCGACATGCAGGGCGATGCCTCACATCTTAAGGAGGTGCGCTTGGCAGGAACCAAGGAGAACGAGCTGATGACGGAGTTCCGTCTCAAGGCTGCCCAGCAGACTCCACCCGAGGTGGTTAAGGCTGCCGAGAAGTTCGTCAAGGAACATCCTGCCACGGCGAGTAGCCGCTACCTGACAGACAAATATTTCCTGCAGAGACCGGATCCAGACTACAAGAAGGCGGCCGAACTGGTGACCGTCATGGCAAAGGCGCAGCCGGACAATCTCGAGCTGCAGCAGCTGCGCAAAAGCCTCAAAGGGCTGCGCGTATTGAAGGTCGGACAACGGTTGCCCGACTTCAAGGCCGTCGATGTCAGGGGACGTAAGGTGAGCAATGAGTCGCTCTCTGGCGACATTAACGTGTTGGCCGTGTGGGCAACATGGAACTACGAATCAACGAACTTGCAGCGACAGTTGCGGCAACTGAAGAAGGACTACGGAGCGAAGCTTGGCCTGGTAGGCATTTGCCTCGATGCCAGCCAGCGTGACTGCCGGTCGATGATGGACCGCGACTCTATAACGTGGCCAACAGTCTGCGACGGGCGGATGTTCGACTCTCCGCCTCTGGCACAGCTCGGCATTGCCGACGTGCCTGTCAATATCGTCATCGACGGGAAAGGCAAGATTATAGCACTAAACATTAATCCTACCGAACTGAAACTCAAAGTCAAGAATGCCCTGAAATAAAAATCCTTAAAGCCTATGCTGGTAAAGACTTATAGCGCAGCTGTCAACGGACTTGAGACAACCACAGTCTCTGTCGAGGTGAATACAGCACGCGGTTCACAGTTCCACATGACAGGACTCCCCGATGCCGCAGTAAAGGAAAGCTACGACAGGATACGTGCTGCCGTGAGTAACATCGGGCTGAAGGTTCCAGTAGCCGAGATAACGGTCAATATGGCTCCCGCCGACATCAAGAAAGAGGGGTCGGGCTACGATCTGCCACTCGCCATCGGTATCCTGGCAACGGCACAGAGGGTCGTCTGTGACAGTCTCAGCAAGTATATGCTTGTCGGAGAGCTGGGACTCGACGGACATCTGCAGCCAATCCGTGGGGCACTGCCCATAGCCATCCGGGCACGTGCCGAGAAGTTCAAGGGACTAATTGTGCCTATGCAGAATGTCCGTGAGGCTGCTGTGGTCAACAACCTCGAAGTCTATGGCATGGATACTTTAGGCGATGTTATAAGCTTCCTCAACGGCGACTGCATGACATACCAGCCGACGGCCATCGACACCCGACGAGAGTTCTATGAGCAGCAGGGACATTTCGATGTGGATTTCAGCGATGTGCGTGGACAGGAGAGCGTCAAGCGTGCTCTTGAGATTGCTGCTGCCGGAGGTCATAACCTTATTATGATTGGTCCGCCGGGCTCTGGCAAGAGTATGCTCGCCAAACGCCTGCCCAGCATACTGCCGCCACTTTCGTTAGCCGAGAGTCTGGAGACAACACAAATCCATAGTGTAGCAGGCAAACTCTCCCGCGACACCAGCCTCATCAGTCAGCGGCCTTTCCGTGCGCCGCATCACACCATCTCTCAGGTAGCCCTCGTGGGTGGCGGCAACAATCCGCAGCCCGGGGAAATCTCGCTGGCCCACAACGGTGTCCTCTTCCTCGACGAGATGCCAGAGCTGAGCCGCTCCGTCCTCGAAGTTTTGCGCCAACCCCTTGAAGACCGCAAGATTAGCATCGCTCGTGCCAAATATTCGGTGGAGTACCCTTGCTCCTTCATGCTCGTCGCCTCGATGAACCCCTGTCCCTGCGGCTACTATGGCGACCCCACCCACCACTGCGTCTGCACCCCAGGTCAGATCCAGCGTTATATGAACAAAATATCAGGTCCGCTACTCGACCGCATCGATATCCACTGCGAAATCCAGGCCGTACCCTTCGCCCAGCTTAGTCAGATGCAACCAGGAGAACCGTCTGCCACCATCCGTGAGCGTGTCATCCGTGCCCGCAATATTCAGACCGAGCGTTTCAACTCTCTCCCTAAACAGGGAGGGCTGGGGAAGGTCTACTGCAATGCCCAAATGTCGGAGAAGATGCTCCACGAGTTTGCCGAGCCCGATGCCTCCAGCCTCGACATGCTCCGTATGGCTATGGAACGCCTGAAGCTCTCTGCCCGTGCCTACAGCCGCATCCTCAAAGTCGCCCGTACCATCGCCGACCTTGCAGGCTCAGAGAAAGTGCAGTCTATGCATATCGCAGAGGCCATCGGGTATAGGAACCTTGATAGAGGCGACTGGGCAGAAAGAGGAATATGACTAAAACATAAAAACAATTTAAGCCATCATTACATAAATAAAAAAACTACTCTTTTTATTGGTATTTCTACCAAAAATATCTTTTTGCCAATATCTAACAAAAGAATTTACGATTACCGAAACAGACATAATAAATGATGTCATACTACAAATGACATAGACTACTTAATCTATGAGGCTTATTCTCTACTTTTAGATAAACCAAAGGGCGGTTCTTTTTGTGTACAAGGTCACATCAGTTTCTTGTACTTGCCTTTGTCCTCACCGTTACGGATTTTCTGGGCGAACATCGTCAGATATATGCGCCACTTATTTCAGAATAAGCCGGGCTTAATTCAAAATAAGCGCCACTTATTCCGCAATAAGCGGCGCTTATCAGACGGAGGGACGGACGCCGCGCACGTTGCCGAATGAAAATACGCTTAATGTAATTTGTAATTTGTAATTTCGCCGCTCTCCCCCAGTGTTTACTGCGGAAAACGGCGAATTTCGCCGCAGCGATTCTATCGCAGCGGCGGCATTTTGAAAATTACAAATTACAAATTACATTAAGAGAGATTTAACTTGTTATATATTATATTATTATATATAATAATATATATATAAAAGAGAATCGTTAAAAACGTCGGTTTTAACACTTGCGAAAACACGCTTAATGTAATTTGTAATTTGTAATTTTGACACACTCTTTTTCCTGAAAAGGTGGACTTTTTCGTCTAAAAATTTGATTATTCATAAGTGCACAGCGGCGCTCGACCTCTGGTCGCTTGCTACCACAGGGACGCAAGAACCGACCCTTTTGTGTTCAGGATAGAACTGTTATTTCACCGGAATTCCTTTACAAATATATTTTATTCGTATATCTGCGTAGGGATACTCGTAAAATGCAAAAAGCAACTACGGGAATACATAATATAGAATTTGATAAGTTTCTATCAATCCCTGTGCCTAAAATTACCCTTTCCGAGCAGCAATCCATCGTCGAAACCCTCGACTCCCTCAAATCCAAAGTTGACCCCTCCAAGCGAACTACGACAAGATTTCTCAGGAGTGCGACGCATTGAAACAAGCCATATTACGACAAGTATTTGAATAAAGAATCAGACGTAATGACCTCTCAACGAAAAGACATACACATATATGCGCCCGCTACTGATGGAGTAAACCATGCGGTGCTCATCGGTGATACGGCGGCTCCACTTGCCCTGAAGGTTTCCTTTCAGGGGTTCAGGCTTGCCCTTGCCCGTAAACGGATGCTGCTCTATGTCTTTCAGCAGTTCGGTAATGCGCTTTATGATTTTCACATTACCCGTCTGCTTCCAGTAGTCACGGTCTTTTTGGGCTTTCTTCAGCAGGACTACTTCCATAGGTCATCTATGGCAATGGGTTGGAAATTACCTTCGGCGATGTCTTTCTCGCCCTGGCGCACTATGTCCTCCAGTTCGGCCATCGACATCACTTCAGCATCTTTTGCCTGCTTCTGCAAAGCAATACGTTTGAGCGAGCGAACGGCTTTTTTCATCAGACCCTCATCGCCCGATATGGTTTGGAGAGCTCCGAAGAGTTCTGCATTAAGTTGCATCTGTACTGCTGTCATATCTGATTCTATAAAATGATTACCGCCGCAAAATTAAGTATAAAAAACGAAACGACAAAATAAAAAACAAAAAATAAGCGAATGAACGAAGCGCAGACACGATTCAACAAGATAGACCCTAAGCTAAGGGATGCTGGATGGGGGATAGTTCCAGGAAGTAGGATATTGGTGGAGCAGAGTGCATATATAGCACCTGGTCGCATCACCACTACTGGCAACAAGAACCCGAAGAAGGCTGACTATATCCTTGAATACAAGGGTATGAAATTGGCAGTGATTGAGGCAAAGAGTGACGAGAAAGACGTGTCTGAGGGCGTAGGCCAAGCCAAGCTCTATGCTGATGCTCTGAAGATTCGCTATACCTACAGCACCAACGGCGATGAGATATGGTTTATCGACATGGGTATCAAGGACGCCAAAGGTGAGTAAATCATCCCCAGTAAGGAGCATGATATAGACCATTTCCCAACGCCACAGGACTTGTGGCAGATGACCTTCCCGGAAGAGAATCCTTGGCGCGACAAGTTCAACCTCTGTTCCCTGAAAAGGTGGACTTTTTCGTCTAAAAATATGATTATTCATAAGTGCACACCAGCGCTCGACCTCTGGTCGCTTGCTACCGCAGGGACGCAAGAACCGACCCTTTTGTGTTCAGGATAGAACTGTTATTTCACCGGAATTCCTTTACAAATATATTTTATTCGTATATCTGCGTAGGGATACTCGTAAAATGCAAAAAGCAACTACGGGAATACATAATATAGAATTTGATAAGTTTCTATCAATCCCTGTGCCTAAAATTACCCTTTCCGAGCAGCAAACCATCGTCGCCACTCTCGACTCCCTCAAATCCAAGGTTGACCGCCTCCAAGCGAACTACGACAAGATTTCTCAGGAGTGCGACGCATTGAAACAAGCCATATTACGACAAGTATTTGAATAAGCGAATGAGATCACTTATCATCATAATGCCCATAGGCAGAGAGCACGTCAACATGGACTTCCGTCTCGAAGATGCGATACACCAAACGGTGTTTCTTGGTGATCTGACGACTCCAGCGATTCTCGGGCTTTCCTTTAAGTGGCTCTGGATGACCTGTACCCGTTTGAGGATGGTCGGCTATCTCGTTGAGCAATTTGACGGCTTTCTTGAAAGAAGCTGGTTCGCTGCGCTTCAGCTTGGCAAGTCCCTCTTGGGCTTCTGGAGAATAAGTAATAGTGTATTTCATCAGAGCGAATTTAGCCAGGCATTCATGTCATCTTTATTCGTGAAGGTGACGCCATTCCCCTCTGCAATCTCTTTCTCTGCCTTATCTACACGAGAAAAGAACTCTTCTTTTGTGAGGAGCGTCGGGTCAGCTTTCTTCTCAGCAACGAGCTTGCGCAAGTATTTTGCAGCCCGTTTCAGCAGGTTCTCGTCTTCGGCAATGATGCTCATGTTTCGGAGCATCTCGGCATTAAGTTGTATTGTGTCCATACCTAATAAA
>Ga0310697_10002513_pt1 | contig 19327 bp, 14 predicted proteins | sample 172DNAGHGlowgp2_FD_203883 | JGI IMG/M metagenome (GOLD analysis project Ga0310697, IMG submission 203883) | Sheep rumen microbial communities from Palmerston North, Manawatu-Wanganui, New Zealand - 1728 DNA GHGlow gp2 (v2) (version 2) | ecosystem: Host-associated > Mammals > Digestive system >... | reverse complement strand
CAGTAGCCCTGGGTACTTCCCGTTCCCGAATTTTCCGTCTTGTAGTTCGCAGGGGAGGTCTTTGCCACACAGGTGTTGGCATTGGTGCTTCCGCTATTCTTTTTTACCTTATGGAGCCTGGCTCCCTGGCCCGCCACAATCAGGTCACCGTCCGGGTGGTGCATAATGCCGTCAGCACCGTTTGAATGGCACAGGTCCTTCTTGTTTAAAAGCCTCAAGTACCCCAGGCCGTCATAGAAGTAGTCAATACTCTTGACACGGTCGGTGCCGATGTACTTGGTATAATAGAGGGTGGCGTTCGTGGAAGGCTGTTCCACGATTTCGCCAATCTGTTGTATCCAGATGCCTGTCGCCGGGTTTTCCGGAGCTCCCGACGGAGTTGCGACTCCGGCAAGTGCAAGCGTCACTGCCGAAAGAATCGCCGCTGTCAAGTTTCTTGCCATCTTTTTCATAGCACTACCCTCTGAAAGGTTTTAGTCCCCAAGGCTCATCCCGCCCTTGCCGGCACGGATGCCCCAGTTGTAAATCCTTTCAACTTTAAAATTGTCCTTTGCGCCGTAAACATTGATCTTGAACTGCGCAACATAAACACCTACGCCGACCTTACGGCCTTCGCTAGAGCGCATGTTCCAGCGCACATACATCTTCTTGGCATGCTCAAAGCAGTTGCCCTCAAAAGCCTTGTCACTACACTTTATTTTATTCGAAGCGCCACCCACATAGGCACCCAAATTGGTAAACACTTTCAGTTCCCATGAGAGGCCCACATCGTCCAAGTTCATCTTGGAAACTCCCGTAGAATCCTCGCCCATGACGGTCGCAAAACTGATGTCCATCAGGACTCCGAGAGACTTTTTCATCTCTTCGTCCATAGGTTCGTCGGCATTGACAAAGCGTTCCGTAAAGGCCGCCTTGTCCGCCAACAGGACTGCGCGGTCCAGACTGGCAAGGGAGGTGGACTGCATCAGCACGCGGGGGTCGCCCTTGACCATCGTCGGCTGGGAATTGGGAGACACGCCATTGCCATCCAGGTCGGTAATCTTTGCCTTGTCAAAATCAAACTTTATGGAATCCGCCGGGTTCAGGCGTTCCGCAAGGGGTACGCCGTTTTCCAAATGGAGCTTTACGGACTTACCGTCCCTGCTCCATTCCAGGGAACTGAAGGGAATCGACACCCATTCTCCGTCCACCTTGAACTTGAAACAGTCGGACAGGGCAGTCAAGTCCTCCAAGGCCTTCTTGTCCACAGGTTCGGAGAAGGAAATGGTCAGCACGTCGGCTTCCATTTTCTGGAAGGACTCCGGCTCTAGGAAGGTCCCCGAAATCACGGGAGACATACGGTCGTGCATGGCGCAATCGTAGGTTTCCATCTTGGTGGTGCCGTCCGCCTGGACCACGGGCTTTGTGACCTTGGCAAAGCCGTACTTGAGGCTATCCACATCGATGCCGGCAGTATCCACATAGGTGAGCATCCGCTGCACGTCGAACTTGGTGGTATCCACCGTAATGGAGAGTACTAGGCCGTCCTTGGAAAGCTTCACGAAGTTGGTGTCCGTCAGGTCGGGCTTGATTTCCAGCACGTTGCCCTGGTTATCCATCCAGTACAGCACCACTTCCATATCTTCCAGGTCCTTCTTGGAAATGGGTTCCTTGAAGGCCACCGTGGCACTGTCCATACGGCCGTCACCGTTTTTGTCGTAGAAGCCGTTCCGTTCGTCATCCACGTAGTTCTTGCCCGAATTGGTAATCTTCACGGGGTTGTTCTTGCCCGTCTTGTTGCCGTCGGCAGCCTTGATAAGCCCGTCGGGGCACTTGTCCTTGGCGCAAGAGGTGGCCAGTTCCAACTCGCCTCCCACCTGGACGGAATTCTTGGGCACCTTGAACTTCCAAATGCGGTCGTTTCCATCGACACCCTTTTCTACCGCCGTCATGGACAGGGGGACGCCATCCAGGAGGAAACCGCTACCCGAGGTCCAAGATTCATCCAAAGGCTTGTTGAAGCTAAGAATCACATAATCATAGTCACCGTCACCCGGTTCAAGGGTTGCCGTCTGGATAACCGGGCCAATGCGGTCCTGAATAGCGGTAGAAAGGTTTCCGCTGGCACCAGACACCGTAGACGAGGCATCTACCTTCAGGTTCCCCTGGCCCTCGCCATCGGGAATCGTAGTCTTTACGCCGGTGAGCTCGGCCAGGTGACCGTCCAGGGTAAAGTCCCCGCTGAAATCCGTGTAGTCACCGCCCGTAGGCCAGTTATACTGGAAATTCTCCAGAGAAACCCCGTTCATCTGGCCATTAAAGTAGGCCGCAATGCTATCGCCCACACCGTCGCCGTCGGTATCGTAAATGAAGGCGCTATCTAGGGAGGGCAGTCCGTAATTCACAAACTGCAGGTTGCCGGGGAACTCTTCCTTGGCACGGAAAACCGTGCTATCAGGCTTCGGGTTGTAGATAGAAGATTCCAGGGTAAAATTCACATCGGAAATAGCCTTGTCCGATGTCACCAGGAAAGACGACCTGGACTCGGAAAGCTGACCTATGTAGTATTTCGTCCCATTGATTGTCCCATGGCCCATAGGCGTTTTTGCCGGCGTCAAGAACTTTAGGTCTTCGTGCTTTGAGGAAAGGAAGTATTGCAAATCCTTGGCAAGAGTATCCAGCTTGCCTTTCGAGGGGCCAAGGGGTATTACCGACTGAACATAAACCGGCAGCGTATCACCCACGTTCAGCTGGATGTTCGAAATATCGGAGATGACCTCCTTGCAGTCGGCATCTTCGCAGAATTGGAACTCCGGCACGTAGAAGTTGTAGACATAGATGACGTTGACATCCTGCATGGATGAGTTGACGGAAACCCCTAGAGGGGCGTTGGAAACGGTCCAATGCCCCGTTACACCGGTGACCACGTAGCCATTATTGTCAGAAGTGAACATCGGGCCGTCGTTGGCGACGACATCACTTCCCACCGTAAACACAATGGTATCGGATCCCGCATTGGGGGCATAAACGTACAAGGGCGCATTTTTAAGGCGATTTCCGCTTTTTGGAGGATCTTCTACATAGAGCCCTATCATCTGTCCCACATCCAGGGGCAGGTAAACACAGCGGGAATCCGGCTTAGCATCGTTAATGCAGTCTCCACTATAGTTCACGCCGGCAAAACCCCATGCCGCCATCAGCAGCAGGGTGCTTACAAATAGGAACAACCCATTTTGTCGTTTTGCCAACATACCATCCTCGCTCTTTTTGCGCAACAACAAACACGCCCAATTACAAGCCTGGGCACTTACATTTCTAAAAATATGTTTTTTTAGGGGCAAGGGTATTTTTTTGCCGAGGACACGGCCCGATTTGAGGCCTAAATCACACTTTTCTAGAATCTGAGTTCAAGGCGAATTATTCCAAGTTGGAATATAAATCGGCCACTACGGAGTCCATAAAGAGCCAACCGTCGCCTTCAAGAACGAGATGCGAGCCCGGCCGTTTCAAGAAACCCCGTTCCACCCAACGGGAAACTGTATTTTCCGGGACGTGAACGCCCAGATGTTGCAAGGCGTCCACATCCAGACCATACTTTGTTCGTAACGAAAGCTGGATAAGTTCCGCCACCTGCTCGTCGTGGCCGATAGGGTCTTTCGACAGCCGGCTTTCCGGGCAGCCCGCCTGTACATAGCGGCGCCACTCCGGATAACGATCGGGAGCGTGGAACCGGACGCCCTCAAAAAAGGCGTTAGCCGAAGGGCCAAAGGCAAGGTATTCACCCCGGCGCCAGTAATTCAGGTTGTGCAGACTTTCTTCGCCAGGGCGGGCAAAGTTGGATACCTCGTAACGTTCGAAGCCCTTAGATTCGAGTAGCTTGACCCCTTCACGGTACATGTCGCCGTACAGATCCTCGTCTACCTGGACAAGGCCCTTTTCAAGCCGGTGGCCAAGCCTTGTGCGAGGATCCACCTTGAGGCCATAAAAGCTGATATGCCCCAGCGGGTACGCCGACAGAGAGTCCAGGTCTTCCAGGAACTGCGACACCGTCTGCCCAGGCAGGTCGAACATCAGGTCTGCCGTCACCCGAAGGCCTGGCTTAGAAAGGAGACGCTCCAGGGCGGCAAGGCCAGATTCCGGCGAGTGCCTGCGGCCCACCGCCTGCAAAAGCCCAGGCCTAAAGCTCTGGAGCCCAAGACTCGCCCGTGTGATGCCGTTTGAGAGCGCCACCGACAGGCGTTCGTCATCGGTAGACTCCGGATTGAACTCCATGGTGGATTCCTTCAGTCGTAAGAGAGGCACTCCGGCACCGTCCAATATGGAAAAAAGCCGAGCCAGTTTCTCCGGAGACAGGATAGACGGAGTTCCGCCCCCAAGATAGAGGGTTTCCACCTGTTCTAAGGCTCCTGGATGCCGCTCCGAAAAGGCAGAAATTTCCTGCGAAAGCAGGTCCAGGTACTCCACGTGGAGCCGATCCGGCCCCTGGATAGTGAAAAAATCGCAATAATCGCAGATTTTTTCACAAAAGGGGATATGGATATAGAGACCCAGCATTTCTTAAAAATACATTATAGTTGTTGCCCACAGGGGAAAATAATGTAAATTAGTTATGAGTTATGAGTTGTGAGTGGTGAGGTTCGAGGTGCTTCTTCTATAACTGAAAACTCATAACTGATGACTGACTACTATTTCCGAGATTTGATTGATGGACAAAGCAACAAAAGACAAAATCAAGAACTTTTTGAAGAAACGGGCGCCCCTGTGGGTGTTCCTGACCCTTGCAACCATCATTTTCTTCTTGTCCTCCACCCTCTTGATGGGTGAATCCTACAAGGATATCATCCTCATCGCCATGATCTGGGCGCTTCCCCTCTTTATCCACTAGACCTATGGCTATTACCCGACAGACACAGCGAAAGTTCAGAGCCGTATGTTTTTACGTGCTCTGCTGGATGGGTGTAGCCATCGGCATTTCTATGCTGGAGATGTATCGTGACCAGGGTGACTTGTCCATAGAGCCACTCCTGCTCATGCTGCAGTTCTCCCTGTTCATGGGACTTTCCCATGGGATATACGATGTTATTATCCTGAAAGACGAGCGGGATTGCAGGCCCGTGTGGAAGGCCCTGCTGGTACGGACCTTCTACTTTATCGCCGCCATACACGCAAGCATTATCTTGTGCATACTGCTGTTCCAGTCCAATGCCGACGAAGGTCTTGTCAACGAGGTCTCGCTAGCCTCCATCAAAGACAACCTAATGTCCCACGAGGTGCGGGTCCAGGTTATTTTGTACTTCTTTGCGGCCTACCTCATTACGGCACTGCGCTCCGTACACAAGAAATTCGGTCCACGGGTCTTCTGGAATACCTTCCTCGGCAAGTCCCAAGAACCCAAGGAAGAAGATCGGGTTTTCATGTTCATCGACCTCAGGCACTCCACCTCACTGGCCGAAGAACTAGGCCACGTGAAGTACAGCAGCTTTCTGAAGGACTACTACAGCCTGCTTTCCAACTGTTGCGAAGAAAATAGGGGCGAAATCTACCAGATTGCTGGGGACGGGGCCTTTTTGACCTGGAAAATGTCCGCCTGCCGCAAAAAGGCCCGGCCGGTGGACTGTTTTTACGATTTTTCGGAGTGTATCGCCGGAAAAAGCGCCAAATTTATGAGAAAATTCGGGGTGACGCCCCAGTTCAAGGCCGGAATCCACTGCGGGAAGGTCATTTCTACGGAGGTGGGCAATTTCGGGAGCGAAATGGCCTACCACGGGGACGTGCTGAACACTACCGCCAGGATCCAGGGGCTCTGCACCAAGCTGGGGCAGGAATTCCTGATTTCAGAGGAATACTTCCAGGAACTGCCCAAGCCTATCCCCCACGGTTACATCGCCAAAAAAGAGGGAATCTTCGAATTGAGGGGAAAAAAGCACGAAATTTTGATTTTTTCACTTCAAAAGCCCTTGACAATCTAAAATCCTTAAGCTATAATTGGTCTCACCTCGCGGGAATAGCTCAGTTGGTAGAGCACGACCTTGCCAAGGTCGGGGTCGAGGGTCCGAGTCCCTTTTCCCGCTCGAAAAAAGAAAAACCACCCATTTGGGTGGTTTTCTTTTTTTTGCGTCGGGACAAAAAGGGACTCGGAGCCGAGAAGAGGGTGCGACTGAAATTTTTCATATGAGAACGAAGTGAACATAATTGAAAAATTTCAGCACTTGAGGCGCAAGCCTCAAGCCCGTAGGGCGAAGCATCGGCTCGCAAGGCGAGTCTCCGATGCTGAGTATTCCCTTTTCCCGCTCGAATACAAAAACGCCCAGCTTTTTGCTGGGCTTTTTTGTATTCGGTTGAGAAGTTGGGTCGGACCCGAGACCCCTTGGGGGAGAGGGTGCGGCATAAAGCGACGTGCACGAAGTGCATACGATAGTCGCTTTATGAGCTTAATGTGAGTTCACGAACATTAAGCCCGTAGGGTTAGACCGCAACCTTGCGCAAGCAAGGCGTATTGCGGGCTAACATTCCCTTTTCCCGCTTATGTTTTCATCGGCTCTTTTTCCACACAAAACATTAAAATTTATTTCACTAAATTTTAAGAAATAATACTAGTTTTCGCCAATTTTTCATTATATTTAATGAAAAATATTTGCACATTTTTAAGAATTTTATTATATTTAAAATAAGATAATAGGAGGAGCTATGGCCATGTACTCTGCACAGACCGACGAATCCGCACTTGCCCTGCTCGGCAAGCGTATGGCGGCATTCCGTGTCAGGAACAATTGGACTCAAGCAAAGCTTGCCCAAATGGCCGGAGTCAGCAAGGGAACGGTAGAGCGAATCGAACGTGGTGATTCCGTACAGATCCTGAACCTGGTCAAGGTGCTGCGTGCCTGCGACATGCTGGATACCTTCCTGAGCATTTTCCCCGACGATTCCCCATCGCCCATGCAAATCCTGCAAATGGGGAAAATCAAACCCCGACAGCGGGCGGGCTCTCCCCACAAAAAAAAGTCCGGCCAAAACATCATTTCCGACACCATCGCCAATTATTCCGCAACACCAAATTCCGGCAAAAAGAAACCCTGGGTCTGGGAAGAGGACAAGTAACGGTTCAAGATGATTGCAGTACAGGTAAAACTCTGGGGAACGACCATCGGAGCGATTTCCATGCTGGAAAGCGACTCCGTCGCCCGCTTCGAATACGCCGAGCCCTTTATTGGAGCGGGAATCGAACCCTCGCCCCTCGTGATGCCCGTATCCAGGCGAATCTACAGTTTCCCGCAACTGTCAGGGACATTCCACGGATTGCCCGGACTTTTTGCAGACAGCCTCCCCGACAAGTTCGGCAACAAGGTCATAGACTCCTGGCTGCTGCGGCAGGGGCGCACTCCCGAAAGTTTTACCGCCCTTGAACGCCTGTGCTACACCGGAAACCGCGGCATGGGGGCTCTGGAATTTTCACCCCTACAGGGGCCCGATTCCCGCACAGACGATTCCATTGACGTAGAAAGCCTGCGGGCTTTTGCCACCGAAATTCTGAACCGGCGCAAGCGCTTTTCCACAAAGAGGCTCAGCAAAAAGAACAACCGATCCTTCGAGGAAATTCTCAAGGTCGGCACCTCTGCGGGGGGCGCCCGGGCAAAAATCCTGGTGGCCTACAACGAAGCCACCGGCGAAATGCGCTCCGGGCAGGTGGAGGCCGAACCGGATTTTGGATACTGGCTGTTGAAACTCGATGACGTGGAGCATAACGGCGACAAAGAAAGCGCAGACCTGTTCGGTTACGGCGCCATAGAATACACCTACTCGCAAATGGTGAAACTTGCAGGCATCCACATGACAGAATGCAGGCTCCACGAAAGCGCGGGGCACAGGCACTTTATGACACGTCGGTTCGACAGGCTGGCAGGCGGCAAAAAACTGCATTACCAGTCCCTTTGCGGCCTTGCCCACTACGACTTCAACATGCCGGGGGCCTACAGTTACGAGCAGGCACTAGACGTTATCAAGCGGCTAGGCCTGGGCTACGACGCCCTAGAAGAAATGTACCGCCGGGCAGTTTTCAACATCTGCGCCCGCAACCAGGACGATCACGCCAAGAACATCGGGTTCCTGATGGACAAGCAGGGAACATGGGCCCTCGCCCCCGCATTCGACATGACCTATGCCTACAACCCGCAGGGGGCATGGACCGGGTCACACCAGATGACCTTCAACGGCAAGCGTGACGGCTTTACACAGGACGATTTTAAAGCCGTGGCAAAGTTTGCAGGGCTCAGGCAGGGCCGCTACAAAAAGATTCTACACGAAGTCGAAGATGCCGTTCGCCAGTGGCCAAGACTTGCCCGCCAAAACGGTGTTCCTGCAAGAATCATCAGGGCAATCGCCAGCGTGCAAGAAATGCCGTAGGCAGAAAATGTATATTGCGGAGGATTATGCCACGCCTGATGTCGCCGTTACGGCCACGCTATATGCGCAAGCCTCCCGAAGGTTCTACGGAAGCGTTTACAGCGGCGCCTGCGGAACAGCAGGAAACTCCAGAATACCCCGAGACTCTGTGCGTGTCCGAAGGGACTTTCCGGCAGGTGCGGGACGACAGCCTGGTGCTTTTGTCCCAGGGAATCGAGCACCGGCTTGTGCGTTCGGAAGAAGGACCGTTCCAAATTTTCATTGTGCCTGAGGTGGAGGGTTTGGCAAGGCTGCAACTGGAACTGTACCACAAGGAGAATCCCCCGAAGGAGGAGAACCCGCCCATACCGCTGAGTTTCAGCCTGCAGCCCCTGTGGGTGCTGCTTGCCCCCGTTGTATTCACCCTCATCGATTTTTCGGAAAAGCTGAATCTTCACGGGCCGGGAGTCTCCGACGCAGCCAAGGTCCTGAAGGGGGAATGGTGGCGGAGCCTTACCGCACAGACCCTGCACGGCGACGCCAGGCATTTGGCGTCGAACCTGCTTTGCGGATACATCGTGATGAACATGATTACCTTCCGCATTCCGCTCCTTAGGCTAGTACCCTTCATCGCCGTGGCTGCCGCCGTGGCAAACCTCTGTGTGTCGGCCACGGTGCAAACGGACTTTCGCTCCCTGGGTTTTTCCACCTTCGTGTTCGCCGCCATCGGCTGCCTTTCGGTCATCGAGTTCCGGCTGATGCCCAAGGAGAGCCACGGGATGCTCCGCAGGTTCGCGCCCCTGTGCGGGGCGGCGTCACTGGCGGTGTTTCTCGGCCTTGGCGAAAACGCCGACATCCTGGGACACGCCTACGGGTTCGTGGCAGGACTTTTCTGCGGGTTCATACCGAAAAAAAAGAGCCTGCGCTGGGGGACTCCCCTTTCGAGCGCAGACGGTATTGGTCTATTGATGTATTACGGCCTGTACCTGTTGGCCTGGAAACTGGCGCTGGGCTAAGAATAGATTGCTAGTCCTTAAGGCAACGGACGGACATGGCAGCGTTCTTTTTTTCGCCAATCCCAGATACCGCCATATCGAAGCCGGTGATCAAGTTCACGCGAATCGCAAAAACATCAGTGCTTTCTGTAGAGCTCCAAAAGAACGCATACCAACCTTCGTTGGTGTACTCCATGTCGCCCGCCGAGCCGTAATTGCTTTTTCTGCCAGCAGGTAACGCCGAAAAAGAATAAGTATCAATACCGTTGCCGTCTTGGTTGTTAGGGTCCCTCTCCCAACCCGAGGTGGATTTGAGTTTGTTACCAGCCGTATTATCCTCACTATATTCCGTAATGGATCCATCGACGGCCACAAACAAAGCCTCCCACTCCTCCTCGCTGGGCAAATGCCAACCATCTGGACAAGCCACCATTGCAGCATCCCAGGTGTATAGTAAGCCATACTTAACGCAGTTTAGCAAATCATCATCATAGCAATATTGGTGTTCCGGCGTTGCGTAGTTCAGGTTTTCTGCCATCCAAACCTTTGAATAGTCTTTCCCTGCAGGAGCGATAGTAGTAGTTCTATAAGTTCTTCCATTGCGTAAGTCCTTCAAGGTGTTGGTGGAGGCATTATAAATGCTATTTGCACTGGAGGAACTCGAGGCTGCAACACTCGAACTAGACGATTTTGGTGCATCTGATGTGCCGTTAAGCACCACGCCCACAGAATCTCCACCACACACAATCTTATAACCACTGCCATCTACCAAAGCTACGGCCGTACACGATGTTCCAGCAGTTCCTTGCAACGACTCCAACCATTCTTCCTCCGTGCCCGTAAAACCATTGGCCTTGGCCACCTCATATGCTGAAGGGCCATTAAGACCATTTGTTCCGTTCTTCCCATCAAGTACCACACCCACGGAGTCGCCTCCGCATTCTATCTTGTAACCAGAACCATCCTGCAAGGCAACTGCCGTGCACGACATTCCGTTTTCTCCAGCAGTTCCTTGCAACGATTCCAACCAATCTTCTTCTGTGCCCGTAAAACCATTGGCCTTGGCCACCTCATATGCTGAAGGGCCATTAAAACCATTTGTTCCATTCTCCCCATTAAGCACCACTCCTACGGAATCACCATCACACTCTATCTTGTAGCCGCTATGATTTTCCAGGGAGACTGCAGTGCAGTTCGCCCCCCTTTCCCCGTTATACAGGACTGATACCGCATCGAGGCAACGAATTTGGATTCCTCCATCTACCGGTTCCGAGGTACAACCTTCACCCGGAACCCCCGGCTCGCCAGGTGTGCCGGAAAGCCCAATGTCTCCATCATGCACCATGAAAACGGAGCCATCATCACAGGAAATCTGGACTCCGTCCTGCACATCTTCTGCAGTACAGACTCCGCCGAGGTCACCCTTTTCGCCTTTGAGGGATTGCCACACGCTCCCACTGCAGAAAAAAACAGCGGACGAATCGGACATGTAAATCATATCGCCAACATTTTCGTCAGTGCAAGCGGGAGCGGAGAGTTCATTGTCCACTACCGTCATTTCCTTAATCTCGGTTACATTGGTAGTCTCGTCGCCACAGGCCGTGAAAATCGCCGCAACAGCAAAGGGAAGAGTAAAGCAAAATTTTTTCATATTCAAGCCCTTACGGAGGAGTGTTTATTTGTCTGTAATCTATATTATTTTTAGGGAAAAGCCAAGCAAAGAACTCTTAAAAAACACGAAAAACGTCGAATCTTGCGATTCAACAAGTTTTTCTTTCATCTCATCCTACAGATGTTCCTGCACAGCACACTAGGCGAATCCGTACTGCCCCGGCACCAGGCCGGGGTGACAGTGGCGCTGGGCTAAACGGCGCACTTGACGGCAAGCGGTTCCCGCTCCGCCATTTCGTCCAGCTGGATCTGGTGCAGCACCACACGCCCCTGGGCAAGGCTTTCGGGCACGTCGATGATGCGCTGGTTGCTGGAGCCGCGGAACTTGAGTTCCAGGGAACGCTTCGCCATCACAAAGGGGCCGTCAATCAGGATGTCGGCAAAGGTGAGCAGCTCGAAAAAGTCCGGACGCTCGTCCTTCAGTTCCATGAGGCGTTCGTAGGTATAACCCGTGTAGATAATCAGGTTCATACCCCGTTCCTTGATTTCGCGGGCCAGCGGGATCAGGGCCGCCGATTGCTCCATAGGGTCGCCACCGCTGAAAGTGACTCCGTCCAGCAGGGGGTTCTCGTCGATCATCGCAAGAATCTCTTCGATGTCGATAAAGTGCCCGCCTGCAAAGTCGTGGGTCTGCGGGTTCTGGCAACCGGGGCAATGGTGATGACAGCCCTGGGTGAAAACCGTCATGCGGATACCGGGCCCGTCCACAAAGGATTCCGGCTCGATTCCCGCAATGCGGAGTTTCGGAGTTTGCTGTTCCGTATTACACCCCGTGCTTTACGCGGTCGTTCACTTCGGCGCGCTTGGCGTTGTTGAAACGGTCGATGGTACCCACCAGGTAACCGGTGATGCGGCGGATGCGTTCGAAACCCACACCCTCGCCATACTTGCTCAGTTCTTTTTCAGACATGTTGTCCTCCTTGTTAAAAAGTGTTTAGTGGTTAGTGGCTAGTGATTAGGATCGCGGACTATAAATATTCCTGATGGAGGCTCTGCGGCCTAACCACTGACCACCAATCACTGTTCACTAACTCCTCTTATCTTATTCCCTTGAACGCAGGCATACCCGGGTAAAGCTTGCGCAGTTCCTCGATCTTGGCCTCGGAAATGGCGTGACCTTCGCTACGTCCGCAGCGGGGGCAGCAGTCTCCGATAACTCCAACAAATCCGCAGACGGGGTCACGGTCCACCGGATGGTTGATGGAACCGTAGCCGATTCCCACCTTCGCCATGTGGTGCACGATCTTTTCGAAAGCGTCCAGGTTCTGCGTCGGGTCGCCATCGAGTTCGACGTAGCTGATGTGCCCCGCATTGGTGAGCGCATGGTACGGAGCCTCGAGCGAGAGCTTCTTGAATGCAGAAATCTTGTAGTACACCGGCACATGGAAAGAGTTGGTGTAGTAGTCGCGGTCGGTCACGCCCGGAATGATGCCGAACTTCTTCTTGTCCATACGCACGAAACGGCCAGAAAGGCCTTCGGCAGGTGTTGCCAGCAAGCTGAAGTTCAGGCCCAGGCGCTTGGATTCCTTGTCGCAGAATTCACGCATGTGGCCGATAATCTTGAGCCCCAGTTCCTGGGAGGCTTCGGATTCGCCGTGGTGCTTGCCGGTAAGGGCCACCAGAGTTTCGGCAAGGCCGATGAAACCGATGGAAAGGGTGCCGTGCTTGATAACCTCGCCCACGGTATCTTCCCAGCCCAGCTTGTCGGAATCGATCCACACGCCCTGTCCCATGAGGAAGGGGAAGTTCTTGACCTTGCGGCGGCTCTGCACGGCAAAGCGTTCCATGAGCTGGTCGCTCACCAGTTGCAGCATGCGATCCAGTTCCTTGAAGAACAGGTCCACGGACTTCATCTTGATGGCGATGCGGGGCAGGTTGATAGAGGTGAAACTCAGGTTACCACGGCCGAAGCTGATTTCGCGGGTCGGGTCATAGTTGTTGCCGATCACGCGGGTACGGCAACCCATGTAAGAGATTTCCGTTTCGGGGTGGCCCGGCTTGTAGTACTGCAGGTTGTACGGGGCATCCTGGAAGCTGAAGTTGGGGAACAAGCGTTTGGCGCTCACCTTGCAGGCCAGCTTGAACAGGTCGTAGTTGGGGTCGCCGGGATTCAGGCTGATGCCTTCCTTGACGCGGAAAATCTGGATGGGGAAAATGGCCGTCTCGCCGCCGCCCAGGCCCTCGTCGGTGGTGAGCAGCAGGTTCTTCATGACCATGCGGGCTTCGGGTTCGGTGCACATGCCGTAGTTGATGCTAGAAAACGGCGTCTGGGCGCCGGCGCGGCTGTGCATGGAGTTCAGGTTGTGCACGAAAGCTTCCATAGCCTGGAAGGTGGTCTTGTCCGTTTCTTCGTAGGCCTGCTTCTCGGCGAACTTCTGGGCCTTCATCACGATTTCGGTGTCATAGACCTTGGAAAGTTCGCGGGCTTCGGCCTCCACGAACTTCTCGTTGGGCACGAGGGTCGCCACCATGCCCATCTCGGCCATTTCGGAGTGGAGCTTCTTGACCACCGGCAGGATTTCCTCTTCTTCCTTGCCGGTAAAGAGAATCAGGGCCTTCACCAGGTTGGAGAGGTAGGCCTTGCGGTAGGTGATGCGCACGCCGTCGGCCATGGCGTAGTCGAAGTTGGGAATGGACTGGCCACCGTGCTGGTCGTTCTGGTTACTTTGTATGGCAATGGCGGCAAGAGCCGCGTAGCTGCGGATATCCTTGGGTTCGCGCAGGTGGCCGTGACCGGTGTTGAAGCCGCCCTTGAACAGTTTCTTCAGGTCGATCTGGCAGCAGGTCATGGTGAGGGAGTAGAAATCCAAATCGTGGATGTGGATATCGCCCTCGGAGTGTGCGCGGCTGTGCTCGGGCTTGAGCATCATCATGGTGTAGAAATGCTTGGCCGATTCGGAGCCGTACTTGAGCATGGTGCCCATGGCGGTGTCGCCGTCGATGTTCGCGTTTTCGCGCTTGAGGTCGGATTCCTTGGCGGAACTGAAAGTAATGTCGCGGAGCGTGTGCATGAGGCGGGTGTTCACTTCGCGGATGCGGGTACGCTCGGCACGGTACAGGATGTAGCTCTTGGCGGTATCGGCATAACCGCCCTCGGTCAGGGCCTTTTCAACGGCGTCCTGGATTTCTTCGATTTCGGGCTTTACCTTGCCCTCAGCTTCCAAAAGGCCAACGGCGCTTGCCGCCACCTGGAGGGCCGTGCTGGAGAGCACGTCGTCGTTTCCCAACAAATTCAACTGGTCCTGGGAGGCCTTGATCTGTTCGTCCAATTCACCAGAGGCGCGGAAAGCCTTCTCGATAGCGGCAGAAATCTTCTCGATGTTAAACGGCATCTCGCGGCCGTCGCGCTTTTTCACTGTAACAATCATTACTTTTACCTTTTTTTCATCAAAATGGGTCAGCGGTCAAATAATAACAAAAAACACCATATCTTGTGCTTTTCAATTCAAGACCACCACAACATGTGGTGATTTTGAGGTCGGACCACCACCAGAGGTCGGGGGAATTTTCGTCCAACTCCTTAATACACAAATATTTAAGGAAAACAGAAAAAAGTAAGATTGTGGGAAGGTGCCGGGAAGATTACGTCCCTTTGCGCCCAACCGCAACAGAAAAAAAGAGAAAAATGGCGGGCATTCGGGAAAAAAGCGCATTTAATCAAAAATATATATTATTTTAATTATAATTATTCATTTGACAGTATGGATTGTTGAATCTAAATTATAGATGTAAAAAAACAACTGTTCCGGCAAGCGGCACCGCCCGCTCCGAGGAGGAATTATGAAAAAGGCCATCGCACTCTGCTCCCTCGCATTTCTGCTCTGCTCCTGCGCAGGGGTACATGTCCAAAAACCCGAAGTCAACGACGTAAAGAAAGTCGCCATCTTGAGCGTGTCGGCCAGCGAGGACATCAAGAAGCTGGAAGACGAAGAAGAAAGCGGCAGCCTGAAGGACGCCCTGGTCGGGGTCGCCACCAGTGCCGCCGAAGACAACGTGAAGCAGCTCTCCAAGGGCCGGGAGAAAATCATCACCCACGGCGCCGACGCCCTGGCAGAAACCCTCGCCGGTCTCGACGGCTGGACGGTCGTGCCCGCCGAAGAGGTGACAGGCAACGCCGATGTCCAAAAATTCTTCGATCCCACGGGAGCAGAAGGCGTCATGAGCAAGATTGCAAGGCTCGTGCCGGTGAACGGCTGGCGCTACATGACACCCCAGGGAATGCACGAACTGCCCTACGAAACGGTAGTCTCCGGCGAAACGGCACTCTTTGGTGCCAAAACCGACGACCAGGAAGTCCGAGAAAAAGTGGGCACACTCTGCGAGTCCCTAAACGTAGATGCAGTAGCCGTGGCCGAATACTATTTCTTCTACGAAGACGGCCTACTGACCCTGGCCAATACCGCAAAGCCCGTGGTGATGGTGGACGTGGTACTTATCGACAAGAAGGGGAACAAGCTCCTCTTTACGGACCACGGCTGGACCCAGGTCAAGGGCAACGGCAACGTAATGCTGGTGGACAAGTACGTGGACCTGCAATCCGACACCAGCGTGGACGCCTACGTGAACACCATCGACAAGGCCATGTCTGAATTCAAGAAGGCCGCGAAGAAAAAACTCTAAGCATTACCCATCTTCGTCAATGTTCATTAGCCTCATGGCCGCTTTCCAGGTCTCCCGGTTTTCATAATCGGCCCGAGCACCTCCACCATAGCGGGCATGGGCGAATTCTTCTACTAGAGTTTCCCAGCCTTCCAACCGGCCATCTTTTACCAAGGTATCAAGGCTCACTGGCGCAGCGTTCCCTTCCGCAAGCTCTGGGAACTTGGCTACCACATACCCCTTGCAAACACTTTCCAACTCCAAAAGCCATTCGCGACTGTCTGCCGTATTCACCCTCTGCTTTAAAACAATCATCCGCTCCCGCAAAGCGTCAGCAGCAGCGTTCCTTGTGGCAACAGCCGCCCGGACAGAGGCCCTGCGTCTTGCACGCCAGACACCCGCACACAACACACACACGGCTACCACGATTCCAACCACAACAGGCAACGGATTGAACGGTTCGTTCACCCGCACAGGCACACTTTCACTGCGCAAATCCAATGGTTGCCCCATTTGCGTCGGAATTTCAAACTTAAGCGCAGGAATATGCAGGTTACCGGTATCCTGGGCCACCATTTTATAGGTAAACGTAATGGACGCAACCTCTGACCCGTCCTTAACGGACCGTGCAGATTCCTGAGATACCCCAACCTGCGTGAGGCCCTTCGCATTTGCCGATCCTGTCGGAATAACCAACAGGGCACTCCCCTGCACATTCCAGCTAACCGTTACCGGGAAATCAAAAGTGTCACCTACAGTAACAGCGGGTATACCCCCCTCTGGACCGGAAACTACCGATATTCCCAACTGCTCTGGAGATGGCATTTCCATTTCAGTTATCGAGGCTACACTATCACTTGCCGATGTGTCCAATTCTGCATTTATAGAACTACTAGCATTATTCAAAGAATCGATTTCCATATATTCAGAATATACAAATTTCACCTACAAAGCAATCAAAAAAGAGGCGAAACCCGTCCGCCTCTTTTTAAAACCACAGGAAAACAGCCTTACTTGAACGTGGCCGTATAAGTGGCACCATCCTTAACATCTACTATTCTGGGATTGTCTGTTTTTCCATCGCGCCAGCCAACAAAGGTCGCCGACCCATTTGGAACAGCTGTCAATTCCATCTTATTGCCAGAGAAGAAAGAACCGGAATAAGAGCTAGGAACCTTTCGGCCTTCAACCAATACAGAGCCGCTACCACTGGCATTAATTTGCATCGAAACCATATCGCCCAGTCCAAATTCGCTCTTGAACTCCTTAATAATTGAGACATCCCGGTCCTTCGCCCAGTCGGTCAGTCCGGAATTGGAAACGGTAAAACTCCCATAGCCCCGATCTTTCTGCCCATTTGTATCCAAATCCCTTTCCGCCTCATCTCTATCAATGGTCGCCGCCATTTGAGCGCGAACGGACTCCACTGTCGTGGCATTCAAGTATTTCTGAATCATCATGGCGGAACGGTTTATAAACAGGCGCTTAAAATCGGGATTTTTTATCAACCGGACGTAGAGAACATGGAAACATTTTTCACGACCATCTTTGAAGCTGTCTTCGCTACTCGTGTAACAGGATCCATCAGGACGCCCTCCATGTTTGACCCAATTGAACATATTCTCGCTACTACCGAAGGAATTAACACCCCAATGCCAGTCAAAGCCATGATCCAAATCGTATACCATAAACTTGTAGGGCTGATCAGGGCTTCGCCAGGCTCGCACATTGTTGTTCGGCCAGTCTCCGTTATGAATATACATCTCCGAGACCATATAGTCTGCAAAGTTACCCATGTCCATCATGGTCTTGACCGTTTGATAATTTGCATTATTTTCGCCAGTGAAATCATTCCCGGCAACCGTGCTCAACAATTTTTCGTAATTTGCAGTTGTCGTATTGCTGGTGATACTTCTACCTAGATGCTTGATAACTTCCACCGTGCTCGCGTCTATACCATAGTTGGTTTCTACATAGTTCTTATTGAAGCGTTCACGCATATCGTGGATACCAAAATACTTACCATTATAGAAAACCACCACCTGGCGGCTTCTCTGGTAATCTAGGCCACTCCCCTCAAGAATAGCTCCACCAAGGGCGTCGGCAAAGTAATCGCTTACAAAGCGGTTTCCGTTATTGCGCAGGTTGAACCCTTTATACTTGTCATTATCACTCTTTCTTGTTTCAAACAGCGGATAATGCAGCCAACCATCCTGATACTCCTCGCGCATTACAATCGCGACGGATTTTTTTCGTTCCAAGCGACTATAATTACCCATCATGGATATTCCAGCTTCTATTTCCCACGCCTTTTCAGAAGAATTACTCCCATTGGGGAAATACTCCACATGTACCGGAAATTCCACATCTTCGTACAAGTATTTTGCCCCATCCGGACTAGACGCATTTGTGCTTCCTGCTGCAGGGCGCCTGTAATATTTTTCGAAAAAGACCGGATCCACGCTGATAGACACCACCGGCATATTCACCGTTTCGCCGACGAAGATGGTGTTGGTTATAACATCTTTGGTAAGGGTTCCGCTCTTGAAAGCTGAACAGCGAAGAGACGTATTTTTGGAGAAAGTCATGGGAGCATTAAACTCCTGTGACGATGCCGTCGGCGCAGAGCCATCCGTGGTACAACGGAGGGTCACTCCAGACTCCAATTGCGGAGGATTAAAAGTCACCGCATCCGCATAAAATCCGGCCTTGACAGAACTGAAATCCACCGACGGCGCCATACCGTCATAGGCTGTCGCCTCTGTATTTTTCTTTTCGGGAGTAGGCGTACCAAAATACTTCCAATCTCCGCCATCCACAATTCCCCAACTGACTCCACCCTTCAGTTGCGGATAGGCCACCGAATCGCGAATTGCATTACTGGGATCTACCAGGTAGATTGTTCCACCATCCTTATCCAGTTTCCAGTTGGTGTGGGTTCGACTGTGTAAAATTTTGCCATCGGAATCTTTACCATCGGAAAGACCCGCCACCGAGGGAACATTCTTTTTATCACAGAAAACCGTACGGAAAGACTTAGCAGCAACAATCTCGTCCCCGAAAACCCATTTCTTGGGTTCCTTCAGATTTTCTACCAAGGCCCAACCCTTGAGGTTTGCGGAAACCGCACCGGAATTATAAACCTCTACCCAGGAAGGGTCGTCTCCATCCATGTCCAGCCAGTCTAAGTTAAGGGATGCTATTTCGGTAATGAGCACTGCAGAGTTACCCACCCAGCGCAAAGTTGTATCAGGAAACACAGTCACCGTGTCCTTCACATAGACGGTATCCCCCGATTCCGTTATCACGCGGGTATAACCAGCACTATCACCGGGAGCAACGTTGGCACCAGGCTCTGCGCCCTCCTCTACGGGCTTGGCAACACCCCCTCCATTGGAACATGCAAAAAGAAGTGCCGCACAAAACACGGTTAGGTACAATCTGAAAATATAACCATTGATGTGCATTACAAGTCCTCTACATTCTACCCAAATTTATATGTTTTTGAGGAAAAATGCTAGTAATATTCTATTTACCCTTGACAAATCTCACACCATCATCTATTTTTGGGCTACAATTTGGTTCTGTAGCTCAGTTGGTAGAGCAGTGGACTGAAAATCCGCGTGTCGTTGGTTCAATTCCAATCGGAACCACGAAAAGCTTCGGTTTAACGACCGAAGCTTTTCTTTTTCTTACATTCCACC
>Ga0310697_10002510_pt1 | contig 19343 bp, 13 predicted proteins | sample 172DNAGHGlowgp2_FD_203883 | JGI IMG/M metagenome (GOLD analysis project Ga0310697, IMG submission 203883) | Sheep rumen microbial communities from Palmerston North, Manawatu-Wanganui, New Zealand - 1728 DNA GHGlow gp2 (v2) (version 2) | ecosystem: Host-associated > Mammals > Digestive system >... | reverse complement strand
CGTAACTAGAAATAATTATCATTTTTCTTTGAAAACCTGCTGTTGACAGTTGAAACCACATATACTTTTTCAACTTGTCAACGTTAGAACTTGACAACACTCTGCAAATATTATCTTTTGCAGGATTTGTGGCTACAGATTCTGCAAAGGTGAAACACTGAGTGGCTACAAATATTCAGAATTGGCTACAATTTGGCTACAAATTTGAAATGTGAGAAAAAGAAAAGTCCCGTAAGTCGTTGACTTACAGGACTTTTTCTTGGGCGCTTCAGGATGGGCTTGAACCAACGACCCCCTGATTAACAGTCAGGTGCTCTAACCAACTGAGCTACTGAAGCAGGGTGCTTTCTTTCGATTGCGGGTGCAAAGGTACGACGAAAAATTGGAATCACCAAATTTTTTCTGTACTTTTTTTGCTTTGATGGGTGTTTTTATGAAAATTCCCGCAAATTCACGGGGAACTTGCGGGAATTATTACTGTTTAATTTAGAAATCCATGTGGTCGAGGGCATCGCTGAAGTCCTTGATCTGTGGCTTCTCGGCGGGAGCCTGCGCTTGTTCCTGCTCGGCGTGTGGACGATGCTCGCCACGGTCGCGACGGTCACCACGGTCGCGGCGGTCGCCACGGTCGGGGCGGCGGTCATTGCGGTCACGTCGCTCACCACGCTCGCCACGCTCCGGGCGCTCACGGCGCTCGCCTCGGGCTGGGCGCTCGACGTAGTCGGCGGGTTTCTCGATGAGTACGCGATGCGAGAGCTTGTACTTGCCGGTCTTCGGGTCAATCTCCAGAAGCTTCACCTGGATGTGGTCGCCCTCCTTGATGCCAGCCTCCTCGACGGTCTCGAGGCGCTTCCAGTCAATCTCTGAGATGTGGAGCAAGCCGTCCTTGCCAGGCATGATCTCGACGAAGCAGCCATAAGGCATGATTGAGCGTACCACGCCGTCGTAGATTTCGCCCACCTCGGGGATAGCCACGATGGCCTTAATCTTGGCGATGGCAGCGTCAATGCTGGCCTTGTCGGGAGCGCTGACCTGTACCTTGCCGACGCCGTCTTCCTCGTCGATTGTGATGGTAGCTCCTGTATCTTCCTGCATCTGCTGGATGATCTTTCCGCCCGGGCCAATGACAGCACCGATGAACTCCTTCGGAATCTCGAAGGCCTCGATGCGGGGAACCTGAGGCTTCAGTTCGGGACGTGGCTCGGCGATGGTGTCGGTGATGCAGTTGAGGATGTGCTCACGACCAGCCTTGGCCTGCATGAGTGCCTTCTCAAGGATGTCGAACGACAGGCCGTCGCACTTGATATCCATCTGGGTGGCGGTCAGACCGTCCTTCGTACCAGTGGTCTTGAAGTCCATATCGCCCAAGTGGTCCTCGTCGCCGAGGATGTCGCTGAGCACAGCATACTTATCTTCTCCGGGGTTCTTAATGAGGCCCATGGCGATACCCGATACGGGCTTCTTCATGGGGACACCTGCGTCCATCAGAGCCAGTGTGCCGGCGCAGACGGTAGCCATCGATGAAGAGCCGTTAGACTCCATGATCTGGCTGACAACGCGAACGGTGTAGGGGAAGTCCTCGGGAATCTGGCCCTTCAGGCCGCGCCATGCAAGGTGGCCGTGACCAATCTCACGACGGCCTACGCCGCGCTGAGCCTTGGCCTCGCCTGTGCAGAACGGGGGGAAGTTATAGTGGAGCAGGAACTTCATATAGCTCTTGTCGAGCACGTCGTCGACAAGCTTCTCGTCGAGCTTGGTGCCGAGGGTGACGGTGGTCAGCGACTGTGTCTCACCACGGGTGAAGATAGAGCTTCCGTGAGGCATGGGTAGCGGAGACACCTCGCACCAGATGGGGCGGATGTCGGTGGTCTTACGGCCGTCGAGACGGATGCCCTCGTCGAGGATGCAGCGGCGCATGGCGTCGCGCTCCACGTCGTGGTAGTAGCGGTCCATCATTGCCTCGTAATCCTCCTTGGAGATTTCCGAATCCTCAGGAACCTCAGCAAGGAACTTCTCCTTGAAGTCTTCAAGCAGCTTCTCGAAAGCCTCAGCGCGCTGCTGCTTCTCGAGTGCCTGCTTGGTGATGTCGTAGGCGGGCTGATACAGCTCTTTATTCATACGCTCGCGCAGAGCCTCGTCGTTGATCTCGTGGTCGTACTCGCGCTTGACGTCCTTACCGAGTTCCTTGGAGAGTTCTGCCTGCAGCTCACACATCGGCTTGATAGCGTCCATGGCAGCCTTGAGGGCACCGAGCAGATCCTGCTCAGACACCTCCTTCATCTCGCCCTCCACCATCATGATGTTCTCAGCCGATGCACCGACCATGATGTCCATGTCGGCCTCCTTCATCTGCTGGAAGGTGGGGTTGATAACGTACTCGCCATTGATACGAGCCACGCGCACCTCCGAGATGGGGCACTCGAAGGGTATATCCGAGCAGGCCAGTGCAGCCGAAGCAGCAAAGCCGGCCAATGCGTCGGGCTGGTCAACGCCGTCAGCCGAGAAGAGCATGACGTTGACGAAAACTTCTGCGTGATAGTTACTTGGGAAGAGTGGACGGAGAACGCGGTCCACGAGTCGCGATGTCAGGATTTCGTTGTCTGAGGCTTTGCCTTCGCGCTTGGTGAATCCGCCAGGGAAACGGCCTGCTGCGGCGTACTGTTCACGATAGTCTACCTGCAAAGGCATGAAATCTGTTCCGGGAACTGCATCTTTTGCGGCACAAACGGTGGCGAGCAATACGGTGTTGTTCATGCGCAGCATGACACTGCCGTCGGCCTGTTTTGCCACTTTCCCGGTTTCAATGGTGATGGTCCTTCCATCAGCCAGTTGAAGGGTTTTTGTAATTACGTTCATCTTAATTTAAAAACATCTGTAAGTAAAAAATAATGCGCGGTTGCGCTAAAACTGTGCAAAGATACATATTATTCGACGAATAAACGAATAAACGCTGATTATTTTTCGTTTTTTATGAATTTTGTACTACCTTTGCAGTCCAAATAGAAATCAACAACAATGAAGAAGACAGCAAAAATACTAATGGCAGGAGCCGCTATGACGCTGCTTACTGCTTGTGGAAATGACAAATTCCATGTAGAAGGTGAGATATCCAATGCCCAGGATTCTGTGCTCCATTTCGAGAACGTCGGGCTGAATGGTATTGAGGAGATAGGCACGGCGACGCTCGGCGCCGACGGTCGTTTCTCGTTCAGCGGTGAAGCCCCTGAAGCCCCGGAGTTCTATCGTCTGCGTATCAGCGACCAGATTATCAACGTAGCCATCGACTCAACAGAGACCGTCACCATCAAGGCCCAGTATCCTGGTATGGCCACGCGCTACGACGTCAGCGGTTCTGAGGACAACCAGAAGATCCGCGAGTTGGCCCTGAAGCAGATTGAACTGCAAGGCCGCGCCATCGCCCTTGAGCGCAGCAACACCCTGTTGCCCTCTGAGGTTCGCGATTCGCTGCAGCGCATGCTCCTCACGTATAAAGAAGAGGTGAAGCGCGACTATATCTTCAAGGAGCCGTACAAGAGTTACTCATATTTCGCCTTGTTCCAGACCCTCGGCCCTTGGCTCATCTTCGACCCGAAGAGCAATCCCGACGACGTCAAGGTGTTTGCCGCTGTGGCCACGAGCTGGGACACGTTCTATCCGGGTGCCCTGCGCGGCGAGAACCTGCACAACATTGCCATCGAGGGCATGAAGAACGTCCGCATCATCGAGGCCCGCAATCAGCCGCAGTCTATAGACCAGAGCAAGGTTGTGCAGGCAGGCGTCATAGACATCGACCTGACCGACAACCACGGCAAGCAGCGCAAGCTGACCGACATGCAGGGTCAGGTGGTCCTGCTCGATTTCCACGTCTTCGGTATGAGCGATTCGCCGAAGCGTATCCTCATGCTTCGCGAAATCTACAACAAATACCACGCTCAAGGTTTCGAAATCTTCCAGGTGTCGCTTGATGGCGACGAGCACTACTGGAAGCAGATGACCGCTAACCTGCCTTGGATTAGCGTTCGCGATGCCGACGGGCTGAACTCTACCCTACTGCTGCGCTACAATGTTCCCCAGCTGCCAGAGTTCTTCCTCATCGACCGCCAGAACAATCTGGTGAAACGCTCTGAGCAGATGACCGACATCGAGGCCGAGATCAAGCGGTTGCTGTAGTCGGCTCTATGCCCTCGGCAGTGTCATGACAAAGCGCGCGCCGTCGTGATAACTGGTATCCAGTACGACGTCGCCGCCCAACCGGCGGACGATGGAGCGTGCCACGGTCAGTCCGATACCCGTACCGTCGTAGTAGTCATCCAACTGTACAAATTCATCGAAGATGTGCTCCGCCTCGTCCGCAGGAACACCGATTCCCGTGTCTTCCACCGTGAAGACGACACTTTCGGCCTGCGTTGAGACCTTCAGCGTGACAGACCCCTGCTTGGTAAATTTCCGGGCGTTGTCGAGCAACAGAACCAGCGCATGTGAGGACTGACGTTCATTGGTCAGCAGCATGGCGTTCTCGGCCTCCGGCGTTATCTGCAGGTCGAACTTAATGTGAGTCGCGCCCTGTATGTCTGCGCCCTCCACCGCCTGTGCAGCCACCTGTATGGCCAGCACGCGGTCTGTGCGCTCTATGACAATCTTGCTACTGGCATCGCTCAGTTCCAGCATCTTGTTCACCAGTCCCGTGATGCGGTCGGTATTCTCGGTGATCTTCTCGTTGATATCCTTGCGCGTGGCATCATCCAGCTCCATTCCCGGCGTGGTGACAATCTGCGCAAATCCGCTCAGGATGTTCAGCGGCGTACGTATCTCGTGCGAAATCTGCTGGATGAAGTTCGTCTTCATGCGCGATGACTCTTCGGCGCGGGCGTTGGCTATGGTCAGCTCACGATTCTTCTGCTCCAATTCACGGTTCTTCTCGGCCAATTTTACGGAAGCGCGGTGACGGAAATACATAAAGATGGTCAGGAAGATGGTCAGCAGCAGTGCGGCAATGGCGAGAGCGATTATTCGCTGATAGCGCAGCTGGGCCTGCTGTTCGGCTATCTGCATTTCCTTCTCCTGTGTCTCGTACATGATGGACAGTTCGGCGGCGTTGTGGTTCCGTTCGTAGTTCTCGATGGAGTCCATCTTCTCGGCAATCAGCTGAGCCCGTTGCAGAGCCTCCTCTCGCCGTCCCGACTTCAGGAAGGCTTTGAAGTTCGGAAACTGATAGGCGTTGAGGTAGTACATGGAGAACGGCATTTCCCAGGCCTCCAATAGCGAATCGAGTCGTGGCGTCAGGTTGGCGCGGTCGTTCCACCGCTCAGCCATCTCGAGATATTCAGCGTTGTCGACCAGTCCCAAGTTGGTGTTGGCGTAATCCAGATGCAGGAATTTCTCATAGACCTTGTCGGCTTCTGCCCTGTGGCCGGTCATCGTCAGCACACTGGCTTTGTGGGTATAGAAGCTGCCGATGTATTCCTCGGCTTTCTGTGGCGAGCATTCGGCTGACGACGCCATGCTTTTGACGGCTACCTCCACGGAGTCCATCCAGAGTGCCGCCTTGTCGAAGTGCCCTGTGCTGGTATAGGCATCCAGGATGTTGTACGACACGCGCGCCCAAGAATACAGATAGTCATAGCTGCTGTCGCTGGCCGCCAGTTCCTTGAGGGCTGAGTAGGCCTGTTTGAAGTTTCTCTCTGCCTGTGCTTCCTGGTCAAGTCGCATCTGGCAATAGCCGATGTCGTGGAGCAACAAGGCTGCCCACTGCTGGCCAGAGGGTGACTTGTCGTATCGGGCTTTGCCATAGCCCTTGGTGGCAATGTCGAGCGAGCCCTGCTCATCACCCTTGCAAGTGAGGATGGTCGACAGCTGGTCGCAAGCAAAGTAGAAGGTGGCTGGACGGTCGTTGTAGAGTTCGTCGGTAGCCAGAGCCCGCTTATAACACAGTTCTGCGGTTAAGTCCTGTCCCAAACGGTAGTGCGCCTGTGCCCGGTAATAGTTGCCCTTGGTCTCCGTCAGCAACCCGATTTCCTGCAGGCTGTCAACGGCCGCTTCTATGTGGCTGGGGGCACTTTCCAGCATTTCCATCAGCATGGAGTCGGTACTGTTTTCGCTTTCCGCCAGCTGGTGCCTGCTACCGTCGCTGCCCGAACAGGCACCGAGCGTTAGCACCAAGCTGAACACGGCGATAAAGGCGCGGATGGATAGGCTTTTCATGCTGCTATGGAGTGGTTTACGGACGGGTTTGTCCCTCGCCTTCAATGAGCCATTTGTAGGTCGTTATCTCTTCCAATGCCATGGGCCCACGCGGTCCGAGCTTCTGGGTCGATATACCAATTTCGGCGCCGAGACCGAACTGGGCACCGTCGGTGAAACTGGTCGGGGCGTTCCAGTAGACGCAGGCGGCGTCGACGTGAGCCTGGAATCGGCGTGCGGTCTCTTCGTTCATGGTCACGATGGCCTCACTGTGGCCAGAGCCATACTCGTCGATATGGGCCAGTGCCTCGTCAAGCGAGCCGACGGTTTTGATGGCCAGTTTGTAGTCCATGAACTCCGTCCCGAAGCTGTCGTCCGTGGCAGGCTCCAGATAGGGATACTTGCCGCTGAGGACTTCGTGGGCACGACCGTCAGCGTAGATGATGACATGCTTCTCTGCCAGGGGTTCTACCAGGCTGGCCAGATCGGCTAACCTTTCCTGATGAACCAGCAGGCAGTCGAGGGCATTGCAGACCGAGACGCGTCGTGTCTTGGCGTTGTTCACGATGGCACGTCCCATTTCCAGGTCACCGTCCTTGTCGAAGTAGGTGTTCACCACGCCGGCGCCGGTCTCTATGACGGGTATGCGGGCGGTGTCGCGGACGAAGTCGATGAGCTTGCGGCCACCACGGGGTATACAGAGGTCTACGTAACCCACGGCGTTCAGCATCTCGCCCGTAGCCTCGTGGGTGGCGGGCAGCAGGGTGACGACATCGGGATTGACGCCGAAGCGCTCCAGCACTTCATGGATCAGTGCCACCTCTTCGCGGTTCGAGCAGTCGGCGTCCTTGCCGCCCTTCAGCACGCAGGCGTTGCCGCTCTTGAAGCAGAGCGAGAAGACGTCGAACGTCACGTTGGGGCGCGCCTCGTAGATCATGCCGATGACACCGAATGGCACGCTCACCCGGCACAGGCGCAGGCCGTTCGCCAGCGTCTTCTGCTTGGTGACGTGGCCGAGGGGCGAAGGCAGGGTAGCTACGTTGCGCATGTCGCCGGCGATACCCTCCAAGCGGCTGTCAGTCAGTTGCAGACGGTCGTACAGTGGGTTCTCGCGGTCCATCTTCGCCAAGTCCTGGGCATTGGCCTGCAGAATTCTTTCCTTATTCTCAATGATAGCGTTGGCTACGGCTTGCAGGATGTCTGTGCGTTGCTGGTCGGTGAGCTGTGCCAGTGTCTTGCTGGCGCGCTTCACGCGTTCGAAAGTTTCTTTCAGTTGCATGATTACTGGGTTTTTGTCTAATATGAGGTTGCAAAATTACATAAAAATACCGACGTGTGCAAATCTGCGGCCTACATTTTGCGTGGACGTGTAGAGATTTGAAAAAATGGTGCACTTTCTGCACCTAAATTTTTTCCGGCAAAACGTTTCCCGACCGCCGGAGCCACTTCTCGTACGAGCAGAGGCTCGGCTCCAGTGAGCGGAGGCTCCGTTCCGACGAGCGGAGGCTCGGCTCCAGTGAGCGGAGGCTCCGTTCCGACGAGCGGAGGCTCCGCTCGGTCGAACGGAGCCTCCGCAGGTTCCAATTCTCGTGAAAATTCAAGCCAGCAGAGGCGCCTGCCAACATGATTTAGGTGCAGAAAGTGCAGAAAGTGCGGCGTGTTTTTGCTATCTCCCGCGCGCGTTTGTCAGCCGGCCGGTATAAACTCCGTGTGCGGCGTCTCGTCCGGTCGTTCCACGAGGTCTGACAGGATATTGTCGCGCTCGCCGTTGGCAATGATGACGCGTATGCCCGCCTGCTGCACCTTCTGGGCGGTGGTGTACTTCGAGTGCATGCCGCCGCGTCCGAAGGCGCTCTTCTCTTCCTTGATATACTGCGACAGGTCAGTGCCGGGCTCCACGCGGGGTATGATCTGCGAGGCGGGGTTGTCGGGGTGCCCGTCGTAGATGCCGTCGATGTTGCTCAGCAGTATCAGCGTGTCGGCCTGCATCATCTGTGCGATGAGGCCGCTGAGCTCATCGTTATCGGTGAACATCAGCTCGGTGACCGAGACCGTGTCGTTCTCGTTGACGATGGGCAGCACGTTGTTCTCGAGCATCACCGTCATGCAGGCGCGCTGGTTCTTGTATTGTTCGCCGGGTTGGAAGTTCTCCTTCATCGTCAACACCTGGCCCACATGGATGTGGAACTCGCGGAACAGGTCATAGTAGAGTCCTACGAGCTTCACCTGGCCGAGCGCGGAGTACAGCTGGCGCTGCTCCACGGAGTCCAGTTCGTGTTCCACCTTCAGTTCGCGCCGGCCGCAGGCCACGGCACCCGATGACACCACGATCACCTCGATGCCCTGGCTTCTGAGCCACGCTATCTGGTCTACCAGTGCCGACATCCGCGTGACGTCGAGTTTCCCGTCACGCCGCGTCAGCACGTTCGAGCCTATCTTCACAACAATCCGTTTCATCTGCTGTCGTTGTTTCGTTATTTCGACATGTCGAGCATTACTTCTCCGCGTCCTTCTTGCGGATTTCCACGCGGCGAATCTTGCCGCTGATGGTCTTCGGCAGTTCGTCGACAAACTCCACGATGCGGGGGTACTTGTAGGGGGCGGTCTCCTTCTTGACGTGCTGCTGCAGCTCCTTCACCAGGTCGTCGCCAGCCTTGTCCTTCCACTCCTTACCGAGTACGACGGTGGCCTTGACCACCATGCCGCGGATGTCGTCGGGCACGCCGGTGATGGCACACTCCACGACGGCCGGATGGGTCATCAGCGCGCTCTCCACCTCGAACGGGCCGATGCGGTAGCCACTGGACTTGATGACGTCGTCGATACGTCCCTCGAACCAGTAGTAGCCGTCCTCGTCGCGCCAGGCCATGTCGCCCGTGTGGTAGTATCCGTCGTGCCAGGCCTCGCGGGTCTTTTCCTTATCGCGGTAGTATTCCTTGAAGAGGCCGATGGGCTTGCGGTCGCCCACGCGGATGACAATCTCGCCCTTCTCACCGTCCTCGCAGGAGGTGCCGTCGGCACGCAGCAGGTCGATGTCGTACTGGGCGTTGGGGATGCCCATCGAGCCAGGCTTCGGCGTCATCCAGGGGAAGGTGCCGAGCGTCATCGTGGTCTCGGTCTGGCCGAAGCCCTCCATGATGTTGAGGCCAATCAGTTCCTTGAGCTTGTCGAAGACGGCGGGGTTCAGAGCCTCGCCGGCCGTGCAGCAGTATTCCAAGCTCGAGAGGTCGTACTTCGACAGGTCCTCGCGTATCATGAAGCGGTAGATGGTCGGCGGCGCGCAGAAGCTGGTCACGCGGTATTTCTCCATCTGGCGCAGCAGGGTGTCGGCGTTGAACTTCTCGTGGTCAAAGACGAAGACCGTGGCGCCAGCAAACCACTGGCCGTAGAACTTGCCCCAGACGGCCTTGCCCCAGCCCGTGTCGGCCACGGTGAGGTGGAGCGAACCTGGATGCAGGTTGTGCCAGAACACGCCCGTCGTCAGATGGCCCATGGCGTAGAGGTAGTCGTGAGCCACCATCTTCGGTTCGCCACTGGTGCCGCTGGTGAAGTACATCAGCATCGTGTCGTCATTGTCGTTGACGAAGGCGGGACGCTGGAACTTGGGCGCTTGCTGCCACTCCGTCTTCCAGTTGTGAAAGCCCTCTTCGTCGCGCAATGTGATATATTGCTTCACCGTCGGACTCTCTGGCATGGCCAGCTTGATCTGACCGATAATATAGTCGTCGTCGGCACAGATGATGGCCTTCACCGAAGCCCGCGTGTTGCGATAGACGTAGTCGTGCTTCGTCAGCATGTGGGTGGCAGGGATGACGATGGCGCCAATCTTGCACAGCGCCAGCATGATGACCCACCACTCGTAGTGGCGCTTCAGGATGAGCATCACGGGGTCGTTCTTGCCGATGCCCAGCGTCTGCAGGTATGAGGCAGCCTGGTCGGTCTGCTCCTTCAGCTCGGCAAAGGTCGTGCGCCGCTCCTCGCCCTGGTCGTTGGTCCACAGGAGGGCCAGTCCGTCGGGCTTCTCCTCGGCCCAAGCGTCCATCACGTCGTACGCGAAGTTGAAGTTCTCGGGGATGATGAACTCCAGGTTCTTGTTGTAATCCTCTACAGACGTAAACGTCGTCTGTTTCAAAAATCTCTCTAACATATTGTCTAGTTTATTCTACTGTAAATGCCAGGAACTTCACGGCCTTGTCGCCGACGGCCAGCATGCCGTGGGGCTTGGTGGAGTCGAAGTAGATGCTGTCGCCCTCTTCGAGAACGATGGTCTTGCCGCCAATGTACAGCTCCATCTTGCCCTCCAGTACCATGTTGAACTCCTGTCCGGGATGACTGTTCTTATACACGGTGCGCACGCCGGGCTTCGGCTCAACGGTCACGATGAACACGTCGGCCTTGTGGCCCACGAAGCCGCCCACGAGCGACTGATACTTGTAGGCTTTCGTGCGCTCGATGGACATGCCCTGACCCTTGCGCGTCACGTAGTACGATTTCATGTGGGGCGACTCGGCGAAGATCAGCTCCTCCGTCGACACGCCGTACTTGTGGGCTATCTTCATCAGGTTCGAGATGGTGATGTCCAACTCGCCTGCCTCTATCTTCTCATACTTCTCCACGTCGATGCTGATGGTCTCAGCCATCTCGCTCACGGGGATGTCGAGCACGTCGCGCAGTCCGCGCAGTCGCTCACCAATCTGCTTTAGTTGTTCGTCCATATCCTTAATATTTTTGTTTTCATTCTTCGCTTACTTCGCTCCCGCTTTCAGTCCACGGATGACGGCCGACGTGAATCCGGCGTGCTCCATCTCGTTCAGACCTTTGATGGTCACGCCCCCGGGCGTTGTCACCAGGTCGATGGCAGCCTCGGGGTGCAAGCCTGTAGCTTCCAGCAGTTCTACGGCACCCTTCATCGTCTGCATGACGATACGTTTCGCGTCGTCGGCCTTGAAGCCCAGTTCCACGCCGCCCTCTGCGGCTGCTCGGATATAGCGCATGGCGTAGGCAATGCCGCATGAGGCCAGCGTCGTGCCAGCGGCCAGATGCTGCTCGTCGGTGATTAGCGTGTGGCCCATGCTGTCGAAAAGATTCTCCACCAGTTCAGTATGGTGCTGTGTCACAGCACCACACGGCACGATGAACGTCATCGACGACAGTTGTGCTATGGCAATGTTGGGGATGACGAGGAACAGCGGCGGGCACTGCTCGCCTAACCATTCCTGGATGCTCTCTGACTTCACGCCTGCGGCGATGACGATGAGCACCTGCTGCTGTGGATTCAGCGCTTCCTTGATGCCGCAGAGCACACGCTCTGCCAGCCACGGTTTGACACAGACGCAGACAATGTCCGCCTGACGGGCAGCTGCGCTGTTGTCGGTAGTCACCGTAACTCCCAGCTTCGTAAACTTGTCAAGCACAGCCTGCGACGGGTCGCTGACGGTGATGTCCTCTTTCTGATACAGACCAGTCTTCACCAGTCCTTCGACGGTGGCGCCGCCCATGGCACCAGCGCCTATCATTGTTATTTTCATAATACTTTCTTTAATCGTTCGATAAAGTCGTCGGCATCCTGCTTTGTCAGACAGAGTGGTGGCAGCAGACGCAGGATATTTTGTCCGGCGCAACCCGTGAAACAGTGCTGCTCGTAGATGAGCGGCTTACGTACCTCGGCGTGCGGACAGTCAAGGTCGATACCTATCATCAGACCACGGCCGCGGATGTCCTTGATGCGCGGACTGCTCAACGCCTTCAGCTGTTTCATGAGATATGTACCGACGGCGTCGGCGTTCGCTACCAGACCCTCCTCCTCGAACACGTCGAGCACCGCCAGTGCTGCAGCGCAGGCCAGGTGGTTGCCGCCGAAGGTCGTACCCAGCTGTCCGAAGACCGGCTTGAACTCCGGCGAGATCAGTACACCGCCCATCGGGAAACCATTGGCGATACCCTTGGCCACGGTGATGATGTCGGGACGTATGCCAAGCCACTGGTGGGCGAAGAACCGTCCGCTACGTCCGTAGCCGCACTGTATCTCGTCGCAGATGAGAATGGCACCATGCTTCTTACAGGCGGCCAGCAGTCCTTGGGCAAACTCCGGCGTGGCCAGCTGTATGCCGCCCACACCCTGGATACACTCCAGAATGACAGCGCAGACGTCGCCTTTCTGCAATTCAGCCTCCCATGCGGGCAGGTCGTTCAGCGGCAGGTAGGTCACGTGGCCGTTGTCGTTGATTGGGGCGATGATCTTCGGATTATTGGTCACCTCGACAGCCAGTGACGTACGTCCGTGGAACGCCTTCTGGCACGACAGCACACGCTTGCGTCCGTTGGTGAACGATGCCAGCTTCAGTGCGTTCTCGTTGGCCTCGGCACCGCTGTTGATGAGGAACAGCTGGTAGTCGTCGTAGCCGCTAATCTTGCCTAAGCGCTCGGCCAGTTCCACTTGCAGTTTATTCACCACGGAATTGGAGTAGAACCCCAGCTTCTGGAGTTGCTCCGTCACCTTTTCTATATAATGGGGGTGCGAATGGCCGATGCTGATGACGGCGTGGCCGCCATACAGGTCCAGATACTCCTGGCCCTTGTCGTCCCAGACCTTACACCCTTTGCCCTTGACGATGTTCACGTCGAACAGGGGATAAACGTCGAATAGTTTCATGTTGTTTTTGTTTTCGTTGTTTCGTTAGAACGCAGAGGCTTTCAGCCTCAGTCCTGCCGCCTCGTCGATGCCGAACATCAGGTTCATGTTCTGCACGGCCTGACCGACGGCTCCCTTCAGTAGGTTGTCAATGGCGCTGGTGACGAGCAGCTTGCCGTCGAAGGCGTCGATGTGAACCAGACACTTGTTGGTGTTCACCACCTGCTTCAGGTCTATCGCCTTGTCCGTATAGTGCGTGAAGGCCGCGTCGGCGTAGAAGTCCTTGTAGGCCTGGATGATCTCGTCGGCGGGTGCCTTCGTGCGGATGACCTCTGTGCAGAAGATGCCGCGGGCAAAGTCGCCACGGTAGGGGATGAAGTCGATGTCGACGTCCAAGTGGCCCTGTACCTGAGCCAACGACTGCCGGATCTCAGCCAGGTGCTGGTGGGTGAACGGCTTGTAGATGCTCAGGTTGTTGTTACGCCACGAGAAGTGGGTCGTTGCGCCGGGCTTCTGTCCGGCACCTGTCGAGCCAGTGATGGCGTTGACCGAGACGTCGCACTTCAGCAGGTTCAGATGGGCGGCGGGCAGCAGTCCCAACTGGATGCAGGTGGCAAAGCAACCGGGGTTGGCCACGTGCTGGACTTGGGTGATTTCCGTCTTGTTGATTTCAGGCAGTCCGTAGACGTAGTCGTGGTTGCCCTTGATGCGGAAGTCCTGCGCCAGGTCGATAATCTTCACGTGACTGGGGATGCTGTGCTCCTGCAAGAAGGCCTCACTCTTGCCGTGGCCGAAGCAGAAGAACACGACGTCGACATCCTCGAAGGGCATTGCGTCGGTGAACTTCAGGTCGGTGTCGCCGATGAGTCCCTCGTGCACGTCGCTCACCAGATTCCCGGCGTTGCTCTCGGAGTTGGCAAAGACAATCTTGGCCTCGGGGTGGTTCAGCAGCAGGCGGATGAGTTCACCGCCCGTATAGCCTGCTGCGCCAAGTATTCCAATCTTTATCATCTTTTCTCGTCTTTATGTATGCCGTAATACACGCGGAGCGGCGTGCTCGAAACCTTGATGAAGCCCTTGGCCTCGTCAGCCGTCCAGCCCGTCTGCGTCTCGCCGTACTCACCGAGCTTCGACTTTGTCAGGTCGTTATCGCTGTCGATACCCACGGTCTCGAAGCCGTAGGGGCGCAGCTTGAGGATGGCGGTGCCGGTGACGTTGCGCTGGCTCGACGTGAGCATGGCCTCGATGTCGGGCATGACGGGCTCCAGATACTGGCTCTCGTGCAGGAACATGCCATACCAGTTGGCCACCTGGTCCTTCCAGTACTGCTGCCACTTCGAGAGTGTCGACTTCTCCAGCAGGCGGTGAGCCTCGATGATGAGCTTCGGAGCTGCAGCCTCGAAGCCTACGCGGCCCTTGATGCCGATGATGGTGTCGCCAACGTTGGCGTCGCGGCCGATGGCGTATGAAGCACCAATCTCCTCAATCTTCTGGATGGCCTTGATGTGGTCGTCGAAATGCTCGCCGTTCACGGCTACGATCTCACCCTTCTCAAACTGTATCTTCAGCAGCGACTCCTTCTCGGGGTTTGTCACGTGTTTCAGGTAGGCCTCCTCAGGCAGTCCCTGCGTGGGGTCGAGCAGTTCGCCACCGCAGATGCTCGTGCCCCAGATACCGACGTTGTATGAGTACTTCAGCTTGGTGAAGTCGGCAAAGTAGCCGTTGGCGTTCAGGTAGTCCACCTCTTCCTTACGCGTCAAGTTACGGTCGCGCGTCAGGGTGATAATCTCTACGCCGGGAGCCATGACGAGGAACGTCATGTCGAAGCGGATCTGGTCGTTGCCGGCACCTGTCGAACCGTGGGCAATGGCGTCGGCTCCTATCTCCTTGGCGTAGCGCGCGATGGCGATGGCCTGGAAGATGCGCTCACTGCTGACCGATATCGGGTAGCAATTGTTGCGCAGCACATTGCCGAAGATCATGTACTTCAGTGACTTCTCGTAATACTCCTGCGTCACGTCGAGCGTCACGTACTTCACGGCGCCCAGCTTGTAGGCGTTCTCCTCGTTGCGCTTCAACTGCTCGGCAGAGAAGCCACCTGTATTGGCGCAGGCGGCATATACCTCATAACCTAACTCCTTGGTCAGATACATCACATTGTAGCTGGTGTCTAGTCCACCACTGAATGCTACTACTACTTTCTTTTTTGCCATATCTTATGTGTTTTAGTTTTCCTCCAGTTCCTGTAAATGCTTGATGCGCGAGAGCACCTCTTCGGGCAGCTTCACCGGCAGGTGCTCCGTGGGGTCGAAGAGCATAGCGGTGCAGATGCAGAACTTGCGGTTGCGCTCCCGTAGCACGGGATAGTTGACGCAGCCTTCGCAACCTTTCCAGAAAGCCTCGTCGTCGGTGAGGTCGGCGAAGGTCACGGGCTGGTAGCCCAGTGCCGTGTTCATCTTCATCACCGCCGCGCCGCTGGTCAGCGAGAAAATCTTGGCGTGCGGCCAGCGCGTACGGGCCAGCGTGAACGTCAGGTCCTTGATGCGCTTGGCAATGTGCAGGCCGCGGAAGTCGGGATGCACAATCAGTCCCGACGTCGTGACGTACTGCTGCTGTTCCCAGGTCTCAATGTAGCTGAAACCGGCAAAGCGCCCATCCTTGGTCAGAGCGATGACCGCCTTGGCCTCCATCATCTTCTTAGCCAGGTACTCGTGGGTACGCTTGGCAATACCGGTGCCGCGCACCTTGGCGGCCTCGGCGATGGTCTCAAGGATCGTGTCGACGTACTTCTCGTGCTCCGGTCCTGCTACCAATACTTCTATTTCTGTTTCTTGTTCCATATCTACTATTTGATTACTTCGTTCAATGCTTGAATGACTGCCTCGCGGGAATATCCCTCCCTGATGACAATGAAGATGGTGTCGTCGCCGGCTATAGAGCCCAGGATCTCGGGAATGTCGCTGGAGTCGATGTTCCATGCCAGGGCGCTGGCATAGCCTGGCCGTGTCTTGATGACACCCATATTGCCAGAGAAGTTGATGCCCAGGAAGCCCGATGACGACAACATCTCGCGGATGTGCCCGGCCGTAAACACACGTTTGTACATGGTGTCGTTAGGCAGCACATAGACGTAGTTGCCGCGAAGCGTAGCGGCCTTCGCCACCTTTAGCTGTTTGAGGTCGCGACTCAAGGTGGCTTGTGTCAGTTTGAAGCCCTCCTGCTGTAGGGCGCTGAGCAGCTCCTCCTGACTGCCCAGCTCACGGCTGGAGATAATCATCCGCAGCGTTTCCAATCGGCTGTTTTTTGTCTTCATAAGAATATTTATTCACGTTGGGGCTGCAAAATTACCGCTTTTTTTGCATACTACCAAATTTTTTCGCATAAAAATGCGGGGCAGCCGCCTTGGCTACCCCGCACGTCGTGTTATAGTGGAAGTTAATGGTTCACTTCGCAGCTATTCGGTCGGCTGTTAGTCCTTGACAAGCACCTTCTTGCCATTCAGGATATACAGTCCGGGCTTCAGACTCTTCAGGCTGGTGCCCAGCTTCTGACCCTTGAGGTTGTAGACGACACCGTCCTCGACGACAGCCTTGGCTCCGTTGATGCCGAGAGTCGGGTCAGCCTCGTAGATGATGATCTTCTGTACGTCGTTGCCCTTGACAATCTCGAAGCCCAGCATACCGTCCTCGGTAGCCAGATAGATGGCACGGCCGACGCCCTCGTTCAGGGCTACCTTGCTCACGCCGTCATCGCTGTCGCTGGTGTAGAAGTTGTTGCCCGTGTAGAGAATCTCGACAATCTGGCCGTTCTTGATACCACCGACGGCAGCGCAGCGACCAGCACCGCTGGCCAGTTCGAGACCCTTGCCGCCAACGATAGACCAGCCCTTGTTGCCGCTGACTACTGCCTGGACGGCAATCTGCTCCAGCCCCTCGTTGGTGCAGTAGAAGACATTGTTGTTCTTAGAGTTGGCAGCGTTCCAGATGGCACCGGCAGCCTCCTCCTGAATCGTCAGTTCGGTGTCGTCCATAGCGACGAAGTCGTAGGTCTTCTCAACCTTCATCTTCGACAGGTCGACATCGGCCACGGTGACTGTACACTTGCCCTCAACGGTCTTGTCAGAGGTCTCCGATTTCCACGTGCAGGTAATGTCAGCAGTACCTGCGCCGACAGCGGTCACGGTGCCGTCCTCAGCAATGGTGGCCACCTGCTCGTTGCTCGACTTCCATGTCACGACGGAAGAGGCGGGTGTGACAACGGCGGTGACGGTCGACGTAGCGCCCGGCACGAGAGCCAGCTTCTGCTTGCTCATCTGGATGGTGGGCACGGTCTCGATGCCAAGAGCCTCGATGGTGATGCGGCTGATGAGCGTGGCCTTGTCCATCTGGATGTCCAGGTGGGCCACACCGTCGGTAGCCTTGATGGTATAGGTCTTGCCGCTCTCGACAGCATCGCCGGCAGCAACGCCCTCGACATTGTCGGACGCGAACTTCACGGTACCCGTAGGAATAGTGATGGTCACCTTGTCGCCATCGCCCAGGTTGAGAATCGATACGTAGTGGGCATAGTCCCAAGAGAACATACCACAGTTGCTGTCCTTCTTGTTGTTCTTGTTGCGGAAGGTGAACTTGCCGCGGTCGGCCACATACTCGTATGCCAGGCGGTTGTTCCATGCGAACTCCTGCTCGGTGTAGTCGCCCAGGAAGTGCATCTCGGCATCGTTAACGGTGAAGCCAGCATCGCCACCGTCGATGACAGCCCAAGGACCGCCCTTGCCAAGCTTCATGCAGAGCTCCTGGAAGTCGAAGTCGGCAGAGCCGCCACCCACAACAGGAGCAGCCTCCATATAGGTAGCCTTGATCATGAAGATGCCGCTCTCGCCAGAGCCACGAGTGACGTTATGTTCACCGGCAGCCACGTTCTTGATGGTGTAGATGACGCAGCCCGTGCCAGCCTCAGCGTCGGCCACGGCCAACTCAGTGCCGTCGAACTTCAGGGTCTTGTCGCTCCATGTAGACTGTACGATGGTAATCGTTGCCTCGGCAGGTGTGGTGAACATGATCTTCGTCGAGCCCTCCATCTTCAGACCGTTGGTAAAGTCGATACCGTCGTAGGATGCATCCTTGAACTTGTTGTTGAACGAGAACTTACCGTCAGCGTCGTGGGTGAAGAAGCCCTCGGGATCGCTCTCCTCCTTGCCATTATAGGTCACCTTGGCCACAACCTCGGAGCCAGAGGGAGCTGCTGCTGCCTCGTAGTCATACTTCAGACCGTAGAAGCCGAGCTTCGAGCCAGAGCAGTAGACCTTGTAGGCACTACCGCCCTTCACCTTGAAGCTATAGGTGCCGCTGTACTTCGCGGTCTCCTTCTTGCCGTTGTAGTCGGCCAGCGCCGTTCCGTCTTCCTCTACGTAGAAGGCCTTGTCGGCATTGAGCACCACAGCCACGGTTGCCGTACCGTCGTGCTTCGGAGTGAAGGTATAGAACGTGCCGCCGGTCTTGTTGCCGTTCTCGCCGTTACCCTCGGTAAAGGCGGTGAAGCCCTCGACAGCGCCGTCCTTCTTGGCGGCCTTGAAATCTGCACCACCAACCTCGCCGAAGGTCAGCGTACCGACAGCGGTACCCTTGTCGTCCTTCACGTCGACGCTCTCGCCCGACTTGTGGGTCTCGCCCTCAGCCATTGCGTAGGTAGCCGTCCCCTTCTCGCCTACAACGGGTTTGGGCTTCTCAGGCTTCTTGGCACCGCCCACGCTGATGCCTTCGATATAGACATCGCTGGTGAAGGTGAAGATTACCTTGTCGAAGCCTTCGGTCATCGTCCACGACTTGCCGTCGATGGTGCCGAGGTCGGCCGTGATGTAGTTCCAGCACGAGTCGACGACGTTGATGAACTCAGCCTTCTTGATGGCCTTGCCCGTCGTAGCCTGGACGGTGATGGTACCATTTTTCATATTAAGATAGGTGGTGTCGTTGACGACGGCCAGCTTCGAGGGAGCTACGTAGACGTCGTACTCGGCAGCCTTGATGATGAATGGCTCGGTCAGCACGTCGATGCTGTCCTTCATAATCGAGTCAACGATGTTGACATAGCCCTTGGCAGCGTCGAGGTCGCCCGTGCGGGCAATGAGGATATTGTCGACACCTATTTTGTTGGCTCCACCTTTCATATATATATAGGCGGGTGTATGGATTTCGATATCTTTCTCGTACGACTGCACGTCCTTCTTGTCCTTCTCCATGCTGAGGCGGGTTACCTCCTCAGTGGGAAGCACAGAGCCGCGCGGCACGGCGTTGAAGGCAAACCAGTAGCCATTGGCATTGCCACCGGTAGCGTTGCATATATTAATGTACATCTTATACTTACCAGGCGTCAGTACCTGTTGGGTAATCTGTGTGAAGTCATCGATAGAGTAGCCGGCCTGGTTGCCAGAGCAGTTGGCATCGGCAAAGGTGCTGGCACCAGTATAATTCTCAACCTCGGTATAGATTTCAACCTTTTCCTTGTCCTTGACATATTCGATGGCTAGCTTCTG
>Ga0310697_10002507_pt1 | contig 19359 bp, 18 predicted proteins | sample 172DNAGHGlowgp2_FD_203883 | JGI IMG/M metagenome (GOLD analysis project Ga0310697, IMG submission 203883) | Sheep rumen microbial communities from Palmerston North, Manawatu-Wanganui, New Zealand - 1728 DNA GHGlow gp2 (v2) (version 2) | ecosystem: Host-associated > Mammals > Digestive system >... | reverse complement strand
CTATCGATTATGGTTTGTGGTAAATGTGTGTTTGTGTCGTGAGATGAAAAAAGACAACAAATATCCTGAAAAATGAGCTCCAGATTGGGGCGTGTTAATTATTAATTGTATTTTTGTGGCTTGAATCCATTATGAAGGAAAAGTTTAGGATATGGGCATTTTGTATGATGATGGCATTGCTGGGTGTCACAGGCATTGCCACCACCCATCAAGATGCCTCTTCCGGTCCTGAACTGACGAGGGGTGAGTTGAAATCCAATGATGAGCCCACGCCGTTTTCACATGACGGCTACCAGATGTTGAGTGCCCCCGCTCAACTTCCAGCAATAGTGCCATCACAGAGTTCCCGCCTGGTAACCACTGCCAAGTACCGCACAACATTGATGCGCACAAATATCATGCGCCGTTCAGCCAACCGATTGTGCGACAACATTTATACACCGCTTGCCCTGTCAGGGCTATTCGTCGTTGAGCGGGTCTCGTCACCCGTGCGCAAATCCAGAGCCGTTAATTACTATGTAATAACGCTCTGCCGACTATTGTGTTAGACAGCATCTGTTATTGATTTCTCTTTCCGCATTCAAGCCGTGAGCCTTTCACGGTCTTTTTGCCGTATGGGTCATGCCCATGCGACACCATTCAATGTATAACATAATAGAAATAATCATATCATGGCAAATTTCAATAATTTACAAATGGCCAATGCCTTATTGGCTCATGAAAAACTGAGTGTTAAATCCATCTTGTTCGGTCTCAAGAAGCGACTTGTTTATATCCCCACCGGGTCTCCGGTCAAGGTCATCAGGGACAATTATCACGCTGATGCCGTCGATCAGTTGCAACGTATCATCGAAAGTGACGACAAGGGTCTTGCAGCAGCGGTGAAGTCATTCCGCGCCAAGAAACAGCCTATCGGCAATGTCGAGTTGGACATCTGCCTGTCTGAGGACAAGAATTTTGTGGCCCTGCAACTGCTGCGGTTTGGTGACGAGTATGCCTACCATCCCATTACCGAGCCCGCTTTCTTTGAAGGTGAGCAAGCGCAACTGGTAAGTTCAATCCTGTAATCATAACTGTTGACTCTTTCTTGAATATGTTGACGATAGCGATTGTAGCAGCATTTGTCGTTGGGTATGTGTGCATTGCGCTTGAAAGCGTGACAAAGGTGAACAAGGCTGCTGTGGCACTGTTTATGTTTGTAGCCTGTTGGACACTTGTCATGTTATCGCCAGGATTGTATTTTCCTGATGTGGAAAATGCGATTGCAGCGGCTGGCGGAGCCCTGGAAAACGACTTGGGAGAAACCTCAACCACATTGTTTTTCTTGATGGGAGCCATGACGATTGTCGAGGTCGTCGATCAAAATGGGGGCTTTAATTTTGTTCGTGACGCACTCGGCACGACAAGCAAGCGCCGCCTGTTGTGGCGAATTGCTGTCTTGACCTTTTTCTTGAGTGCTGTCCTGGACAACCTCACGACAAGCATCGTGCTCATCATGGTGCTGCGCAAACTGGTTACTGAGAGGCAGGAACGGCTCATCTATGATGCCGCCATTATAATAGCAGCCAATTCTGGCGGTGCATTCTCGCCCATCGGTGACGTTACCACTATCATGTTATGGAATGGTGGCATGATCACTGCGGCTGGCGCTGTACTGCATTTGCTGCTGCCTTCGCTGTTGTCAATGATTGTACCGGCCTTCTTGCTCCAATTTGCACTCAAAGGCGAGTTACGAACAACTGGGCAGAAAAGCCATGATCAACAACCCGGCGAGAATGAGTTGACCGCATGGGAGCGAAAGATGGTGTTTGTGCTTGGGGTGGGAGGACTGATGTTTGTCCCAGTGTTCAGGTATCTGACCGATCTGCCTCCTTTTGTCGGCATCCTGTTTGTGCTTGCCTTGTTATGGATCACGACCGAGGTGTTCTACGCCCATTTGAAAGCCGATGAGACTGCATCTCACAGGGTGGCACAGCTCTTGTCACACATCGACATGGCAACCATCCTGTTTTTCCTCGGCATCTTGATGGCTGTGAGTGCCTTGAAGGAAATCGGAGTGCTCACGGCATTGGGGCTATGGCTCGACACGGCCAGCGGCGGCAACCACTATATGGTGACGGGCATCATCGGTGTCATCTCAAGCATTGTGGACAATGTGCCCCTCGTGGCTGGATGTATGGGAATGTATCCGCTGGCCGAGGCTGGCGACATGGCGGTGGATGGCATTTTCTGGCAGCTGCTGGCCTACTGCGCCGGCACCGGAGGTTCCATCCTCATCATCGGTTCGGCTGCCGGTGTCGTTGTGATGGGGCTCGAGAAGGTCTCATTTGGCTGGTACGCCAAGCACATCACTCCCATTGCCATTATTGGCTATCTTGCCGGTATGCTCGGTTACTGGCTCATGCATCTTTGACACATTTCAAGTAACTGCAGTTGGCACACATCTGTACTATTATTTTACTCGCATGGACTATTTGTTTTTAGCACTTGGATTAGGTCTATTACTACTGGCGGCCGACCTCCTGGTCGATTCGTCGGTAGCGATAGCCCAGCGTGCCCACGTTTCTAACTTTATCATCGGACTGACCATCGTGGGCATGGGGACTTCCTCGCCCGAGTTGTTTGTGAGCATCTCCTCGGCACTTAGCGGCAGCGGCGACGTTGCCATGGGTAATGTGGTCGGCAGCAATATCGCCAATATATTGCTCATCCTGGGCGTGTCGGCGGTTATACTGCCTTTTGCCATCGAACGAGGGACGCAGCGCCGTGACATACCTTTCGGCATTTTCGCCACCGTGTTGTTGCTGTTGCTCTCCAACGACAAGTTTGTTTTTGGAAGTAACGGGAACACGCTATCACGCATAGACGGAATCATATTTCTGATGCTGTTTGTCAGTTACATGATATATGTGGTATTTGGCAACGGAAGGTGTGCCCAAGAGGCGCAACAAGAAACCGATGAAGCAGCCAAGAGCAAATTCACGGGAAGGAATCCCGTCTTGCTGTGGGCGATAGCCATCGCGTCACTGGCTGGATTGATTTTTGGTGGCAACCTCTTCCTGGAATCGGCCAAGAACTTGGCAAGGGCATGGGGCATGAGCGAGGCGGTAATTGCTATCACCATCGTGGCGGTGGGCACATCGTTGCCTGAACTTATTACTTCCATTGTTGCGGCATGTAAGAACAACCCTCAGCTGGCTTTGGGCAATGTATTGGGCAGCAACGTGTTCAACATCTTGTTTGTATTGGGCCTGTCCGCAACCATCAAGCCCATAACCGTAGTTGACATCAACATGGTTGATTACCTGGTGATGCTGGGTGCTGGCGTTATGACCTATATGGTTGTATTCACCTTCGGGAAACATCGCTTTGACCGCATCGAGGGCATCATTTTTCTGCTATGTTATGTAGGCTACACCGCCTATCTGTTTTCACGTTAACGTGAGGGGTGTGTTACTGACGAAGTTTTGTGAGGTGGACGATTATTCGCCCACCTCACTAACTCTTTAGTTCCGTATCTCCTTTCAAGTGTTACCTTACCAGTTGAGGGGCTCTTGCAGGATGTTGCCGTCGGTCATGGGACTGTCGGCCTCGGTAAACGGGGTGGCCTTGTACTGGATGCAGAGCATCGTTAGGTTCTCGCTACCGGTGTTCTTCAACGCGCGCTTGCCGTTGGGTGACACGCGGATTACACTACCCTCGCTGACGGGGAAAATCTCACCGTCGACCTGGTACTGGCCCTCGCCACGCAGGATGAAGTAGAGTTCCTCGTGGGTCTTGTGGGTGTGGAGGAAACCGCTGTCCTGTCCAGGAACGAGCGTCTGGAATGAGAACTCGCTGGCAGTGGCGCCAACGGCCTGTCCACCGAAGACCTTGCCCTGAATCGTGAAGTCCGGGCCCATGGGCAACTCGTGTTCGATAATCTCGCTGATGCGGCCAACGTTGATGGCGGCATAATTTGCACCTTGTGCAATCTTTTCAATCTGTTTCATTGTGTAATCAATTAATTATTAATGGTTTTTATTGGATGAATACTGTTTACGGTCATTCAAGATGTCGGCCAGGTTGGCCAGTGCCCACTCAATCAGGTTATTAATGTGCGGCATGAGCGACTTGCCACGCTCGGTGATGCTGTACTCCACCCGCGGCGGTATCTCGGCATAGGCCTGCCTCAGTACCAGCCCGTCGGCCTCCAGGTTGCGCAGCGCCACGGTGAGCATCTTCTGCGAGATGTCAGGGATGGCAGCGAGGATGTCGGAATACCGCATCGCTGTGTCCTTGCCGTCGAGCGTGTACAGGATCAGCATCGACCATCGGTCGCTGATGCGCGACAGGATATTGCGTATCGGGCAATCAGGAAAGTATGGATCAACAATAATGTCTCGTAACATATTTCGTTCTGATTTTCAGTTATACTAACTTTTCTCTCGTTTCGGTTGCAAAGTTACTACCGTTGGTTGACATGACAATGAACCGCCCGAAATGTTCGCTACGCACTTTGATGTTAGAATTGGACAAATCAACGGATTAGAAAACTCACTTTTATGCTTTGTTAAGACTTGAATACCCCACCCTAGAGAAAAAGAGAACAATACATAAGTACAATCTTTGATTTCAATAGACTTTATTTTTCTTGTATTTCTTGTTTCCCTTTTCATTGTTTTCGGGGAAATTTAATCTTTTTTGCACATAAAAATGAAGATTTTTTGGGAAACGAAAAAAGACTGCGGTCGGCCATATTTCCTTTGCAGCGTCAAATGGATAATTGGCTTCGTAGCTCAGTAGGTCAGAGCACCACACTTTTAATATGGGGGTCCTGGGTCCGAGTCCCAGCGGAGTCACCAACAAACAAAGGGAAAAATGATATGAAGATGTTCAGGCAATTATACATAAGATGGTTGGTTCGTCGCGGAAAGGCGATAGATATATGGTCGCACAGCGACTATCCCTCCCAGGTGTTATCCAACCTGTGCAGCAATCCGTTCACCTTCGACGGGGTGCAGTGCGGCAGCATGGAGGGGTTTCTCCAGTCCTTGAAGCAACAAGACCGCGACAAGCAGCGGCAAATATGCGCCATGAAGGGCCGCAATGCCAAGAGGGCGTCTAGCACCCATTGGCAGGCCGACCAGATCGTCTGGTGGAAAGACATCGCCATAGACCGGCAGTCAGAGGATTTCCTGCAGCTGGTTCGCCATGCCTATCAAGCTATGTTCGACCAGAGCGAGCGGTTCCGCGCAGCGCTGATGGCGACACGGGGCATGAGGCTCTACCACTCCCGAGGCAAGAGCGACCCGTTCAAGACCATCTTGACCGAGCAAGAGTTCTGCCAGATACTCACCGATCTGCGCGACAAGTATGACGAACGCGACAAGGGCCTGAGCAACCGCCGCCTCATCTTCGTCGAAGTGGAATACGATGAACCCACTGTCCAGGACGGTGAGAACTAAGATTACCCCTATAAAAGCACACAAAATGGCGGTGTGTCATAATTCATTCATTTCTCGGCCGCAAGGCCGATCAAAGTTCTAGGCGCGAATTATGACTCACCGCCATCGTTCTATCCGTAGTTCAAGAGGGCGGCGAGCCGCTCCCGCACGAGCGAGAGCACGTCCCGCACCTCATTGAGCGTGGCCTTACCGTCGTCGTCAAGCATCTCGACGGCCTGCTTGAGCAGACGGCAGTCCTCTTCGGTCAAGGGCATCTCGTTGATCGAGTAGTTGGGGTCGGCGTACCTGTAGTAGATCTTGTCAAAGACCTCGATCGGGGCGTTGTAGCCCAACTTGTCGGACCGCATGATTTGGAGGTCGCCCTGCACAGTCCGCACGGACACTCCCTTGGTGATGCCCTCCATTTCGTATAGGGCATCCGAGCATGCCTCGGTCAGGTCGTCTATGGTCCACAGACGGAACCTGTTCCGCAGGCAGCGGTCTATCGTCTTGTAGCGTATTAACGCATTCTTGTTTGCCGGCATTTTTATATGATGTAATTGAATTGTCCATAATGTCTGTTAGTTAAAATGATGTTTGCATTTGACCGGTTGTACGGCTACTGATGATATCGCGTATCTGATAGAATGAGACGGGAGTATAATTGTTGTTGTCAACGCCCACGTCATATTGCATCGCCATCAGCAGGGGCAACCGCTGCTTGTCCTTATCCTTACCCTGGCCATTCCCTCGCGTGTGCACATGGCCGAACAGTTGCCACACGTGGCCATGGGAGTCGCCATAGCTCAGGAAGGGATGGTGGTTGAGGAAGATGGGCTGGTTGTCTATGATGACGTACAGTTCAAATGCGACTTGCTCGAAGCGTTCAAGCATTTCGGAACGCAGGTGATAGATGTCGTGGTTACCCACAACCAGCACAATCCTTCCGTTGAGCTGGTCAAGGAAACGGTTCCACACTTCAGCTCCGCCAAAGGCGAAGTCGCCCAGGTGGAACACCAGGTCATTCTTGCCGACGACACGGTTCCAGTTCTCGATAAGCGCCTGGTTCATCTCTTCAATATCGCCGAAGGGACGATTGCAATGACGCAAGATGGATGTGTGGCCGAAGTGGGTGTCCGACGTGAAAAACACCTTCTTTCCCGAGAGCGTATTCCCCGGTTTCAATTTGCATGCCTGCATCAGGTGCAAGGCAATCGTGTCAAGTTTATCCTTCATGATTCGAAGTTTTGTGCGCCACAATCGGCGCGATTAATAATTATTGTGTAGGCATAAGCCTCTTTAAACTTTAAACTCTAAACTCTAAACTGCGAGCGGAAGCGAGCAACATGCCGATGCCATTCGTATAATTTGATTTAATCTGTATGCGGATGCCATTCGTATAATTCGGTTTAATTGAACGCGGATGCCATTCGTGAAATTTGATTTAATCTGTATGCGGATGCCATTCGTATAATTCGGTTTAATTGAACGCGGATGCCATTCGTGAAATTTGATTTAATCTGTATGCGGATGCCATTCGTATAATTCGGTTTAATTGAACGCGGATGCCATTCGTTTAATTCGCGTAATTCGTAGTTAAAAATCATTCGTAGTTAAAAATCATTCGTAGTTAAAAATCATTCGTAGTTAAAAAAGAAAAGTGGTTGGAATGTCTTGCTTTGCTCGACTTTCCAACCACTCTTTATCGTTTACCTGAGTAGTATCTCGGGATATGGCTACACTGTTACATCACCTGGTGAGTGTCATGTTGGCACCGATCCCTAAAAGTCGTTGAGCAAATATCTGGCATTGTATTATCTGGGGTGCAGATATGGCGATAGCCTCCAAACCTACTCGTGGCCTGAACGTTTTTGCCTTTCGATATGTCAACTCTCAGTGTCAGCATGATAGCCTTTCTCTAAAATTGGCCGCAAAATTACGCCTTTTCACCGAAACCGCCAAATTTCTGACGGATTATTTTAATTCCTGTTTCACTTATATACTACGTATATATTTTTTCAAACTGGTGATTATCTTTTGCGCCGCAAAGGTAAAGCCATAGACCGCAGTCTTTTTGCGTTCATCATAAAAAAATCACAATTTTACAGTTCAAGGCTCTCTTGCCCGCACCTGTTCGATGGCTTCTTTGCCGGACAGGTGCTCAATGTCGAGGCGGAGCAACAGGACGTGGTCCAGCGATTTGTCAATCTCATGTTGCAGGCCGGGCTCGTCGTCGGGCGAGTATCGGCGTCCCAAGAGGCGCAGGGCCTGCACCTTCTCGTCAGCGTCCTCCAGGATGTGAATGCGGCCAAAGGCGATCACGCTCCTGAAATGGGTCGTGAACTCGTCCGGCTTGATTTCGTCCTGATCAATGACGCAAAACGAGCAACGGCTGTCTCGCCTGATGGCATCAACTTTGTGTCCCTCCACTGCCGAATGGAAGATGATCGCCCCGTCGGTATAGACGTAGCTGAGCGGCACGGCATAAGGGTAACCACCGTCTCCCGTCAGCGCAAGCACGCCCGAGGTGCAACGGCCGAGGATAAGCTCACATTCTTCTCTGGATAACTGCTGCCTGTCGCGGCACATGGGTCTGAATACTGTCATATCGAAATGTGTTTATGAAATGAGAGTCCAACAAAACTAATTTTGGTAACGTCTCTGGGTTGGAGGATGTGTAATAATTCATTCGCTGCAAATTGAGTCGCGCTTCGCACGGAAAATTAAACAAAAATGTTGTCTTGTTTAATTTTTATAAAAATTTTGTTTAATTTCTCCGTGCGAAGCACGGACATTAAATACAGGCGCGAACTTTAGCTAGGCGTAGCCAATTATGACACAGCCCCTATGTGTCAGAGGTTATTTCATTCGTTTCTCAAACACGAACAGGCCGTCGTTGGCGTCGAACTGCTCGGGCATATTCGGGTCACGATGATAGGCGTTGAAGAACTCGATGGCATGGAAACCGCAGCAATTAATATAGAAGTGGATGTTGCGGCGGTCAAAATAGGGAGTGCAGGTCTCCCACACCTCAACCTCAGGGTGCATCGCCTCGATGGCCCTCCAGATGGCTTGGCCGATGCCCTTGCCCTGCACACCGACCTTCACGTAGAGGAACGACAGTTCCCCATGAAGCTTTGAGCTGTCGATGTTGATGATGGCACCGCCCACGCGCTGGCCGTCGGCATCAACGGCCTCGTAGGCCTCGGCGCCCTCGGCCTGCAGAGCCTGGTAGAAGTCCCCGTCGGGCAACACCTGCCATTGGTTTTCGCCGTCTTCTTTGACATGGCCCTGAAAGCCGCGCTCAAACGCCTCCTGCATCTCCTCCTTGAAGGTGATAGTGCGCTCCTCAGCGAGCCTGACAAGTCTGATTCCTGTTTCCATTGTATTTATTTTAAGTCACTGATTAATCTTCTTGATCAATGACAGGTCACCACTTGACAAAGCCTCAAAATTGTCCTCAATCTTCTCGATGCCCCAATCCCACCATTTCAATTCCAACAGATAGTTGATGAACTCGTCGTCAAAACGCATCCTGGTCACCCGACAAGGATTGCCCACGGCAATAGTATAGGGCGGAATATCTGACGCCACCACCGAGTTGGCACCGATAATGGCCCCGTCGCCGATGTGGACGCCAGGCATGATAGTGACATTTTGCCCGATCCACACGTCATTGCCCACAACGGTGTCGCCCTTCAGCGGCAATTCATCTTTCACGGGCGCAATAGCACTGCCCCAGTCTCCGCCGATGACGTAGAACGGGTAAGTCGTCACGCCGTCCATCCTGTGATTGGCTCCATTCATGACAAACTCCACGCCTCGAGCGATGGCGCAGAACTTGCCGATAATCAGCCGATCGCCGATGAAGTCATAGAAATGGGTGACATGCTTCTCAAACTGATCTGCCCCATCCACGTCATCGTAGTAGGTGTAGTCGCCGATGATGATACGCGGGTTCTTCACCACGTTCTTGATGAAGCACAGGCTAGGAATCTTAGGATTCGGGAAAGCCAAATCCGGGTCGGGTCTGTTTTTAATATCCATAAATGCAGATTTATTTGAATGGGCAAAGATAACAGTTTCTCGCGAAACATCCGCTCGGTTTTAAGTTTACTTTGCTGCAATCCAGCAGCCTGCTGCCATAATGACCGAGGCGATGACGAAAACCAGGGTGATGGGCTCGCCGAGCATCACAATCGACAGCAAGGCACCGATGAAGGGCGCCAGGGCATAGTAGGTGCTGGTCTTTGCCGCCCCGATGGTCCGTTGGGCATAGGTATAGAAATAGATACTCAGACCGTAGGCCACAAAGCCCAACAGGAGTATGATGGCCAGATGCTGCCATTGAGGCAGGTGCTCACCGATGGCAAAAGCAATGACAAGAGCACCAAGCCCGGAGCCGAAGCCCTTGATGGTGACAATCTGCATCGGGTCACGGTCGGCAATCTGGCGGGTACAGTTGTTCTCCAGACCCCAGCAGACGGTGGCGCCAAGTACGAGCAGGGAGCCCCGCGAGAAGGTCAGCGCCTCGCCGATGCTGCCATCATCGAGCGAGAGCAGGATGCTGGCAACGGTGACCAAGGCAATGGCCATCCACAGGCGGCGACCGACGGCCTCGCTGAAGAACAATAGGGCGATAAGGGCCGTCGCCACAATCTCGAAGTTGTTCAGCAGCGAGGTGTTCGCCGCAGAGCACGTCTTCAAGCCATACATCATCAGGATGGGAGCGATGATGTCTAGCATGACCATCGCGGCAGCATACGGCACGTCGCGCCGCTGCAACCGTTCCTCGGTCGATGCCTTGGAGCGCCTGTTGCGCGCCAGCATCATCGCGCCGACCCCGATGCCTGCGCCCAAATAAAGGAAGGCCGCCACCATCGTGGGCGGTACCAACTGCAGCAAGAGCTTAGACACAGGTGTACTGATAGCATACAGGGCTGCAGCCAGCACCGCCAGCATGATGGCAGTGGAGTTCTTTCCATTGAAAATATTCATCACCAAAGCCTAAGCGTGGTCAAAACTCAAGGGGAATGGTGAGTTTGACGATGATGTTGCGACCCATGTTCAAGACGCCTTGACGGCCCGTGACGGGATTGACATCGGCATACTTGAGGCGGCTCAAGTGACTCTGATACGCCTTATTGGTAAGGTTGGTCCCCATCAGGCTCAGGCAGGCGACTCGCTGCCCATTGACCATGATGTCGGTGCCAATGGCAGCATTGAGCAGGCAATAGGCAGGCGTGGCAGTCTCGGTGTCATCGGCGCGGTAGTAATGGTCCTGCTTGAAGTTGTAGTCCACTCCCAGCGAGACGAAGGCGTTGTTCAGCACACGTCCGTCGTGCAGGATTTCCCACTTGATATCGCTCTGCCAACGCGGTGCGGGCGTGAACGGCAGGTACTTGGATTCCTCGGGCTGGTGCAGCTGCACAGCATTGACCAGTGAAAAGCTGGTGCCCACGTGCAGGAAGTGCCAGGGATGGATATCCAGTGCCAATTCGCCGCCCAGCAGCTGGGCATCCCCGCTGTCATAGCGATAGGTCATGAACTCGTCGTCGATGACCTCGCCCGTGCGGTGGATGAAGATGTAGTTGTCGATGCGGTTGCTGAACAGCGACAGCTGCGCATCAAGCCAGGAGGTAGTCAGTTCGGCACCGAGGTCAAACTGCAGGCTGAACTCAGGCTTGAGGTCACTGTTGCCAACCTCATAACGCAGCGAGCCCTCGTGCACGCCGTTGCTGGCCAACTCGCTGATGTTGGGGGCACGGAAACCGCGGGCTGCATTGGCCCTCAGGTCCAGGTGATCGTTGGCGTGCCACACGGCACCCACGCTGGCGGTAAAACCGCTGAAGTTGCGCTTGAAGGCATGGAAGCGCACTGCGCCATCATCCATCAGCTCATGGCTGTCGAGATGGCGGTTGTCAAAGCGCATACCTCCGTTGAGGGCCCACTTACCGACGTTGGCGGTCGTCGTGATGAACGCACCGATGTCAAACAGGTTATAGTTGGGAATCAGGAACTCGTAGCCCTTGTTTTGCGAACCCTGCCACATGCCGCTCACGCCGCTGGTGATGCGCCAGTCATCGCCCAGGCGCCGCGTCACGTAGTGGACATTGTAGTTGACCGTATGCAGCTGGAGGTAAAGCCCGTACTCGTCTGGGTATTCATACTCTTGGCGGCGGTTCTGCTGGTAAGCCAGCACGGCGTTGAGTCTCCCCTCCCCCAGATAGAACGCGTTGTCAAGCACGGCCTTGTAGTGATACACCTGCTGGTATGGCAAGCCGTGGTGATAGGTCTTGGTGTCGGTGTAGGGCTGCACCAGCTCGCCCGACAGTGGGTCATGCTCGCCCTCGGCAATGCTGGGCGTGAGGTGGAAATAGGAGCCCATCAGGCGCGTATGGCCCCAGGCCTTGTTGACACCCAGCATGCCCGATAAAGCACGCTCACGAAACTGCGTGTTGGGCACATAGCCGTCACAAGGGGTCTTATAGGCATGGGCAAACTTGTCACCGTAGCGGATGTTCCATGACAGGCCCTGCTTGTTGCCGCCGAAGTTGAACGAGTAGTTCACCAGTCCGCTGTTGGAATGGTATTCGGAGTTCACGTTCAGGCGCATCTTGCCCAACGGCACCACAGGATCGGTGTTGAGTTTGAGAACTCCCGCCAGGGCATCCGAGCCGTAGAGCAGGCTCGCGGGGCCCTTGAGGACCTCGACCGAGCTCACGGCATTGCCATCAATCTCCACGCCGTGCTCGTCGCCCCACTGCTGCCCTTCCTGGCGCACGCCATCGGCAACAACGACCACACGGTTATATCCCAGTCCGCGGATGACGGGCTTGGAGATGCCGCTGCCGGTGCTCACCTGTGCCACACCAGGCAACTTGGCCACCGCATCAACGATATTGGTGGCAGGAGTCATGCGCAGGGCGTTGCGGTCAACGATACCCGCAGGCATCGACATGTCCTGCATCTTTACTGCACCGGTCGGGCCGGTGACCACCACTTGTTTGAGTTCTATGTGGCGAAAGAACACGTCGGTCGAGTCGAGCACGACCGCATCTTGAGCTGCCATCGTGCCCACGCACGCCAGCAGCAGAAGAATCGAAAGGTATGATTTCATTCTGTGATTGTTCTAATGATTATATGGGATGTAGTTATAGCCGGATAATCGGTCATAGACTATCTGGCACACACTGATGAATCATAGAACGAACGGGGGTGCACGCAACGAGGGATGCGCCACGGCTCTGACGACAGGCGCTGTGGCAAGGAAAAACTCCAGATGGACCGCAACTTGCTTTGCCACATGGCACGTTACCGTGCGGGGCACATCAATCTGTGTGCTAAGGAAGCGGCACGACAAGCACTCATCAATGTGGTGGGTGCCTGCAGTGATGTGGCCTGAGTGGTGTACTGCGGTGTGACACTGGTCGCAGTCGATTGCCTTGGAGTACTCGTTGAAGGAATGCACATGAAGCGAAGCAAGCAACACCATCGGCACATAGACCGACAGTATCATCCAGGCAAACAATCGTTGCCTGCGGGTAACGCCGTTATGTGTTAGCTTCTGCCTCATTGGCGGCAAAGGTAATGATATTTCTTAATAACCAAATTCAAAATGGAAATAATTCATGATATTTTACGTGAGTTCAATGAGAAGAAAGTACTATTGTCCAATGTATTAGATTTGTAGAGACGCAAAATTTTGCGTCTCTGACTGGCATGATGGTAGTCCCCATGCCGACGATTCTACCGCCAGACACAGGGGCATTGTCAATAGACAGAGCAAGGAGGGAGTACCTCATTGGTCGTCCCTCCTTGCCGTAGATGATCATCAGTGAAAATGCGTCACTCACCACAGACAAACCCGAGCGTTGCGAACCGCAAGTGGGTAATCCCCTTGAATCCTGTCATGAACATGCGCACATAACGGATGTTGGAGAAGTCCTGTATCGAACCGATTTTCTTCTGATATTGATTCAGGGGGATGGTGAACTGGTACCACACTGCCACCTGAGTATGACCGTTGCGCGTGTGCACATTGGCGACATGCTTATCGGTGATATAGTTTGAACCCACGCGCATCGAGTCAGGAACGATAGCGATGCGGTACTGGAAATATCGTTCATTCTCGTTAAGGGAGAAATTCAAGTCAATGTCCTCGATATCGGGTATTGAACGCGACGTCTGATGCTGCCCGTCGTTTGCTTCCGCTGGGGACAACGAGTTACCTTCAGTACCATCGTAATGCTTGTACCGTTCGATAATACTCGCCTTGTTCTGATCATAGTAAGTGTGGAGATAGAATGCATAATTATCACTGGCGGGGTCGTTGATCGGCGAGAACGGATCTTCTTGCATCGAAGCAACAGTAGATGCTGGCAACGCTCGTTTCAGTTTTTCAATGAATTGAGCATAAGACGGATGCACGAACTCTTCGGCTGTTAACAGTCCATCAAAGCCGACGTCCTTGTGGATGCGTGAGCCATTATTGGTGTTATCAAAGGCATAAACCAGTGGAGTCTGGGCGGGGACTTTGCCCCAGACCGATTGTATGACGGCAGTGGAGTCGCCATTGGCGGGCAAGCCGTTCTCGTAACTCATGAGACCGTCCTTGAGGATATCCTCACTTACGTCACCCAGATTGAAATAGAGGATACCGCCATCTTGGTTGTCCAATTCGCCATCCATGAACGGGTCAAGCAGCCAGAACTGGATATATTTGATGCCAGCCTGCTCAAAGTTGGTTTTGTCAATCTTGCTCATGATGCCACCCCAGCGTCTCTCGGGAAAAAGCAGGCGGCCGTACTCATCAACACTGGTGGCGTCCAGGTTGTACGGTCCGCGCTCATTCGGGTAGAACGACAGGTTCATCGTCGGGATCACCGACGACTCTCCATCTTTCAACTCGCGGTCTGGGAACACCTCGTTGACTGCCACTTCTCGGGCGTAAGGATAGCTCAAGCCATCCAGGTCATTCCTGATGTAGTCTGGAGCATCGGACGAATTGCGTTGAGTGAATACCCGGTCAATGGTATACCACGCCAGCAATGCCCGGTTTTTGCCCTGGGCCACATCGTTCATCAACGATGCCTCGGGGAACAGTAAAGGATCTGCCGGGACCGAGGCTAGCGACCATCGGTATGGGTTGCAAAGGTTGATAGCCATCTCAGGGGAGACGGGATCGGGTTCGTCAATGATGGTGTTGCCCGAATCATCATTATCAGAATCGGAGCAAGCCGCAAGCAATCCAAATATCAACAGGACCTGCAGGAAATAAATCGTTCTTTTCATAAATCTGTGCATTTATTTTAGGTGAGTTCGATTTAATATATGATACTGTCTTTCCACTGCAATTGATAGCCTAGAAGTAAATCTATTTGAACGATTACGTTCATCCTTCGGCCAACAAATTGCCCTTTACTGAAAAACGTGAAAAAACAAAAAATATTACATGGCACTAAGGAGAAATATGGTCGGTAGGCATCCTTTGGGAAGAGGCTTTGACAGGCAAATGATTTCAATAGGATTATTACAAAAATGATAGTAATTCTTTGATATTCCAAGAAAAAGCAGTTAATTTGCACACAATTACAACCTTCAACAGCAATCAGTTGAAATTCATTAATTGTATAATTTTAATCAATATCGTTTATGAAAAAATTACTGTTTTCTATTCTTGGATTAGCGATTGCAGCAACTGCCTATGCTGTCACGCCTGCTGATCCCACCAATGTATCGTGGTATGACAGCCACAAGGAAGATGGCTTCAGCCGCATCAATTACACCCTGCCTCAACTGGACACCGAGGGTAACGAACTTCCCGACCTGCGCAACCTGGGATTCCGCGTGTTTACCGACAACGACCAGTTGTTCACCTTCGAGGCTTCGGTCTATGAAGACATTTCATTTGACATGACCGAGATTTACTATTGGCTCTATGCCGAGACGGGCTACAACTTCAATGGTGACCACACCTATTTCTTCCGCACCAACTGGGAGGGCTACGAGCCGTTCTTCAGCTGGCGCATCGGTATCCAGGCAGTCTATGATGACAATGGCACCAAGACCTACTCCAACATCGTCTATACCGAGGTCTTCCCGCAAGCCGCCCTGCCCACGCCCGGCAATCCTAAACTTACTGAATTTATTGATTATGGTATCATGATTGATCTGGGCTATGAACTGGCTGCGGATTTTGATGGTAATCTTGTTGGCGATGACTATACTATTGACAAGTATTTTAACAACGAGGAGTATAACATTCTGGATCCCGAGAAGGTGACCTTCAGCATTTTCACCGACAATGACCAGATCTTCACCTTCACTCCTGAGATGTTCCCCAGTCAGGTTAATGAGCCATTAACGCAATTCCCTTACAGTAGTAGAACGCCTAATGGTAATATTGGCTATTGGGATATGCACCTTGAAGGCTTGACCAATATAGTCGAAAGTGGTGAAGAGCCCTTCTTTAACTGGCGTGTCGGTATCCAGACCCAATATACCGATGGTGGCCAGACCACTACTTCAGATATCGTTTACATGGAGATTTATCCCCAGCTCCAAGAGGCAAAGGATGTAACTTCAACGTCCTTCCTTGCCGACTGGTCGTGCAATGCCGAGAACACATATCTCATCAATAATTTCGAGACTGAAGGTTGCGGCTATTTCCTCTATGTTGTCGACAAGGCTACCCAGGAGGTTGTTTTGACCCAAAATGTAGTTCCCACCAATACTTACGTTGATGAATGGAACCGCGAACACCCGCTGCCCGGTGCCACCTATCTCGTAGAAGGTTTGACCCCTGGCACAACCTATGAGTTCTATGTGGTAGTAAAACAGAATACTAGCATGTCCTATCAGTCAGTAGTTCGTGAAGTGACCCTGCCCGCAGCTGGCCTGCGTGGTGACGTGAACATGGATAAGAATATCTCTATCACCGATGTTACCGCCCTCATCAACTATCTGCTGAGTAATGATGACACCGGTATCAGCCTCGAGAATGCAAACTGCAACCTCGATGACAAGGTATCCATTTCTGACGTGACCGCCCTCGTCAACTTCTTGCTGAGCGGTGCCTGGGAGTAACCCTCTCCTACTCTGATTAAAACCAATCCCTCATGCTCAATCGAGAGCATGAGGGATTTGCTTTTTACCAGCTGACAAACGTGAGGTTGATGACAATAACTTCTGTAAATGAAAGCGTTAGCAACTCCCCCTCTAAGACTAGAGGGGGCCGGGGGGCGTTGAACAGTAGGCAAGCACAACTGGCGGTGTGTCATAATTGCGACACAGTAATATAACCGTGCTATCGCACGGGAAATTAAACAAATTAATTATAAAATAGTTATTAATATTAATAAGATTTTAATTTTAATTCAAAAATTTGCTTAATTTCCCGCCCATAGGGCGGTTATAATTCTAGCAATTGAATTATGACACACCCTCCCGGGGGGCGTTGATGATACTGATTATGGTAATTTGCCTCAGTAACACGAACACCCCCTCAACGTGGGATCCATTTCATGTTTTATTCCTGAAACTTTGATCGGACAACGCCCGAAAAAATCAAACAAAATAATTAATGCAATTAAATAAAATGTCGTCTTGTTTAATTTCTCGGCCGCTAGGCCGATTAAAAAATCGCGAGGCGAACCTTTAGCTCGGCGAAGCCAATGATGACACACCCTCATTTGCTTTTTGCCCGCGGATGGTTTCACATGGTTGACAATCACAACTCGATGTAGAGGAGGATGATGTCCTCGTAGTGGCCGTCCTTCATGAGGAAGCCTTGGGGTAATCGTCCCAAGCGAGTGAAGCCCAGTCGCTCGTAGAGGTGCAAGGCATGGACGTTGGCAGCCACGACGGCATTGAATTGCATGAGCCGGAATCCCAGTCGGGCACCCATGACCAACGAGTCCTTCACGAGCTTTTCACCGATGTGCAGCCCGCGTCGACCCGATTTGACGGCATAGCTGGTATTGGCGATGTGGCCGCACCGGCCCACGTTGTTGGGGTGCAGGATGTAGAGCCCGACAATCTCGCCCGTCTCACTATCCTCGGCAACACCGGTATAGGACTGGCTGACGAAGAAGTCGTGAGCCTCCTGGTCGGTCAGTTCCTCGACCTGAGGGAAGGCCACACCTTCACGCACCACCTCGTTCCATATCTCCATGGCATGAGCCATGTCCTGTTTCCGATATTCCCTGATAATAATCATACTAAATCCGTCGGCTATTACAATTCGATGACATGAGGCTCGACCTCAGTGTCGTGCGTAGCCAGGGAGGCGACGCAGTCGGGCGACATACTCTGCTGGCGTATCCATTGCAACGACTGGCGTTGCAGCCTCTTGTCGAGTGTGATGCCCGAGGTAATCATGTCGCGCCATGACTTGGTGGCATAACCGCCGTCGGCAAACAGCAGGACATATCGGCCCTCATCGTTCTTGATTTTTAGGGCACACAGGCCCTCGCTGTGGCCGGGGATGTTCACCATAACGAGACTGCCGTCGCCCAGCACGTCATAGGACTTGCCGACAGGTCCCTCAGTACCGTTCCAATCAAAGGTCTGCAGGTTCACGCCCTCCCACCAGCGACGCTGGAAACGGATGCGAATCTGGAAATTCTTGCGCGTGGTACCTTCCATCTCGGCCTTCGAGACCAGGATGTGTTTGGCATCGGCCACCTGTTTCAGGCCGTTAGCGTGGTCACAGTCGAGATGGGAAATGAGCACATAGTCCAGTTCCGACGTCTTGATGCCCATGCGCTCCAGATGCTCGTTGATGGCCTCGCCTGGGGCAATGCGGCCTTGGTTAATCTGATACAAGAACCATGAGCCCAAGGATTTGATCTGGGCCTTCTTGTCAAACACACCGTCGGGCGACATTTCACGGTGCCATCCTGTGTCAAAGAGGATTTTACCCTTGGGATGCTCAATGAGAAAACTGAACACAGGCAGCCAAATCCATTTGCTCTTGGGCGTCGTGACGCCCGAAGCCTTGATGATGCTGCAATCGTCTCCGCCAAACGGGAGGTAGGGCGAAACCCTTTCTTCGCCTGTGCGAAATACATGAACCTTTATCTTACCCATAATATGTAGATTTAACTCCTGCAAAGATAACGATTTTTCTGCTAAGCGACCATTTGACAGCGACTGAAAGGGGTAATTATTTGGGGTTCGGTGTTGTTGGTTTGCAAATTCGTAGTAATTTTGTTGCGGTTTTTTAGAGGATACTAGTTTTGATATGACGTTTCGCAGAGTCATCTTGGTACTGGGCATGGCCGTAGCCTTATTGCAGGCTACAGGGCAGGTGCACATGGACGTCACCGATGTAGATACCACGTCGGTGGGCCAGTTTGTTGACTCGATTCCCATGCAATCCATCGGCGAGGTGACGGTGACGTCACGCCGGCCTGGCATGAGCCGCGTCGCCGGGGCCGAGAACACGATGCGCATCAACAAGGCAGAATTGTTCAAGGCCGCTTGCTGCAACCTAGGTGAGAGCTTCACCACCAATCCGTCGGTAGACGTCAACTACAGCGATGCTGCCACAGGTGCCAAGCAGATCAAACTGCTGGGCCTGAGCGGCACCTATGTGCAGATGCTCGCCGAGAACCTGCCCGATTGGCGCGGCGCTGCCCTACCCTTCGCCTTGGGCTATGTGCCAGGACCGTGGATGAAGAGCATCCAGGTGTCGAAGGGGGCATCGTCGGTGCGCAATGGCTATGAGGGCATCACGGGACAAATCGACGTGGAGTACCTCAAGCCCGAGGATGAGCCGGGCATGACACTCAACCTGTACGGTAACAGCGACGGTCGCATCGAGGCCAATGCCGACGGCAATCTGCACCTGACGTCTCGCCTCAATGCCAACGTGCTGGCCCATTATGAGGACAATCTTGCCGACATGGACCACAATCATGACCATTTT
>Ga0310697_10002506_pt1 | contig 19360 bp, 17 predicted proteins | sample 172DNAGHGlowgp2_FD_203883 | JGI IMG/M metagenome (GOLD analysis project Ga0310697, IMG submission 203883) | Sheep rumen microbial communities from Palmerston North, Manawatu-Wanganui, New Zealand - 1728 DNA GHGlow gp2 (v2) (version 2) | ecosystem: Host-associated > Mammals > Digestive system >... | reverse complement strand
ATCAAAGAACTGACCATCCGACTCGTCGGATAGATCTTTGTCGTATTAATGTTCGTCTCAATGCCCAAGCCTTTGTGGCATTTCAGAATCATGGCAATCTCCTCAAGCGAAGTGTTTCCTGCACGTTCTCCGATACCATTAATCGTTACTTCTACCTGACGGGCACCAGCCATCACACCATTGAAACTATTGGCTGTAGCCATACCCAGATCATTATGGCAATGAGTAGAGATAATGGCACGATCAATCCCATCGACATGTTCCTTCAGGTATTTGATCTTATCGTAATACTCCTGTGGCAGACAATAACCCGTTGTATCCGGGATATTCACAACAGTAGCACCCGCCTTGATAACAGCCTCTACTATCTGGGCCAGATATTCATTATCCGTGCGCCCCGCATCTTCGCAGTAAAACTCTACGTCATCCACAAAACGTTTGGCATACTTGGTAGCCGCTACTGCGCGTTCCATAATCTCCTCGCGTGTGGAATTGAATTTGTACTTAATGTGTTCGTCGCTCGTGCCAATACCAGTATGAATACGCTTGTGCTTAGCATACTTCAGAGCTTCAAAGGCTACATCGATATCTTTTTCTACAGCACGAGTCAGTGCACAGATCACTGGCCATGTAACAGCCTTCGAGATCTCAATCACTGAATTAAAGTCGCCAGGACTTGAAATAGGGAATCCTGCTTCGATCACATCGACACCGAGCTGTTCAAGAGCCTTTGCCACCTGAATCTTCTCAACCGTATTCAGCTGGCATCCAGGAACCTGTTCACCATCTCGGAGTGTTGTGTCGAAAATAAACAATCTGTCACTCATCGTCTTTGTCTTTTGTTTTTATTTGTTAATGTGTTACTATTATTGTCTGCAAAGAAAAGAGCCTTTCACACTCGGAAGTGAGAAAGGCTCCTATTGTTTAGTATTTGCATCTGACCTATAGATACGCCCTGTCACTTCCGCCTGCTTCCTGCAGTCGAATAATAATAAGGCCGTTAATTAGATTCAGACTCTTCATACGTTCTATTTTCAAATTTCGGGTGCAAAACTAATCAATAATTTCGAAACAAACAAATAATTCGTCACTTTTTTGCATGAAATCATGGCAAATTGTCGATTTTTAAATCATTTTGCTTGTATTTCCCTACTTTTTATTGGCTAAACGATAAACATTTGTCATATCTTCGGGCTTCAACACTTCCATCGCTCCGATATTCATTTTACCACCACGACTGCATTTGTCGACAAGGATACTGATTTCTTCCTCAGTAGCCTCACGGCCTATCAACTCAGGGATGCTTGTAGGCATACCGATGTCATGATAGAAACGTTCGATAGCCTCAACACCCTTTATTGCAGTTGCCTTTGGGTTGGTGAAATCGTTTGTAATCCCCATCACATTGACTGCAAACTGTACAAATCTAGTAAGATGTTTGTCCATCACATAGCGAGCCCATGATCCCCAGATGGCTGCTAATCCTGCACCATGAGTAACACCAAAGAGACCACTCAATTCGTGTTCCAACTTATGACATGCAAAATCTTTCTCTGTGCCACACTCCGTCAGATCATTGTGTGAGAGCGAACTGGCCCACATAATGGCAGCCCTGTTACGATAGTCTTCGGGATTACGGAGCACCTCATAGACAGCATCTTTCACTGTTCGCAGCAAGGCTTCAGCTATCGCATCTGTCAGAGTCGCATCCTCATATTTAGAGAAATAACGTTCCATCGTATGCATCATGATGTCTGTTGCACCAGCAGCAGTCTGGTAAGGCGGCAAGGTATATGTGCGCTCTGGATTCATAATGGCAAACTTGCAACGGCTGAGATCACTGTTCACACCACGTTTCAGCATTCCGTTATCATTAGTGATGACGCAACTTGAAGACATCTCAGAGCCTGCTGCAGGAATGGTCAACATAACACCAATAGGGAGACATGACTGCGGAACAGCCTTGCCATCCCAGAAGTCCCATACATCACCCGAATATCCTACTCCATAACCAATGGCTTTAGCAGAGTCGATAACAGAGCCTCCGCCTACGGCCAAAATAAAATCAACCTTCTCACGACGACATAAGGAAATGCCCTCATTCACCTTAGAGAGCAGAGGGTTGGGTACTACCCCACCCAACTCTGTATATGCAATACCAGCATCACTGAGCATGTTGAATACTTTTTCGAGAAGACCAGAACGTCGGGCACTACCACCACCATAGTGAACAAGCACTTTGCTTCCACCATACTGCGATATCAGTTGTGGGAGTTTCTCCTCTGATTCGCGCCCAAACACGACGCGTGTCGGTGCATAGAAATTGAAGTCTTTCATAAACCTTATTTATATATATGAGGGCACTTAATTACTTGAAACTGTATAAATAATACCATTAAACTCGAAATCCCATTCACAACGCCAGGAACTATTTAGAGATACACCTTCCACGTAGAATGATTCCCAGAAGTCAGGTTTTATCACTTTATCATAGTTCTTCCACGTATAGACGCTACCTCCTCTATACAACGTACATTTCTTCAACACGACATCACGAATACTGTTGTTGACAAACTTGCAATGTGCGATGTTGCCATAGAACTCATCACCATCCAGTCGAAGGGTTCCGCGAGAAACACGGCAATAACTCTCAAACATCGGCGTCACCTCTACAGCTTCAACAGTCAAGGAGTCTTTGTACTTCTCGTTTGAAGAGATGGCTCTGATAATAGTCTTACCACCTTTCATACACGTAACATGACCATGATCATCCACTTTAGCAACAGAAGGATTAGATGACTCCCAGTTTAAAGGCTCGTCAGTGTTATTAACATAAGAAATATCATAAGCTGCCTTGACATACATGATTGTATCACGACTAATCAGATACATGCTCTTTGTCTGACGGACAGGAATAGTCTTCTGAAGTTTCCATTTGCCCAGTTTGTCGCTGAAGGTGATGGTTGCCTCACGAGAACCGCGACCCTCCATGGGTGCAATCTTAAACGACTGTACAAAGTTCAAATCATCGGCTCCGATGGGATCATCACATGTTATCCAGTCTGCGTCAGACTTGACATCAACTTGTATATTAGTCTTGACAGGGATTTCGAATTCACCACCATCTTCAAAGAAGAGGTGTTCTGCTGTCTCCACTTCCAGATAAGGCGTGAGAGCCTGTTCCACAGTAAACTCAGAAATAGTACCAGTATTTTTGTCTGTTACTTTAACAACAGCCTGACGTACATCTCCACTATTATTCTTATCTGCTTCCAAAGTGAAAGACGAAGACTCAAGAGCTCTAGTGTTTGCTTTCGCCTCAGCCTTCTTTAACCACTCTATATCTGACGGAATCTCAACTTGATATTTGACATTACTCTCAACCTTAACCAAAATAGTCCCGCCTTTCTCTGCTACATGATATGTAGCACTATCTGTGAGTATAGCATTATTCTGTTCCTGAGTTACTTTAAAAGACAATAATGTGCCATCTTCCGGATCAGTCAGTGTTATGGTTGCTTTACGTTCTCCGTAAGTATTGTTTTCTTGGACATTAAGTGTCAGATACTGTTTCTGAACGTTTGTAGTAACCCAGTTTGCAGAAGAAACTGCTTTAATATTTGTCAAGTCCCCATGTCCTATGGAGATACGATACGCACTCAATGCGGGACCGTATATGACATCCTTGACAGTTTGTCCTGATAGTGGGCTCTCATACGGCTCACTACAAGAAATGCCCAGGAGACCTATGACGAAGGCGGTCCCCCAGGCAATAATAGTATTCTTAATATTCATTATAGATTTAAACTCTTCTTAATAGCCGCGATTTTCTCTTCGGCTCCCTTGGTGCACTTCTCGTAATCGGTAGCACCTTTGAAAGTAGGATCCTTTACTTCGCAGTAGAACTTAATCTTAGGTTCTGTACCAGAAGGACGTACACTTACTTTGGTACCATCCTCACAGAACCACTGGAGTACGTTCGAAGTGGTGGGCATATTCAATTTATCCTTAGAACCGTCAGCCTTTGTACCTTCGAGAGTCTGGTAATCCTTCCAGAGTACAATCTTTGAGCCACCCAGTTCCTTCGGGGGATTATTGCGGAAATCAACCATCATCTGCTTGATCTCGTCTGCACCTGTCTTACCTGGCTTCACAACGTTGATAGTGCTCTCCTTAGAGAAACCGTACTCGGCATAGATGTCCATCAACAGATCATAGAGGGTACGTCCATTGTCCTTAGCCCATGCTGCAATCTCACAAATCAGGCAGATAGATGCGGGTGAATCCTTATCGCGAACTTTATCGAATGGCAGGAATCCAAAGCTCTCCTCACCACCACCGATATACTTCTGCTTGCCTTCAGAGATACGGATCTCGTTGGCAATCCACTTGAATCCAGTGTAGCAGTCACGCAGTTCTACGCCATTCTTCTTGGCAATCTCTGCAATCTCCTCTGTAGTCACAATGGTCTTTACGAGGAATTCATTACCCTTCAGTTGTCCAAGTTTCTTCTTGTTAGCGATGATGTACCAACAGAACATCATACAAGTCTGGTTACCATTCAGGATCTCCCATTCTCCCTTATTGTTACGACAAACAATAGCCAAACGGTCTGCATCAGGGTCTGATGCAATGACAAGGTCGGCATTCAGACGTGTACCAAGCTTCATACCAAGAGTCATCGCTTCAGCATTCTCTGGGTTTGGAGAAACCACTGTTGGGAAATTACCGTCAATGACCATCTGCTCAGGAACCACATGGATATTCTGGAAGCCCCAAGAGCGCAAAGCCATCGGGATAATCACACGACCAGTTCCATGCATAGCAGAATAGACGATGTTCAGGTCCTTCTGGCGCAGGATAACGTCCTGATCAACCATAGCTTCCTTCACTGCCTGGATATAATCCCAGTCCATCTCACCACCGATGATATCGATAAGTTCCTTATTTCCCTCAAACTTCACCTGGTCGATAGTGACTTTGTTCACTTCATCAATGATACCAACATCATGAGGAGCCAACACCTGAGCACCATCGTCCCAATAAGCCTTATAACCATTGTATTCCTTCGGATTGTGAGATGCAGTGACATTCACACCAGCCTGACATCCAAGCTGACGGATGGCAAAGGAAATCTCAGGTGTAGGACGAAGGCTCTCAAAGAGATAAACCTTGATGCCGTTTGCTGAGAAAATGTCTGCTACAGTCTCAGCAAACATACGACCATTATTACGGCAGTCGTGACCTACAACCACAGAACACTGTTTTCCTGGGAAGGCTTTCAGAATATAGTTGGCAAAGCCCTGAGTAGCCATACCAACAATATACTTATTCATACGATTGGTACCAGCACCCATAATACCGCGCAGGCCGCCAGTTCCAAACTCAAGGTTCTGATAGAAAGCATCAATCAGCGCAGTCTTGTCTGTTGCATCAAGCATTGCCTGAACTTCTTTACGTGTCTCCTCATCAAAGGCTGGAGAAAGCCATTCCTTTGCCCGTGCCTCACACTGAGCAATGAGCTGTGCATTATCTGCCATAGTTCTACTAATTTTATTTGTTTTAGATTGTTATCTATTTCTTATAGATTACAAAGTTAGAGAAAAATGATCAAAGTCGTATCAATTCTGGCAAACTTTTTCATTTCTTTAAGATTTTATCTATCTCATCGAACTGTTTTCCCATGTTCAGGTTGAAATAAATCCGATACAATGCTGGAGCCCACTTTTGTTGACTTTGAGGTGCCAACCTACGATATGCCTCCATGTAGGGAAGTGCACGCTGGTGGATTTTTCTGATCTGCTTTTTGTGAATACGGGAATCCATATTCAGCGAAAGATTCAAGCAAGCCGTACCTGCATTATAATAAGCATCGGCTATACGACTGTCAACGTCTATGAGGCGTTGGCTATAATCAAGACATTCTTCATTTCGGCCAAGATTAAGCAACATGGTACTTTTTACAAGCATAAACAGAGGGTACAGACTATCTGTGGAAAGTGCCTCGTTAGCTACAGCCAAGGCGTTTTCATAATTTCCCTTCGACGAATAGTAATCAATGATTCTTGGAAAGAAATAGCCTGATTTAGGGAAATGACGGAAACCTTCATATAGCGTTGCAACATAGGAAGAGTCGTCTTTCAGTTTTGCCCAAGAATCAGTAGCATACTGAAGAGTATATTCCAACTTTGAACTATCTCGTCTCGCCAATTTTGCATATCTTAATGTCAATACGGGATCCTGTAAGCGATAACCACAATAAGTAGCCCAATAAGCCGCTTCACTCATACGCGGATCGTTATTTAAATAATCATAGCCAGAGAAAAGTGGTTGACGATCACAGTCTATATAATACTCAAAGAAATCAAATGCTTTCTTAAACTCATTCTTCCTAAGATGATAAGCTCCGCCGAAGAATAAGTTTGGCCGATAAGTATTAAGCCTTTCTGCATTATCCTCGCGATATTGGAGATTGACTCTTCCTTTTTTATCAGGTAACATATCAATAGAATCCAATCTCTCGCCTATCATAAAGATACGACGAGTAAGCATAAATAATCTTGTTGTATCAACAGACAGTTTCTTGTACATTTGTTCATTAACCTGCCCATATTGTTTTTCGACTGATTGTAACCACAGATCGTAGATTCGCATATTATCCTGATTCACAGAATCTTTCAATAAGTCTGTCATCAACTTCTCTGCCTTTCCAAAATCTTTTCCACTCTTGATAATAACCCGAGCCTCTTGCAATTGGCGACGCTGGCTATATCCGTAAATGGTAAAACATAAAAGGAAAAGGATGGAATATATTCTTAATTTCATTGCTAGTTATCTTTTGTGAGTGTTTTTTGCCCTATATTTTACTTAATTCCTGATAAATACGCTGCACAGGAAGTCCCATAACATTGTAATAACTGCCATGAAGTCCTGTTACACCAATATACCCAATCCATTCCTGAATGCCATATGCTCCAGCTTTGTCATAAGGCTTGTATTGAGTCACGTAATGCAAGATCTCTTCATCTGTCAATTGTTTGAAAGTAACTTCTGTCGTTACGTCGAAGCTACGTTCCGTTGTAGTAGTCAACAGACAGACACCAGTTGTAACATGATGTGTACGACCGCTTAATTGATGTAACATTCTGATGGCATCAGGTTGATCAATAGGTTTTCCAAGAATCTCGTTTCCTACGATGACAACAGTATCAGCCGTAATAACAAGTTCGTCACTGGCTATAGACTGACGATAGGCAGACGCTTTCTTCTGGGCGATATAGAGTGCCACTTCATTGGCGGGCAACTCAACAGGGTAAGACTCATCAATATCTTTCAGAACACGTATTTCGAAAGGATAACCAAGTCCTGCCAGCAATTCTTTCCTTCGTGGCGAATGGCTCGCCAAAATGATTTTATATGGTTTCATATCTTTATTACCAGCCGAATGCTTTGGCATTCATCACCCACTTTTCTTGAGCACGCAATACTTGTTCAATGACATCTCGGCCACAACCATGTCCTCCAATATGATCACTGATATAACAACTGACAGCTTTGATTTCCGGACATGCATCCTTTGGACAGACAGGACAACCAGCTTTTCTCATAATCTCAAGGTCTGGTATGTCGTCACCCATATACATGACCTCTTCATCAGACAAACCATATTTGGTTAGGAACTGACTATAAGTCTCTATCTTTACAGCGCAGCCCATATAAATATCTTCCACACCAAGTCCCTCATAGCGTTTACGGACGCTCGATGTTTTGCCACCTGTCAGAATAACAATTCGCAGGCCTAATTTCATTGCCAATTGTATGGCGTATCCATCCTTGATGTTGACGGTGCGTAATGGTTCCCCTTCAGAACTCAGTGTGATAGTCTCACAACTTAGCACGCCATCTACATCAAAAATAATTGCCTTGATTTTTCGTAAATCGTAATTAATCATTTTACCATTTATTCAAATGCACATTCTCCCATTTCAGACGGTCTTCCGACTGTGGTTTCCGCTCATCAGCCCAATGACCGACAGCAAGAATGCAGAGACAGTTCATATTGTCTGGAATATCGAGTACACCGCGGATGACAGTATCTGCGGTCGTTCCGTCGTCAAGACCACGTCCTCGCATCTGAATCCAGCACGAACCAAGTCCGAGTTCCTCTGCCTGATATTGCATAGATATAGCAGCAATTGAGCCGTCCTCAACCCAGCAGTCGTTTTGCATGGGATCTCCAAGCACAACAATAGCAACAGGGGCGTCTTTCAGGAACTGACTACCCATATTTTTTGCATCAGCCAGCTTTTCTAAATCCATCTTGTCGTCAACAACAACAAACTGCCAAGCACGCTGACTCTTAGATGTTGGTGACATGAGAGCAGCTCGTAATATTAACTTCAGTGCTTCCGGATCAATCTCTTCATTTGTAAACTTGCGATGGCTTCGGCGAATCTGCGCCAAGGTTTTGAAATCTGTCATATTTATACATTTCTGATAATCTGCTTGCAAAGATACTGATTTTTTACCACTTAAGGTGACGATTTTGAGTTTTTTGAGCAAAAAATCCTAAAAATCCAACGATATTATATGCTCTGCGGCATTTTTTGATTATCTTTGCATTATGAACGGACTGACAACTACCATCTATCGTAAGAGTCAAGAACTGCCTGAAATGGAAGATAGCAATTTCTTCCATAGTAGGCGACTGATGGAAATTGTTGAGAAGACACCTCGTCAGAAGCCCTACATGGTTGTGACTACTGATGAATCAGGTCGTGTTGTGAGCCATCTATTGGGAGTCATGCGTTTTCGTCCGATGTGGTTACCGCCCTTTTTATTAGTACATTGTCGTGTGCTTGGTGAAGGAGCCTATTCCGATAGCCAATATTCGGTTGACGATTTGCTTGAAGAAATGTTCACCCATCTCATGCATGTCATGAGCAATAAGACTTTGTATGTCGAAGTCAGTAACCTCAGTAAGAAAATGCTTGGCTATCGGCAACTTCGCCAACTCGGTTTCTATCCCGTTAATTGGATGAGCATCCACAATTCCCTTCATAGTCATGCACCAGAAGAGCGGATTACCCCACGATTACAGAAGCGGATTGATACTGCTCACCAGCGAGGTGTACATACAGATGTGGTCAGTACGGAAGAAGATTTCGTGGCTTTTTCAAAGTTGTTGAGACATCATAATATATTGAAGCCCAAACGTTATATTCCTGATGACATATTCTTCAGGCAACTGATGGAACAAGACAATGGAAGGCTCTTTGTCACCAAATACCATGGTCGCGTGATTGGCTGTAGTGCGTGTGTTTATAGTAATAATAACGCTTACTTATGGTATTCTGCTTTTAGGCGCAAGACATATATGCATCTGCATCCTGACGTGGTAACTATTTGGGATACGATAAAGGATGCTTATGACAGAGGTTTTCAACATGTGTATTTCCTTGATGTCGGTCTGCCTTTTTCAAGGAATCCGTTCCGTGAGTTTATCCTTCGTTTTGGCGGTAAGGAACAAAGCACCTATCGCTGGTTCCGTTTTTCTATCAAATGGGTAAACAAACTGTTGGCATGGATCTATAGGGAATAATCTTCTTTATTCTCTACCAGACATCATTTTTTCCAAATCGTAATCTGTTGCTCCCATATTGATTTTACGTTCTTGAGGAATATCTGGTATGACCATCAAACCGTCATCGTCGCCACCAAGATCCACATCCTCTTCAGCATTGCCTTTTGTTACTTTACCATCAGCATCCAGCTTTACAGAATCTTCTTTTGGAGTGATGAACTCCATATTCTCCGTACTCTCCAAGTATTTTTCATATTGTTGCTCTGCCTGATTGCGACGACAACCAGTCATTGTAAGCAACACGATGGCTAATGCCAAAAAGAACAGTCGTTTCATGTAATATATATAATAATAGGTATTTTCAAATTCGTTCCACTTGCTTCACACCTTTCACAGCCCGCAGTTTTTTTACAAGTTGTTCCAAACGTGAGGTGTCCTCCAGCATCACTACCAGATTACCACTGAACAGACCGTCATGACTGTCGATATTGATAGAGCGCAGTACCAGTTTCTCGTCTTTCGAGATAATACTGGTCAGATTGTTGACGATACCGATATCATCGTTACCGATAACACGTAAAGTGATGCTATATTGAGAAGAGCCCTTACCGCTCCATCTGGCTTTTACTACACGATAACCATATCGGCGACGTAACTCGGGAGCATTGGGGCAGTCCATACGATGAATCTTTATACCACCATTAATAGTGACAAAGCCGAAAATGGGATCACCATAGATAGGCTGACAGCAACGAGCCAACTGATAATCTAATCCTTTCAAGTTGCGATCGATGACAAGCGTATCGTCTGAAGCCTGGGGATTAAGACCAGCAAATTTTGAATCATCAAGTTCAAACTCACTGGCAGAACGTGCTACATTATCACCGATAACTGTTTTCTCCCCGTCTCTAAGTTCGATGTACTTCTCGATGACACTATTGACATCAATGATGCCTTCGGCTATCTGTTTGTAGAAATCACTAACCTCTTTGAAGCCCATCTTCTTGACAACATGAAACATGATGGCTTCATCTTGCTCGATTTTGCGGTTTTTGAATTTCCTTTCAAGCATCTCCTTGGCAAAGAGACCATCTTTCACTTGTGTCTCTTTCAAAGCCAAACGGATTTTTGATTTAGCCCGGGAAGTCTTGACGATATTGAGCCACTCTTGACGAGGCTTCTGGTTCGTTGATGTCAGAATCTCAACCTGATCACCACTTTTCAGGATCTGTCTGATACTCACTACCCTTCCATTAATACGTCCACCAGTACATTGGTTTCCGATTTTTGAATGGATATGATAAGCAAAGTCAAGCACGGTTGCCCCTACAGGAAATTTGAAAAGGTCTCCACGAGGCGTGAATACAAAAACCTCATCTTCATAGAGATCCATCTTAAACTGATCCATAGCCTCCATGCCTTCAGAATTTTCCAGCATTGTGCGGATGTTCGTCAACCACTCATCAAGGCCCGTCTCTCCCTTTACACCCTTATAGCGCCAATGGGCAGCAACACCTCGTTCTGCAATTTCATCCATCCGTTCTGTTCGGATCTGAACTTCTACCCATTTCTGTTCAGGCCCCAGAACAGTGATGTGAAGACTTTCATAGCCATTTGACTTCGGTACGCTCAACCAGTCTCTAAGACGTTTGGGATTCGGCTGATACATATCGGTCACTATAGAATAGGCCTGCCAGCATTGCATCTTTTCTTGAGTCTCTGGACAATCGATGATGATACGGATGGCAAAGAGGTCATAGACACCCTCAAAACCACACTTCTGTTTCTTCATCTTCTGCCAGATAGAATGAATCGACTTGGTGCGTCCTTTGATATGACAATGTATTCCTGCTGCTTTTACCTTTTCTTCAACTGGTTTGATAAATGCTTCAATATAGGCGTCACGCGATGCTTTCGTCTCATTCAGTTTCTCACGAATCATGTAATAAGCATCATGCTCCATATACTTGAGCGACAAGTCTTCCAACTCGCTCTTCAACTTATAGAGACCCAGTTTGTGTGCTAAGGGTGCATACAGATAAGCAGCCTCTTGAGAAACTTCCAACTTGGCTTCAACATTCTTTGTGTCACGTATCTGTCGCATCAGGTTCACGCGATCAGCTATCATGATGAGAATAACCCGCATATCCTCGGCAAAAGAAAGGAGAAGGTTCCTGAAATTCTCACTCTCAATAACCGGGTTCTTCTGATATAACTGCTGGATACGGTTCAGGCCGTGTAAGATACGCAATACTTGAGGATTATATTGCGCCTCCACCTCTTCCATCGTCAGTTTACCTTCTTCTATGTCGGGTATCAGATAGACGGCCTGAATGGCATCACCTTTCAGTCCTATCTCCTCTTCCAGAATAGCGGCTGTCTGAGCTGCCATCTGTTTCTTCTCTTCGTATGTGAAAGCGAATAAATTGTCCATATATGGAAATTTTCTTTGCAAAGATACAATTTTATTGGTAAATCTTCGCATTTTTCACAAAAAGTTTGTATTTTTGCGGAACAATTTCTACAAAACAATTTAAAACCACAGTAATATGTTATCACAACAAGACCTGAAACAGATTGCTCAGAAGGGTATCACCCAAGAGCAGATTGAGAATCAACTTAATGAGTTTAAAACCGGTTTCCCCTTCCTTAAGCTTGAGGCTGCAGCAGGTATCGGCAAAGGTATTATTGCTCCTGATGCCGAATCGCGCAAGCGTTACGAGGAAATATGGAATCAGTACAAGGCTGAAGGCAAAAAGGTTGTTAAGTTCGTACCAGCTTCTGGTGCAGCCAGCCGTATGTTTAAGAACATGTTTGCTTTCGTGGATGCAGATTATGATGTACCGACAACCGACTTTGAGAAGAAATATTTCGACTCTATCGAGAAGTTTGCTTTCTATGATGCACTCGATGCTGCCTGTCAGAAGAATGAAGGCAAAGGCATCAAGGCTCTGATTGCTGAAGGTAACTATAAGGCTGTAGCCGCTAATATGCTGAAAGCAGAGGGCCTGAACTATGGACAGTTACCTAAGGGCCTGTTGCTGTTCCACAAATATGCAGAAGGTCCACGCACGCCAATGGAAGAACATCTGGTAGAAGGTGCATTATATGCTGCTTCTAATGGTGAGGCTCATGTGCACTTCACTGTTAGTCATGAGCACATGGATCTCTTTAAGGCAAAGGTTGCTGAAAAGGCTGATATGTTTGCTCAGAAATATGGCATCAAGTACGATATCAGTTTCTCAGAGCAGAAACCTTCAACTGATACGGTTGCAGCCAATCCAGACAACACACCGTTCCGCAATGATGATGGTTCTTTACTTTTCCGTCCAGGTGGTCATGGTGCTCTTATTGAGAACCTCAACGAAATCGATGCCGACGTCATCTTCATTAAGAATATCGACAACGTCGTTCCCGACCGTCTGAAGCCAGAGACTGTAGAATGGAAGCAGGTTATTGCTGGTGTGCTCGTCTCATTGCAGAAGCAAGCCTTCGAATATCTGAAGGTTCTGGATGCTGGTGCTTCTGAGGCACAACTCACAGAAATTGCCCAGTTCGTCAGCGAAAAGCTCTGTACCGATGCAAAAGGCAAGAAAGTCGATGCTGCTTATCTCAGAGAGAAACTGAACCGTCCGATGCGCGTCTGTGGTGTCGTGAAGAATGTTGGCGAACCTGGTGGCGGTCCATTCCTTACTTACAATCAGGATGGCACTGTCTCTCTTCAGATTCTTGAGAGCAGCCAGATTGACACCAACAACGAGGCTTACATGAAGATGTTCACTCAGGGCACCCATTTCAATCCGGTTGATTTGGTTTGTGCCGTTAAGGACTATCAGGGCAAGCCATTCAACCTACCAGAATTTGTGGATAAGACCACAGGCTTTATCTCTTCGAAGTCGAAGGCTGGCAAGGAACTGAAAGCATTAGAGCTTCCCGGATTGTGGAACGGTGCAATGAGCAATTGGAGTACAGTCTTCGTAGAAGTGCCTCTTGGTACATTCAACCCAGTGAAGACCGTCAACGATCTGCTTCGCGAGCAGCATCAGTAAGACACGAAAGAAGCCCATCGGAATCCGATGGGCTTCTCTTTGCGGTGCGTACGAGGCTCGAACTCGTGACCTCCTGCGTGACAGGCAGGCATTCTAACCTACTGAACTAACGCACCAAGGTGCTAAATCATGAAAGTGTTGCGGTGCGTACGAGATTCGAACTCGTGACCTCCTGCGTGACAGGCAGGCATTCTAACCTACTGAACTAACGCACCAAGGAACGCTCTTTCTTATTAGCGGGTGCAAAGGTATAAATAAAATCTGAATCTGCAAAACATTTTCCGATTTTTTTTGATTCCATCGTAAAAAAACTATGAAAAAACGAATTGCATCACGATTGCGTCATGATAATTACACCCATCATACAGCCAATCGATGATACGCGCTGATTCATGATAGCCCATTTTCTTGAAGAGTTGAAGCGAGGCTACATTATTGCTATCTACGAATGCAAACAACTGATGCAGATGCAAAATTCTGAGTGCATAATCCGCTATAGCCTCTAACGTACTACAGCCATAACCTTGTCTGCGATACTTATTGAGGATAATCAGACCTACCTCTGCTCTACGATGACCAGGATCGAAATTGACGATATCCACGATGCCGACAATCTCGCCCGAAGCGTTTTCAACCATCATCCTTACCTGACGGTCAGCATAGATGTCGTCTGAGGCATTCGCGATATAGTCATGCAGCGTATATCGGGAATAAGGCACATTCGTTGTTCCTACATTCCAGAGGTTTCTGTCGTTCTCTATCCGATATAGCAGATCAAGATCCTCTGGCTCTATGGCTCTTAAACTTACTTTTGATGGTGTGGGTGTCATAAATGGAGTTTTTTGCGAATAATGTCTGTCAGTGCAATGGCTGCACGGAAATAGATGGCCATCTTTACTGGCACTGCATAGAAGATACTCAGGTGACTATAATGCTTGCGGAAAAAGATCAGCATGGCCTTATAGAATATATGGACATAACGATAGTCGCTCTTTTGTGTTGACTTTCCTTTATAATGGACGATCGGATAAGGCAGATACCAGTTCTCCCATCCACCCTTCAATAAGCGATATGACAAGTCTATGTCTTCGCCATACATGAAAAAGTCTTCATCTAACAGACCGATTTCGTCGAGTGCTTTCTTCCGAAGGAAACAGAAAGCGCCACTGATCACATCGATTCTGCCAGGGTTATCCCACGACAGATGACTCATATAGTAACGTTTCGTCAGGCCAAGCATCTTCAAACAAGAAACCCACGGTGTTGGGAGAGCTCTGCGCGATTCTGGAGCTAATGAGCCATCGGCATTATGCATCATCACACCTGCGCCTCCTGCTTTTGGATGCGCTTCCATAAAACGAAGAACCTCGCGGAGTGTTTGTTCGCCCACGACGGTATCAGGATTCAGCAATAGAACGTAATCTCCTGTTGACTGACGGATGGCGATATTATTGGCTCGGGCAAAACCTATATTCTCACTATTTTCTATCAATCGGACCCACGGATATTGCGTCTTGACTGTCTCAACACTGTCATCGTCAGAATGGTTGTCAACCACAAACACTTCGCCCTCGATACCTTCAAGGGCTTTGGCCACACTCTGAAGACATTGTTCCAGATATGTGCGTACGTTATAATTGACAATGACGATGCTTAGTTTCATGCCTCAGTGGTGGTTTCTGCCAGACAACGATTCAGACTCGGATACACGAAAGGCAGGCATAGCAGCAAGATAATGGCCAGATACCCGAAAGTGGTATTCATGAATATATAATATAATAAGGTGTTAATCACCATCGGGGCTTCGAGAATCAACAGTCTTATCATACCCCACTTCCACATGGCCTTTTCCTTTCTCTCAACAAGATTCTTACTGACGACCTCGAATTTGAAGAGCCTCAGTCCGAGAAATGCGGCTCCAAGCGAAACGATTTCCATCGTTGCTGTCAGCAAGAAATCTGTTTGTTTGTCATCCGCCATGATGCCAGTTGGCAGAATGTCGAGTTCAAAGAGTACGACAATGACTAATGCTAATACGATCTGAGCGGTGTAGAATGCTATAAGTTGTTGACTGACTTTTTTCATTGTTGTTATGAGTTTATTTGTCTTCAAACAGTGTTCTGTTCATGATTGAACGTCCCAATGTCACTTCGTCTGTATATTCCAATTCATTACCTACAGCAACGCCTCGGGCGATCACGCTGACCTTGACGTTGTAGGCAGCAAGTTTGCGATAGATAAAGAAGTTAGTGGTGTCGCCTTCCATCGTCGGACTGAGTGCAAGTATCACTTCCTTCACATGTCCTTCTGCAACCCGATTGACGAGTGACGCTATCTCGATGTCGCTGGGACCAATACCGTCCATGGGAGAGATGATGCCGCCTAATACGTGATAGAGCCCTCGGAACTGCTGGGTGTTCTCCACAGCCATCACGTCCTGAATATTCTCAACCACACAAACCGTTGATGCATCGCGCTTAGAATCAGCACAGATAGGACAAGTGTCTGAATCGCTGATATTATGACAGATATGACAATACTTCACTTCATGTTTCAACTGCCTGATGGCATCAGCAAATTGCTCTACATCTGCATCTTCTTGTCGAAGCATCCATAATACTAGTCTGAGTGCAGTCTTTCTGCCGATACCTGGCAGTTTGGAGAATTCCTTGACTGCTTTCTCCAGAAGTTGCGATGGATATTGTTGTGGTATCATGTTGGTCTCCTTCTATTCTTAATTTCCGATTTCCGACAATTCAAGCCAACGCATAGATTTCTCGTCGAGTTCGTCTTTCAACTGAGGAAGTCGCTTGCTCTTTTCTGTCAGTTCTTCTACAGACAGCGTTCCGCTACAGAGAGCGGCTTCTAACTGGCGCTGTTCTTCCTCTAACGCCTCGATCTCTTTTTCAAGTTGTTCGAATTCTCGTTTTTCCTTATACGACAACTTGGTTTTGGTCTCTCTGTTCTGGTTTCTATACTCTTTGTCCTCTTTATTGTCTTCTGTCGTCTTCGTCTCCTTACTGTCTTTGGGCTGAAGCGCATTCCACTCCCGATATTGCGTGTAATTACCAGGGAAGTCCTTGATTTCTCCTGCTCCCTTGAATACCAACAGATGATCGACCACTTTATCCATGAAGTAACGGTCGTGGCTGACCACAATCACACAACCTGGGAAATCCTGCAGATATTCCTCCAGTATCTGTAGCGTCACGATATCCAAATCGTTTGTCGGCTCGTCAAGTACCAGGAAATTGGGGTTCTTCATCAACACCGTGCAGAGATATAGTTTTCTTCTTTCTCCACCACTGAGTTTATACACATAGTTGTGCTGTTGCTCTGGGGTAAAGAGGAAATACTGAAGGAATTGCGAGGCTGTGAAATGCTTGCCTCCACCCATATCTATATACTCTGCGATATCCTTCACCACATCGATGACTTTCTGCTGTTCGTCGAACTGCAGTCCTTCCTGTGAGAAATAACCGAACCTGACAGTATCGCCAATATCGAAACGGCCACTATCGGGCGCTACTTGGCCGAGCAGCATCTTGATAAACGTTGATTTGCCTGTACCATTATTTCCGACGATACCCATTTTCTCAAATCGTGAGAAATTATAGTAGAAGTCTTTCAGGATAACGGTGTCGTCAAATGCCTTTGAGACATACTGGCATTCAAAGATCTTCGAACCGATATAGACGTTTCTAGACTTCAGTCGGATCTGACGTTCCTCAATCCGTTGTTTGGCCACCTTCTCCAATTCATAGAAGGCCTCCTCGCGATAGCGGGCCTTGTGACCTCGTGCCTGAGGCATCCGTCGCATCCACTCTAATTCTGTGCGATAGAGGTTATTCGCACGGGCTATCTCTGCCCTGCGATTATCAATCCGTTCCTGACGTTTTTCCAGATAGTAACTGTAATTGCCGCGATAGGTATAGATGGTGTGGTCGTCGAGTTCCATAATGACCGAGCAGACTCGATCGAGGAAGAAACGATCGTGAGTCACCATCAGCAGTGTCTTATTGCCTCTGTTCAGAAAACCTTCCAGCCACTCTATCATCTCCAGATCGAGATGGTTGGTAGGCTCGTCAAGTATCAGCAGGTCGGGATCTGTAATCAGAACGTTTGCCAAAGCCACGCGTTTCTGCTGTCCACCACTCAACTGCCCCATGGGTTGCTGAAGGTCGCGTATCTTCAACTGGGTCAGAATCTGCTTGGCCTTTAAGACCTTCTCTTCTTCACCTTGATGGTTGAAGCACGCATCAAGCACACTCTCCGCTGGGTCGAACACAGGCGACTGTTCCAACATACCCACTTTAAGGTCGCGTCGGAAGATGATCTCGCCAGAGTCGTATCCCTCCTTGCCCGAAAGCACCGACAACAGAGTTGTTTTTCCCGTACCGTTTTTGGCAATCAGTCCGACTTTCTGTCCTTCAGCAATCGAGAAACTGATATTCTCGAAGAGTACCAGTGAGCCAAAAGACTTTGTCAGTTGTTGGACATCTAAATATGGAGTATCTTTTGCCATCGTCTATTCCTTCAGACTCTTATTGATTTGATCAATATAGTCGAGAATATCATCACGACCGGTTTTCTTCTCTGACGACGTCACAAAATACGGAGGCAATTCGTCCCAGGTCTCACTGAGCGTTTTCTTATAAGCTTCCACATTCTGACTGACCTTGGCTGCACTCAGCTTGTCGGCTTTGGTAAACACAATCGCAAAGGGAATACTGCTTGTGCCCAACCACTCGATAAAATCGAGATCTATCTTCTGCGGCTCCAGACGGATATCCACCAATAGGAAGACATTGACGAGTTGTTGGCGCTGCAGGATATAGCCGTTGATCATCTGCTCCAGTTTCTGCACCTCTTTCTTAGAACGCTTGGCAAAACCATAGCCGGGCAGATCGACCAGATACCACTCATTATTGATAATGAAATGATTGATGAGCAGCGTCTTGCCAGGTGTGGCTGAGGTCTTCGCCAGTTTCTTGTTGTTCGTCAACATATTAATCAGACTGGACTTCCCAACATTCGAACGCCCGATAAACGCATATTCAGGCTTGTTATCCTTGGGGCACATGGCTTCATTGGGTGCGCTCAGTGTAAATTCTGCTTTCTTTATTTCCATCGTTTAAATATTTTGGGGACAAAGTTACGAAAAAAATCCCAAATTATTTGGAAGTTCACAAAATAATGCTTACCTTTGCAACGATTTTCAAACAATGTTTCCATTCGAGAAGCATTTCAATCACTTTATTTCAATTTCAAAGGTAGAATTCATACACCTATTTTATGTATAAAAAAGAAGAACTAGAAGCAATGGAGATACCCCAATTGATGGGTATCGCTAATGAATTGGGCATCAAAGTCTCTCAAGACAGCGCCCTTGAAGATGTGATCTATGCCATTATCGACAAGGCTGCCGAGAACAGTGCAGAGTCGGCCGATGAAGCACCCAAGAAAAAGAGAACACGCATCTCAAAGAAAGATAGTAGTACCAGCAGGGTCTATACCGTCAAAGGTAAAGACGGTGAGAACCTCGATTCCAAAAGTCATCGCACCAAGAAGGTTGAACCGGCTCCGCTGTTTAGCGACGAGCCTCTGCCTCCATTAGAGCCAACCGAAGAACCTGAAGCCCCAAAGCGTCGTGGCAGAAAGCCAAAGGCAAAGGTTGAAGAGGTAGTCGAGCAGCCTGAACAGATTGTTGAGGAAGAACCTCAGCCAG
>Ga0310697_10002505_pt1 | contig 19364 bp, 16 predicted proteins | sample 172DNAGHGlowgp2_FD_203883 | JGI IMG/M metagenome (GOLD analysis project Ga0310697, IMG submission 203883) | Sheep rumen microbial communities from Palmerston North, Manawatu-Wanganui, New Zealand - 1728 DNA GHGlow gp2 (v2) (version 2) | ecosystem: Host-associated > Mammals > Digestive system >... | reverse complement strand
ACGGCTTGTTTTTGTCTGATAATAGGTCTTGATAAGTTCAAGAGCTTCATCAATAGTGATTTCACCCTCAATATTCCTTACGGCTGTATCTTTGAGATATTGCGACACAGTCAGCCCATCTACCGCCTGAAGACCGATAGCTGTGCTCCATGCGTAAGCCCTTTCCGCTTTCTGAGGTTCCCCTACTTGTGAGTATTCCTCAAAATTTATATAACCTTCTTTCTGTGACATATCTTATAACGTATTATCAAGTTGCTTTATTTCCATATATTGTTGAAACGTCCTCTGCCGCCATCATGGGTTCTTCCTCTGGTATCTCATAGTGCCTGATGCTATGGTCTTGCAGGTATATCTTGTTGAGTGTGAATGCCAGCGACTCCAACGTCTTCTCCCGTACCTTCGGTTTCAGTTCACATTCCCAAATGGTAATGGAGTGCCAGCCCATCGCAGCCAGTTCATGCTGCACTCTCGCATCCCGTTCCTGGTTCCTCTGTATCTTTGCCACCCAGAAATCGCAGTTCATCTTCGGAATCTTACAACACTCAGAACTTTCAACTTTCAACTTCAAACTTTCAACTGGTGGCATTGCTACCCCGTGTCCATGCCAGAAGCAGCCGTTTACGAAGATACACGTCCTATACTTCCGCATTACAATGTCAGGTTTTCCGGGCAGTCTTGGATGATTCAGTCTATACCGATACCCATGGCCCCACAGCCAACGACGCACCACCATCTCCGGCTTCGTGTCCTTGCCGTGGATGGCTGCCATGTTGGCGTGGCGTTGTTGGGAGGTGAGGGTGTCCATTGTTTTGCACAATTACCAGCAAATTATACTGAGGTCCATATTTGCACTATTTATAATGGGCTATACAGGTGGCTACATACTCCGCCATCTTCACAGGCACAGCATTACCGATGGCTTGCTCCACGGATGAAGTCGTTCCCACAAATTCAAAAGACTCGGGGAAAGACTGGATGTAACTGCGTTCCTTGGTAGTCAGGACATGTACCTTAGAGAGGTCGCTGGTCTTGTCAGCCGGATGGATAACGTAATTAGCAGGAATAGGCCTGTTGACACTTCTTATCGTTGATAATGGCTCATCAACGGAGAAGATAGCCCGACGTTTGTATGTGCGCGGATGCTGATAGATGTATTCTGCATCAAGCTGTTTGTCCTCAAAATACTTTCTAACAGTCATCCGCTCTTTAGATAAGCCAGACAATAGCCTTTCCAAAAGGAAATCGTCATTCTCGCCAAGTTTGCCTATCACGAAGTATCTCCGCCGCATCTGTGGGACGCCCATATAGCTGGCATCCCAAACATGCTTGGTTATACCATATCCTGCTGATTTGAAGATTGCAAGAACCTCCTCAAAAACTGGTGACTTTTCTATGTTATAGACGTTCTCCATCACAAACCATTGTGGACAAACTTTCGAAACAATCTGTCCGTATTTTAGAGTTAGGTTAGCCCGTTTGCCTCTAAACTCCCGCTTACCCGCAATGGAGAAGTCTTGGCACGGAGGACCACCGATGATCATGTCAGGATGAAGGTCATGCAACTCAGGTACAATATTTTCCGTTGACAAGTCTTTCTTGTAGATGGGGTGCTGAAAGTTACGCTGATAAATGTCAATAGCAGGCTGCCAGTAGTCGTAAGCAGCCACTATCTGGAAACCTGCGTTCTGAAAACCCAGGCTCATTCCTCCGCATCCAGAAAACAAGTCAACTACCCTCATTCTCTTCTATATACTTTTTAATGCAGTTGGCGATGTATTCGGCCAATTTCACAGGAACTGCATTACCGATAATCTGATTGAGATTAGTCTTTGTTCCTTCCCAAATGAAGTCCTTAGGGAAGGTCTGAACCCAACTGCGTTCCTGATAAGTAAGCGTTCTAATGTCAGGGGTGAGTGGAGCAGAATCAGCCGGATGACCTTTGTAGCCTTTGGGTACAGGACGGTCTACACCCCGAATAGTCATAGCAGGCACGTCAATGCTGTAAATGCCACGACGAGAATAATTTGTAGGCACACGAAAATAGTGCTTGAAACCCAAGGAGTCGCCAAAATAGTCTCGCATTGTCATCGGCTTTTCACTTTGTCCTCTCTTGAAGATTTCCTCGGCATCTCCATCTTTGCCTCCGAGCACTCCAAAGGTGATGAAACGCATTCGTTTCTGAGGAACACCGCACTTGCTGGCATCCAAGACAAGTTGGGTCAACCCGTATCCAGCATCTTTGAAAATTTTATTTACGACTTTCAACGTCTTGCTCTTCTCAATGACAGCCACATTCTCCATCAAGAAATATTTGGGTCTGATATGTTCCACAATCTTAGCAAAGGAAACAGTAAGAGCAGCCCTTCCTCCATTCTCGTTCATGTGGCCCGCCGTAGAATAGTCTTGGCAAGGAGGGCCTCCAATAATTATATCAGGATGAACTGCTTCTAAGTCAGTCAGGTCATCAGTGTCGCTCAAATCCCGTTTGACTGCAGGATGGTTGAAATTCTTTTTGTAAATGTTCAGTGCCACATCCCACCAATCGAAGGCAGAAGCAATGTGATACCCTGCATTCTGGAAACCTAATGAAAGACCTCCACAACCGCAAAACAAGTCTATTACTTTATAATCTTCTGTCTTCATTTTACTTTTCACTTATCAGTTTCTTATATAGTTTTAGAAGAGCTTTTGTGACTTCTTCATCGGTCTTTCCTGTAAAACCATATGCTTTCATTACAGCTTTGTCATTGTCAAGATGGGCTTTCTTCAAATCATCAGGCATTGTCACAACATCGTAAAGGTCAGCTAGACTACTTTCCGGATACCTTTCCCTCATTTCCAATATCTTCTTAGCTGTTGTCTCTATTGCTTCTTTGTCTTTTTGTGAAACATCTGGCCAAGGGAAATTATTGAATACCACATCAGTGCTATAGCGAGGACGGAAATCCTTATAGCCGCATATCGCTTTAGTCCATATCATATGTACTTTGCTCTGTAGCACACCAAAATGATAGAAGGTTGCTCCAGGCATCAGCTTAACCAGATTACTGAATAGTTTCTTTGTTGTTTCCTTCACTTCCACGTATTCCATCGGGATGTAATCGCGGTTCTCAGAGGTAACTTCTGGGATCACTATGAAATCTTCCTCTGGAATGTTGGTTACATGGAACTTGGTCGGGAAGTCTGCTAGTTTCCGTGTGCCTGCGTCACTACTCCTTCTTCTCGCCTCCTTCACTTTCTCCCGACGTTCCATACTCAGTGGCATCTTTCTTAACTCCGATGGGGGGCAGTTTGCAAGCCACAGGAAATATCTGCGATGCCCTTTTATGAGTTCATCGGCACCATACCATTCATAGAAATACTTTTCAGCAAGTGGTTCTGCTTTGATAAAATCTGCTTTCTCTTGAGGTCTAAACAAAAAGTTACCACCGTCAATTGGCTTGTTTCCAATTCCTGTGCTGGGTACTTTACACAGAGGTTTACTTGGCCGTGAAGCAACAAGTATGTTTTCTTCGTCCCTCAGATAAGGGCTGATGTTTCCTGCCATTCTTGGTGCTTCGTCTTCTGTCCCCGAATAAATCATTTTTGGACTACAAATCTCGGTACACCCAAATCCTATAATAGTGCAATGGACCTGAGCATTATTCCTGGCTTCACTGTACCATTCGAACGGAAGGTATGCATAGTAAATCTTGATACCATATTTCTCCAAAAGACTTTTCCATAGCAAAGAAACCTGTTCGCCACGGGTTATATTAATTGTTGACACAAAAGAAACTTTGATATTTGTGCCCTGTATGTACCTTGCAGCCTTAAAGAACCAACCAGAGACATAATCGAGATTTCCTGGCTGGGCGCTGTCAGTTCCTATGAGTTTTTCCAACTCTTCTTTCTGTTCCTTCTTTCTAGTCTTTTTCCCTTTGAATGGCGGATTGCCTATGATATACGACAACTTGTCGGAAGCAATAATCTCATTCCAATCCTTTGTCAATGCATTTGCATGCTGCACATGTGAATAACTTTTCAGAGGTAGGAATTCCAAATCCTTCAGAACGATGTCTTCCGTTTCTTTCATCATCTGAGCCTCTGCTATCCATAGTGCTGCTTTTGCAACTGTAACGGCAAAGTCGTTCACCTCCAGTCCGTAGAAATGCTCTATTTTCACCTTGATAGGACTAAAATCTCCATTCATGGATAAAGTCCCGTCACTAAGCATCTTCAATACCTCGTTTTCAAGCTTGCGTAGGGACAGGTAGGTTTCAGTCAAGAAGTTGCCTGACCCGCAAGCAGGATCAAGAAATTTCAGTCCTCCTATCTTCTTTTGGAAGGACTGCAATGCTTGCTTACGCTTCTTGTCTATCTTGATTTGCAGGATGTCTTTAAATTCTCTACTGAGCTCATTCATGTAAAGTGGATCAATTACCTTATGGATGTTCTCAACAGAGGTATAGTGCATGCCTCCTATTTCTCGAGTCTCAGGATTCATGGTGTCCTCAAATAGCGCACCAAAAATAGTGGGTGAGATACCGCTCCAGTCAAAACCAGCGCTACATTCGATAAGTAAAAGATTGGCTATGGACTCCGTGAACTGAGGAATCTCTATTTTCTCTTCCTTGCTGAAAAGACCGCCATTGACATAGGGGAATCTACTTAAAGATTCTTCCATGTAGGGGTCGCGTTCATGCTCTTCTGTATCAAGCACATCAAACAGGTCCTGAATCGCCTTGCGCATTTGGGAAGGTTTATAGGCCATCAGATAGTCGTGAAAAGCACTTCGGTTATCACCAAACAAAAGACTCTTCTCTGCAAACAAGCAGAAGACCAGACGGATGCAAAGCACATTCAGGGAATGTAGTGCCTGGGGAGTATCTGGATTGTGATACTGCTGGTGGAGTTCGTTATACAGTTTTCCTATCAGTTCACCTGCCTTGACGGATAGTTCCTTTTCACGCCGCAATGAAGTCGTGTTGTCACCTACAAGAAACTTTAGCAGGTAGTACTCGCGCTCCAGGTTTTCAAGAAGTATCTCCATAGGTTCAGCCTGAGGCTGTTCCATATCGTAAACCTTGAAGGACTTGAAGTTGCAGGTCACTATCCATCGGGGGTATTGTGAGTATGATAGCCCTCCCACATAACGCTGTGCCTGTTCGTATGGAGTCAATTTGTCGCCATCGCTTTGTTTTCCTGCCGCTTCCAAGTCCTTTTTGATTTCCTTCTGCTCTATTATTACCTTCGTGGAAGGAATATAGGCATCAATGAAATTAGTACTCTTCAGATGCACGGGCAGTTCAAACTGAATGAAGTTTGCAGGAACCTCAACTCCGAATATATCATGCAGCAACTGATACCAGAAAGGTTGTGTCTCACCTTTCTCGTATCCGCGCCCCTTCCATGTTTCCACGAATCGACGGGCTGCTGCCTGTTTATTATTATTTGCCATTATTATTCTTCAAAATAATCTGAATCTAACTTCTTAACTTCATACACCTTTTTCTCGCTGACGCCTACGTTGTATTCAATCATGTAGTCAGCAAGGGTCTTGCCATCAATAAGCACTATCTTCTTGCTGGCTTTTTCTGCTGTTTCCTTAGCACCGGCAGTGAACTTACTAGTAGTGATAAACACTCCTTTTGAAGCTTTTTGCTCATCAAGTGCACCGATAAATTTATGTATCTCTGGTTTGCTGACTGGATTGTCTGTATATCGCTTGGCCTGTATATAGATCTTATCGAGACCGAGAGCATCTTCTGGAATAATACCATCCACGCCATTGTCATGACTGGTAGGTGTTACAATAGCCATTTCTTTATTCCGACTGCCAAATCCCATATTCAAGAGAAGGTCAAGCACCAGTTTCTCAAAGAAATTGGGACTCATATCCAAAACCCTTTGCAGTAAATCAGCTGCCAAATCATCGTTGATACTCTTGAAAGCAACATCCATCTGCTCTGTTGGAGTCATCTCTCCCAGCTTCTCTTCTATATCCTTCTTTTCACCGGTGCTATCTACCTTTGACGTAACAGGCATGTGGGCATACTCTGCATATTCAGGATACTGCAGCAGGTCTTCCTGTCGCAGGTCAGTATGCGATTGCAGGTAGTCCTTGCCTCGCTGGGTAATGCTATATATACCTCTCTGAGGAATTTCTATGAAGAGCGCACGGCGCAGCCACTGGCGGCACCAACCGATGCGGTCGTTCAGCTGGAAAGCAGAACCGCTTTTTGTTTTCAGCGAACAGTCCTCCTCCGTAAGATTGAAGTGCTTAACCAATGCATCCTTCATTTCTTTTGTACTGACATCCTTGTCCTTCAACTGAATCAGAAACGGATATAGGAAATCTTCAAATTTTGGTATAGCCATTGTCATTTGTATTTACAATTTTACATCTTCTTTGAAGGCATTCTTTAGCTGAATCATGTTTGCAGCAATCACTTTAAACGCGTTTTCCCAGCCTTGCTCATTGCCAAAGTTTGCAGTGGTATGAACATAAATACTGCCTTTTGTCTTGAATTTTTTCCAAGTTAGTCTTTTTCCCATATGTGATTCCAGCCATCGATTTCCATGCTTGTACCAAAACTCGTAGCAGTCTAAGTTAGCGAAATAGGCCCCCACACGGATTTCTTTGTCCTTAAAATTAATACCGGCAACAATGTGGAATGGTTCCCCAATATGGTAGTCCTGATAGGACCTGACAGATGGATATGGGTGCACCTTGAATTCTCTACGAAAAGCTGCATCGTCTTTTGTGTAGAGATTGAACTTTTCCCAAAACCTCCAATAAGTTTCTTGTAGGTCTGTTCTTGGTTTATCTTGACTCTTTATCGCCATAACTCTACTTTGACTCTTGAGATAAAAGAAACTGCTTATATTCCCTCACAAACAATTCTCGTATATCGACCTCCAGCAAGTCTGCTATTTTGAGGATTGTGGCGATGTCGGGTTGAGAAGAGTTGGTACACCACTTACTGACGGTAGAAGGGGTGACACCCATTTCACCAGCCAGCCACCGAGCTGTTTTCTTTTTTTCGAATAAAACCATCTTTATTCGGTTAATATCTTCCATATATTATATATAATGTAATATTTACCCTGCAAAGGTAGTGAAAATCTTTCAATTTCTACCGCTCTCTTTTATATAATCGTGGTTACACACCTCTCTTTTTATGCTTTTTATGTGTTTTTACTGTTCATGTATTTGCCAAATATGGTTTTCTTGATGATTAGCTGGGAGGGTAACTCCAAACCTCATCTCTAAATTAGGTGTCTGGTTTGCTACTCCTACTTGCTATTTTGGGAAAAGACTTGCTTGTTTTCGCTTTCATCTTTGTGAAAACATTTCTTTAACTCTCAAAAAATCTCTCTACGCTTCAAAAAGTTACGGAGGGTCACTTTTGTCTCAAAAAGGTCACTTGAAGGTCACCGACAAAAGAAAAAGCACCTACAAAATCTTTGTAAGTGCTTGAGTGTGAGGGTGGACCCTTTCTTGATGGAACACAAGGAACATGTGTTAAATGCTATGCAGTATAAGGCAGACCGTGCCATTATTGTAGCAGCACTTTATAATTCCGCTTTCCCTTTTAGTTATGAAGAGGTGTGTATACTTGGTAAGTACTTCCATGTTCAAGACCAGGTGTCTCGCAAACTATTGGAAGAGAAAATTTCTGAAATCTATGGCCTCAATAAAGCCATATCAAATGCTATCGACTACAGCATCCCGACATTGGTAGAAGCAGGATTTATTGAACGCCCATCAGCAGGCATCTATACAAGACCCTCTCTTAATGCTACAACAGAAATCGCATTGGCTACATATCGTGAATCGATCTTCCTCAACAATCCACTTCTCAGTAGAAACAATGATTACGATGGGAGCCCGTATTTTGAATTTGTGAGATAAACAAAATCGTGAACAGTAATATATGTGACAGACATATAACAGACCTTACTTCTAAAAAATTAGGAGGTGTTATGACGTGCTACTAAAAGTCTGCTATTTTTGGAAGAGCCCCAAGTTTATTGTTGAGGTAAGCTCGTTGTAATGATCGCATTTTGTTGACACCATTTTTAGATACCAGCGAATATAAAATTGAATTACCATTTTCTTCTTTGTCCATCAGCCAAAAACTGTCTTTGCGGAGATAGTCGTCGGCAGCAGTAAATAGCGGGTCGTAATGTGTGGTAAGGAGTAACTGGCTTCTCGATGGCTTTTTCAAAAAACTCTGTATCATGAACTTTAACAACAAAGGGTGCATTGATGTTTCAATTTCGTCGATGGGTAGCAACTTGTTGTTTTGTTCTGCAACGTATAGAGCAGTCTCAACACCCATGGATCTGAGTGTTCCTTCGCTTTGGCTGGACTTAGGCAAAGTGTAGATTTCTTTACCTCTTATATTATTAACTGACACCACGAAATCTGTTTTGAACCCATTTTGCATTCTAGGATCTTTATTCAGTTTGCTAACATTTTCTTCAGATAATCTGCCGGATGCTTGCATGAACTGAATCATTTCAGGAGTTAAAGGCATATAGTCTTTCTCTACTGCCATGTCTTCGATATTTAGTCCGATATTGTGACTGAATTCCAAAAGATGTTTTTTAGTTTCGGGGTCTTCAAGCATTTTCCTTTCTGCATAGTTGAACATCTTCTGACCTAAATCGATAACAGGCAAAGTATGGTTGATCATCCAATCGCGAACGTCATCAATTTCCCCAAAGTTGCCGTTGACGGCTTTGCGTGCAGCGAATACCGACATGTTTTTAAGGCATTTTGCTGTCAATTCTTCTTTTACTGCAGCAGGTACCTTAATTAGCACGGGGTTGAATTTTATAGCAGTATTGCCTTCTACCAATTCGCGATTCATGAGTAGCGAGGGTTGGTTGGTGTTGTAGACAAACAACTTTTCAGACAGGACATCCTTTGGCGTAAGAATTAGCTGGTAGACGTACTTCTTGTCGTTGACATACAACTTTAATTCAAACTCGGTGGGTTGTGAAGGTGTGTCTTTGTCGAGGGCAAAAGGCTCTACACCTGTGGGCGCATCCTGATCATCGGTTTTACGTTTCCAGAACCAGAATAAATACTCAAAAACTTCAAGGAGATTGGATTTACCCGAGGCGTTGGCACCATATATGATAGCTATACGTGACAGACGTGTGCCATCGTTCATTGTGACTAGCAGAGAGTCCTCTTTGAATGTATCTTTTGACGCTTCGAAACTGATAACGGTTTCTTCCTTGAATGATAGGAAATTCTTGATTCGGAGTTCGTGTACCATAAAGTCATAATTGAAATGTGGGTGCAAAGGTAACAAAAAATGCTGAAACAAGTATGGATTAAGGCCTGTTTTTGAGATTTATTTGCTAAAATGGAGCACTTTGTGTCAAAATGGCATATAATTTAAGATAATTGACAATACTGACAGTTTGTCGTACCAATATGACAGAGAGGCATTCAGGAGCCGTAAGGCGCGATTTTATGAGCAAAATGGCGCAATATGCACCAAAATAATATATAGAATTTAAATAATATGTGTATTCTTTTGTGTTTTTGGTATAGAGTTTGCACAAATTGGAGTGTAGAATTAAAAAAATATATTAAAATGAGTAAAGTTAAAAGTTTTTCGGTCGGCAATGGAGACATGTTCTACATCCGACACAACTCAGACAACTTCACAACAATCGACTGTTGTCTTACAGATGACGTTAAGGATGACATCTTTGATGAGATTGAAACGGAATCATCAGGTAAAGGTATCAAACGTTTTATCTCGACCCATCCTGATGATGATCACATCAAAGGTTTGGTGGAGTACGACGACAAGTTTGGCATCCTAAATTTTTATCGTGTTGATAACAATACGACTAAGAAGGGTACGGAAACGGATGATTTCAAGAGGTATAAGATACTGCGCGATGACAGCAAGAAAAGCTTCGAACTTAAAAAAGGGTGTAAGCGTAAGTGGATGAACGAGTCGGATAACGAACGTGATGGAGCCGGGCTTTATTGTTTGTGGCCTATAACAGATAACGACCTGTATAAGGAAGCGTTGGAGACGGCAGCAGATGGCGGGAGCCCTAACAATATTTCGCCGGCTATTAAGTATCTTGTAGGCAAATTTTCATTCCTGTGGATGGGTGACATGGAAACGGATATGCAAGAAGAGTTTGATAAAAAGGTGACTAATACTCATAAGACTATAGTGTTTGCTCCCCACCATGGAAGAAAGAGCGGGCATATACCATCATCACTGATGGATAAGCTAACACCGAAACTGGTGATTGTGGGCGAAGCACCCAGTGATGAACTGGACTATTATAGCGAATATGATACGATTACGCAGAATACTGCAGGCGACATTTTATTTGAGACGAATGGTGACTATCTGGATGTCTTCGTCTCAGAGTCGGGATATACGAAGACTGATGGTATGGTGCAAAATACCAATCACGGGAAGCATGATGGAATGAAGTATCTAGGTAGCGTCAAAGAAGACTAGGTTATGACGAACGATGGTAAAAGAATTGGATTGGCCCTTTCGGGCGGCGGTTACAGGGCTGCAGCGTACCATATTGGCGCGTTGCGTGCCCTGCATAAACTAGGTGTTTTGGGCAAGGTAGATGTGATATCGTCTGTGTCTGGAGGTTCTATTACTGCAGCTAGCTATGCTCTGCATGAAGGAAATTATGAGAGATTTGAGAAAGAGTTCAGCAAGAAGATATGTATAGGTGTGTTGCACTTGGCTTTAATTAATCTGTTTTTGGTGTTAGTCCTTGTAGGTTTGGCCACGTGGTTTTGTGGTGGTTGGGGAGTGGCGGTCTCATTTGTTGTGCTGTGGTTTGTATGGTATAAAGTATTACCAGTGAGCAATCTGATAGCTTGGCAATATGACAGACTATTCTTCCACGGGAAGAAACTGAAGGATTTGAAACCGTATCCTGTGGTAACTATCAACGCAACGGACTATCCTACGGTATCCCAGTTTACGTTCTCGCGTGAGAGAATGTACAACTATTATTATGGGGTTGACGCGTTTTACCATGAGTTCTTTCCTGTGTCGAAGGCTGTTATGGCATCATCGTGTGTGCCGTTTGCTTTCTGTCCGATACGAATACCCCAAACCTTTAGAACAAGCGTCATGAAAGGAAAGAAACTACCCATGTTGCTGGATGGCGGGTTGTATGATAACCAAGGGACCCATGTGCTAACGGACAAGATGAGTCCATACAAATGCTCGTACATCATAGTTAGCGATGCAGGTAATGGTGAGGTATCTGACAAGTGGATTTTTAACCCACTTATTACCTTGAAGAGGACTTCAGAAGTATTCATGCAGCGTATTAAGAAGATACAGGTACAGCAGAACCTATTTATGAAAGCACATCCAGATAAGCGGTTTGCCTATGCACTATTGGAATGGGATGTTAATGAAAGAATGCTGAAAGGTTTTGTGGAAAACCTTAAGCATGATAACATCTACCCTGAGGTTGTGGTAGCCCACCAGATAACGCCTGAAGACATAACTCAATTGAAGAATAGTGATACGTCAGCTGTGGCAGGAGAAAGAATCATGGCAAAACTGAAAAGAAACATCCTGTGGGATGACTTTAAGAGTTTGAAACCCTCAGAAGAAGAACACAAAAAAGCCTATGCTATAGGTACAGGGCTATTTGGACTCAGTAAAGAGAGTGTTGAACTGCTGTCTAAAGAGGCAGAATGGAAGGTCATGATGCAAGTGAGATTGTATTTACCAATGTTGTTAAGTTAAGATATGGAAATAGTAGTATTTGATGTGGGCAACGCGTCTTGCAATTATATTTGCTCGCCCAATAAGTACGCGATGATGATAGACTGTGGTTCTTCTAACGAAAAACAAAATCCTGTAGATTTTATAAACTATTGTAGAAATGGCACAGGTGATTTGTTTAAGACGAAACCTTATGTGACTTCTACGGGGAAGTCCTATCCTTTAGCACTGCTTCACATTACTCATCCTGATAGTGACCATGTAAGGAATGCAGAGCGGATTTGTAAAGAATTAGAACCTTATTTACTATGCCACACATATACAGAAGAGTTTGATGATGCCAACACCATAGATGACACTTATAAGAAAAAACTAGACAAGGTGTATCGTGGTGATAATCCTGAAACTATTGATTGGGGCTTTGACGTTGACACGACTTTCTCTATACCGATTGAAACGGTCAAGAGTGAACCTACCCTTAAGGGCAAAGTAAGAAATAATAGCAGTATTATACGTTATATTAAATATAGGGGTGTGAGATTTCTGTTTGCAGGTGATTTGGAGACTGCGGGATGGGAATGGCTTTCAAAGAATAATATATATTTTCGTGTCTTAATGAGACAAGGGATTGATGTGCTTATAGCTCCCCACCATGGCCATGATTCTGGATTTCCTAAAGCTCTTTTTAACCTAACGGGTAAAGTAAAAGTAATCATACTGTCAAAGGATACCGAGGCATCAAAAGAAGGTTCTGATGTGTATTCTGGTTATTCCAATTATGCAAATGGTGTGGGATACTATAATGCAAGCGATGAGTGCACATACTTTGGGAAAGTATTGACCACTCGAAGCAATGGAAATATTTATGCTGTTATAGATTCCAATGGTCTGTATGTCGCAGCAGATAAAGCATCGCCAAATCATAAGAAGTTACAAGAGTTATGATACGCTACATTAGAGTAATTAAGATAACGGTTGCCTGAAACATGCAGCCAATTAAGGACCCCCGCCACTGGACGGGTTAGAATGATTATGGCAAAGGATAGTGATGGCCGTAAGTTCAATCGCATTCCTGAATATGATCGAGTCCAGAATGGCAAAACCATTCATGTGTCTGCTCATGTCAGAAGCAATCGAAGCGATTGTAAAGGTCTAAAGAAAAAATGAATGCAACTTCTTTAAGGATTGTGCCATGGCGATGTGAATCGTTATGGCATTTTTTCTTTTTATTGTTTGTTAATTCCATCGAGACTCTATAACATTTCGTGACACAAAAGCGGAGACTGAAATAGTTTGTTTACGCATTGTTTACGCAGACATGAAAAAAGCACTTGCGAGGAACTCGTAAGTGCTTGATTTTTCAGTGTGGACCAGCTAGGGCTTGAACCTAGGACCTCCAGATTATGAGTCTGTTGCTCTAACCAACTGAGCTACAAGTCCAGCACATCGGGCTTTTTCCGAGAGGAAAGCGGCCTTTGCGGCTGCAAAAGTAAGGATAATTTATGAGGTACGGTGTACAATGCACGGTTTTTTTCGTTTTTTTCATTCATTTTTTACTTTCCACGCTTTCTTTTAATGCTTTTTGAACCGTCATTCTCACTTTTCACTTTTCACTTTCCATTTATTATTTCTAAAATGCTTATCTTTGCACCCACAACGCTCCGGCGCTGCACAATATAACGAATAACCCATCAGAACAATGACCCGCACAACCGACATAAAACGGACTGCCATCCTACTCCTTCACTGCCCCGACCAGCCTGGCATCATCTCCGAAGTCACCAAGTTCATCACCGATAACAAGGGTAACATCGTCTATCTCGACCAATATGTCGATCGTGAGGACGGCATGTTCTTCATGCGCATTGAATGGGAGTTGGAGCGCTTCCTCATCCCCAAGGACAAGATCAAGGAGTATCTTTCCACACTCTACGCGCAGCGCTACCAGATGACATTCAACCTCTACTTCTCCGACGAGCGCCCGCGCATGGCCATCTTCGTCAGCCGCATGAGCCACTGCCTCTACGACCTGCTGGCGCGCTACAAAGCCGGCGAGTGGGCTGTCGATATCCCCTGCATCATCAGCAACCATGAGGACCTGCGCTACGTAGCTGAACAGTTCGACATCCCCTACTATGTATGGAGCATCAACAAGGACCACTCCAACAAAGCGGAGGTGGAGGCTGCCGAGATGGAGCTGCTGCGCGAGAAGCGTATCACCTTCATCGTACTGGCTCGCTATATGCAGATCATCAGCGACGAGATGATAGCCGCCTACCCCCATCACATCATCAACATCCACCACTCCTTCCTGCCCGCCTTCGTGGGCGCCAAACCCTACCATCAAGCATGGGAGCGTGGCGTGAAGATTATCGGTGCCACCAGTCACTATGTCACGGCCGAGCTTGATGCCGGTCCCATCATCGATCAGGACGTGGCGCGCATCAGCCATAAGGACACCCCCGAGAGCCTGGCGCTCAAGGGCAAGGATCTGGAGAAAATCGTGCTCTCGCGCGCCGTCACCAAGCACATCGAGCGCAAGATTCTCACTTACAAAAACAAAACCATCATCTTCAGTTAACAGAAACATAAAGCCCGCCTTTCAGCGGGCCTTTATGTTTCTTACATCTTATCCATCGCCTGCTGGAGGTCGGCGATGATGTCCTCGACATTCTCTATACCGACGCTGAGGCGGATGAGGTCGGGAGCGACACCGGCTTCGCGCAGCTGCTCATCGGAGAGCTGGCGGTGGGTGTGACTGGCAGGATGGAGCACGCAGGTGCGGGCATCAGCCACATGGGTCACGATGCTCACGAAGTCCAGGTTGTCCATGAACTTGATGGCATCCTCGCGCGTGCCTTTCAGTCCGAAAGCGATGACGCCACAGGAGCCGTTAGGCATGTATTTCTTTGCCAGCGCATAGTATTTGTTGCTGGGCAGGCCGCAGTAGTTGACCCATGCCACACGCGGGTTCTTCTCTAACCACTCAGCCACGCGCTGGGCGTTCTCACAGTGGCGCGGCATACGCAGGTGCAGCGTCTCCAAACCCAGGTTCAGCAGGAAGCAGTTCTGGGGGGCAGGGATGCTGCCCAGGTCGCGCATCAGCTGCGACACGAGCTTGGTGACATAGGCCTGCTTGCCGAAGGCCTTGGTGTAGGTGAGGCCGTGGTAGCTCTCATCGGGGGTCGTGAGGCCGGGGAACTTCTCGGCTTGGGCCTCCCAGTCGAAGTTGCCGCTGTCGATGATGGCACCGCCGACTTGTGTGGCGTGGCCGTCCATGTACTTGGTCGTGGAGTGTGTCACGATGTCGCAGCCCCACTCGAAGGGTCGGCAGTTGATGGGCGTGGCGAAGGTGTTATCCACGATGAGGGGCACACCGTGCTTGTGGGCCATCTTGGCGAAGCGCTCGATGTCGAAGACGTTGCCGCCCGGGTTGGAGATGGTCTCGCCGAAGAAGCACTTCGTATTCGGACGGAAGGCGGCTTCGATGCGCGCATCGTCCCAGTCGGGATCCACGAACGTGCACTCGATGCCCAGCTTCTTCATCGTGACACCGAAGAGGTTATAGGTGCCGCCATAGATGTTGTTCGAGGTGATGAAATGGTCACCAGCCTGGCAGATATTGAAGACAGCGTAGAAGTTGGCAGCCTGACCCGACGAGGTCAGCATGCAGCCCACACCGCCTTCGAGGGCGTTGATCTTAGCGGCCACAGCGTCGTTGGTGGGGTTGGCCAGACGTGTATAGAAATAACCTGACTCCTCGAGGTCGAAGAGCTTGGCCATCTGCTCGCTGGTGTCGTACTTGAACGTGGTGCTCTGGAAGATTGGCAGCTGCTGCGGCTCACCCTTGGTGGGATGCCAACCGCCATGAATGCAGAGCGTTTCGAGATTCTTTTTCATACTCTTTATTATTATAGGGCTTATAAGGCTTATGGGGCCTATGGGAGCTTTAAAGAAGCAGCGGAAGCTTCCTGCGAAGCCTCCGCCTTGCCTGTACCCAGAGCCGGGGTCGAACCGGCACGGGTTGCCCCACTGGTGTTTGAGACCAGCGCGTCTACCGATTCCGCCATCTGGGCTTCAAAAGCGGGTGCAAAGGTAGTGCAAGTTGAGAGAACTACCAAATTTTGAAAGAAAAAAATGTGTTTTGTTTTGTCTGTCGATAGAAAATGAGTACCTTCGCGGCGTAAAATGTGAACTTTTCATGGCAAAACTGAATGGCTTGATGAAGGATACCGCCATCTATGGGCTCAGCAGCATCATAGGGCGCTTCCTCAACTATCTCCTCGTACCCCTCTACACCCACTACATGCCCAAGGAGTCGGGCGACTATGGCGTGAGCACCAATATCTATGCCTACACGGCATTACTGCTGGTGCTGCTGACCTTTGGCATGGAGACGACGCTCTTCCGCTATGCCAACGACAACCCCACCTCTGACAGCAACGGGCATTGGCCGGACACGGTGTTCACGACGGCCTTTGCCACCATCGGCACGCTGACGGCTCTCTTCCTGGCGCTGCTCTTCGGGTTCATCACCCCCATCGCCGGCTATCTGGGCTACGCAGAGCACCACGAGTACCTGCTGATGATGGGGGCCGTGGTGGCGATGGATGCCTTGCAGGCAATCCCTTTCAGCTTTCTGCGTTTCCAGAAGCGCGCCATCAGGTTTGCCTCGCTCAAGCTGCTGTTCATCTTCCTGAACATCGGCCTTAATCTACTCTATTTTGTGGTGCTGGGCAAGACGAGCGTGTTCTATGTCTTCTTCATCAACCTCCTGTGCACGGGCTTCATATCGCTGTGCTTTGTGCCGGAGCTGTTCAAGATCCACTGGCATTTCGACGGTGCCCTGCTCCGCCGCATGCTATCTTACTCATGGCCTATTCTCATCCTCGGCATCGCTGGCATCCTGAACCAGGTGGCCGACAAGATCCTCTTCCCGCTCGTCTATCCCGATGAGGCACAGGCGAATGTGCAGTTGGGTATCTACGGCAGCTGTGTGAAGATAGCGATGATTATGGCGATGATCACGCAGGCGTTCCGCTATGCCTACGAGCCCATCGTCTTCGCCAAAGCCAAGGATGCCGACAGCCGCGAGTACTATGCCGCAGCGATGAAGTACTTCCTGATCTTCACACTTCTGGCCTTCCTCGGCGTGGTCGGCTATATGCCGATACTACAATATATAATAGGTGCCGGCTATCGCGAGGGCCTCGGCGTAGTGCCAATCGTGATGGCAGCCGAGATCATGATGGGCGTCTATTTCAACCTCTCGTTCTGGTATAAGCTCATCGACAAGACCATCTACGGTGCCATCTTCTCTATCGTCGGCTGTGTGGTGCTCGTAGCCGTGAACATCCTGTTCATCCCACAATACGGCTATTGGGCCTGCGCCTGGGGTGGTGTGGCTGGCTACGGCACGGCGATGGTGCTGAGCTATATTATCGGGCAGCGGAAGAACCCCATCAACTACCCAATGAAGGATATCTGCATCTACGTGGTGCTCACCGTCGTGCTGTATGCAGCGATGGTGTATATAACAAAGGTAGCACCCGTGTGGGCACAGCTCATCGTCAACACACTCCTCATCTGCCTCTTCGTGGGGTATATCGTCAAGAAGGACTTGCCACTCAGCCACTTACCCGTTGTGGGGAAATACTTCAAACGTCACTAAGCCATTCGCCGCATGCAAAGGAACTATGATGTCATCGTGATAGGAGCCGGCCACGCAGGTTGCGAGGCGGCGCACGCCGCTGCGCGCATTGGCGCGCAGACGCTCATGATCACCATGGACATGAATAAGATCGCGCAGATGTCCTGCAACCCCGCTGTCGGCGGTATTGCTAAGGGACAGATCGTCAGGGAGATAGACGCTCTCGGAGGTGCCATGGGACGCGTCACCGACGCCACCACCATCCAGTTCCGCATGCTCAACCGCTCCAAGGGCCCCGCGATGTGGAGCCCCCGTGCACAGTGCGACCGCGGCAAGTTCATCTGGGCGTGGCGCGAGGTGCTGGAGAACACCCCCAACCTGCACATCTGGCAGGACCAGGTGCGCAAATTACTTGTGGACTCCTCCCCTCGGGGAGGTCGGGAGGGGGCCGTAGCCACGGGGGTCGAGACCTACTTGGGCATGACCTTCACGGCCAAGAGCATCATCCTCACCGCAGGCACCTTCCTGAACGGTCTGATGCACATCGGGCGTGTGAAGCTGCCTGGCGGTCGCTGTGCCGAACCGCCCTCGTTGGAGCTGGCCGAGAGCATCGCCCAGCACGGCATCCGTGTGGCTCGCATGAAGACGGGCACCCCCGTCCGCATCGATGCCCGCAGCGTCGATTTCTCCCTCATGACCGAGCAGCCAGGAGACACAGAAGGTAGGAGGTTTTCCTTCATGTCTTGCAAAGGCGCTGTGGCGCCTTTGCAAGACATGAAGTGCTTCATCACCTATACCAACGAAGCCGTCCACGAGCGCCTGCGGGCTGGACTGCCTGACTCGCCCCTCTACAACGGCCAGATACAGAGCATAGGCCCCCGCTATTGCCCTTCAATCGAGACCAAGTTGATGACCTTCCCCGACAAGGATCAGCACCAGCTGTTCTTAGAGCCGGAAGGCACCAGCACCAATGAATACTACCTCAACGGCTTCTCATCCTCGCTGCCTATCAACGTACAGATAGAGGCATTGAAGCTGATTCCGGCCTTCCGCAACCTGGAGATTTACCGTCCGGGCTACGCCATCGAATATGACTTCTTCGACCCCACACAGCTGCACCACTCGCTGGAGTCACGCGTCATCAGCGGCCTCTATCTGGCCGGACAGGTCAACGGCACCACGGGCTACGAAGAAGCTGCCGGACAGGGTCTCGTGGCAGGCATCAACGCCGCCCGTCATTGCACGGGCGAGGAACCGTTGGTGCTGAAGCGCGACGAAGCATATATCGGCGTGCTCATCGACGACCTCGTCTGCAAGGGTGTGGATGAACCCTACCGTATGTTCACCAGCCGTGCAGAGTACCGCATCCTGCTGCGCCAGGACAACGCCGACGCCCGCCTCACAGAACTCGGACATCGCATGGGTGTCGCCACGACAGAACGTCTGCAGCACTACCAGAAGAAGCACGAAGAGGTGGAGCGCATCATCCGCTTTGCCGAGGACGAATCCATCAAGATGAATGAGATCAACGGCCTTCTGGAGCAGCTTGGCACTGCCCCTCTGACGCGCGGCTGCAAGCTGATGGAACTCTTAGGACGCCCGCAGCTGACCTTCGACAACCTCTCCCCTGCCCTACCCCGTCTGCAAGCGTTCATGGACACCCTCCACGACCGCCGCGAGGAGATCATCGAAGAGGCCGAAATCGAGATCAAATACAAAGGCTATATCCAACGCGAGATGGAACAGGCTGAGAAGATGCACCGCCTGGAGAACATCCGCATCCGTGGCCGCTTCGACTACGACACGCTTCAATCCATCTCCACGGAAGGGCGCCAGAAACTGATCAAGCACGACCCAGAGACACTGGCGCAGGCCTCGCGCATCCCCGGCGTCTCGCCCTCGGACATCAATGTCCTGCTGGTGCTGCTCGGACGATAAACAACGTCTTTTGTTCCACGTGAAACATGCGT
>Ga0310697_10002504_pt1 | contig 19370 bp, 19 predicted proteins | sample 172DNAGHGlowgp2_FD_203883 | JGI IMG/M metagenome (GOLD analysis project Ga0310697, IMG submission 203883) | Sheep rumen microbial communities from Palmerston North, Manawatu-Wanganui, New Zealand - 1728 DNA GHGlow gp2 (v2) (version 2) | ecosystem: Host-associated > Mammals > Digestive system >... | reverse complement strand
TTTGGGTTACCCGATTGTGGCTGTGGATACCGCAGGCTTCAAGGGCAATAACCTTTTCGGTCACGAAGAAGTGGTGAACGCCATTGTCGATCAGTTCGTGGGTGATTATAAGGGCGAACGCAAGAAGGGCCTTGTCAACCTTTGGTTTGAAGTTCCGTATTACAACCAGAACTGGCGTGGTGATTATCAGGAACTTGCCCGTATTCTCCGTGGCGCAGGCTTTGAGGTGAATGTGCTCTTTGGACCTGAAAATAACGGTGTCAAGGATTGGTTGCGCATTCCGGAAGCTCAGTTCAATCTGGTGGTTTCTCCGTGGGTTGGCGTGAGAAACGCTGAACACCTTGAGAAAAAATACGGTCAGCCGTTCCTCCACATTCCTGAAATTCCAATCGGTGCTGAAGCAACTGCTGCATTTATCCGCAAAGTTGTTGATTTTGCCGGAATCGATAAGGAACAGAGCGAAAAGTTCATTGAACAAGAAAATGGTATCTATTACTACTATCTGGAACACTTCTCTGAATTCTTTGCTGAATACTGGTATGGTATGCCGAGTGAATTTGCGATTACCGCTGATTCCGCTTACACGCTTGCCTACACAAAGTTCCTTGCCGACCAAATCGGCCTTATTCCGCGCAAAGTCATTATTTCGGATGATCCTCCGCAGAAGTTCCGCAAGACCATCGAAGACGCTTTCCATAACATCAGCGAAGGTGTCGATGTTGAAGTTGAATTCGAAGAAGATGGCTACTTGATTGAAAAAGCAATTAAGGAAGTTGATTTCTCTTCTGGTAAGCCGTTAATTCTTGCTTCTTCTTGGGAAATCAATCTTGCTAACGATAAGGGCGCTTTGTTCTTCGAAATTACACCTCCGTCTAGCGAAACTTTGATTATCAATCGTAGTTTTGTTGGGTATAAGGGAGCGCTTAATTTGCTTGAAAAAATCTATAGTGCATCCGTTGGCGGAAAGTAATTTCAAAGTTTCTTCACCAACATCAACAAAAGTGCCGACTGATTCATCAGCCGGCATTTTTTATTGAAATACGCCCTATCTTGCAAGATTCAAAAAGTACTGGTGAATACTTGTATCGCTATTGAGTTCTGGATGGAACGACAGTGCAATTTGATTCTTGTATTTTACGGCAACAATTTGCTTGGAGGCGTTCGTGGCGTTTGCGTCAATGTTACTACTCGCTGTTCTTGAAAGAACTTCGACACCGTTACCAACAGATTCAAAGAACGGTGCGCGAATAAATGTTTGCGGAACTTTTCCAATATGCGCAACTTCGTTTTCGGTAAAGAAACTACCGAGTTGCCGTCCATAAGCGTTGCGACGGATGACAGCCGGAAGTGTCGCGAAGTGCGCCTTGTTTTCGCCTGCAATGTGTTCGGCAAGGAGAATTGCCCCTGCGCATGTCGCAAGCACGGGAAGCCCGTTTACAATTTTTTGACGCAATGGTTCGAATAGCCCCAAGTCGCGAAGGAGCTTGCCTTGTACGGTGCTTTCACCTCCGGGGAGTACAAGACCGTCTAAATGACGGTCGAGATTACGCAATTGCCTAATTTCAAAGACTTCGACGCCAAGCGATTCAAGAATGCGTTCATGTTCGATGAACGCACCCTGCACCGCAAGCACGCCTATCTGCGGTTTTGCGTTGGACATTATTTCCCCCTTTCTGCCATAAGCAATGCGATTTCTTGTTCGTTGATACCGACCATGGCTTCGCCCAAGTCTTCGGAAAGTTTGGCGATAAGTTTTGCATCGGTGTAGTTCGTAACGGCTTGAACAATTGCGGCGGCACGCTTTGCGGGATTGCCCGACTTGAAAATGCCGGATCCCACGAATACGCCTTCTGCGCCAAGTTGCATCATGAGGGCAGCATCGGCGGGAGTGGCAACACCCCCAGCCGCAAAGTTCACGACCGGAAGTTTCTTGTGGTCGTGAACATAGCGCACCAGGTCGTACGACACTTGAAGTTCCTTGGCCCGGTTGAAAAGTTCGTCTTCACGCAAACTGGAAATGCGGGCGATTTCCTGATTCATCAGACGCATGTGTCGTACAGCTTGGACGATGTCGCCCGTGCCCGGCTCTCCCTTGGTACGAATCATGGACGCACCCTCTTCGATTCGACGTAACGCCTCGCCCAAATCTTTTGCGCCGCACACAAAGGGAACATTAAATTCACGCTTGTTGATGTGAAAAACATCATCGGCTGGAGAAAGCACTTCGCTTTCGTCAATGTAGTCGATTTCGATGGCCTGTAAAATCTGTGCTTCTGCAAAGTGCCCGATGCGGCATTTGGCCATCACAGGGATGGAAACTGCGTCCTGAATACCCTTGATCATCTTTGGATCACTCATTCTTGATACACCGCCAGCTGCGCGAATGTCGGCAGGAATGCGCTCTAATGCCATTACGGCAGCAGCACCTGCATCTTCTGCGATTTTGGCCTGTTCCGGTGTCGTTACATCCATGATGACGCCACCCTTGAGCATTTGGGCAAGATTCTTATTGAGTTCGTAACGGTTCTGTTCTGGCATGGTTGTCTCCTTTATTGTGAAAGTTTTTTTTCAAGGGGGAATTTAAAACATTCATTGGACTTGTTCAATATTCAGTTTTTTATTATTTTTATAAGGTCAGTTAAATGTCAGATTTGCATATTTAATAAGGTCAGGTTTATGTTTACTTACGATATGTCCAAGGCAGGTTCCAATAGCCTTTATCATTATCTTTACCAATGCATCAAAAAAGATATCGTAAGCGGAAAAATTTTAGCAGATGAACAGATTCCTTCCAAAAGAAGTCTTGCGCAAAATCTCGGCATTAGCGTGGTGACCATTGAAAATGCTTACGCACAACTTTTGGCCGAAGGCTTTATTTATTCTCTTCCGAAAAAAGGATTCTTTGTCGTTGATATAAATGCGAAAGCAACATCGCAAGTCCAATCGCGTCAAAAGACTTATCACTCACGCAGGCTTCGAGCCGAACTCCCCGAAGAATCTGAGCATACCAATCCAAAGTACATTGCCGATTTTGCAAGCAATGGTGCTGATATAGATGCTTTCCCTTTTTCGACTTGGGCCAAGATAACCCGAGAAGTTCTTTGCGAAAGGCAAAAGGACTTGTTGCAAGTCTCTCCTGGCATTGGCACATTAGAGCTTCGCCGCGCTATTGTGCGCATGCTCCGTGAATTCAGGAATATTCAGGTGACGCCTGAACAAATTGTTATCGGGGCGGGAACGGATTATCTCTATGGCTTGCTTGTTCAGCTGTTGGGATTTGACAAGTGCTATGCTGTCGAAGATCCTGGCTGGAGCAAGATTTCAAAAATCTACAGTCAATATGGCGTCAAGGTGAACCATGTCCCTGTTGAAGGCGACAACTTTGTAGATGCATTAAAGAAATCAAATGCCGATATCGTGCATATTTCTCCGGCGCATCATTTTCCAACCGGGAAGGTGATGCCTGTTGGTGAGCGTTATCGTTTGCTCAGCTGGGCGGCAGAATCGCCCAAGCGCTACATTGTCGAAGATGACTACGATAGCGAATTTCGCATGACCGGAAAACCGATTCCCGCATTGCAAAATATTGATGTAACTGAAAAGGTTGTCTATTTAAATACATTCTCCAAGACGATGACATCTGCCATTAGGCTCAGTTATATGGTTCTCCCTCCGCACCTTGCCGAAAAATTTCACAACGAACTTTCGTTTTATTCTTGTACTGTATCGACTCTTGACCAATATGTGATGGCTAAATTTATTGACCTCGGATATTACGAAACACACATCAACCGTATGCGCAATTTGTACAGAAGTAAACGAGATTCATTGCTTACGGCGATTGATAAAAGCAAGCTTTCAAAAGTAGCGCGTGTTTACGAAGAAAATGCCGGTTTGCACTTTATTCTTGAGGTGAATATAAATTGTTCTGATGCAGAATTCTGTAAACGCTTGCGTCAAAAAGGCATCAATGTCAAGGCTCTTTCGGAATACCATTTTGAGGCTCCGCCATCGGAACATAAATTTGTTATCAACTATTCTTCTGTTGAAAGAAATAAGGTGAAGAAAGCCGTGCAAATCATTGCCGACCTTTTCCCTCTCTAATCAAATATCAAGGCTATTCATAGTCTTTCGCTATTTGCACATGATATTTATAAAAATATCTTATACGTAGAGTTTTCCCTTATATCAAGTGATAAAAATAAAGTATTTTACAAAGCGTTTTTTGTTTTCTAACTTAGGCATCGCAATCGAGAACGCAATGTTCCGACACATGAACAATTCAACACGAGGATACCTATATGTGTTGTAGCTGTAAATTCTTCAGTAAATAAGCCAACACCTTTTTGAAGGCTAATTGGCGATTCCAATTGCACGCAGAATGATGCTCTGCGTGGTTACTCAACTCATACAAAATTAGGAGATTTTCCATGAATTTCAACATTAAAAAAACTATAACTCAAGTCATCCTTTTGTCTTCATTTACTGCTTTTGCCGCAGAACCCATTGCGGTTATCACGAAATCTGGCGTAAGCGCAACGCTCTACGGTTTTGCATCTTTGAATGCAGCCTACGAAGACTCCAAAAGCAATAACGGCAACTTTGCGAACTTCGTAACCGCATCGGACTTAACAAATAAAAATGATGCAGGTTGGCATTTTACGCCGAACCTGACGCGAATCGGCCTCAATCTTTCGAGCGGTAACGATTCTACGTTCTTCAAGGCGAACGGCAAGATCGAAGTGGATTTCTATGGTGGCGGTTCCGGCAATGCTCCCACTCCGCGCCTCCGCCATGGTTACGGCGAAATAACTTTTGGCAAATCGGGTTTCTCCATTTTGGGTGGCCAAACTTGGGATTTGATTTCTCCGCTAGTGACTCCGACGCTCAACGCAGGCGTTCTCAACAACTCTGGCGATGCGGGCCTTCGCAGGGCACAGCTTAGAATTACCGAAAAAGTCCCCGTTGGCGAAGGATCCTTGGATTTTGCCATAGCCCTTGTCCGCACTATCGGCGAGAACCAACCTTACAACACCTCTTCTGCCTCAGAGACCGGTGTCGATGCAAATATTCCCACATTCCAAGGACGCATCGGCATTTCGGTTCCTCTGTGGGTAGAAGGTAAAAAGTTCGGCTTGGGCATTTCCGGTCACTACGGCCAAGAAGAAATTGACTTGGATGCCACCGGCGATACTAAGGAAATTCCCACATGGTCCTTCAATGTGGATTTGACTTTCCCCATTACAAGCAACTTTACCTTTTTAGGCGAATACTTTATTGGTGCCAATCTTGATACATACGCAGCCGGCATTGGACGCGGACTTGCTGCAAATACTGAAAATCCAGAAAGCGTAAGAAGCATTGGCGCTTATGGTGGCTGGCTCGCTTTGCAGGCCAAGTTTATCAAAAAATTGGCATTCAATATGGGTGCCGGGCTTGACAAGTTGAAACGCAAAGACATCAGAAAAGTCGGTGGGCGCGAACAGAACTTCTCGTTCTTTGCAAACACGACCTACAATTTGACAGATGCATTCTCGCTTGGATTTGAATACCTCCACATCCAAACAGATTACTTGACCGCAAATACGGTAAAAGAAGCCGACTTGAATCGCTACCAGCTTTCTGCAACTTACGCATTCTAACAAAGGAGAACTACATCATGACACAGAATAAATTGCATATTCGAATTGCATTGGCATTCCTTTTCACCTTCGCCTGCGCCGCATCTGCTTTTGCCGCAGACAAAATTTCCATCGGCTACCTTTCTTCTACGGGCCAGGGCAAGTTCTTTATCGCAAAAGATGCGGGTATTTTCGAGAAGAACGGACTCGACGTGACGTTGGTGGAATTCTCGAATTCCGGAGATGGCATTGCCGCAGTCCGAGCCGGGAAACTCGATGCAGGAGCATTTGGCTCTCTCGCTCCGCTCATCCATATTGCACAAGGCGCTGACATCCGCGTCATCGGAGGCATCATGGGTGGCGATCAAGCGGTTATCACTCGCAAAGAAAATGCCGGTTCCGTCAAAAAGTTGAGCGACCTCAAAGGCAAGAAAATCGCAACAATTCGATTGGGAACAGCCGATGCCATTGTTCGCGGTGGTTTGAAGAAAGAGGGTATCGATTGGCGTAAGGACGTTTCTATTGTGGAACTCAAGAATCCGCCTGCCGTCATCGAAGCAGTAAAGAACGGAAGCGTTTATGCAGGCGTTACTTGGGGTCCGCACGACCTCCGCGCCGAAGAAGCGGGTCTCTCCGTAGTACTTCGCAGCAAGGACATCAACCCAGGCCATATCTGCTGCCGCCTCATCGCATCGCTCCGCAAACTCGAAGGACGTGATGACGTTTACAAGCGTTTGGTCAAGTCGCTTTTGGAAGCCGAAGAACTTGTACAGAACGACCACAAAAAGAGCGTCGAAATTATTGCCAAGTGGATCAAGCTCGATACGGCTCTCGTCAACAAGGCGTTCTATAGCGGCCACGTCACGCAGGATACCGACCCAAACGTGAAAGGTGTCGAGTTCTTCTGGGATTTTTTGAAGGATGCTGAATTCATCAAGTCCGACAAGAAAGTCTCTGAATACGTTGTCACGGACTACTATCGAAACGCGCTTGCCGAACTTCGCAAGCAACAGCCCAAATCTGAATTCTACGCCAAGGTCGAAACAATATTCAAATCTAGAAACTAGGATAAAATCAACATGAATCAAAAGCAAAGTGGTTTTGAAGCAACAAATCTCGGTTTTTCTTATGATGGCAAGCCCATCCTGAAAGACATCAACTTGAAAATAAACCAAGGAGAATTTGTTTGTTTACTGGGCGAAAGCGGCAGTGGCAAGACCACTTTGCTGAACCTTCTCGCCGGCCTAACAAAGCCAACCGAGGGGCATATTTATTGGAACGGGAAGGAAATTGAAAAACCTTCTTCGGAAAGGAGCGTAGTCTTTCAGGACTACACTCTTTTTCCTTGGCTCACCCTTCTCCAGAACGTTTCCCTCGCCATCAAAAAGACTCAAAAAGCCAAGGGAAATTATGCTAAAAAGTTGGCAGAAGATTATCTCAACTTGGTAGGACTTTCGGGGAGTCTTCACAAATACCCCTTTGAACTTTCGGGTGGAATGCGTCAACGCGGCGCCATTGCAAGAGCGTTGAGCGTTGGCGCTGACGCCCTTCTTTTAGATGAGCCCTTCGGTGCACTCGATCCCGTAAACCGCGCGAGTCTCCAGGATTTAATCCTTGAACTTTGCCGCGGATCCAAAGACAGGCCTATTACAACTTTATTTGTCACGCATGACATTCGCGAAGCCGTTTATCTCGCAAGCCGCATTATTGTATTGGGCTCGACACCGGGCCGCATCATTGCCGATATACCGCTAAATTTTTCAGCAAAGAAAAATCGCGATGAATGGTTCCGCAATGAACAAGTCCAAGAAACCATCAAATCCATTGAAGAAGCGTACCACAAAGATGTCCTTGAAAAACTGGGACATCTCGTACAGGGAGGTGCAAGCATATGAGAATTTTTATAAAGTATCTGTCTAAGTTTTCGGGAATTTTATTCCTGCTGTTTTTGCTCGGCATTTGGACATTTATCAGTAGCGGCCCAGAATGGAGCAGTCAATATTTGTTCCCGTCACCAAAAGCGATTGCAAACGAGCTCTTCAATTCACGCGAAGAACTTTTGCGAAGCGCCGGTGCATCGCTTCTGAAGCTTATTCCCGCTTACTTTGCAGCTGCCGTTGTCGGGATTTCTATTGGGATTGTTTCTGGATCTGTTCCTTGGGTTGGCAATATGCTCAAACCCATTTCGCGGTTCGCAGCCCCCATCCCACCCAACGTTTACATTCCCTATGCGATTGCAATTCTGCCGACCTTTTACTTGTCTTCTACATTCATTATCTTCATCGCTGCATTCTGGCCCATTTATCTGAACACCGCCGCAGGCGCCACAGAAATCCCTGAAAAATACAAACGGAACGCCGCCATCATCGGAATTGGACGCATTGAATACCTGTGGAGAATCGCTCTTATCGCAAGCCTCCCGTCCATATTCTCGGGGCTTTCCGTAGGCATGGGACTTTCGTTCATCATGCTCACCGTAGCAGAACTCTTCGGCGAAAATACAGGGCTCGGGCATTTCGTGCAATTTTACGCGGACTACTCCGATTACCCCAACATGGTCGCCGGAATCCTTTGGACAGGCATTGTCGTTCTCGCAATTATGGAACTATTTGAATTTGTAAAGCGCAAGGTTTTGTTCTGGACAAAGGCTAATTAATTTAAATTGGCTCCAAGAAGTTTGGACTTTCACGCATGAATTTCGGCAGTATCGGATGATTCGCGCCGTCATGAAGCAGAATGGAGTCTCTTCGCTGGAAGAACTGATTGAAAGCGCAAAACAAAAAGGCGTAAAATTTGTCGCCTGCCAGATGTCGATGGAACTCATGGGCATTACCGCCGAAGAGCTGATTGACGGCGTAGAACTTGGCGGAGTCGCGACTATGCTTGGCTCCACCGAAAAATCGGACTTGACGTATTTTATTTAATGATTTATTTCACCACACAATTCCTATCGCGCAATACAGTAGCGACAGGCCCATGAGCGTAAAGAAAATCCGGTGATGTTTTTGGAATAAGCCTTGCAATAGAATTCTCGCAAAAAGCCAAGCCAAATTGCAGACAGGCCCTGTAAATGGCAAAATCAAACCAAATATAAGGATGTGCAGAAAATCTTGATGGTAAGGGAGCATGTAAGTGGTAATCGCCGTAAGGCAAAATACCATTATTTTCACATTTGTAAGCTGTACGAAAAGGCCTGTGCGAAAATTACCAGTCGCTTGGTTGCTGCGAATTTCATCGTATGGTTTTACTGCTTGAAATAAAGGGTTTATTGCTAGGTACGCAATATAAATTGCTCCAACGACCGAGAATACTTTAATAAAATTTTCAAATGTACTGCTGATGAAGTAAACGATAAAAACGGAAGCGAGAGCAATAATCGTGTATCCGATAAAAAGCCCGTACCACTGCTTTATTGCCACGCCTTTTCCACTTTTCATTGCCACGGACAATGAACAAAGATTCGCCGGTCCCGGAGTAATGCCCGAAACAAATGCGTAAAGTAAAAATGAAAGCACGACTTCTAGTGACACCAAACGCTCCGCTTAGCGCCTATTTATCAGCGCTTTCTACAAACCAGGTAAAGCCTGCGTTTTCGATTGTTTTGAAAGTCTCGTTAAGCCCTTGGCCGCCTTCGGTAAGGTAGCCCGAAGCGAAAATGGAATCGACGACTTTGAAAAGTTCCTTTTCGTGGCCCTTGAAATATACTTCGCGGCCGGCGGCACAGCGAATATCTGATTTCGGGAGCAATAGGCGTGCAAGACAGAGAATCTTGATGCAATATTCGAATGTAAGGCCCGAAATATCACGCCCGGCAAGGCGAGTGCCCTTAACGGGCAGCAAAAAGTTTATAGGCACCGATTCGGGATTGATGGCTACCAAGTCCAAAAGCATGTCAACGACATCTTCCTTGGTTTCGCCCATTCCGATGATTCCGCCGCAGCAGATTTCAAAACCGACGCGCTGCAACATTTGAACATTCTGGATTCGGCGTTCGTACGTATGTGTACTGCAAATTTCAGGATAAAAACGGCGGCTTGTATTCAAATTGTGATTGATGCGGTCAAGCCCCGCAGCCCTTAAAATTCGTGCTTGGTGTTCCGTCAAGAATCCGATGGAACAGCAAATGTGCGTTCCCGACTTTTTCATGTGCGCAATACGCTCGGCAAGTTCTTCGATTTCCTTGTCGGCGAAACCCATGCCCGAAAGCCCGATGCAATGCCTAGACAAATTGAATTCTCTGACCAAATCATTGTCACCGTAAAGTTTTTCATCAGAGACACTTCTGTATTTTTCAATAGGAGCTTCGGAATCTCGTGACTGCGCGCAATAGGCGCAATTCTGCGTACAGTTGCCACTACGTACATTCGTTAAAAGCTGGATGCTGACACGGTTGCCCTTGTATTTAGTGCGAAGCGAATAAGCTTTTTCAATCAATTCACCGAGCAATTCGTCCTGCGTATTTAAAATCTGCAAACATTCTGTTTTCGTCATTTCGGCAACAAATATAAAAGCCAAGCGTACACTTGGCTAATACAAAAAAACTATATAAAAACAGTTTTTCAAAAAGCAATTCACGAAATGGTTATTGAAAATTTTGATAATAGGCGAGCGAAAAAAGCCATCGTTTTTTTCGATGGCTTTTTAAAATTGTATGGGGTTCTACAAAATGTTACAGATAAAGGCCTTTACTAAAATAGCGGTCGCCGCGGTCAGGCGCTACAAAGACAATATTTCCGCGAGCACCCGAAGCAATCAGCTTTTGAGCCGCCGCGAATGCAGCTCCCGTCGAAGAACCTGCAAAAATTCCCTCCTTTTGAGCAAGTTCACGGGAGCCGCCAAAGGCGTCATCATCGTTAATTTTGATAACGCGATTTACAAGCGACATGTCCATAGTATCTGCGATAAAATCGTTTCCGATACCTTCGATGTTGTAGTCGCCATGTTCGCCGCCGCCCATCGTTGAGCCTATAGGATCTGCAAGCACGCCTTGAATGTTTGGGTTGCGTTCCTTGAGAGCCTTGAGAATGCCGCTGTACGTGCCGCCACTCCCTGCGCCTGCCACCACGTAATCTACGTGACCATCGAGGTCGTCATAAATTTCCGGTCCCGTTGTTTCGTAATGAGCACGCGGATTCGCCATGTTGTGGAATTGCCTGAGCGATATGGAATTCGGAATCTGCTTGAGCAATTCCTCGGCTTTCTTTTCGGCGCCAAGCATCCCTTCCTCACGCGGGGTGTTGATGAGTTCCGCTCCGAGAGCACGCAGGAGCGTCTGCTTTTCTTGCGAAAACTTGGTCGGCACCACGAATATCACATGCACGCCACGGTTTAGCGCTGCAAAAGCTATTCCAAGCCCGGTATTACCCGCGGTCGCTTCGATAATCGTTCCACCTGGTTTGAGCGTCCCTTTGGCGAACGCGTCTTCGACCATGTAAAGCCCGGCGCGGTCTTTTACGCTACCCGAAGGATTCCAAAGTTCAAGTTTTACAAACAAGTTTACACCTTTGGGAACTCCGACATGAGTAAGCTTAACAAGCGGTGTTTTTCCAATCAAAGATTTCATTGATTCATAGTAATGCATATTAAGCCTCCTTGGCAGCGTCAATGGCCGCGTTCAAATCCGAAATAATGTCTTCCACTTTTTCGATGCCCACGGACAAACGAATCAGCCCATCGGTAATGCCCACTTTTTCGCGAATATCCTTTGGAATAGACGCGTGCGTCATTGTGGCCGGGTGGCATACAAGGCTTTCGACACCGCCCAAGCTTTCGGCAAGCGACACAAGCGACAATGCCTTGAAGAATTTCTTGATGTCGTAATTTTCGCGAAGTTCGAACGAAATCATCGCGCCGCCATTTTTAGCTTGTTTCTTGTTGATTTCGTAGCCTTGAGCCGTCGGGAGTCCCGGATAATAAACGTGTTTTATAGCATCATGCTTTTCGAGATAACGAGCGATAGTTTCGGCATTTTCGGTATGGCGATCCAAACGAACACCAAGCGTTTTGATGCCACGAATCAAGAGGAACGAATCAAACGGGCCAAGCACCGCACCGGTTGCATTCTGCGTAAATGCGAGGCGTTCGGCGAGATCCTTGGAATTGACTACGGCAAGGCCTGCCACCAAGTCGCTGTGACCGCCAAGATACTTTGTCGCGCTGTGCACCACGATATCGGCGCCAAGTTCCAGCGGACGCTGCAAATATGGAGTCATGAACGTGTTATCTACAATCGTCAAGATATTATGTTTCTTTGCAACTGATGCAACGCCGGCCAAGTCCGTTACTGTCAAAAGCGGATTTGCCGGACTTTCGACAAAGAACGCCTTCACATCGGGTGTAATTTTCGATTCGAGTGTTTTTAAATCCGTAGTATCTTCAATGGAGTAAGTAATGCCAAGATTCTTGAACACTTTGTCTAAAACGCGGAAGGTGCCGCCATAGACATTGCTCGAAATGATAATGCGGTCTCCCTGCTTAAAAAGCGAAAGGACTGTTGATGTTGCAGCCATGCCCGAAGCGAACGCAAAACCAGCAACGCCGCCTTCGAGCTCCGCAATCAGCGATTCAAGCGCCGCACGCGTGGGGTTACCCGTACGGGAATATTCCCAGCCCGTATTTTCGCCAAGGCCAGACTGCTTGTAAGTAGAGGTCTGGTAAATGGGAACGTTGACGGCACCTGTTACATTGTCGCCATCAATGCCGCCATGAATAAGTTTTGTTTCGATGTATTTGGAATTTGACATAAGATAAAAATCTCCTATGACGCAGCAAACTGCCTGCGCCTTTGATGTTTAAAATTTGTTTGAATAAAAAATCCCGCTGCGGAACATAAAACCGAGCGGGAAATCTGTTTAAAAGAATAGCCTAAAAACTAGATGCCCGTTCGACATCGACAACAACACACAAGATTCAAGCTATTGAAAAGAAAATTCATTTTTTATTTCCTATTGTTTTCGTAGGGTTAATTTAGATAATACAATTTGCTTTGGCAAGAGATTCCTTTATACTATTTTTCTGAAGCTGGCAATAAAGATTTTCTATAATCACCTTACCGCTGCGACCAAGCGCACAGAATCAAAAGCGTTGAGGGGACCCTTCAGGAAATACCGCTGTTGCAACGCCTTTTCGCCGAGAAATTCATCGACTTTGAAGCCGTTGCGCTCAAGCACATCAAAAACTTCACGGTCGCGATAACCATCCGCCATCGTCTCGCCGCAATCGGCAACGATTTTTTTCAACTGCAAAACAGAATCCGAGAACGCCTCTTTTTGCAAGTAATCAAAGACTATCGAAATTCCTGTCGCCGCAATTTCCGAGAACTGACGAATCGTCTCAGCAAATACAGTCAATGGCAGATAATACGAAACACCCAATATGCTGACAACAGTCGGCTTTTTACGGTCAAAACCGTTTTCAACAAGCGTATCTACAATGCTATCCTTGCTGAAATCCACCGCAACAAAATGGACGTTCCTCGAAACATTCCACTGGAGTTCTCGAATGCGTTTTTTCTTGTAACTTTGCGTCGGCAGCAAATCCAGTTCGAAAACTTCGACATTCGGATTTTTATTGCGGAACGAGAACGTATCGACACCCGCTCCGCAAATCACGTATTGAATTTTCCCTGACTGCGCTTGAAGTTTCACGCGATCTTCCGCAAAGCGGCTTCGCGAAAGCACGATCGGGAGGAAATATTTTCGATTGAAAAACTCAACCGAATTTTCCGACTCCTGCGGAAAACGCTTTAGGATAAAGTTTGAAACTTTATCGTATTCTTCTCGCCCCATAAAATCCAACGCCAAAAAGTCATTGAAAACAGTATGGTCTGGTTGTGATGAATGCCAGGCACGAGCAAATGCGCACAATTTTGCCGTTAAACTTTCCATTATTTTATTCCCTAAAAATTTTGAGTTGTGGGCAAAAGCCCATAAAAAAGCCCGTGCAGGATATCCTTACACGGGCGAGAAAATCATTCAATACCGCAATAAGCGCCCGTCAACATCGGTCGCTCGAACAACAAAATCTGGCAAATTGAATATTCATTTGATTTCCTATAGAATTAGTAGGTATAAATATAAAACCAAAAATATTTTCCGTCAAGTTGTTTTTAAATTTTTTTGAAAAATTTGACTTTATATTTTTTTATCCTGCAACACTTTGATTCTTGAAAGGCGTTCGGCTAATTTTTTTCGATATAAATTTATCTTGGCGATGGCTTCATCGATGGGGAGCGCGATATCAAATGCACGCACGTTGAAGCGCGCCAACGATTGAATCGCCTGCGGGCCAAGCTGTTGACAAAGGACGTAATCCAAATCAGCAAGATTTTTTGCAGCGGCAAACATCGATGAATGTTCTACTTCTTGCCGCCCGCATGCACCGTCTCCACACGAGCCGTCGCAATGTTCCGGCTTCACGCGGACTTCAACCTTTTCAAATTTTCCGCTCACATCATCGACTTCGTAAATGTCAAAAGCGGCCGCATGCCCAAAATGGACATTGACATTCACGCCATCATTCGTGGCAACTGCTACTTTGTATTTAGCCATGAGAGAAAGTCTCCTTTACACGGATACGATCCATGTAGATTTGTGCACCGACATCATAAACGCCGGGGACGCCAACAGCGTCAGCACGGCAATGTGCACAATGTTTGAACACGTTGATGAATACGCCCGCCTGTTCCTGGGCAATCGCAAGCGCCTTCGGACTTGGAGCCGGAATATCCTTGAATCCATTCTGCGGAATCAAAGGTATAATGTTGTATATAATTGCACCCGCTTCGCGAACAGTCGCAGCGACATCTTCGATATGCTTATCATTGATACCGGGGCAAAGAACCGTATTCACCTTGATAAGTGTTCCGCTCTTTGCCACTTTGCGAATGCCTTCAAGCTGGTTGTGAATCAAGATTTCAGCGGCTTCGACGCCTGTATAAGTCTTGCCGTGGTAAAAAATCCTCGCGTTAATCATCGCCTCGATTTCAGGGTCAACGGCATTCACCGTAACTGTCAACGTATCGATACCCACATCAATGACTTCGTCCGCCCTGTCATTCAGCAAAAGCCCATTCGTGCTCATGCAACGAATCAACTGCGGAAATTCCTTTTTGACAAGTCGGAAAGTGTCTAGTGCAAAAGGCGTCGCGAGCGTGTCGCCAGGGCCCGCAATCCCTACCGTAGTAAGTTCCGGCACAAATTCCAACGCCTTACGAATGTAACCGCACGCTTCTTCCGGTTTAATGACTTTACTTGTATTTCCTGGGACTTGTGCGTCTTCGTTAATGCGACGGTCGCAAAAACGGCACTCAATGTTACAACCCGGAGCAACAGGCAAATGGATACGCCCTTTTCGATTTTTACACGCACCGAAACAAGGATGCTCTCTAAAAACGTTTTCTTGATTGATTGCCATAAAACCTCACAAGACAAAAGAATCGATAAACCGCGTAGAAAAATTCCCACGAGGCTAAACTTCCGGCGCACCGGGTTAGTTTATATAAAATAAAGATGAACGGTTACCTAGCGTTCTGTAGTGTGTTTAATTCATTGACTTCTCTGTTGAAGAAGTACGGGCAAAATTTAAAAAGCGTCATAGAGAAAAACAATATGAAAGCAGGTGTGAAAATCAAAAAAATTGTTTTTTCTACGTGAGCAATAGATTCGCACTGAACAGTGCTATAAAAAGTATTTATAGCAGCATGTGAAAAAGAAGAAATAAATCGAAATGGGCTTAAAAAGTATTGGAAAGAGTTGACTCAAATTCTAAACTTGTTCTCGCCAACTATCTCTTAGAAAAAAATCCTACCCAATGGGGTGGGATTTTTCTTTTTTTACAAAAAAAGTGGACAAAATCTCCGAAAAAAACGTGTTAAGAATATAGAAGCTTCAAAAACTTCTAAAAAACGTAACACCATATTGACGGATATAAAATTATATCCTAAATTCAAAGGAGATATAAATGCCGACATTGCTTAAATGATATGCACAAAAGGGACATCGAAAGCGCCGCACTCATAAGGGGCGGAATCCTGCTTACGGCAAAAGACGGGCGAACAGCCCTTTTGAAATTCCGTGATTCAGAACGGCTTCGCTCAGCTAGCGCTAAACAGCGAGCCGCTTTCAGATTGTCTTTTGGAGGCTTGCGTTGGGATGAAATTGACGAAGATTTGTCCTATGATAGCATTTTTGAACCGCAGGCACATCTGTTACATGGTACGGCGAAATTTAAATCGCTTAATATGTCCGAGGTGGCAAGGCGGCTAGGAATACAGCAATCGTTGATGGCAGCGTACATGAACGGCTCCAAAAAGCCGTCTGCTGAACGGGAAAAGCTTATTCGTGAAGAAATTCGTAAAATCGGGCAAGAACTTTTGGAAATTTGATTCCTTTACTTCCCGATTATCGCACTGGCGACCACGCCTTTGTCTGCATAGAGCACGAGTACTTGCCCTGGAGCCGATGCAAATTGCGGTTCGTCAAAACGTACGCTGATGGTACCGGCAGCAGTGTCGAGTTCCGTAATCCTTGCTATTGCACCTTTATGCCCGAGGCGGATGTGAGCCGTGAGCGGTTGTTGCAAAAGCAGAGAAGTTTCCGAAACCATCAAGTTCAAATCAACAGCGGAAACCTCCGTGCAGCTCAATGCGCTTCGCGGTCCAAGAATCACCTGATTGTGGTGCGCATCAATCGCCACAACGTAAAGCGGTTCCGCTTGCCCGCCGATGTTGAGCCCTTTGCGCTGCCCGATGGTGTAATGCACTATTCCTTTGTGCTTCCCAAGAATCTTGCCGTTCACATCGACGAAATCTCCGGGAACGTTGTCGTTTTCGTCAAACAGCACGGAGTAATCGCCGCACTCGATAAAATCCTGGCTTTCGCGCTTTGTTGCAAAATCGTCCCAGCCGATTTCCTTAGCAAGCGCTTTCACGTCTGCCTTCTGCATTCCGCCCAGCGGAAAAATTACAGTGGAAAGTTGCTCTGCCGAAAGTCTCGATAAAAAGTATGTCTGGTCTTTATGCTCGTCTAGCGCTTCGTACAAGAACGGAACATCCGGATTTTTGAAATCGAGTCGCGCATAGTGCCCCGTCGCAAAGTAATCGAAGTCAATCCCGAGTTTGCGAGCAGCATGTTGCAAAGCTCCGAACTTGATGCTCTGATTGCAACGAACGCACGGATTCGGCGTTCTCCCGGCACGATATTCCGCACGGAAATAATCGAGAACTTCGCGCTTGTAATCTTCGGCGACAGGAACAACATAATGCGGAATCCCGAGACGCTCGGCAACAAGCTTTGCTTCTTCGATATTCTTGTCTTCGCTCGGGCCATAGCAACCTTCGCGACCTTCGACCGCAGGCATTTTCACGGAGCCGTCCCACGTCGCCATCGTCATGCCGACAACTTCGTAACCTTGCTTTTTCAGTAAATACGCCGAAAGGGCGGAATCCACACCGCCCGACAATCCAACAGCGACACGCTTTTTCTGTGACATTTTTAAACCGTTCTTTTTATAATTGGCGATCCCGGCACAGGGCCGGGATGACAATGCATCGTATAAAACACAAACAAACGCTAGGAAGGCGAATGGAACCTTCTAGCGTTTTTCACTCAATAATGTGTCATCTCAATGTTTTTTCGATTTCTACTGCGCGGCGAATGGAACCGCGAAGCACTTACCGAACAAATTTTATCTAATCGCTTAGTCAGCGAAGAGCGGAGTGGAGAGGTAACGGTCGCCGCTATCCGGGAGGAGTGCGACAATCGTCTTGCCCTTGTTTTCCGGACGCTTAGCAATTTCAACCGCTGCATGCAAAGCAGCGCCAGAAGAGATACCCACAAGGATGCCTTCAGCCTTGGCAATTGCCTTGCCAGCGGCGAATGCGTCTTCGTTCTTGACCGGGAGCACTTCGTCATAGACGGAGGTGTTCAAGGTATCCGGAACAAAGCCTGCGCCAATACCCTGGATTTTGTGCGGACCTGCAACGCCCTTGGAGAGCACCGGAGAAGATTCCGGTTCGACAGCGACAACCTTCACGTTAGGATTCTTAGACTTGAGGAATTCGCCAACACCTGTGACCGTTCCACCAGTACCGACACCTGCGACGAAAATATCGACCTTACCATCCGTATCTTCCCAGATTTCCGGACCCGTCGTAGCCTTGTGAGCAGCCGGATTTGCCGGATTCACGAATTGTCCCGGAATGAAGCTGTCCTTGATTTCGGCGGCGAGTTCGTTAGCGCGGGCGATTGCACCCTTCATGCCCTTGGCACCTTCGGTGAGAACGATTTCTGCACCGTAAGCCTTGATGAGCTGGCGACGTTCGACACTCATGGTTTCCGGCATCACGATGATGATGCGGTAGCCGCGAGCGGCAGCGACAGAAGCAAGACCGATACCCGTGTTACCAGAAGTCGGTTCGATAATCACGGAACCCGGTTTGAGCTTGCCTGCAGCTTCGGCTTCATCAATCATGGCCTTGGCGATACGATCCTTCACAGAACCGGCAGGGTTGAAGTATTCGAGCTTTGCCACAATCTTAGCCTGGAGATTGTTTTCCTTTTCGATGTGGGAAAGTTCGAGGAGCGGGGTATGACCGATAAGCTGGTCAGCAGATGCGTAAATTTTTGACATGGTAGAATCCTTTTGTTATTTATAATTAAATCTGATCAAGAGCCTGTGCGAGGTCGTTGATAATGTCTTCGTAGTGTTCCGTACCGATGGAGAGACGGATCGTTGCCGGAGAGATGCCTGCTGCGGCGAGTTCTTCCGGAGTGAGTTCCGAGTGAGTCGTGGTGTACGGGTGAACAACGAGGCTCTTCACGTCGGCGACGTTAGCGAGCAGGCTGAAAATCTTGAGGCTGTCGATGAACTTGAAGGCTTCTGCCTGGCCGCCCTTCACATCGAACGTGAAGATGGAACCGCCACCGTTCGGGAAGTACTTGGTGTAAAGTTCATGCTGCGGATGATCCTTGAAACTCGGGTGGTTGACCTTTGCAACCTTCGGGTGCTTGGCGAGGAATTCCAAAACCTTCTTGGTGTTTTCCACGTGACGGTCAAGGCGGAGCGAAAGCGTTTCAGTGCCCTGCAAGAGGAGGAATGCATTGAACGGAGAAATTGCTGCACCTTCGTCACGGAGAAGAATTGCGCGGATGTAAACGATGTAAGCCGCTGCGCCAGCTGCTGCCGTGAAAGGCACGCCGTAGCTCGGGTTTACTTCGGTGAACTGCGGGAACTTGCCAGATGCAGCCCAGTCGAACTTGCCACCGTCAACAATCACGCCACCGAGAGTCGTACCGTGACCACCGATGAACTTTGTTGCGGAGTGAACGACGATGTCGGCACCGTGTTCAATCGGACGAATCAGATACGGCGTACCGAAAGTATTGTCGATTACGACCGGAATCTTGTTCTTGTGAGCGAGTTCAGAGATGGCTTCGATATCCGGGATATCGGAATTCGGGTTGCCGAGCGTTTCAATGAAAACGAGCTTGGTGTTAGACTTGATAGAGCTTTCGACTTCCTTGAGGTTGTGGATATCAACGAAAGTCGTTTCAATGCCGAACTTGCTGAGCGTATGTTCCAGGAGGTTGTAGGTACCGCCGTAGATGGAGCGCTGAGCGACTACATGGTCACCCTTGCGGGCGAGAGCCGTGATGGCATAAGTAAGAGCTGCTGCACCAGAAGCGACTGCGAGACCTGCGATACCACCTTCGAGAGCAGCGATGCGCTTTTCAAAAACGTCCTGCGTGG
>Ga0310697_10002503_pt1 | contig 19377 bp, 13 predicted proteins | sample 172DNAGHGlowgp2_FD_203883 | JGI IMG/M metagenome (GOLD analysis project Ga0310697, IMG submission 203883) | Sheep rumen microbial communities from Palmerston North, Manawatu-Wanganui, New Zealand - 1728 DNA GHGlow gp2 (v2) (version 2) | ecosystem: Host-associated > Mammals > Digestive system >... | reverse complement strand
TGCATAACATCGCCCTCACCACCCTCCAGAATATCCTCGACTTCAGCGAGGGCAAGGAGCTGGTGAACGAGGTGAAGTAAGGAGAGACATTCATACCAAACAGCTCCGCACTTGGAAGAAAGGTGAGTGGTGAGAGGTGAGTGGTGAGAGATTGGTTTGCCATCAAGACTTACCTTGATACTCGTCAGAGCGATGTCTTTCAGCATCCGCTTCTCCTCATCAGACAATGAAAAACTACCGTTTCCTTTTCCCCCTCTTTCGGAGGAGGCAAGGGGGAGGCTTCTCAGTACCGCAAACGCATGATAGCCCACTACACGGCTATGGTCGTGATTCTTGCCTTGCAAGCGTCCTTCGGCCGAGCGGTCAATGTCGCATCAGGTGTTTTACCTCTTAGCAGCCATCCTGCATCATCAGCATCAGCGTAGCAATGGCCAGCTCCCCACAGGCACTCGTGGCCAGATTCCTCACACCACTTCGGGCGTTTTCCTTTTATAAGCCTTTCCGTCAGGTATTGACTGATACGCTGCAGCAGCCACATTGCCAGAGAAATAATATCCCGCATGAGGCACTATCAGCGCTGCCACATGCTCGTATTGCCTGTCTTTAGCATGCAGCGCCAGGAAGCTGTTCACCTCCTCGTCTGGCATTACCCGTATAGAAACGGTTCGCCTGCGTTGCAGGTCTTACCATCGGCATTCCCGAGCTATGCTCGCCTACCCGTTGCCTTTCTGCAGCCTTTTGTCCGTTACATGTATTCATCATCATTATAGCTATTATTATTGTCAACAATTTCATGCCCCATTTAAAAGACTATTGTGCAAGATTTCTTGGAGAAAGACATAAAGACAAAAGGCGGGAAGCCGAAGTCGAGGCTGTCGGCACGGCTTTTCGCACTTGCGTTTTAAAATTGATGGTCAAACCCCATCCCTCTCCAAAGGGAGGGATGGGGCTTTGCGTATTATTCTGCGTCTGGGGCCGACTTTTTGAAGTTGACCCGTCTATGAAAGCGAGGGCTGTCATAGACGGGTAAGGGAAGTCTTAAAAGGGAATCATGTAGCCGATGGTCAGCATGATAACGCTGTTCTTGGAATCGACCAGGTTGCTGTTGACAATTTTGGTGAGGCCAAGGTTGTAGCGGGCATCAATGACGAAGTCAGAGATCTCATACGACAGGCCGAAGGGGATGCTCAGGTCGACCTTCTTCATGCCGTCAGTCGACGACTCGTCAAATGACTCCCATTTGCCGTTAACGTTCTCCTCGCCCTTCCATTTTCTCGAAAGCAGGAAACCGGGCTGCAAGCCAGCCTTGATGGCCAAGCCCTTGGTGAGATAGAAGTTTGCCAGCACGGGAATGTTCAGGTAGGTCATGGTGGAGGATTCATCTCTCATATAATTGTTATCCTTCATCTTTGCACCCTGCATGCTCACAAGTAGGCCAGCGGAAACGGCAAAGGGCTCTGCCACCTGGTAACCAAATTCACCACCGGCCACGATGCCGAGCTTCATCTTTGCGTCATCGCTCTTTGTCACTGTGGAGAGCGTTCCACCAACCATGGGCTTCAGCCACATTCCACCTACGGGTTGCTGTGCGTTCACACTCACTACAGCCATCATGGCGGCTGCTACCATCATCAGAATTTTTTTCATAATGTTGTTTTGTTTAAAAATCGGTGCAAAGATACGACTTTTTTGAAATAAGATACAATTCGCTCCTTTTTTTTGCAATTTCCCCCTTAGGCGAAGTTTGTGATGGCACTAATCTTATCAGCATTCATGCTGCGGGCGCTGGCATCAAAGATGTCCTTGTAGAGTCCGCCCTGCCTGTAGACCTCCTCGGGAGCGCCTGACTGCACCACACGTCCCTGTTGCAGCACGTAGATATTGTCGGCATCGATGATCTGGCCTATGTTGTGTGAGATGATGATCACCGTGCGTCCCTTCTTGATGGCGTCTATCGATGCCTTTATCTGCTCGGTGGCAATGGCATCGAGACTGGCTGTAGGCTCGTCGAGGAAGATGATGGGCGGGTTCTTGATGAACATGCGGGCAATGGCGATACGCTGCTGCTGTCCGCCGCTGAGTTGCAGGGCATCGGTCTCGAATCCGTGGGGCAGCTGCATAACCTGGTCGTAGATATAGGCCTGTTTGGCGGCATGTACCACATCCTCGTGGGTGGCCTGGGGACAGCCGTATCTGATGTTCTCCTCTATCGTGCCGTCGAAGATGTGGTTCTTCTGCAGCACCAGTCCCACGTTCTCACGCAGCCACTCGGTGTTCCACGCTTCGAGCGGTGTGCCGTCGAGGCTGATGGTGCCCTGCTGTGGCAGGTAGAACTTGTCCAGGAGGTTCACGATGGTGCTCTTGCCGGCACCGCTCAGTCCTACGAGGGCCGTGATCTTGCCGCTCTCTATATGCATCGACACGTCCCAGAGGGCCTGTGTGCCGTTGGAATAGGTGAAGTCCACATGCTTTAGTTCGAAGTCGCCTTTCACCGTCTGTGGCCTGTATGTGCCTGTCGGCTCCACCTCGTCGTCGGCCTTCAGTATGCCGAAGAATCCCTCCGCATAGATCAGGGCGTCGTTCATATCGTCGTAGATGCGGTGCAGCTGGCGTATGGGAGCGCTGACGTTGGCGAAGAGCATCACGTGGTACATGATTTTTCCTATCGACATGCCGGGATAGTCTATCAGCACCAGATAGGCCGTCAGGATGATGATCAGCACGGTGCCTATCTGCTCCAGGAAGCTCTTCAGGCCGTTGAAGAGATACGCCTTCTTGCGGGTACTCAACTGTAGGTCGGTCATGTTGCGCTGGATGTCGGCCTGACGGTCGGCCTCTATCTGCTCGCGGTTGAATGACTTGATGACGGTGATGCTCTCCAGGATGTTCAGTATGCCCTGGCTCACGGCCTGGTGTCCGCCGAAGATGCCCCTGCGTCCGCCCTTCATCTTTGAGGCCTGGATGTATGTTACCCAGAAGTAGAGGGGCACGATGCACAGCGCCACGAGTCCCACGTAGACATTAGCGGCAAACATCAGCACGAGGGCAAGGACAGCGCTGGTGAACAGGGGCAGAATCTCGATGAAGAAATTATTCACCGTGTTGCTCATGCTCATGATGCCCCTGTCTATGCGCGACTGTAGCTTGCCCGTCTCGTTGCCCTCGCTGGTGAAGAAAGCCATGCGGAATGACAGGATTCTGTCGACCACCTTCAGCGACATATCACGGCTCACCAGAATACGCATCCGCTCGCCATAGTAGCGCTGGAAGAATGTTACCAGCGCGCCAATCACCTCTTTTCCCAGCAGGACTATGCTGACGATGGTCAGAATCCGCACGGCCTGGCTCCAGCTGAATCCTCCGGGCTGCTGAATCAGTGCGTTGATGGCGTCGACGGCACGGTCGAGCACCACCGCGTTCACCTGTGCCATCAGCGAGCCTATGAGTGTCAGAAACAGCGTTATGACAATCAGCCATCTGTAGGGAGTCACAAACGGCAGGATGTTCTTCAGCAGTCCCCAGATATTCATCTTCATATCATTCGTCAGCAGTTAGGTGCAGCAAATTTACACGCTTTATCTTAAATGGCCAAATAATTTGCCATTTTTTAGCATTTCCGTGTCACTCTGCTACGCGAAGGTTCCACTTCGCATTGTCGCTCTGGAAATCCCAGGGGGCGAGGGCGGGGGTGGAGTCGCCTGCGGAGTAGAGGCAGAGACGCGTGTTTACGCCATTGCGGCCGGGGATGGCCTTGGGCATCAGTCGGTAGGTGCCGTCGGTGGCCTGCTCGATGCGCCATAGCTGACAGTCATCGCCGGTGAATGAGGGGACGGTGGTCACCTCGCAGGCAGCCGTGGCACAGAGGGCGCGGTCGGTGCCGTTGATGGTGATCTTGAAGTATGGTCCTCCGAGATAGCCGCCGGCCTCGGCCACGGGCTGTATGTTCCAGTGTTGCCACGGACGGAACATATAGTCGCTGCAGCGGGCGGGGATGTCGCCTTCGGGCCAGCTGCCGATGACCTCTGCCAGTGTCTGGTTGGGAATGGGCTTCACGGGTTTTGTCGTGTCAATCTGCCAGAAGCGCTCACGTTCCTGTTGCATACGAGTGAAGTCAACGGCCAGTTCCAGGGAATAGCCGCGACGCTCGCTCTCGATGGCAAAGACGCCGCCCCGGAACTGGTTGCCAGCCACGGGCCAGCCATTGCGCCAAAGCAGCGGTCGGATGCCGAGCACGGAGCGTCCGCCTTGATCGAAGTCGGCCTCGTAGTGGCACGACATGATCTCGATGCCCTCGTCGATGACGGTACGTCCGAAGTGTCCGGGACCTGTCTTGCGGTCACCGGCATTGATGACCATGCGTCCTCCGCCGTGGAACATATCACGGCCTACGTTGTCGAGGTAAGGTCCCTCCACGTTACGGGAGCGTCCGACGACGATGTTATAGGTGGAGTTGACACCGTCGCAGCAGGTGCCGTGGGTGCCTAAGAGGTAGTACCAGCCGTCGCGGTAGAGGAGGTCGGTAGCCTCGCAGTCGATGGCGATATCCTTTTCCTTGTTTCCTTCAGCACGGTAGCCCGTCGTGGGGTCCAGCTCGATGAGGCGGATGGTGCCAAAGTAGGTGCCGTAGGTGGCCCACAGCCGTCCCGTGGTGGGGTCGAGCAGCAGGCAGGGGTCTATGGCATCCTGGTCTTCCATGCCGTCGCTGGCCGCAACCTCGACAGCCTGTGTGTACTTGAAATCAGGCGATTTCGGGTCGAGGGTCTTATTCCACATGGTGAGGATGCGACCGTTGTGGCCGCCGCCCAAGCCGCCGCCGGTGGCACCATAGATGACAAGGTAGCGGTCGCCAATCTTAAGCACGTCGGGGGCAGCGCCGCCGCCGGGACGCTCGGCACCGCTGTGCCACGACCAGCCGTCGTCGGAGATGAGGCCTCCGCCGCCGGTGCCGAAGGTGTAGTACTTGCCGTCGCACTCGGCGATGGTCGATGGGTCGTGGATATAGGGAGCACCTACTTGCGCCGCTACGCGGGTAGTGAATAGTGAACAGTGAATAGCGAAGAGTATTGCGGGGATTCTTGTTTTCATAATCTTTTGCATTATGGCGTTATATCGTTATGGCGATTATTTTGAAACGGTAACAGTGTAGTTGGTGACAGGCTTTTCTTGCGCGTCAAGGAAGCGGACACACATATCGGCAAGGCCGGGACCGTTGATGACGGCGCAGCGCAGGATATGCTGTCCTTTTGTCAGCGTGAGACGGGCAGACATGCCGTCGTCGCGCACCATGCGGCGGTCGCCTTCGAGGAGTAGCACCTCCTGACCGTCAAGCCACCACATCGAGGCACCGTTGGAGCCGGCGGCCAGCCGGACGTATTGGATGTCCTCAGGACAATTGATGACGGTCTCGCACCAATAGAACGAGCCGTAGGTCTGACGACCGTACTTCTCGGCAAAGCGGAAGAGTTTCATGTTGTAGTTCTCGCTGTCGAGGCTGTACCACTTACCCTTCTGCTTAGGCAGCTTGGCCAGTTCGGTGGCGAACTTCTCGCGCAGCCAGGAGTAGGTGAAGATGACGTTTGACCGCACGTCGACGGCTGCCGGTTCCAGCAGTCGCCAGCGGCGTATGAATCCCTCGTCGTCGGGACTGGCTGGGCTGGCGTTCTTGGCTACCGGCGTGAAGTAGTGCGGGCGGTTCTTGAACTGCACCCAGTCGATGCTGACGTCAGCATCGCCCTCAGCCGTGATGACGAGGTCGGTGATGCCCTTCGGTGTGTACTCCAGCGGAGCGGTGAGGGGCAGCCACTGTCCGCTCTGGTCGCGGCGGAAGGGGCCTTGCTCGCTCTTCACCGTCATTTTTATGCGTGCGATGACCTTGCCCTTGGCCGATTTCTCGCGGACACAGAACTCGGTGTTGTCATCGGCCTTGGCACAGACGGTGAGGTAGCCGTCGGTAACGGTGCTGAAGTCTACGTCCTTATAGAGCAGCCAGCCTCGCTTGGCTTGCAGGGTGACGTTGGCGCCTCGCAGGTAGTTCGTGGTGTCGTTGTAAGCGACGGCAGAGCCGTCGCCTGCACTAAAGCGGTCGATTTCGATGCGGGAGGTGGCGGGATTGATGCCCACGCCGCGCCTGGTTTCCTTAACCTCCTGGATGGTGCCGTCGGCATTAAAGCGCACCTTCTCGATGCAGACGGAGCGGCGCTTGTCGTCATTGGGCGAGAAGAAGTTCGTGTGGTAGAACAGATACCACTGGCCGCGGTACTCTACCAGCGAGTGGTGGTTTGTCCAGCAGCCGTTGGCATGCTCGACCATGATGATACCCTTGAAGTCCCACGGGCCAAGGGGTGACTTCGACATGGCGTAGGCCAACGTCTCAGTAGGATTGTCACCGTCTACGCCCTTCTTGCCGCGCACCCAGGGGAAGGTCAGGTAGTACCAGTCGCCGCGTCGGAAGGCGAAGGGTCCCTCCTTGAAACCGTCGGGCAGACCCTCCATAAGTCTACCCCCAACTTCTCCCCAAGGGAGGGGGGCTTGTTGGGTATTACTATCAGATTTCTTCGCGGAAGAACTGTCCGAACTCCCCTCCCTTGGGGAGGGGCTGGGGGTGGGTTCTATCTCCTTCATGTTATTCTTAAGTCTGGCTCCCCGGATGCCCATGCCGCTCCAGTAGATGTAGGCCTGGCCGTCGTTGTCAACCAGCACGCAGGGGTCTATGCCGGTGACGCCACGGATGGGCTCGGGCTCCAGCGTGAAGGGTCCTTCGGGTTGGTTGGCGGTGGCCACGCCAATAGCAAAGCCGCGTCCGCTCTTGGGGCTGTTGGGGAAGTAGAAATAATACTTGCCGTTCTTCTCTACGCAGTCGGGAGCCCACATAGAGTAGCCGTCAGGCTTGCCCCAGGGCACCTGCTGCTGTGTGACGATGACGCCGTGGTCAATCCAGTCTGTCAGGTTCTCTGATGAGAAGACGTGATAGTCGGCCATGCAAAACCAGTCGGCCCGCTGTCCTTCGGGCGGGACAATGTCGTGCGATGGATAGACATACACCTTATTATTAAATACGCGCGCGGAAGGGTCAGCGCTGAATAGGTTGCGGATGACAGGATTCTGGGCTGTGGTCAGCAATGGGATGCTGAGGAAGCATAGTACAAGGCTCTTTTTCATTGGAAAGGTATTGGTTTTAATCGGCGCAAAGTTAATATATTATTTTCGTAATACATTGTCTGAAAAACCTTCCTATTGTTTTTTTGTACATATTTGAAAGCTTTTGAGACAAAAAGTAATAGTGCATAAGACAAAAGTCGGTATCTTTGCATCCGAAAACCGTAAACATTTTTTTCAATTATTATTATTAACCAAATTTCCATGAATAAAAACATGAGAAACTTTTATTCGTTGAAGCAATCATTAGGGCTACTCATTCTGTTTCTAATGGTTTCAGTCCAGGGGGCTTGGGCTCAGTGGACGGTCAAAGGTACCGTGAATGATGATGCTGGTGAACCAATCATCGGCGCATCGGTGAAGGTTGTGGGCACTAACACAGGTGCCGTGACTGACATCAATGGTAAGTTCAGTGTCAATGCCACGCAGAGTGGTCAGCTGGTAGTTTCGTATGTGGGATATGAGACCCAGCGCGTGAAGATTGACGGTCGTCAGACTATCAACATCGTGCTGAAGGACGACGCCCAGACCCTCAGCGACGTGGTGGTCATCGGTTACGGTACTGCCAAGCGTAGTGACATCTCTGGTTCTGTAGCCTCTATTGACGCTAACCAGATGATGAAGAAAACACCTATCAACCTGGCCGACGGTCTGAAAGGCTCTGCCCCTGGCGTCATCGTCACCCAGCAGGACGGTGCTCCTGATGCTCTGGCTCAGGTGCGTATCCGTGGTATCGGTACTATCAACGGCGACGGCAACCCCCTTTATGTGGTTGACGGTGTGCAGGTAGGAACGAATGCCAACTTCCTGAATCCTCAGGACATCGAGAGCATTGAGATTCTGAAGGATGCCTCTGCAACTGCCATCTATGGTTCGCGTGGTGCTAACGGTGTGGTAATGATTACCACGAAGCACGGCTCGAAGGGCGCTGCCCGCGTTGACGTGAGTGCCAACTGGAGCGTCCAGACGCTGTCGAGAAAGTTTGAGACCCTTGGCGTTGACGAGTATGCCGCCTCTATCCGAGCCGGTAAGGCTGCCAAGAACCAGACGCCGGTGATGGGCATCTGGGATGCCAAGTACGACGGCAAGCGCAAGTATATTGACTGGCAGGACGAGATGACCCGCACAGCTCTGCGTCAGAACTACTCGATGTCAGCCAGTGGCGGCACCGACAAGATGCAAGGCTCATTCTCTGTGGGCTATATGAACAACGACGGTATCGTTATCAATACCAACTACGAGCGTATGAACGTTCGCGGCACCTTCAAGGGCCAGGTAAACAACTACCTGGAGGTAGGCGGTGACATCAACTTCACCCACTCCAAGGCCATCGGTAGCAACGTCGGTATTGGCAACAACGGTAACCTGTCGTCTGTCCGTGACTATGCCACGATGACGCCGACGATGGACTATACCGATGCCAACGGCAACATCATCTCGCCGAACGTGGAGAACCCCGACGGCACCTACGGCACGTTCTATCAGACCGCTACCCAGGGTTCTGAGGCAGCCTCTCAGGACAGCTACTATGCCAAGCAGATGGAACTTGACAATCCCAACAAGAGCAACCGCGTGCTGGTTAATGCCTACGTCGACCTGACGCTCGTCAAGGGCCTGCACTGGAAGACCATCGGCTCTTACGACTACAGCGGCAATGACAGCTACAACTGGCAGACAGAAATCAAGCGTTTCAACCCCGATGCACAGGGCAACTTCTCGAAAGACCCCACGCCTCTGAACAATGTTGATACCCGCCGTAAGTTAAACCTTTCGCAGAACACGGGTACCACCACTGGTCTGGAGTCTTACCTGACCTATAACTGGAGCAACGACCTGCACGACGTGACCGCTATGCTGGGTTACTCTGTCAGCAAGAATACAGGTCAGTGGGTAAGCGCCGGTGCTACCGACTTCGTCGACGAGAGCATCCGTGTGCTGGGCATGAGCGACGACCTCGACACGAAGGACGGTAACGGTGCCTTCAACCTCGAGACCCGCTTCGTCTCTTACTTCGGTCGTGTGATGTACAGCTTTGGCAACCGCTACAACCTGACAGCCACTGTCCGTCGCGACGGTTCTTCTAACTTCGGTTCTGGCAACCGTTGGGGTACCTTCCCCTCAGTCGCTGCATCTTGGCGTATCAGCGAGGAAGCCTTCATGAAGGATATCGACTTCGTCTCTAACCTGAAGCTGCGTTTGGGCTGGGGCCGTACCGGTAATGCAGGCGGTGCTACCAGTAACGCTATCTATCAGCTCGGTTCTACCGAGTACCGCTTCTATCCCGCCGGCGCTACGACACAGGGCTTCAACCGCGGTAACGGTCTGGCACAGCTCATCATTGCCAACCCCGACCTGAAGTGGGAGACCAACGAGCAGACCAACGTCGGTCTGGACTTCAGCATCCTCGGTGGCGACCTGAGCGTATCGTTGGACTACTTCCAGCGCGACTCTAAGGATCTGCTGCTCTACCAGAGCGTACGTCCTTCTTCTGGCTATCAGACCTATTATAATAACCTCGGTTTGATTCGCAACCGTGGTTTCGAGTTCAGCCTGAACTACAACAAGCGTCTGAACAACGACTGGACCATCGGTGCTACTGTAACCGGTTCTACGCTGAGCAACAAGGTCGTTGAGTGCGGTCTTGACGTGTTCAATGAGTGCTCTGGCGGTAACGACGGTACCAACATTGACGGTTCTAACGTGCAGGCCATCAACTCTAAAGGTTATCTGTGGGAGAACCACTCTATTTGTCGCGAAGGTTATGCCGTCGGTTCTTACTACGGCTACCGCACAGCCGGCATCTTCCGTTCGCAGGAGGAGATTGATGCCTATGGCGTTGTAGATGATTCCGGCGTGAAGTACCAGCCTGGTGACGTGAAGTTCGTCGACCTGAACGGTGACCATAAGATTACTGCCGAGGATATGGATGTGATTGGTGACGGTGTACCCGACTTCAACTTCGGTATCACGCTGAACGCCACTTACAAGAACTGGGATATGTCTGTTCACACCTATGGCGTGCTGGGTCAGGACATCCTCTCTTATTCTGCCATGCGTCTGTCGACGATGCTGGCCGATGCCGACCAGGTTCCCTGCATCCTCAAGGACTCTTACGACCGCTCGTTCACCAACAATCCTAATGGTGACCTGCCCCGTCTGGTTATCCAGGACGATGTCCACAACACCCGTTGCTCCGACCTCTGGATCAAGAACGGCAACTTCTTCAAGATTGGCAACGTACAGGTTGGCTATACCTTTGACAAGAAGCTCCTTGCTCCTCTGAAGCTCCAGTCAGCCCGTGTCAGCCTCTCTGTCACCAACCTGCTCTGTATCTCTCCGTATAACAAGTATGGTGATCCCGAGTGTGGCCAGGGTTCTGTGGTCTTCACCGGTCTTGACACTGGTCGTTACCCGACTCCGCGTACTTACTCACTTGGTTTGAGCGTACAGTTCTAATATGACGATTGAAGCATGAATACAAAAGAATAAAAAGGATATGAAAACTATAATAAAGTCATTATGTTTTGCAGCCTTTGGCGTTGCAGCATTGGGATTCTCGGCATGTGGTGATGACTATCTTGAGGTAGACCACTACGACATTTACAACCCTGACCTGATGTATCAGAATGAGGCATACGCAACCCGTGGTCTGAACGGTATCTACGACTGTCTGTTCCAGGATGGAACGTATGCTGATGCATGGAACTATAAACCCCAGCTCTTCTTCGGTTGCCACCCCACACTCGACACGCAGTGTACGGGCTGGGACACCAAGTGGTGTAACCAGACGTGGACGGGCGACGATAGCGACCTGGGCAAGGGTTACAACTACGCTTACCGCGCCATTGGCCGTGCCAATGAGTTCCTGAGCGGTTTGGAGAAGAGCGGTCTGGACAAGAGTGAGGCCGTGGTGAAGAGCGACGGCTATCGCTTCCTTGACGGCGAGGCCCATGCGCTCCGTGCCTACTTCTATATGTTCCTGGCTCAGAACTGGGGCCGCGTGCCCATGCTGGCCACCGGTGAGACCTTCATCAATACGCCTAACAAGGCCAAGGCTGCTACCGACGACGAGACCTGGGACTTTATCATTGCCGACCTGAAGAAGGCCGCCGAGGAACTGGACTGGGCACCGCATAACAATGAGTATGGCCGTGCTACCAAGGGTATGGCTCTGTCGTACCTCGGCGAGGCTTACCTGTGGAAGGCCTATAAGGCCCGCGTCAATGGCGACGGCGATGCCAAGAGCAAGGAGAATATCCAGCTGGCCAAGGCTGCCCTGGAGCAGGTTATCAACAGCGGCACCTACGAGCTTGCCCCGTCGTACACCACCCTGTGGGACAACGGCGAAGCATGGCCCAAGGAGGCTGTCTGGCAGGTTGTCAACGATATGGGTGCCGGTAACTACAGCGCCTGGAACAGCGATGCACAGATTTTCAACAACTTCTTTGCTGCCTCTACCAATGGCGGTGGCGGTTGGGGTTCACAGTATATGTCGTGGGAGCTTTACTTCCTCTTCGAGCTGGGCGACAAGCGCCGCGACGCTTCGATGTGTACCAGTCCCGTGCCTGAGCTGAAGGGTACTCCCTACGAGTCGAAGTACTGCTATGGATACCATCCCTATATGCAGCAGTACCTGGGACTTGGCGATGATGGCAAACCTCACGACAACAATGGCTTTATGTTCAACAACGGTGAGTTCGCTCCTGGCATCTGGACTATGAAACTCTGGCGTCTGCAGCGTGCCAACTGGGCTACGCCTCACTCTCCCTGCCACTTCTACTACAAGCGCTATGCTGGTGTGCTCCTCGACTATGCTGAGTGCCTGTTCCGCCTGAACGGTGGCAACGATGCACAGGCCTGGGCCATCATCGATCAGGTGCGCAACCGTGCTTTCGGTAACCTGGAGATTGGCAAGGCTAAGGAGCTGACCGACAAGAACCTGCCTTGGTACAACTCGCTGGCCAACGCTAACTGGGCATACGGCGACTATAAGAAAATGGACGAGTATCCTATCCCCTTCAACACTGAGAAGGTGGCCTTCACCGATGCTAAGACCTACTACACCGACTTCTGCAATAACGGTATGAAGATCAACGTCACCGGAACGGAAGAGACCCTCTGTCTGCCGTTTGCCGGCAAGGCCGAGCCTTGGCAGGTGGCCCTGGGTCAGGAGCGCCGCAAGGAGTTCAACTCAGAGTGGAACCTGAAGGCTGACCTGCAGCGCAGTGATTTCCTCGCCATCCATATTGAGTGCGACTACCCGAAGGGTGTAGGTCTTCCCGGCGACAACCCTGCCAAGAAGAACAACTGGCACTACTATCGAGACTGGGACTTCAATCCTGGACGTCTGGTGATGCCGTTCCCGACGGACGAGATTCTGAAGAATACGCTCATCGAGCAGAATGAAGCCTATAAATAAGATGTAACCTATTGATTAAAGATGCTGCGCCAGGTGGTGCAGCATCTTTTTTTTGTGTCTATAACAAAAAGAAAAGTCAATGAAACAGATAATACAGTAGGGAAACCATATTTTTTCGTATTTTTGCAACAAAATGTTTGATACTAACCAAATCTTTCATACGATGAATATGAATATAAAAGCCTTAGCTATTTCTGCGGCGATGCTGTTCTGTGTAGGAAGTATGTCAGCTGCCGTTGATCCAAACTTCTACATCTTCCTTTGTTTTGGACAGTCAAACATGGAGGGCGCTGCCCGCCCGGAGGCATTAGACCTGGAAAGTCCCGGTTCGCGATTCCTCCTGATGCCCGCTGTAGACTACCCCGCTACTGACACCAGGGCAGCCCGCAAGATGGGAGAGTGGTGTGAGGCTGTGCCTCCGCTCTGTCGTCCCAACAACGGACTGACCCCCGCCGACTGGTTCGGCCGTACGCTGGTGGCCTCGTTGCCCGAGAATATCCGCATTGGCGTCATTCATGTCGCCATCGGCGGCATCCGTATCGAGGGCTTCATGCCCGATAAGATAGCGGAGTATGTCAAGACGGCTCCCAACTGGATGATTGGAATGCTCAAAGCCTATGGCGACAACCCATATGAGCGGCTGGTAACCCTGGCCCGCAAGGCCCAGCAGGATGGTGTCATCAAGGGCGTGCTGATGCACCAGGGCGAGTCGAATACCGGCGACCAGGAATGGGCCAACAAGGTGCAGAATGTCTACGACCGCTTGCTGGGCGACCTGCAGCTGAAGCCCGAGGAGGTGCCCCTGCTGGCTGGCGAGGTGGTGCAGGCCGACGGTCAGGGACAGTGCATTGCCATGAACAAGCAGATACAGGCACTGCCCAAGACGCTCCATACGTCGCAGGTCATCTCGTCGGACGGCTGTACGAACCTGGCCGACAAGCTGCATTTCGATGCCGCCGGCTATCGTGAGCTGGGCTGTCGCTATGGTGAGAAGATGGCGCAGCTCCTGGGCTACGAACCCGTCCGCCCCGCAGCTCTGCTGGCTCAGAAGAAGGTGGAGGTTCCTGCCGATGCCGTTACCGTTGAGAATGCCATTCCCGGCAATGAGTTCCCCAAGGTTGACAAGGAGCGCCGTGCCTACTTCCGTATCCAAGCACCAAAGGCCAAGAAGGTTATAGTGGATATTTGTGGCAAGAAATATGATATGCAGCCCGACGGTCAGGGCGTTTTCATGGCCGCCACCGACCCGCTGCCCGTGGGCTTCCACTACTATTTCCTGAGCATCGACGGTGTGAACTTCATTGACCCTGCTTCCGAGACCTATTTCGGCTGTAACCGCGAGGCGGGTGGTCTTGAGGTGCCTGAAGGTCCTGAGGGCGACTACTACCGTCCGCAGGTAGGTATTCCTCACGGTCAGGTGCGTAGCATCTATTACCACAGCCCCAACTCGAAGGTCGGCGAGTGGCGCCACGCCCTGGTCTACACCCCTGCCGAGTATGAGATTGCCAAGAACGCCAAGAAGCGCTATCCCGTGCTCTATCTGCAGCATGGCATGGGCGAGGGCGAGACCAGCTGGGCCCTTCAGGGCAAGATGCAGCACATCATGGACAATGCCATTGCCGCCGGTGAGGCTGTGCCGATGATAGTGGTGATGGAGAGCGGCGACATCAAGGCACCCTTCCGTGGCGGCGACAACCGTGCCGGCCGCAGCCAGTATGGTGCTTCGTTCTATCCCGTTTTGCTGAACGACCTCATTCCCTATATCGACCAGACCTTCCGCACGAAGGCTGACCGCGAGCATCGCGCCATGGCTGGTCTTTCGTGGGGTGGTCACCAGACCCTCGATGTGGTGCTGACAAACCTCGACAAGTTTGCGTGGATGGGTACCTTCAGTGGCGCCATCTTCGGTCTTGACGTGAAGACAGCCTACGACGGCGTCTTTGCCAATGCCGACGAGTTTAATAAGAAGATTCACTATTTCTACATGAACTGGGGCTCAGATGACTTTATCAAGGGCCAGCCCATTGTCGACAGCCTGCGTGAGTTGGGCATCAAGGTCGAGGCCAGCGAGTCCGCCGGTACTGGCCATGAGTTCCTGACCTGGCGTCGCGGCCTGCGTGAGTTCATTCCGCACCTCTTCAAGAAGTAGTGGCTGAAACTCCCGAACTCCTATGTATATAATAAGGTGTGGCTCATGATATGGGCCACATTTCAGCACCTGCACGCTCCAGCGAGAAGCCTGGATTTTTCCGTGGGAAGCCTGGATTTTTTCGTGGGAAGCCTGGATTCACGCAAAAGAATCCAGGCTTCCCCCATATATATATTGCTATAAAGGAAAATGAACCCGCACTTCCCGCACTTCCCACACCTAACCCTTGAGACGTACAGAAAAGTGCAGGTGTGGGAAGTGTGGGAAGTGCGGGTTTATTTTGCCTTATCACACTATAATATGAAAGTGAGACAAAAACAAAAAAACGACCTTTTCTTTTGCTTTGTGCTTACTTTTTTGTATCTTTGCAAGCTAAATAATACATATCGATATGAATCAAGAACTGATAAACAGTATTACTGAATATGTTGAGAAAAACATTGGTGATTTTCATTCGGCAAGAATTGAGAAGTTAAAGTCAATAAAACTCAGAAAGCTTCTTGCTCGCAAGAATCCATATATGTTTAAAGCAAAGAATATTGTAAAAGCAGGCGACATGGTGGAAAGTTTGGCTTCTGCCTTTATGTCTTCCGCTGAGGAAAGTATATTTGGTAATTGGATGGAAGGCCTAGCAAAGTTTGTTGCTAACAAGGTTTACTCAGGCTATAAATCTGCAGCCGAAGGTATAGACTTGGAATTTGACAAGGATGGAATGCATTATTTTGTCTCTGTCAAATCAGGGCCATCATGGAGTAATTCTACCTCAATGAAAAAACAGAAGGAGCAATTTGTTAAGGCTGTAAATGTTTTTAAGACCAGCAGCAACAAGGTTGTTCCTACAATGTGTATTGAGGGATGTTGCTATGGCAACGACAATAAAGGCTATAGCAATAGTACACACGAAAAATATTGTGGCGAAAAGTTTTGGACGCTGATTTCTGGAGAGCCAACTCTATTTGTTGACATCATTGAGCCATTGGGATTCAAAGCCAAAGAGAAGAACGACGAATATTATGTTGAATATGGCAAGATGATCAACAAGTTCACCAAAGATTTTCTTGCTAATTATTGTAATGCTGATGACACTATCAATTGGGATAAAATTGTCCGTCTGAATGCCGCCATCAAGCAACCTAAACAAAAGAAAGCAAGTACAAAGAAGAAAGGTAAGAAGTAAATGTTCTTTTTCTTTTTCAATAACGACAACAAGCAGGATACAGCAAACTACGAGAATGTATCTGAGGCTATTCGTGACATTGTCCAGACGATGATGGACAAAGTCATGGATAGAGTACTCATAACTGATCCATTCGTAGTAGAAACTCATCACGCCAACAAACCCCTATATGCTGCACTCGTTCCTGATGAGATATTCAAGGGTTCACATTTCGAGAGAAGATTTGTAACGCCCTTTGGAACTGCATGGGAGAAGTTGGCTGTTGCTGTGGGGTCTGTCTATCATGGCTCGTGTACAAAGGGGACAAGAGTAGATGGTACTGTCGGCAAGGAGAGTCTTCGTCGCATTCAAGAAGTCTTGAACAGGCTTGAACATGGAACCAAGGGCGAGAAGAAATGCAAGCCTAATTGGGAAGAGGAACTTAAATATATTCTGGATGGTGGTGGTGAGCCAATTCCTACAAGTGTTACTTGTGACATCCTGATCAAAAGTGAAAGAACAGGAAAGACCTATTCCTTTGAGTTGAAAGGCCCGCTTCCTAATAGTGACCAGACAAAAGTCAGCAAGGAAAAGATGTTCAAGTTGCTTGCAATGGAGGGGCATCCTATAGATGGCGCATTTTATGCCTTGCCCTATAATCCTTATGGAAAGCGTGAGAACTATGAATGGTCATTCCCTGCCAGATGGTTTAACATGAAGGAAGACCCCTGCGTGTTGATTGGTGAAGAACTTTGGGATATGATTGGCGGTGAAGGGACTTACAAGCACTTCATTGCGGAAATAAATAAATTGGGAGTTCACTACAAGGAGCGTATTTATCGAGAGTTCCTTGGAATAGAGCCTCCTGTTGGTTATGACAAAGAAGCATTAAAATAAGTATGGCAGATTTCAGTTTTATAGATCTTTTCGCTGGTATCGGTGGTTTCCGACTCGCACTTGAAAGTGTGGGTGGGCGCTGCTTGGGGTTCAGCGAAATTGCTCCTGATGCCATAAACACATATTGTGCCAATTTCAATGAGTCAGAAGATGGGAATTTTGGCGATATTACGAAGATAAAAGACTTGCCTCGCCATGACTTTATGACTGCTGGCGTACCTTGCCAAAGTTGGTCTATTGCAGGCAAAAATCTTGGATTCGATGATGACAGAGGCCAGTTGTGGAATGATACACTTTATCTCCTTAACAAGGTACGTCCCAAGGCATTCATTTTCGAGAATGTAAAAGGTCTGTCTGACCCACGCAACCAAAAAGCACTTGATTATATTCTGTCACGCATTAAGCAGGCAGGGTATCATGCAGAGAAATTCGTTCTGAACGCATACGATTATGGTGTTCCACAGACGCGAGTGCGTATATACATCATTGGTTTCAAAGATGAGAAATTCCTCAAGCGTCTGCAACTACCCAAGCCTTTCCCTGGCGAAGTACGTTTGAATGACGTGCTTGATAGCGAGATAACGATGGCGTGTGAAGATGGAGTAGAAATGCGGCCTCGTTGGAGTTTGTCATGTAATGATAAGGGATTTAACGACTATTTCCTTTTTAACGATTTGCGTAACGGGCCTACTACTATTCACTCATGGGATATTATTGACACGACGGACAGAGAAAAACATATCTGCTACCTTCTGCTTCGTAATCGTCGTAAGAGCGATTATGGCGCTCTTGATGGCAACCCATTGTCGCTGCAGCATTTCCAGGCACTCGACGCAACCATTAATCGTGAGGAATTGGAAACGCTCGTATGGAAGCATATCCTAAAACCTGTAGAATACCTCTATGAGATAGAACATGCTGATGAAGCTGATGAGCCGGATGAACAGTTCATACTTTCATTAGGTAGGTATAATCTTCTGAATGTTGACAATCTCAAAGTAAATCGAGAAGTCAAGAAACGGAAGATTGATGTTCACGAAGTCCTTGCTGAATTAGCACGACGTGGCGTTATACGTTGTGTTGAGACACGTTACGATTTCAAAAACACGAAGATTAGCACAGGACTTGCTGGCATTAACAGGATATTCTTGCCATCATCCAAGATATATCCTACACTAGTAGCCAGCGACACGAATGACTTTGTCGCAACCGAGCCCATTGATGCTGATACGATAGAAGAATTTCGCGAAGAATTTATGGAGCATGTTTATCGCCCCAGAAATTATCGCAGGATTACCCAGTCAGAAGCCTGTCGCATTCAAGGTTTCCCTGATAATTTTATTCTGCCTCCAACGCGCCCAAGATGGATGAAATTGATTGGTAATAGCGTTGCTGTACCTGTTATAAAGATATTGGCTAACGCTGTCGTAGGTACAGGGGTCTTTGATGAAAAAGATGATGCTGACACTGCTATAGAAGAGAAGCCTGTTGTTGTCCGTCACAAGCAACTTGATTTCTTTGCTACATTAAGACAGTATCCTGAGAACATAGTTGAAAATACGGTGCCTGAGCCTCCTCAGAAGAAACCCCAAGAGCAAGAGCCAGATGTCGATATGGATAAGAACGTGCTTATTAGTCTTGTGAAGAACGATAACGTAGAGCGCTACCTTGACCAGTCAGCAAAGATTTACTATACAGGCAAGAAGTTCCCATCGTCTGTGGCTCTGAACAAGCTCTACTACTTCATGCCATATATCAAGAAGAAGGGTGTTCGTGACTTATACCTGATAAAGATAGCTCGTGTGGGTACTCGCAAAGAGGGCCAGCCAGACAACGACCCCAACGACTTCCGCTTGGTGTTCGAGATTGAGTTCGTGAAAAAACTCTTCAAGGACTATAAGCCAGTTGAGTTGGAAATATGGCATACGTTTACGGATACAACTATAATGAATGTTATGAAAAGGTGATAGATTCGACACCTTTTTGAACAAAAACAGTTGGGTATGGATCATCTCACCCCACAACAACGTCATAAGACAATGGCGGCGATTCGTGGTAAAAACACGAAGCCAGAAATGATTGTGCGGCGTGGGTTGTGGAAACGAGGATTTCGTTACAGGTTGAATCATAAGCGACTTCCTGGTCATCCAGATTTGGTACTCAGGAAATACAGAACTTGTATCTTCGTGAATGGCTGCTTCTGGCATGGTCATCTTGTAGGATCATGGGGACAGGTTGTTTGAAGTGAATTCAACGAATTCATTCAAAAACCTGTCCCCATGATCTTCGGGCTGATTCTCAAGATACTAAGCTCTTCATCAACGACTACAACCTGGAGAGCGACTGGGATAATAATATGAAGCTGAAGAGCCTCATTGAGTGAAAGGATCATGGGGACAGGTTTTTGAATGAATTCGTTGAATTCACTTCAAACAACCTGTCCCCATGATCTTAGATGAAGGCCATTGATAACATGCTCAAGCATCCTTTACTTACACAGTCTGATTTCGCTGATACGTGGCGTTTGCTTGCCCTGTTCTGCACCGAGGCTCAGGGTGACGGTGCCCTTGGTGTCGGCGGGGAGGGGTAGGGTTGCTTGTC
>Ga0310697_10002501_pt1 | contig 19389 bp, 34 predicted proteins | sample 172DNAGHGlowgp2_FD_203883 | JGI IMG/M metagenome (GOLD analysis project Ga0310697, IMG submission 203883) | Sheep rumen microbial communities from Palmerston North, Manawatu-Wanganui, New Zealand - 1728 DNA GHGlow gp2 (v2) (version 2) | ecosystem: Host-associated > Mammals > Digestive system >... | reverse complement strand
AAGCGTGTTGCCATCAACCTTGTAGTACGATGGGGATATAATATCGCCTTGTATATCGGCTGAGCCATCGTATATAATATCGGCTTCCCTGCCTCTTAAAAAGTCGTTAAGGGGTACATAGTAGCCGTAGCACCATTCGTTGTTATCCAATCTTTTTGACCTAAATCTAAATTCCATAATAGTTGTTATTAAATGATATCTGAAAAATCTTCGGTGTCTTTGGTTTGTTCAAACTTTAGTTTTTTGTTTAGAAACTCAACCATTTCAACATTGTCCTTTAGCACATCCAAAAATTGTTCGGTTGTTGGGTCTTTTGGCAATTCCTTAAACTTTGTTTCGTTTAGCATTTTTTCACAAAGCATACCCATTCTAAAGCCTTCCACACCATAGTATTCAAGCAAGTTGGCAATGGAACCTTTCATATTAAAAAACTTTTCATAGTTGCCTCTGCCTCTGTATTTATTATCGGGAAACAACCTATCAACTTCTTCGTTTTTTTCCGCCTTTATTTTTTTGTGCTGAAGTTCGGACAAATATTCCTTTGTGTTTTTTTCAAAGATGCTTTGGTTTTTCTTTTCGCTTGTTGTTAAATAGGAGTATGCAATGTCACTTTTTGCCAACTTGTATTCATTTGCAATAATATCTGCAAGTATCTTAAAGGCATCGATTTTTCCTTTAAGATACATTGGATCGTTGCTCAACCATATTGCGACATTCAAGTTTTTTACCGTGTTGGACAAATAGGTAATTAGTTCCTCGGCAAAGGTTTTGTACATATTCAAAGCCAACCAAGTTGCGTCATAGTTGCTTGTTGTTTCTTTGTTGTGGTTATCCATAGGTTTGGTTTTTAATTGGTTGTTTAGATTTGAATGGTTTTAATTAAGCCACTTGATAACGGGTTGTAAATTGAACAACTGCCATCGTTGGAAACCGCACAAACACACACAAAGCCTCTTCCGCTTGCGTGAAATACGTGGTATGTTCCATTGCATCCCCCGTAATGAACAAATTGGGGGTTTAGTTTATCACAAAGCCTTTTTTGCAAGTCGTTCTTAATTGTTTCGTTTGATAAGGTATTCATAGAAAACAAATTAAACCATTTTATAATACCGCAAAAATACAAAATGTTTTTATATACGCAACCAATTTAAAAAAAAGTTATTAACAAAGTTTTCAACAAAGATATATGATGGATATATGCAAATGTCAAAATGCCGCCCTTTTTGCGGGGCGGCATTAAAAACAATTTAAAAACAAAGAATCATCTGCAAACCTCATCCATTGCTTGTGTGATTTGCTTGATGTAGTCAGCGTACTCTTGAGTTTCAAAAATCCATTCGCCACGCTTTCTTTTTTCTTCACCGTTATAGTGTATGTCAATTCTTTTGTACACCTTGCACGGGTTTGGTTGGAGTATATAAACAACATTGCTTATGTATGCCGCTTCTTCTATGCTGTGGGTAATGTTTAGTATGGTGGGGTCAAACTCGGATTCGTAAAAGATTTTTAGAATGATGTTTTGCACCTCCCTTTTCATTTTAATATCCAAAGCCCCCGTTGCTTCATCAAGCACAAGTATTTGCGAATTGCAAGCCAATGACCTTGCTATGGAAACACGTTGCTGTTGTCCGCCAGATAACTTGTGGGGGTATTTGTTGGCGTGTTCCGATAAGCCAACAACACCCAAAAGTTCCATCGCCTTTTCCCTTGCCTCTTTTTTTCCTATGTTTTTTAGACGCATTGGTAACATCACATTTTCCAAAACCGTCATCCATTCATAGTTGGAATAGGTTTGAAACACCATAGGGATGTTTCTTTTGTATTCGGACAAAGGTTTGCCATAGATATCTATATCGCCCGATTGCACCCCATCAAGTCCGCAAATGGCACGAACAAGTCTTGACTTGCCGCAACCCGAAGCACCCATAAAGGAAACAAGTTGCCCCATTTCGGGAATGTCCTCAATGGATAGGTTAAAATCCTCAAACAACTTGTATTCGTTTTTTTGCCCCTTGTTAAAGATTTGGGTTATGTGCTTTAGGTCAACAATGTTTACAAGTTCATTGTTGCCTTGTGTTGTTTCCAAAACTTGTGTATCGGCATTGTTGGTTTCAACGTTTTGTGGTTCGTTTGTGCCAAATTGTGAAGACACAGCGTCCGCAGAAATAACTGGTTGCACTTGTTGAACTTGGAGTTCGCTTTGTTCAACCTTTTGTTCTTGTCTTTTTGTAAATATGCTTACATCTATGTTCTTCATAACTATGCTTTATGGTGCTTAAAAATAATTGGGTCAAACATCTTAAAAATCCAGTCTTGAAGTATTCCAATAAGGATGATTATAAACAAAAGGCAATACACACTGCTCATATCGCTTTGCCTTGAAAGGGTGTTTATGGTTGCACCAATACCGCCTTCCTTGTTAATGTTTTCGGCAATGGTAACATAGGTGTAGGATATGGCAACGAGGCTTCTAATATCACCGTACACCTTTTCCATAACATAGGGAAAATAAACGTGCCTAAACTTTTGAGAATTAGTCATCCCAAGTGTTGTGGCTGTTTGCAGGTACACGTTATCCTTTACATTGTCTGGGTTTTGCAAGTCCAACACCCTTTGGGTAACAACGGGCAAAATGTAAATCAAAATGCCAAACGCCAAGAATGCGGCTTTCATACCAAACCCGAGACCAAATATGGTCACAAATATACCGGATGTAACAGGCAAAGGCAAAAACCTAATTGCTTCAAACGGCTTTTGGAACATTGCACGTGGCAAAGGGTAAATGCCTATAACAAAGCCAAGGGGTATGGCAATTATTAGTGCGTAAAAGTAGCCCAAAAGGTTTAGTCTTACCGTGTACCAAATGTTGCCAAAAAGGTTCCTTTCAGTTACCAAGTTTGGAATTGCCTTAAGCACATCTATTGGGTTTGGCAATATCTTTGGGGATATTAAGCCCGCATAGGTAACAACCCACCACAAGAAAAGCAATACAATACCGCCAACAATGCCTGTAATGGTTGACTTTTTTCCCGATAGGGTTCCTCCAAATTTTAAAAGTTCTTTCATAGCACAATTGGAAAGGGGTTGGTGTTTAGCCAACCCCATAAGTTTTGTTATTCAACAATAAGTTGGAAATCTGTTGTGCGGTAATCTGCATTTGCACCCTCAACGTGGTCTTCAATTGCGTGCTTTGGTCCGTTGCCAACCACAATAAAGCGGTTTTTGTCCATCTTGTATTCGTTAACAAGATAGTTTACAACAGATTGCGCACGTGCCTTTGATAATGCAACATTGGAGTTGTAGTTGCCTGTGTTATCGGTGTTGCCTTCCACACGAATTCTTGCATTGGAAAATTGCATTGCAATATCAACAAACTCTTTGTCAATGGTTACACGTGCATCGTTGTCAAGTGTTGAACTGTTGGTGGCAAAGTTAATGGTCACCTTTTTGTTGGATAGGGCTTCTTGTGTTTCCATTTTTGGGGTGGGCGCGGTAAATGTTCTTTCAGCAGTACCCGTTGCAGTTTGCTTGTTGTCCAATTTGTTATCGGCAATTACCATTTCAACAATGTCACTGTATGCAACCTTGCTCCAAGGCATTACTGATTTGGCAAGTCCAATGTCGGAATAGGAACGACTCATCTTTGTGTAGATTCTTTCGCCCGTCATACCCGAATAGGCTGGGTCAAGTCCAAACCAATTCTTTTCATCTTCAAGGGTGGCATAGTTGATTTTTTGTGCGGATGCAAGTGCAAATTCCTTATCGGTTTCAAATGCTTTTGCAAAAACCTCAGCACCTTCATCAAATGCGGTTTGGTTGTATTTGATTTCGGAGTTTGCCCAAAGGATTGCCTCCACAATCTTGGCGGCAAGTTCCTTGTTGTTTTCCAACCATTCCTTTTTGGCAATAAGTCCATCGCTAACCAAAGAACTTGCAACCGCGGTGGATGTTAAAACCTTTGCACCCTTAACACCCGCAATGCAATCTTCGTCATCAGGAGCCCACACACAAGCGGCAGATACTGCCCTTGACTTAAACGCTTGGGCGGCTTCAATGCCCGAACCAACCTTAACCGGAACAATGTCATCCATATTCATACCGTTGGTTTCAAGTGCATTCATTAGTAAGGTGTGCGAGGCGGTGCCTTCTGCGTATGCAACCTTTTTGCCCTTTAAGTCGGCAATGTTGTTAATGCTTGCATCGGCAACAATGGCGTCCGCACCTGCGGAGAAATTAAGCAGCATAAAGTAACGCATATCGGACATAGTACCCGAAGAACTCATTTCGGTTGGCAGTGCATCCAATGTGCAATACTCAATGTCAATGGAACCATCCTTTAAACCTGCACGTGCGGCATCAAAGTCATCCATAATAAGGATTTTAAATCGAAGCCCGTACTTTTTGTAAAGGTAGGAGTCTTTGGTTCCTTCAAGCCCACCGTTGGCGTACACAATGGGTTCGAAACCGCAATAGGTGTTTACGGCAATGGTGGCATCGTAACCGTTTTTGCCGCTTGGTTTTGTGATTGATTTAAGAGCACCTGTGAAATACAAAACCGCTCCAATAATGGCAACCAAAAGAATGATGATTGTTGCCTTGCCAATTCCTGTTAATCTTTTGAAAAAATTCATGTCTTTAAGTTTTTAAATTGTTTGTAAATTATTAAATTGTTTGTTTTTTAAAAGTATTTGCTTTCCACTTTTTCGGGTTGCACATACACACCGTTGGCGTCTTGTTGCAAGGTAATTACACCGTTGTCGGCTTCAAGTTGCTCGTTTGAAAACGATTGGAAGCCGTTCTTTTCGTATCTTGAAATAATGTTGTTTACCTTTTCAATGTTTGCCATACTATCAATGTCGAAGTTAACCAAAAGGTCGTTGGAGCCATCCAGTAACTGGTTCATTTCGGCAATGCTATCGTTGACGGTTGTTGCAATGTGGTCCAATGCAAGTTCTTCTTCAAGCGATTTGGAAAGTCCGCCACTCATAATATCTTTAATACTCTTCATAGCGGTTTGTTGCTTTAACGCTTGTTCGTATTCTTGCTTTCTCCACTTAAGTTCGGATTCGCTATCCTTTACCTTAAAGGTGGCAACCACCTTAAGTTTCTTCATCACGGTAAGGTATTTTTCGGATGTTTCAATCCTTTTCCTTTGGGCGTTGATAATGCTATCCAACCTTGCAATATCGTTGTTTACAAGCACAAAGTTGGATTTGTATTTCATTGCGTCCTCTGGACTTAAATCCGTTCGTGTAAGTGTTTTTTGAATTGCGGCACGTTTGTTGACATTGTGTTCAAACTCGTTTTCGTAATTTAGCAAGTCCTTTTTCATAGAAACAAGAACCCCTTCAAGTTTAACCACGTTTTCATTAACCACATCCAATTTTTCACGCAGTTGCCTAATACCGTTTTGCAAAATGGAAATGGGGTCAATTTTAACAAACATACCAACAATCTTTCTGTTAAGTTGTAGCCAAAACAAGCCTACCCATTTCCAAAAGTTTTTGCTTGTTAAAATAATAAGTATTGCTGCGATTGCGGCAAGTTCGGCAATAAAAATAAGTGTGTTGGAAGCGGCTGTGATTAAAAAGGGCAATGCCTTTACAAAGCCGTAGCCAAGTCCAAGCCCAGCACACACTGCGGTAATTTTGGCAAAAGTGCCACCGGGACGTTTCCACAACGCCTTCCACGAGGTTGGCGTGCCATTGTTTGTTGTTGCTAATTCTGTTGACATATTCTTTATGTTTTTAAATTGTGATTTTTTCCATAATTGCCTTGTCACTGTTCAAGGTTTCAACAACGTTTTCAATTGAGTTGTTGAACAATGCTTCGCCTTTGTTAATTTCATCGGTTGCTTGTCTAACCTCGGCTTCAATTTGGGTGATGGAGGTGTTGGTTTCTTCAACCTGCGATTGCAACTCGGCAATTTGCCTTGCCAACTCGTTTTTGTGTTCGTTGAGTTGGGAAATGCGTGTCATTTTTTCACCAACTTGCTTTTGGCGTTTTGCATCGCATTCCTTTTTGCCATCTTCTTGCTCTTGGCGAATTAGTTTAATGTAGGTATCAATGGACGCAAGCAAACCATCCTTTGTAAAGTTTGGGTAGGATGCCTGCAATGTTCTAAAAGCCGCTTCATAGCATTTGTCCACAGGAAGGTTCATTGCTTGCAAGGCGGCTGCACTGTTTTTTACTTCAAGGTAGTCGGGTCCCGGTAGGTTTTTGTCAATTAAAACCTGCCAAAGTTTTTTCACAATGTCATCGTTAACTTCGTTGGTTTGTACAACATTGCTTTGTTGCATTGTGCTTGGGTTGCCAACAAATGTGGTCGTTTCCATTTGTATGGTTTGTTGGCTTGCTTGGGACGGTTGGCTTTCAACTGTTCCCTCGCTTTTAATAAATAGGTCTTTTAATGCCATAACTTTATGTTTTTAAATTGTTTGTTTAGTGCCGCAAAAATACAAAACATTTTTATATATGCAACCATTTAAACAAAAAAGTTATTAACAAAGTTATTAACAAAAAATTTCGCAAAAGGATATATGTTGGATATATCAAAATAATTTTTGTTTGTTAATGTTTATTGCCTCGTTTATTCTTTGTTCAGCAATCTTAAAGTAGTTTTCATCAAGTTCAATTCCTATAAAATTTCTATTGGTGTTGACACAAGCAACACCAGTTGAACCACTACCCATACAATTATCCAAAACCACATCACCTTCGTTGGAATATGTCTTTATAAGATACTCAAGCAAGTCAACGGGTTTCTGCGTAGGGTGCAAAGTAACACTTGGGTGTGGTTTTGTATATTCAACAATACTGCTTGGATACTTCATATCATCGTTTACATCAATATCAACAGGTTTGAAATTGCCGTAATTGTTGTTTGTTTCTCCTTTTACAAATATTTTTGTTCCTTTTGTGTGGTTTGGTTCCCCTTTTGTTTTTTGCGGGTTGTATGTTGGCTTTTTTCTATAAAACACTGCAATTTGTTCATGCATTCTTAAAGGCATTGCCTTTGCATTAAGAAACCCGCTTTTTAGAACTTTGTTCCAAATAATATCATACTTAAAATTGTTTCTGTTTGAATTAACCAAATCAACATAAAACAAACCTTGTGCAAACAAAACAAACGGTGCGTTTTGTTTTGCAACCCTGTTGTATTGTTCCCACAGCAAGTTAAAGGGTATAACACTATCCCATTTGTTTTGTGTTGTGCCGTATGGCAAATCACAAAGCACAAAATCAACCGAATTATCATTCAGTTGTTGCATAATATCAAGACAGTTTCCACAATATAAAGTGTTCATATATATTATATATAATAAAAAAGTCCGCCTTTTGACGGACTTTAATTATGCTATCGTGTATGTTTTACAACAACTTATCCAAGTCAAACCCGTTGACTTTAAACAACTTACGTTGTTCATCTTTGTTAAGTTCCCATAGCAAGGCATTCCAATATAAAAGTTCGGTTAGTTTTTTACCTTCATAGTACCATCTTTTTGCATACTTGTTCCAATATTTGTAAATAGCAAACACACAACCATCATCCAATGTAACTATTTTCAACAAATGCGCAGGTGTTTTGTTGATCCAACTGCATTGGTAGGAATAAAGACCCTTTACACCAACATCGTATTTTTTAATATTAGGGTTCTTTTTTGGTTTTTTCTTGGATTCCATTTTGTAAACAGTTTAACAGTTGCTACTAATAATCTTCTTCGTTTTTCTTTTTTGCCCAACTAAAATCAAGGTTAAAGGTGCTCCACACGTATTTCATAAACCAATCGGGAAACCTTCGGTAAATGATAAAGTCAAATCTAAAAATCCACCAAATAAAGGTTATTGTTGGTTGGGAATACGTTACATTGATATGAAGGGATGGCAAAATATACAAGTCACCCCAATGGCTCATATTAATGTACCTAAATTCAATTTTTGGAAATATCTTTTTACTCATATTGCTACGGGTTGTTCCAAAGGAAGTGCCTTGTGCGGCAAACCAGCCTTTTGAATGGAGTGTACAATAATTTTTCTTGAAGCCCAATTACCACTATCATCTTTGTAGCAAATTGTGCCTTTTGGTATGGTGCATTCAAATACCTTTGACGCTGTTTTGTTGGCAAGTGCAAACATATCGGAACACATTCTATGATAATTTGCAATGTCAAGTTTTTCGCTTGAATGAAAAAACCCACCGTTTACTGTAAAGCAACTATCACCGGCAGTAATGGTTGTTATGCGTGAAACGTCTTTCTTTTCCTTGTTTTCCAACATTGCATCAAACATAAACCTTTTGTTGTTGTTTCTATAAACACCTTTCCATTTGCCCGTTTTGTTATCAATTATAACAGCCTTAAAGGTGGTTATGTCCTTTTCTGTCTTAAATTCTTTGTATATTGTTACAAGACACATATTATTTGGTATTTTTGGTTTAATCGTTCAACATACTTTTTAACAAAGTTAACTTGTTTTGTCCAACTAAAATCAAAGTTAAACATATTCCAATTATTTAACCATTTTGTTTGAATGCACAATAATTTTTCTTGATGCCAAATTACCGTAATCATCCATGTAACAATAAGTTCCCTTTGGTATGGTGCATTTGAATATTTTTACCTCTTTTTCTTTCACATCTTTCAAAACATCATCAATCCATTCTTTATGTATCATCGCAATTGAAAGTTTTTTACAAGAATGAAAAAAGCCTCCATAAACTGAAAATGAAGATATAGCACTTCCCCACACTTCTTTTTTTCCTTTGTTTGTCAAAAGTTCATTAAACAAAAACTTTTTTCTTGTTTGGTAAATGCCACTCCATTTCCCCGTTTTTTTATAAACAATAACAGCCTTGTAAACGGTTATACCCTTTTCCGTCTTAAATTCTTTGTGGGTTGTTGTAAGACACATATTATTTCTTTTAATGGTTTATTTTAAATACAATTTACCAAACAAGTGTAGCCTGCCATTGTTCACCGGGTCATAGGTTTCGTGTGGAAGCCACCACTTCCAATATTCAAACCTCCAAAGGTTTATGTACTCCCCTACTATAACATTAGGAAACATTACAACAGGCTTTTAAGTTGAACCAATTTGTTTTCCAAAAGGGTAATGTTGGACTCAACCTTTGGAATAAGTTCTGCCGCCAAAACTTGTCGAGTGCGGTAAAAGGTTGTTCCTTCTCTGTACCAAGTGTTGTTGTCACCGCAACTTAAGTCGTTGTTGTACAAAACAAACTTGTTTTTTCCAAACACTTCGTTTTTGTTGCCCCAAAACTTAAATATTGTGCAACGTTCACTTCCCTTAACAACTTCTTTGCAATACAACTTTAATGTGTCATCAAGTAAACAATCTATTGACACAATTTCCACTTCCAAAAGGATGTAGTTTTTTTCATAGTAAAGGATTTGCCCAATTTGCAAATCGCAGGGATGTGGATTGCCCAAGTTTAGTTTAACATCTTCGTAAGCCATAGTTGTTTGTTTTAAATTCTATCTTTAAATGCTTGTTCAACGCTGTTAAAAAATTTGTAATCAAATTGCGATGTGTACCTGCTCATTGTGCCATCAACAATGACGTGAAATTTGTATTGGTTTAGGCAAAACTTATCGGTTAAATACACCGAAAAAGTTCGGTTGTTTTTAAGGAATTGCCCAACAAATTGTTCGTTGTCGGACTTTTGCATTTTTCTTGATTTTTCAATAATTTCTTGCGGTTCCATAATTGGTGCTTTTAAATTGTTTAGGACACAAATGATTTTTCACCACGAACACAATCCTTTAAAAAATCAATATAACTTTCCATATTGGGAAACGCATTGTGGTTTACGGAATCAAGCATTGCGATGAAAACATCGTTTTTCATTTTGCGCATAAGTTCACCGCCACGCTTTGCGGCTTCAACAAGAATGTCGGTTGTTTCAGTATCGTAAAGACTCGTCATTCTAATATCTTGTTCAATAGCCTTCAATTGCTTATCAACTTTTTCCATAGTCTTGCCTATTTAATTTTTTTGATTTTTTCAATTTGTTTTTCCGCATTCGCAATTTGCCTTTTGAATTCTTTAATGGAAGACTCAAGATGCATAACGGCAGCCAACCGGCAAGATTCCTTAAAATTTTTAACGGCATCTTCGTAAAAGCATTCCACTTTTATGTTAATGTATTCAACACATTGTACTCCATAACGCCCGTTTTCGTAATCATATCCTTTGTATTTTCCAGAAAACGAAATAATTTTATCATCCGCGTAAAGCACATTTTTAAGTTTGCCGTTATTATCGGTAAACCCCTTGTAAAGCCACTCAACACCCCCAAACCTTTTTGCGGTTTTTTGGCAAGTTGAAAGCCACTGTTTTCCCAAATCCAAAAAAGCCAACTCCGCTTTTTTCTTTTTTGCTTCATCGTTGCCGTTAAAGTCCGCAACGAGTTGGTTTAGCATAAACTTTTCCATATCTTTTATGTTTTAATTTACACCGCAAAAATACAAAACATTTTATATATGCAACCACACAAAACAAAAAAGTTATTAACAAAATTATCAACAAAATTATTGTTGCTTGTTGTTTGGCTTGTTACCCCAGTCATAAGGGTAATCCATATAAGGAAAAGGCATTGGTGGTGGTGGGGTTTTTTGCAACTCGTATTCGCCAACAACATCATCTTCCATAAATTCAATTTCGGTTTCGGTTAATTCATCAATTTCCGTAAACAACCTAACCACTATTTTTCCAAACCACAGGCGTCCGTTTTCTCCAATATTAAACGCAGTTCTTTGTGTTGCCTTTACCACCACCCTATCCTTAAACTTAATTTCTTGTTGTAGTTGAATGCACCAATAGTAATTGTTTGGATTTAGTTTGTAGTATTTATCAAATTGCACCATATTAAAGTTGTTTTTCATTTTTGACTTTTAGGTAGTTGTTCCATTCTTTCTTGAATTTGCTTGAATACATTGATAGTATATCAAACAAAATTTCTGTTCTTGCTTGCTTTTCGGATACCGGCATAACAATTTGGGGTTCTTTGTCAAACAAATACTGTATTAAAAACTTTTCAAATTGTTCAAGTTCCATTGGCGGTGGCAATATGCCGTACTTTTTGTTTTCTTCCAGCCATTTGGTAAAAGTTATCGGTTCGTTTTTATCTTCAAATCTTTCACACCAATCACACATAGACACAATAATATTGTGGTTGGCTTTGCAATTACCATTGGGCAAGTTTTCATCATCTCCATCAAATGTTTGGGCATAGTGCTTGCAATATTGGCATTGTTGGGTATTCTTGACTCCAAACCCAACATTTCTTTTTACTTTGGCAATGAGTTTTTCTTTTTTGTTTCTTTTCTTAAACAAGTTAATCATATTATTGGTTTTTTGGTTTTTTGGTTTTCTTTAAATTTGGCAAAAGTTTTCTTTTAAGGTAATCGGGAAACGACTTGCCAAACCTTTTAATTGCCGATTTGTAATCAATCAAGTATGTTCCATCGGTGGGTTCGTCCCAACTATCGTGGAGCAACTTTACATCGTAAAGGTGTTCATCAATTTCTTCCCCATCGTACTTTTTGGAAGCATTAATTAATATTTGCTTGTTTTTTGCGTTTTCACGCTTTCTTCTTTGGCGGTAGTATTCGGTGTTGCTTCCACAACAAATGCCCATTTTAATGTATTTTCTTCGTGTTCTGCTCATACTATTTATCGTTTGGGTTGGTTAGCGTCATTGTAATATTAATGTGGTCCAACGCACCTGTTTTAAGGCAATAAACATTGGCAATGTTGGTTTTTTCATCAAACTTAACATCCTTAATTGTGTAATCGCCAATGCCAATATTTTTTATTTCCTCCGATATGCGTGTTATTTGTTTTATGGTGTTAAAAAGTTGTTCCGTTTTTAGTTTTTCGTTTAGTTCCTCCATTCTTTCCTTTGACACAAAACAAAGTTCATTCAATATGTTGTTTTCCACAAGAACTTTTCTAACGTTTTTGTCCATACACCCAAGACTGTGAAGTATGCCAAAGTTTATGTAATCGCTTAACGCACAACTCATGGCTTCACTTGCACCTTTTTCTTTTTCCATTTGAACATAGTTATCCATTCTTTTTTGGACATATTCTTGTTCGCATTTATCAAAAAGAATTTGAATGGTGCATCTTGGGTCAAAATTATTATAAAAGAATGTGGCAACATCATCTCCGGTTATAATTTTGTGCAACGCCTTTAACGTACTTTCGCTTATTGTGTTTTCGTTGTTCCAATCGTTTACAAACTTTTCCACATCAAATGTTAGGTTGTCCCCGTTGTTGGAAACAACAATGTACTTTTTGGGAATGTACTTTGAGCAAAAGGTTCTGTTTAGGGTAGCACCTTTTATTGTGTCTATGTAATATTTAAAACCATCCATATTAAACAAAGTTTTCAAGTGAATACTTTAATGCAATTTCAAGTCCTTCTTCATAGGACTTTGGGGTTTCGTTTGTGTATTTGTCACAACCAAACATACCATAGGATTTATACACCTTGCACACCCACCTTTTTTGGGTTTCGTTTTCGCTTGCCCTCCAAGGCAACACTTCAATATGAATGTCGTGTACATCCCTTAACCACTTTTGGACGGCTTGTTGTGTTGGTCTTAAACACTCGTTTTTAAGAACTTCAGAATTGTCCAAGTCTTCGTAAAAAAGATGCAATTTTTCGTTTTCCAAACAATAAATCCCGCATGTGTTGCCTATGTTACCGTTGCCAACAAAACCTTTTTGTTTTAGTAAAAACGCAACATCTTTTCCAACATAGCAATCCCATTCGTTTTCTTTTAATTTTCTAAACATTTTTGTTATCCTTTTATTTGCAAAACATTGGATATATGTGGCATATATCCATTTAAAAAATTAAGGTTTTTCCACAATTCGTTCTGGGTCTATGCCAAACCAATCGCAAATTTCATCAAAGTTGCCTATGTAAATGGATGCATCCGAACAAAGCATAACATCGGCAATGCCGCCATCGTCAAAAGCGGATGCACCAAGCATATTGCAAAACTCCTTTATTGCGTGGTGGGGTATCCAAGCAGCAAGATGCCAATCTATATCTTCGGCTTTAACCCAATTGGTTTCTACATTGTTGTTTTCCAAAAATTTGTACAAATCAAGTTCGTTCATAACAGCATTATTTTATGGTTTGCATGAAATTATATTCATCATCTGTTAAAGAAAAACCAAGTTGTTCCTTTAGCGCAACCAATGCCGAAAGAGCACCGTTGTATCTTTCTTTGGCAAAATCGTTTTGGTTCTTCAAAAGGTTTTTGTAATGGTCTATGCTTTTGTTAACCATTTCAAGAACTTCATCGTTTCTTGATGCAATTGCTTGGTGTATGCCTTTTGTTACACAATCTTGGATGCTTTTTACAAAAAAGTTGTTGGCATCCTTTTTGTTTTTTATTTCTTGCGCATCGTTTTCCGAAATTAAATCATGCACATAACCTTCCCATTTGCAATCTTGGCATTTTGCATTGTTTTTATCAACATATTCCTTTGGCTTGTTTAAAAAGTCAAACACAAACCCAACCAATGTCATGGATACGTTTTTGCTCCCGCATTTTGGGCAACATTTGTGTTCATCACCGTAATCGTTGAAAAAATCGCTTAACGAATCGTATTTATCCTTCATATTTTTTGTTTTTTATTGTTCTCCCCATACTTTATATATGGTTTTTAGTATTTCCTTTTTTGCAACATCTCTGTTAAAGTTTCCCCAAGGGTTTACTTCAACCGAAATTGTTTTAACAACATTGTCCTTGTTGTAGCAATCTTCAAACCTAACACAACCTTTTTTCAAAATTTGTATGGTGTTAATGGATGCTTTTTTGCCATAGCCAAAGGCAACAGGGGCAACAAAAACAATGTTGTCATAACCATCTGTTTTTATGCTAATGTCCATTGAACCGCCATCCCGATACACATTAAACACAAATCGGTTGGATATCTTAAACGTGGAATTTAGTTCATTTAATATGCCTTGTATAAAATAGCGTGCTTCGTCACATTTCATAATTCTTATTGTTTTAAATTGTCTTGCAATCACTTTTGCTTATTGAATTCAGATTGTTCGAAAATTATATGTTTGGCGGCTTCTGTGACAAGTTTCTTTGCACGAATCATAAGTCTTTTACATTTTCCTTGTCCATGACACCCTTCCTATACGTGAGTTCAGGGTTTTTAATGTCACTCTTTAACATATATATGTGTTTTTATTGTTATACATTTTCACTATTTATCCGTTACAAGTCATGTTTTTGGAACCCGTTGTACATCCCTTCAGGTGCTTCCAAGGCAAGTTCTTTTTTAATTAATCCACGGAAGTCAAAATGATGCGCATTGAGCCAATCAATAAATTTACTAATTTCATCAACACGAGAAATTCTTCCGTAATCACTACCATTTATTCCAACAAACCACCCAGTAACATTGGTTTTATTAATCATTGAGTGAGGACATATACTACGAAGTTTTTGAAACTCTTCCTCAGTCATGTTTGACAAAGGACGTAGGTATGGCTTGATATTTTCAATCGGATAAAACACATTGTTCACGAATCCTGAATGAAGTGGCACTCCTTCATAGTAGTTGCTGATGACACCATCGCAGTTGCCAACATATTTTAACACGCCATTTTCGGTTTCACCGCCGCCCAAACCGCTCACGCATTTGCATCTCACCTTATATGGCAACCTCGCACAGAGGTCTTTCAATAACAGTTGTTTTTCTTCTTGTATCATTTGTAATAGTCGTAATTAGATGTTTTACCATTAAGTTTCCATGAAATAATTTCATGTTCTTTCGGGTCAATTTGTTTTTCTTCCTTAACTGATTCCCAGAAATACTTCTTATCCCTATATACTCCATCGGTTTCATTTATAAAAGGAACCATAGTATCACGTATATGGTCCATAACATCTTCCAAAGTCCAAGTTTCGCCAAGACTGCGATATTTACGATATATCATCTTAACTATATCATAAATTTTCTCCATAGTCCATTTTTCGGCATCGAAATAAAGATAACTCTTACTGGTGTTCCATTTCTCTCGGTTAGACAAACAAAGTCCGCTGTCACCGCTGTAACTGTACATATAACTAATAAGTTTCATAATAGGTTTTTTTGTTAATTATTATCAATATGTTCTTTAATTTCCTCTACGGTCATAGTGGAGAATATAGAACAAATATTATATTTCCAATTTTCCGATTCTGGTTTAAGGTTTAGGTTTTGCAATTCTTTAGAAACCATTGTCCATCCAAGCATGTCCTCTGGACCTCTGTATCTTTGTGAATCCTGTATATCTTTCAGCGACTCAATAAGATGTTTTTCTTTTGACGGTATTTCCGCCAACATTTCATCTATCAATACGATTAAATTTCTCATGTCTTTAAATGTAATCGGTTTAACTATACATCCCTTCAGGTGCTTCCAAGGCAAGCCCTTTTTCAATTAAACCACGGTAATCAAAGTGGTGGGCATTAAGCCAATTTATTTGTTCAAAGCTCACCAAGCAAGTATGCTTTTTTTCGGTTATTCTTAAAACGGTGTCAAACACGGTCATACAAAATTCAATTTCCTCATCTTCCGTCATACTTGTTAAAGGACGTAGATAAGGCTTTACCGTAATTTCACAAGAATATAATTTTGTTATCTTACCACTTATATAACCTACACAATATTCCTGCTGGAGTGTTGTTTTCCATTCCTGATTTGAACCTTCAAATTCTACAAGTACCCAAGGATTGTATGGTAGCCTTGCACAAAGGTCTTGCAGCAGCAATTCTTTATCTTTTTGTTTCATAATTAACCAATTTAATTGTACATTCCTTCGGGTGCAGCCAACGCCAGGCCTTTTTCTATCAATTCACGGTAGTCGAAGTGGTGGGCGTTGAGCCAATCAATTGAATCATAGTTTGCGGCTGGTTTTTTAATAGAACCTACCCCGTAATCTTTTAAATAATATTCATAATGCCTTCCGTTAATAGACTCATCAATATAATATCCTGCATATTTGATAAATTCTTCTTTCTCATCCTCTGTCATACTTGACATTGGACGCAAGTAGGGTTTAATAACATCCCCACGTGCAATACTGTAAGTTCCTCCGTGTTCATTATCTTTTTTAAGATAAACTTGTTGGCATTCAACATCAACCCTTGTTACTTTGCACAATTCCCCGTTAATGTTGCATTTAACACCATAGGGAATTCTCATACAAAGTTCCTTTATTAAAATGTTTTTTTCTTCTTGTGTCATATTTTAATTTTATTCTCCAATTTCTTCTTTTAGTTTTGAAACAAGACATTTTGCTATTTTTACGGACAATTCGGCAAGTTCGTTTGGCAACACATCTGCGGTAACACTTAACAAGTGTCCGCTTTCTTGTATGCCTTGCATAGCGGCAATGGATGCTTGAACCAAAACATCGTTCCAATATTCCAAATGTTTTTCCTTTTTGGGGTTTTCCTTTGGTTCTTTTTCCGGCTTGTTGGTTGGTTCTTCTTTTACAGGCTCCTCTTTTATTTGTTCTTCTTTTGGTTCGTTTGTTTGTTTTTTGTAGTAATCCTCACATTCGCAACAGTTATAATAACAATAATCAACCCACTTAAATTTGTTTGGGTCTATATTGTTTAAATAATCAGAAAACAATTCAATGTACCTGTTTGTTTCGTCTTGTGTAAGCATTCTGCTCATCCCAAACCCTGTGGTCTCTTCACCATAAGTGTGATATAATCCATAACATAAATAGCAATTTAATTTAGTATTTTCACTAAATACCTCGAGAAAAAAGGGTTCTTCAATCTCATCATCCAATTTTTCAAAAAGATCTACATCAATTGGATACATCACCGCTTTATTTCTTACATAATCACTCATAACATTTTTAAATTTTTACAAGTTTTCTTTTATTAAGTTTGGTATTACTTCTTTGTACTTAATTGGCATCAAGTACGAGTTACAAACAATATATTCATCCTTGCACTTATCGTTTTTAACAAACCTAATGTACTTTAGGTTCCAACCCGTGCAATTTTTAACGTTTGCGTCAACATATCTCCAGTTTTCATTAAACCCACCTGTGGCTTCGCACAATTGCAACAACCAAGGAATAATTTCATTTGGCTTTATGGCGTAGTTTTCTCTGTTTGGCTTATAAATTAGGTTGTTAAATTTATTAAGTCCTTCGTTACGCCAGTACTCGTAATTGCAATCTGGCTTTTCGTAAACTTTTGGCTTTTCATCACTGCCAATAATGTGAAAGTCCCTCGTATCGCAATGCAACACCTGAACTTTTTCATCTATATCGGTATTTTCTGAAAATGCTTGCAAAGGTGTCCATTTGCCATTGGCTTCAACTTTTAGTTTAAGGTTTTGTTTAACCATAATTCAATTTTTAGGATATTTTTAGATGTTGGCAGTCATATTGCTTAATAATTCTTTTTCAAGGTGTTTAACCATTTCGTTTAGTTTTCCTTGGTTAAAGCCTCCGTACAATTCGGCATTTAGGGAAATCCAATTAACCGCCTTTTCGATGACCTTTCGTGTTATGTTTTCTTTCACAATATTGTAATCGGTGCAGCCGCCTTTGCTTTGGTCATCTTGGGTGTTAACGGCAAGTTCCCTTTCGGCAATTTCAATAAACTTGGCTTGGACTTCTTCATAGTTTTCCATAATTTCCTTTAACGCAAGTTCCTTTTTGGCAAGTTTAAGCAATATAGGTGAATATTGTATGGCAATGTTTCTTCTATTTTGGTAAGTTGAAAAGTCATAGGTATAAAACAACCTAACAAGTTCTTGTTGAAACTTGGTTAGTTCTTTACCCATAAAGAAAATGTCATTTACCCTGTTATCCAAAATGTCAATCTTTCCGTTTCTTGACCACATTAATGGTTGGGCAACTCCTGTGACAAATCCAACAACCGGGTAAGTGCTGTTTGGTCCATCGGTGCAAATAATTCTAACACTTTGACCATTTCTTGTAACAACCTTTTGGGTTTTATCTTCAAGCCATTCTTCTAACTTAAATTCTCTCATATTTTATTGTTTTTATAAATGACAAAACTAATCAAGGGCTGGGTGTGCATCTAAATCTTGTGCAATAATCTTAATGTCAAACATTATAGACTCCTGAATCTTTTGTCCTCCAACAAATTCTTGTTTGTTCCTATGTATTCCTCCATCCACTCTTTATATGGATAGGCTTCTTTTATTATATATGTTCCTCTCGGGTGAATTGCGGGCGTATAATAATCGCCTTCTTGTATGTAGTTAAGGTCGGAAATTCTGACCCATGCACTGTCATATCCGTTCCACATGATGGCATCTTTGATATACTTTGGTTTCGCTTGCATTTTTATTTCTTTTTAATAATTGTACAATTCTGGATGCTCGCCCTTGTTTGTGACCACCACAACCTCGTTAAAATCGTATGACGCCATATAGTCGCAATCCCCGTACACATCGCTGCACCACGATTTTTCATTATCGTACCAAAACACTGGATGCAACACGACTTCGTTTTCATATTTGCTGTAATTTTCAATCAAATCAGATGGAACACCGTCTTTGAAATTAGTGTATTTCAAATAGACGAAAACGTCACCGTCATAAATGCGTACACCGTTTTTGTCAAAAAACGGGGTTTTCTCCCGAATGTCTGTTTTTGCGTTGATGTTTCGGCATAGTACCGTGTACATTCCTTCGGGTGCTTCAATAGCAAGCCTTATAGGTATCAATCCACGATAATCAAGATAATGTTTATTACAGTAATCCTCTCTTTCCCAAAACTCAATGTGACCATTATATACAAATGCTTCTTCTTCCTCCGTCATACTTGACATTGGGCGGAGATATGGTTTTACAACCGCTATCTTTCCTGTTTTGAAATAATCAAGAAGACACCCGCTCAAAGTCTCTGTAATTTCTTCGCTGTTGTTGTGTATTTTATAATACACTTTTTGTTTATGCGGCAACCTTGCACAAAGGTCTTTTGTTAGTAAATCAATTTCTTCTTGTGTCATAGCATTAGCATTTACCGTGATTATCTTCAATGTGCTGCATGAGTTTCTTAACAAACTCATCCACATTCTCACATTTATATTTTGTCTCTACCCTTGTTCCAGTCCAATCGGTATGAGTTGTTAAGTTTTCGTTGCAAAATTCCCTAATAATTTCTTCATTTGTTCTGTAACTTGTCATAGTGTTTTTCTTTTTCTTTCTTATAAAATCGTTCAATATAACTTTTGGCATTATTGAATCTTTTCCAGCAACATCGTGAATCTCCATTTTAACATTTTCAAAGGCTTAAAACATTTTTAAGTGCGTATTGAATTGCCTTTTCACAAGTCTTTTCATAAG
>Ga0310697_10002500_pt1 | contig 19399 bp, 18 predicted proteins | sample 172DNAGHGlowgp2_FD_203883 | JGI IMG/M metagenome (GOLD analysis project Ga0310697, IMG submission 203883) | Sheep rumen microbial communities from Palmerston North, Manawatu-Wanganui, New Zealand - 1728 DNA GHGlow gp2 (v2) (version 2) | ecosystem: Host-associated > Mammals > Digestive system >... | reverse complement strand
AGGTATAGAGGTTGTTCAGGCTAATTGGTCGGCGGTTGATATGGCGGAAAAATATTTGACCGAATATAAATTGCCAGGGACTGTGTCAGATTTGGCGCCTGATTTTATTCCGGCGATGACATTGGATACACCTGCGGAAATTGCAGGAACATTGGGTGAAATGGCGGCGGGGCGCGGGGACGCAATTCCTGTGTCGCGCTTTAAATCTGGTGGAACATTTGGTGCCGGACAATATCCTGTTGGAACATCAAAATATGAAAAACGCGGAATTTCTGCCAAGGTTGCACAATGTGATTTGTCGCTTTGTGCCCAATGTGGAAAATGTTCAATGTTGTGTCCGCATGCGGCAATACGTATCAAGGTTATGACTGAAGAACAAGCCGCCCAGGCGCGTGCAGATGGTGTGATTGTTGTACCGATGAAGACACCTGAACTGGGTGCAAATATGTATTATACATTAAATATATCACCGGCAGATTGTACAGGCTGCTCTGTATGTGTGAAAAATTGTCCGGTGCATGCGCTGGCTATGGTTGATGCGTCGGCGGTGGGTGATGCCCAAGATAAATTTAATGCGGCACAAAAAATTCCAGATATTGCGCGCGATAAATTGAATTTAAATATTCCAAAACATATTGAATTATTGCCTCATTATTTTGAATTCCCTGGCGCATGTGCGGGTTGTGGTGAAACACCATATATTAAATTGTTGGCGCATTTGTTTGGGGACAGAATGATTGTTGCAAATGCAACAGGCTGTTCGTCAATTTATGGTGCAAATTTACCAACAACACCATGGACACGTGATGCAAATGGACGTGGGCCGGCATGGTCGAATTCTTTGTTCGAAGATAATGCGGAATATGGTTTGGGTATGCGTATTGCATTAAATCAACAGCGTGAAAATCTGGACGGTTTGTTGCGGGAATTAAAAATTCCAAATGTTGATGAAATTTTTGCAGAACACGATATTGCAAAACAACGTGAAAACCAGGATAAATTACGCAAACTGTTGGCGAAAAATGACAGTGACAGGGCGCGACTGGCGGAAAGTTTGTTGGACGCGGTTGTTGATAAATCATTGTGGATTATTGGTGGCGATGGTTGGGCATATGATATTGGATATGGTGGATTGGACCACGTGTTGCACAGCGGCGAAAATGTTAATATACTGATTTTGGATACCGAAGGTTATTCAAATACAGGTGGTCAGCAATCCAAGGCAACACCGTTTGGTGCGTCTATGAAATTTGCAATTGGCGGACGCGAGCATGCCAAAAAAGATTTAGGTATGATTGCGATGATGTCTGGTGCGTATGTTGCGCAAATCGCGTTGGGTGCAAATCAACCCCAGGCAGTGAGGGCTCTGCGCGAGGCTGAAAGTTTCGATGGACCGTCAATCGTATTGGCATATGCGCCATGTATTGCGCATGGGTTTGCATTACAAAACGGACCAGAACATCAACAAAATGTTGTGAAAACTGGGGCATGGCCGCTTTACAGGTTTGATCCACGATTGATTGCAGATGGACATTATCCATTGACATTGGATTCTAATGTCGATGATGTTATGCCATTGGCAGATTTTGTGAAAACTGAATCTCGGTTTGGTGCGGCGCGTGGTGTAAATCCAAATTTTGATAAATTGATTGAACGCGCGGTTGCAAATAATAAATATAAAACAGATTTAAAGAAATATATTGCGCACTTTGCGATGAATAATCCAGAGGAGTCAAAATGATAAAAAAAATTGTGATTTTGGTTGCGGTTTTGTTTGTTTCGGCATGTACTTTCCAAACAAAACATCGTGGGTATGTGTTCCCAGATGATTTAGAAACGCGTTTGGCTGGGGTAAAAACAACGGCACAATTACAAGACAAGTTGGGTGACCCATTGGCAAAAACGGTATATGGTGATACGGTTTGGGTTTATTATGGTATGGACGAAAATTATCGTGGGCCTTTGCCGCATACATACGATAATAAAACCGTTGTGTTGGCATGGGTTGATGGCGCACGTGTCACAAAAACCCAGATTTTGCACGATGATGATTTGCCAAAAATCGCTATGGACGACCAAGAAACAGAAATCCCAGCGGCAATCGAATTAAATGCGGTTCAAGAATTATTTAATAATATTGGTCGTTTTTCGCCGGCGGGTATGGGGCAATAACCCAATAATGCAATTAAATATTTGAAATTTGGGTTTTTGTGTGGTATAATGCCGTAAAACAGAGAGAATGGCAACTTAATAAGGGTCATTTTATGCCAAGTAAAAAGTTAGATTTTAAGACAGGTCAATATGTTGTTTATCCAACCCAAGGTGTTGGCAAGTTGCAACGCGTTGAAGAACAAGAAATCGCAGGTCAATCTGTTAAATTGTTGGTTATAGAATTTGAAGCATCGCATATGACATTGCGTGTGCCATTGGAACGTGCGGAAATTTCCGGTTTGCGCCCATTGACATCTGCACGCAAAATGGACGAGGCTATATCTTCGGCCAAGGGACGTGCGGGGTCTAAACGTATGATTTGGTCGCGTCGTGCCGCCCAATACGAAGAAAATATAAATTCTGGGGACCCTATGAAGGTTGCAGAGGTTGTTCGCGATTTGCGTCGTCATAATCCAACCGATACAATGACTTTTTCGGCGCGTCAGTTATATTTGCGTGCATTGGAACGCATGGCACAAGAATTTGCGGTGTTGCATAAAATGGACGTTGATGCGGCAAGTGAAAAAATCGAAGATATGTTGGGTGTGCCAAAAGAAATTGATTTAAATGCGGTGGATATTGATGAAGAAGAAGTTGATGAATCTGCCGATAACGAAGAATAAATTAACCGCCAAAATTTTGGCGATTTTTCTTGTATTTTGGTTTGGATGTGGTACTTTTTTCCATGATTATAAAGGATAAAAAATGAAAAAAGCAAACAAATTATATCCATTAACTTTGTTATTATTGTTGTCTGCGTGTGACAGTGAGGTGGTCAAAGAGGTTGGTTATATAAGGGTAAATTCTCCTAAAACAAATGAAAAAATCACGTATTTTGATACAGTACGTGTGATTGGTGTGAACGTGAATAATGGACCTTATGGTAGGGAAGATGGGCGTCATGTCCGTTTTGTGAATAAACAAGGTGTGATTTCAGAGGCACGTTGGACAGATGTGCATTTTATGGGACGTGGCGATACCATTGTTATTGATGGTAAAGGAAATTTTGTAAAAAATTTAACAGAGAAGAGATTGGCAGAGGAATTTGTTAATGGTAAATAAATGAAAACCGCCAAAATTTTGGCGGTATTTTTTAATAATTCAAAATCTTGGTCATTAATTCATCTGGATTGGTGGCTGAAAATATCGTGTAATGATGCACATTTTCAATAAAACCGTTGTTTTGCATATGAACAAACAGACGGCCAAACGGACGCCAAAAATGGTTCGTGTCCAAGAAAAACAATGGCTTTTTCGTTTCACCAATTTGTTGCATTGTCATAATATCACTCAATTCATTTAATGTGCCAAGCCCACCCGGTAAAATTATAAAGGCATCGGATTCATTGAACATTTCTGTTTTTCGTTCGTTTATAGAATCAGTCATACGCAATTCAATTCCGGTATGTGCGGGTTCTTGTCTGTCGATAATATGTTTTGTTGTGACCCCTAAGACCGCGCCACCATTATCCAATGCCGCGTTGCAAACAGTTCCCATTAAACCAACATCACCACCACCGAATATTAATTTTAATTTATTGCGTGCCAATAATTCGCCAATGCGCGCCGCATCACGTGCAAACTGGGGGTCTGTTCCATATTCGTGACCACAATATACTGCTATGGAATTTATATTTCTTTTCATTTGATTATTTTTCCTTTATTTTTCGAAATTATATCATAAAATGGCTGTGTTATGAATCAAAAATTTTTAGAATATATTGATTGTTTGCGTGGTAAGAAATTGGCTGTCGCGGTCAGTGGTGGCATTGATTCTATTTGCCTGTTGCATTGGTGTAAATTGGCGAATTTGGATATAACATGTCTGCATGTGAATCATGGTTTGCGTGCGGCGGCGGATATAGAAACGCAGTATGTTCGTGATTTGTGTGAAAAATTAAATGTGCCATGTAAAATATTTTATTGGACCGATGAAAAACCAAGTACAGGCCTGGAAAATGCTGCGCGTGATGCGCGGTATAAAATGATGACTGATTTTTGCAAACAAAATGATATTTATGCGTTAATGGTCGCGCACCAGGCAGATGACCAAATTGAAACTTTTTTGATGAATCTGGGGCGGGGCAGTGGATTATACGGTTTGGCGGCGATGCGACGCGAAACAATGCGCGATGGTGTAAAAATCGTGCGGCCTTTGTTGGACGTGTCGCGCGCAGAATTGCGGTCATGGTTGGACGATAATAATGTTAAATATTTTATAGACGAGATGAACAGCGACCCACATTATACGCGTGTAAAAATTCGTCAAAACAGATATTTGTTAAATGAAAAATTGGGTATCACAGATACGCGTATATTGTTGGCTATTCAAAATTTAGGGCATTTGCGCGACAGATTGGAACGTGATGTTGAACATTTGGTGCAATCGGTGATTGGTGATGACGGGCGTGCAATTTTTTCATCTGCTTTTTTGTTTGACCAAGGGGTCGATATTAGATTAAAGTTTATTGGCACATTGGTTCAAACAATTGGTGGGGATAAATATCCGCCGCGCTTGAACTCTTTGGAAAATGCACTATTTAAACTGCAAACGGATTGTAAATTTACGTTGGGTCATTGTGTGCTGCGGCGGTTAAACGATAAAATCTTGGTCGCCAAAGAGGGCGGAAAAACAACTTTTAGGAAGAGAAAAAATGAAAAAAAACATATTTAAAAAAAATAATACTGCGAATTGGTTTTTGGGATTGTTTGTTGTCCTGTTTTTGGTTGTAATTGGGCGTTCGTTTGTGGGCACAAATAATATTGCCGCCCCGGCCGAGTTGGCAACAGATGGTGCAGCGGTGACGGTGGTCAGTGATAAACCGGTCGTTTTGACTTTTTCTGATGTTTTGCGTCGTGCCGGCGATATAAAAAGTATCAATATTCGTGAAAATGATGCGACTGGTGTTATGAAAGATGGAACAAAATTCAAATCTGTCATCAGTCATGACCCTGAATTTTTAACAAAATTATCTGACAAGGGTGCGACTGTGACGTTGGATTCGTCAAAAAGTTTTGCAGAAAAATTCATTTTTGGTATGGAATTTTTGTTTATGGGTTTATTGATTTTCTGGATTTTTCGCGGATTGCGTGGTGGTGCATCTGGGGGATTGGGGCGCGCATTGTTGGCGCAAAATCCAACCAAGGTGACAACAGGAAAACCAAAAACGACATTTAATGATGTTGCCGGCATTGATGCAGAAAAACAAGAACTGATGGAAATTGTCGAATTTTTGAAAAATAAAGAAAAATTCAAGGCCTTGGGGGCGCGTGTGCCACGTGGTGTGTTGTTGGCGGGCGAACCGGGAACTGGGAAAACATTATTGGCGCGCGCCATTGCCGGCGAGGCAAATGTTCCTTTTTTTGCCACATCGGGCAGTGATTTTTCTGGAATTATTGTTGGGTTGGGTGTCGCAAAAATCAAAGAAATGTTTGAAATGGCAAAGCGAAATGCCCCATGTATTTTGTTTATCGATGAAATAGATGCCATTGGTCAAAAACGTAGTGCGCACTCTTTTAATGACCAAGATCGCGAACAGACTTTGAATCAATTGTTGATAGAAATGGACGGTTTTGCAAATGAAACCGGTATTATTGTTATTGGTGCAACCAATCGTCCAGATATGCTAGATGCGGCATTGTTGCGTCCAGGACGCTTTGACCGCCAGGTTCAAATTGAATTGCCAGATTTGGCGGGCAGAGACGCCATTTTACAATTACATGCGAAAAAATTTAAAATATCGCCATCGGTGCAACTGCGCGATGTTGCGCGTGGAACAACCGGTTTTTCGGGCGCAGATTTGGAAAATTTGTTGAACGAAGGTGCGTTGCATGCGGTTCGTGCGGGACATAAATCTGTTGAACAATCTGATTTAGATGAGGCGCGTGATAAGATTTTAATGGGACCAAAAAAGAACCGTAAAATGCGTCCAGAAGATATTAAATTGACCGCCTATCACGAGGCCGGACACGCGTTCGTCAGTATGATTTATGCCGATGTGACTGACCCAATTCACAAGGCAACAATTATTCCACGTGGTCGCGCGTTGGGTATGGTGCAACATTTACCGATTGATGACAAAGTGTCTATGACTGTGCAAGAGGTTCGTGCAAATTTGGCTGTTGATTTGGCTGGTCGTGCCGCCGAAGAAATTTTCTTTGGTGATGAAAAAATTACCACCGGTGCCGAGGCTGATATCGAGGCCGCAACGCGTTTGGCACGTTATTCAATTACAACCGCTGGTTTGTCGCCCAAGGTTGGGTTGGCGGCGATAAAACAATCGTCTAATTTTGCAAATCGTGGGCAATTAGAAAACGCGTCACAAAAAACCGCAGAATTGGTTGATGCGGAAATTCGTTCTTGGTTGGACAATGCGCATGCGGATGCGGTGCGTATTTTGACTAAACACAAAGCCAAGGTTGTGAAATTGGCAACGGAATTGTTGGCACGTGAAACATTGACCGGGGACGAAATTCGCGAAATTGTTTTGGGTAAAAAGGCGGATAAAACAGAGGACCACGATAAAAAAGAAACCAGACCCCAGAAAAAAACAATCCGGAAAACGACCAAAAAAATTGATGCAAAAAAATAATAGTGTAAAATTTGAAGTGCTGCATTTGCCACCAACAAATACTAATTCTGTGTTGGTGACATGTGGCGCGGACGCGGTGATTTTTGATGCGTGGGGTCGTGCGAGTGATTGGAAACAAATATTGCGTGACCGCAATTTAAATCTGTGTGCGATTTATTCAACGCATGGTCACCCAGATCATATATCTGCGGCACCAACATTGGCGCGTGATTGTGGTACAGATTGGTTTTTAAATGCAAATGATAATTATTTAATTACATCTGGAAATGGGTTATTGGAATATTTTGGGTTGCCACATATCCCAGATGATTATAAACAACCGCGCGATTTGTCGGGGGCCAAGATTGAAATTTTGCCTGGGGTCGAAATGAAAATAATTGCATCGCCCGGTCATACGCCTGGGGGTGTGATGTTTTATTTTCAACAATATGGGGTTTTATTGGTGGGTGATACAATTTTCCAAGATTCTTATGGGCGTACTGATTTTCCCGGGGGCAGTGATGTTGATATTATAAAATCAATTCACAATTTATATACTATGAATTTGCCAGATGATACATTTGTAATTCATGGACATGGTATGGAAACAAATATTGGGTGGTTAAAACAAAACAATCCATATTTTCGTTAAATTTTATTTCATATTTTCAAACACCATAACGCGTGTAATATCGCCCAAATCACGTACAGATTTTATAAATTTCCAGCCTGATAATTCAAAAATATTTCGAACAGGTTCTGTCATATCAATACCAATTTCCAGGTAAATTCGTCCATTGTTTCGCAACCATATTTTTGCATTTTTTGCAATTTGTTCGTATGCCGCCAAACCATTATGTTTGGCAAACAAAGCCATTTTGGGATCATGTGTTGCCCCCAGATTCACGCGTTTATCGCCATGTGCGATATATGGTGGATTTGAAACAATTAAATCAAATGTGTTTGGGGCAAAAGTTTTTATATTTCCAAAATCACCATGTCGCACAGAAACTTTATCGCCCAGCCCCAGATTGTTGATATTTTTTTGCGCAACGCGCAATGCTTTACGTGATTTTTCTAAACCAATGCCAGATGCGTTCATGTTTTTTGTGATTGCGCATATAATACAAGCGGTGCCGGTTCCCAAATCAGCCATATATATTTTTCCGGCATGTGCGTAATCTGTTAATACGGCATCAACCAGTGTTTCGGTATCTGGGCGTGGGTCCAAAGTCCATTTGTTTGTGTAAAAACGCAAACCATAAAACCATTTATTATGAATAATTTTTGCAACCGGAACACCGCGACGCAAGCTACGACAAATGCGCCACAGGCAAAAAGACGACATTTTTGGTATTGCGTCACATATTATACGCGCCACATGTGGTCCCGCAATATTTGATAAAGAGTTGAATGCTTGATTTGTTGTCATAAATTTATTATAATATTTTTTATGAAAAAAGTAAAAGAATATATAAATACATCTGTATTGACCAAGATTGTGATTGCGTTGGCGGTATTGCTGACATTGGTCGCTTTGTTTTTAGTTGTCACGAAAAATGCGCCTTTGACGGCGGGTGATGGTGTTGAATCTGGGGATACGTGCAAAACGGTTGTTGTTGTATCCAGCGGTGATACTTTATCGGGTTTGTTGTCCAAGCAGGGATTAAATCATAACCAGATAAATGAAATTGCATCTGTGTTAAAATCCAATGGTATTACCGGTTTGCGTGCCGACAGGGATAAAATTGAATTTGTGCGTGCAACCGATGCCGACCCGGTAAATAAAATTGTTGTTATTCCGTCCCCATGGCGCCAGGTTGAATTGACATGCGATTCGGCGGGGGCGTGGCAATGTAATACGGTCGAGGTTGAACGTAATACGCGTGCGGTTTATAAATCCGGGGTTATTTTGGACGGCGACAGTTTTTATTTGGCGGGTATGCGTGCGGGAATTCCTGCGGGTATTTTGGCAGATGTTTATGATTTGTTGGCTTTTGAAATGGATTTTGAACGCGATATTCGCGCCGGCCAACATTTTTCTGTGTTATATGAAGAAAATTTTTCTGCTGGGGAAAAGGTTGATAATGGACATGTGTTGGCGGTGTCGTTTGATGCACTGCGTGGTAATGTAAAAATGTATCGTTTTAAAAAGAAAGATGGCAGCGTTGGTTTTTATGATGAAAAAGGTAATGGTGCAATAAAATCTTTGAAACGCACCCCAATCAATAATGCCAAAGTGACCAGCAGTTTTACAACACGTCGCAAACACCCGGTTTTGGGATTTACGCGTGCGCACAAAGGTGTTGATTTCCGCGCGCCAACCGGCACACCAATTCCGGCCGCTGGGGCGGGACGTATTGTAAAACGTGGATATAACAGGGGACATGGAAATTTTGTGCGTATTCGTCATAATGGTTCGTTTGAAACATTGTATGCCCACATGTCCAGATTTGCCAAAGGAATAGGTGTTGGAACGACTGTGCGTCAGGGGCAAATTATTGGATATTCTGGTTCAACCGGATTATCCACCGGACCACATTTGCATTATGAAATTATCAAAGATGGCAAACATGTAAATCCATTAACGGTAAAATTGCCGGCGATAAATAACCTGGACGATGCGAACAAGGCAAAGTTTTTAGAATATCGAAAATCATTGGACGCGGGTATAGAATACCTGAACGCGCATCCAAATATGTTTATTGTTTTATAAAAAAACGCCCGGCAAATCGGGTGTTTTTTTTAGTGACCAGATAACAGAGTACAGTGTTCAGTTAATGAATAATTTTTTCATTATATGTTATCTGTATACTGTTCACTGTAAAAATATCCCTTGCATAAAAAATTGATATCGTGATATAATATTCTCGTCAGTGGGAGTTCCATTGATGGGGTGTCGTAACCTCTTGTCAAAACAGCGTTCGTTATTATGCGGATGAAATACTCCAACCGTAAAAATGGTTGGAGGGTTGCGAATAATACTAATCGGTAAAATAAGCACACAATTTTCTGTTTTGAATTGTTACGAACCTCCAACCGCCTTTTGAAACTGGTGGTTTTTTTATTTATCACACATAGCATTTGCGAAGTGTGGTTGTGCAACCCTAAAATTCCGCCCCAGCGCGCAAGCGCGACCGGGGAGGGTGGTCACCAAGTTGCAACGCAACGAGAGTGACGGAGAGGGTTATAGGCAAAATAAAGGAAACGGGGGAGTATGAAAAAGTTTTTGTCATCTTTATTAATCGTATTCGTAACGATATTCGTCGCCCCGGCATTTGCGACAACTGTGTCTTGTGATAATTTGGCAACAAATCCTGTAAAAACTGTTGGTGTTACATGGAACGAATCGACAAAAACAATGACCAGTAAGACCACAGATTCCCGTTTCCCATTAATTTTTATTTTACAGGTGTATCCCGCTTCTGGCAGAGGCATGTTACAGAGCGTTTGTGATACTTCCTTTTCTGGTTCTACCACACATACGTGTACATTTACCAGTGCTGAAAACGCCGCACTGTTGCGTGTTTACACGTCTGGTGCTGAAAGAAATTTTGAGGCAACATTCGCAATAGAACCAAACACAACGTATTCTTTTTCTATGGATGTGGTCAGTGCTGACCCGACAACGGTTGGTGGTGTTGTTTATACAAACCTGGTACTGAAATATGCGGCTTGTGCGAATTGCGATGGCGTTGTGAAAACATACGAATCGGCAACGGGCACAGTTTCACAAAACGGCACACCATCGCCAACAAATCCGGTTGAGCCAACTTTTTATCAACAAGGCGATATGATATTACGCAAGGTTGGTGATTATGCCGACAGTTATGACGCAACAACTGGCAAGATTACGAGAAGAATCGGTGTAAAAACGTTTAATGGAACTGAAAACATTACTATGTTTAACACTAATGGTTATATAAAAAGCGATGCATCCAATGTCGCGTACTTATTGACTGGTAATGAGGTTGCGAATAGTTCACGAATTGTATCAAATGTGTTTTCTTATGGTGGCGCTTCTATATGGCAAAGTGTTGGTTATCCTAATACTTCGAAAATTAATATTGACAATCATGATATTTACAATCAAATGCATATGAATATTGCAAACGATGTTTTGGGAATAACCGATTATACCCAAGAAACCCAAGCATCTGTTATGGCAAAAGCAAAAGCGTTTTTCAAACGGATGTATGACGCTGGCACACCGGTGACGGTTTATTATGTGCTGGAAACACCGGTTGAGGAAACACCTGCGTCGACGACATACTGCGCTGATACGATAAAAATTGCGACGACGGCGTATAACAGTGCGCGGTTTAGCCCGGTGGTGACAGATTTAAATAGCGCGGTGGCAACGATACGCGAAATCGTCACAAAAACGATAAATCAAACCGCCGCAATCGCCAGTTTGCAAGCGGACAAGCAGACCCGCCCGGAAGATGCTTGTCCAGCCGGCAAAAAATGTTTATTGGTTGAAACCGAAGAAAACGGTGTTATTGTTCCGCATTGGTTCCCGATAATAGAAGCCCCCGAATAATAATTCCACACCAATCGGGCCCCGCAAAATTTGTAAAATTTTGTGGGTGACGCTTGGGGCGGGGAACCTCGCTGAAGCGAAAGCGGGTGGCGGGGGTTAAAAACGTCATTGGGCGTTTTTTTTATTTTCAAACTGCAAAGTAAAATTAATGTTGAATTTTTGGTGTTGTGTTTTATGCGGAATTCATGCCTGTTGTGTGGTGTGCGGGTATATGTTAAAGTTTGGGTAGTTAAAGGGGGAAATTATGAAATCTTTTTTTACTTTTATTGCCGCAATACTTATTTCTTTTATTCCAGGTGTAATCGGGGTGTTATTTACACCAGTCACCGGTCACACAGACGCGTGGTACAATACCCTGGCGAATTCTAGTTTGACACCACCGCCAATCGTGTTCAGTATTGCATGGACAATTCTTTATACTTTGTTGGGTATTGCATTGTTCTTGATTTGGCGCGCAAAATCGCGTGATGAACGTGTCGGTGTCACTGGGGCCGAATGGTTGTTCTTTTTCCAAATGGTGTTAAATGCACTGTGGTCTTATTTGTTCTTTGGTGTGCATGCAACATTGTGGGCTTTGTTTGTATTGGCGGCTTTGATTTTGGTGTCTGTATGGATGATGGGCGCATTCAAAAAAATCAGTCGCACAGCATACTTTTTGGTATGGCCATATATTGCATGGTTATTGTTCGCGTTCTATTTAAATGGTGTGATTGCAGTTTTGAATTAAATCTTCAAAATTCGCGTTTTCGCATCGCCCATATTTAACCGTTTCAGTCCCAATTCTTCAATGTAATCGGGACTGTTTTTTTGGGTTAATTCAATATGACGTTGTAATTTTTCCAATTTTGTTTGCTCAATCACTAATTGTTCTTGGGCGGTATTTAATCGCCATATGTTCGCAATTGAACCTTGGATAGTGTTTTTTCCGGTAAAAAATCCCAGCGCCCAAAAAAACGCCACAATTACCATTATTACACCCATTTTACCATGATAACCCGCGTTCCATGCGCGACCCATAAATGCAAATAAATTTTTGATTTTTTCCTTCATACATGTCATTATATCACAAAATGATAGAAAAACAGAATTTTTTTGTTGCGCCTCTTGCCGGCATTACTGACCGGCCGTTTCGCACAATTATTCGCGAATTTTCGCCTGATGCATCGTTGGTGACAGAAATGATTTCGTGTCATTCGTTGGTTGAAATGCATAAAAATTGCCCGCGAAATTTTGACCATTACGAAACAGAGGGAAATATTGGAACACAAATTTTTGGGGCAAATGTTCAAATGATGGCTGATGCGGCGCGAATTTTGGCTGACAATGGCGCAAAATGGATTGATATAAATATGGGCTGTCCTGTGCCCAAGGTGGCAACGCGTGCAAATGCCGGTGCATATTTAATGCGTAATCATAAATTGGCGGGTGAAATTATGCGCGCGGTTGTTGGTGCGGTTGATATTCCGGTGACTGTCAAAACGCGGTTGGGTTGGGATAATGAACATATTGATTGGCGCGAATTGGTTGATATTGCCGCGGAATCTGGGGTGCGTATGGTGGCTTTGCATGGGCGAACACGTGCCGCTGGATATGACGGTGTTGCAATACACCCAGATGTACATGGGTTGCCAATTCCAATTATTGCAAATGGCGATATTAAAGATGCCGCAGATATATCACAAATGGAAAAATTGGGATATTCGGGTGTTATGCTGGGGCGGGCGATGTTGGGTGCGCCTTGGAAATTGGCAGAAATAAACGATGGTTTTGTTCCAAATGATGTTGGTGCGATTGTGTTGCGACATCTGGATTTGGTTATTGATTATTATGGTGCGCGTGCCGGGGTGCCTTTGTTTCGCAAACATGCTGCGTGGTATTCGGCGGGATGTCAGGGGGCGGTCGCGTTTCGTGTGGCGGTAAATCAAATAACTGATGTTGCCGAATTAAAAGATAAAATATGTGAATTTTGGGGTTGCGTTGCCAAAATATAACGGTATCATATAAACAATAAAAAAATTTGAAAGGGGTTTAATATGAGTGAAGAAAAACAAGTCGAACAAAATGAAATGACAGTTGGCGAAATGTTGCGTAATGCCAGAACCCAAGGTCGCAGAAAACGTGAAATCAGCACTATCGCCAAACAATTATGTATTGCCGAAGAATTTTTAGAGGCTTTGGAAAATGGTGATTATAAAAAAATTCCTGAAATTGTTTATGTTTTGGGGTTTGCGCGCAACTATGCAATGGAATTGGGGTTGGACCCAGATGTTGTCGTGAATAAAATCAAAGAAGAGATGGGTATTGAACCAACAGCAGAGGAAACAATTACCAATGAAGATTTGGAAGAAATGAACCGCGTAAATGATTACAAGGCCAAGGCCCAAGAATTATTGCGCAGTGCGATGAATTATGTAATGAAACATTGGTTGTGGTTCGCCATCGGTGGTGGTGTTTTAATTTTGGCAATGTTGGTTGTGATTATATTCGGGGGCACTGCAAATAATGTCGAAGAAAAACCTGTGGCACCTGTTGTTGAACAAACCGCGCCTGTGGTTGCTGAGCCTGTGTATAATATTCCTGTGCGGGAACGTTTCGGCAAAGAAAATATGGCGCGTGCCAAGGTTATTATCCAGGCTATCGAAGATGGCTATGTTGGAATTGAAAATACCAAAGGGGTGACTATATTTGGTCGCACAATGTTGGCGGGTGATGTGTTTTATGTCCCAAATACCAGTGGTTTAAAGGCTAAATTTGGTAATGCCGGCGCAATAGATATCTGGGTTGATGGCGAATTGGCACCAAAGGTTGGCGCAAACAAAACATCAAAGAAAGATGTTTCATTAAATCCTGATTCTTTGATGAAAAAATCCAAATAAATCACATAAATAAATTGCTGGGCGCGATGAATTTTTTTCGTTGCGCCTATTGTTTTTTTTAATATTTTGTTTATATTGTAATTACTATGACTGGAACAATAAAAATTCGCGGTGCGCGCGAAAATAATCTTAAAAATGTGGATTTAGACATACCAAAAAATAAATTGGTTGTATTTACTGGGGTGTCTGGGTCTGGAAAATCGTCGTTGGCATTTAATACGATTTATGCCGAGGGTCAGCGTCGTTATGTCGAATCTTTGTCGGCCTATGCGCGTCAGTTTTTGGATATGCAAAAAAAGCCCGATGTTGATTTTATCGAAGGTTTGGCACCGGCTATTTCTATTGAGCAAAAAACTACATCTAAAAATCCGCGTTCAACTGTTGGAACGGTGACAGAAATTTATGATTATTTGCGTTTGTTATGGGCGCGTATTGGGGTGCCACATTCGCCTGTGACGGGGTTGCCAATTAAATCGCAAACTATTGCAGAAATGGTTGATTGGACCATGAAAATCCCCAGCGGTGTGCGTTTTTATGTTATGGCACCATTGGTTCGCGAACGCAAAGGTGAATATAAAAAAGAATTGGCTTTTTTGGTAAAACAAGGTTTCCAACGCGCAATAATTGATAACGAATTGGTCGATTTGGGAAATATTCCTGCATTGGATAAAAATAAAAAGCACAATATTTTTGTTATTATCGACAGATTGCAAATGATTGCACCTGATGATGATGGGGCGGACGAATTTAAATCGCGCCTGTATTCTTCGTTCGAGGCATCGTTGCGTTTGGTGCCTGGTGTTGTGTTGGTGCGGCGTTTGGATACAAATGAAGATGTTTTATATTCGCAAAATTACGCTTGTCCGGTCAGTGGTTTTACGGTTCCAAAAATAGAACCGAGGCTTTTTTCTTTTAATGCGCCAATGGGTGCATGTCCAACATGTGGCGGTTTGGGTGTGCAATTAAATATATCGCCTGATTTGGTGGTACCTGACCCAACAAAGTCTATATTGGGTGGGGCGATTGCGCCTTGGTCGCGTGGGGGAATGCTGACGCAATATGACCATTTGTTCGATGCGTTGCATAAAAAATATAAAATTCCATTGGCAAAACCATGGCATACACTGTCCCAAGAACACAAAGATATTATCTTGTATGGCACAGGTGATGAAGAAATAAAAATCAATTGGAACGGATTTGTGTATTCAAAACCTTTTGAAGGTGTTGTTCCAAATCTGGAACGCAGATTGCGTGAATCTGAATCAGATGCAATGCGCGCAGAATTGGCAAAATATCAAACAGAAACCCAATGTCCAATGTGTCATGGGAAACGTTTAAATATCCAAGCATTGTGTATAAAAATAAACGGCTTTGATATTATTGATGCGTGTGATTTGTCGGTCAGTGATGCTTTGCGTTGGTTCCGCGATTTGCCAAATCATTTAACCACCCAAGAAAACGATATTGCGAAAATAGTGTTGCGTGAAATTACCGACAGATTATATTTCTTGGAAAATGTTGGTTTGGGATATTTAACTTTGTCACGTATGGCGGGCACACTTTCCGGAGGCGAGGCGCAACGTATTCGTTTGGCTTCACAGATTGGTTCTGGGTTGTCTGGTGTTTTATATGTGTTGGACGAACCGTCGATTGGTTTGCATCAAAGCGATAATGATAAATTGTTGGATACTTTGAAAATGTTGCGCGACAAAGATAATACCGTTATCGTTGTCGAACATGATGAAGATGCTATGCGGACGGCGGATTATTTGGTTGATATTGGTCGTGGCGCGGGAATAAATGGTGGTAATATTATTGCATGTGGCACACCACAACAGGTTATTGATAATCCAGATTCAATTACCGGGCAATATTTATCAGGTGTGCGTAAAATAGAGGTTCCGTCTGTTCGCAGGTCTGGAAATGGACAATCTATTTTGATAAAGGGCGCGCGTGAAAATAATTTGAAAAATATTGATGTTGAAATTCCATTGGGTAAATTTGTTGCACTGACAGGTGTGTCTGGGTCTGGAAAATCGACATTATTGTTGGATACTTTGTATCCTGCATTGATGCGTTCGCTGTATAATTCAAAGTTAGAAGTCGGCGCGCATGATATTATTCGCGGTATGGAAAATGTTGATAAAGTTGTCGATATCGACCAATCGCCCATAGGACGCAGCCCGCGCAGTAATCCGGCAACATATGTTGGTGTGTTTTCGGATATTCGCGACTTTTTTGCCGAATTGCCCGAGGCCAAAGCCCGCGGTTATACATCTGGTCGGTTTTCGTTTAATGTAAAGGGGGGGCGTTGCGAGGCATGTCAAGGTGATGGTCAAATTAAAATAGAAATGAATTTCTTGGCTGACGTTTATGTCGAATGTGAAAAATGCCATGGAACGCGGTATAATGATGAAACTTTGGCTGTGAAATATAAAGATAAGTCAATTGCTGATGTTTTAAATATGACGGTGGAAGAGGCGTATAGATTCTTTATAAATGTTCCAAAAATTGCGCGTAAATTGGAATTATTAAAACGTGTTGGATTGGAATATATCAAATTGGGACAAAGTTCGCTGGATTTATCCGGTGGCGAGGCGCAACGTATTAAATTGTCCAAAGAATTAAGTGCGCGCAGCACAGGTCAAACAATTTATATTTTAGATGAACCAACAACGGGACTGCATTTCGAAGATATAAAAATGTTGTTAAATGTGTTGCAAGAATTGGTTGATGCGGGAAATACGGTTGTTGTTATTGAACATAATTTGGACGTTATTAAATCTGTGGATTGGATAATTGATTTGGGACCAAATGGTGGCGATAATGGCGGACGCGTTGTGGCAACCGGAACCCCAGAACAAGTTGCCGCTGTGCCGGAATCTTTGACGGGAAGATATTTGAAAAAGTATCTGGACAAATAAATAAGTTTTGTTAAAATTTTATCAAGAAAAAGGAGTATGAAATGTTTGGATTTGGCAAAAAGAAAAAAACAGATGAAACATCAAATGATGTCAATGATGTTAAAATGCCTGCGGGTATGAAAGAAACCGCTGAACGCATGATGTCTGGTCAATTTGATATGAACGATATGTTGGCACAATTAAAGCAAATTAAAAAAATGAGTAATTTTAGTGGTCTGCTGAAAATTGTTCCGGGTATGTCGGGTGCGGTTAATGCAATGAAGGAAAAAATCAAAGATGGCAGTGTTGATGCACAAATTAAAATTTTGGAATCTATGACCGCCGAAGAACGTGCAGACCCAGAAAAAATATTTGCAAATGCCAAAACGCGTATTGCAGAAAGTGCAGGGTGTTCTGTGCGTGATGTTGAACATATTATTAAACAATACCTGAATATGAAACGTCAAATGGCGATGATTCAACGTATGGGGGGAATGGAGGCCGTTATGCAACGCATGCAACAAAATGGTGGTATGCCCGGCGGCGTACCAGGAACCCCAGGTGCACATTAATAACAAAAAATCATATGAAAATACTAAATAAAAAAATCGCATCACATAAATCTTCGGCTGCGTGGATTCAACGCCAGGCGGCTGATCCGTATGTTGAACGCGCGCACAAGCAAGGATACAGGGCGCGTGCGGCATACAAATTGATTGAAATGAACGAAAGATTTCATTTTTTGAAAAACAATCAAGTCGTCGTTGATTTGGGCGCGGCACCGGGTTCTTGGTCGCAATATATTGCGCGCGATTTTCCAAAATCAAAAATATTTGCTATGGATTTGTTGGAAATTACACCAATAAACAATGTTGAATTTTACCAGGGTGATTTTACAACGGATTCTGCTCTTGATTGGTTGGTTAATAAATTAAATTTGGAAAATGCGGATTCTGGGACCGCAGATGTTGTGTTGTCTGATATGGCGCCAAATACGGTTGGTCATAAGAAAACTGACCATTTGCGTCAAATGGTTTTGTTGGAATACGCATTTGATTTTGCTGTGCGTGCTTTGAAACCAGGTGGGACATTTGTTGCAAAATCTTTTACCGGTGGCACAACAAATGATTTGTTAAAACAAATCAAAGAAAAATTTGAAACAGTGCATCATATAAAACCACCTGCATCACGCAAAGATAGTGTGGAAATGTTTATTGTTGCAACCGGGTTTCGTGGATAGGGTTTTTTGTTATGGAAAAGATAAAATATAATAGTGTTGTATTGAAATTTGGTGGTTCGGTTATACCAGATGTTGATGCGTTTGGTCGTGTTGCTGACACTGTAAAACGTGTTCAAAAACATTATGATGTTCGTGCGGTTGTTGTGTCTGCAATGGGAAAAACCACGAATAATCTGGATATGACGGCGCACCAGGTTGCATCAAGTCTAAATAAACGCGAATTAGACGCTTTGTTGGCGACGGGTGAAATGCAATCTGCGGCTTTGTTGGCAATGCGGTTAAATGCGATTGGTGTTCCTGCGCGCAGTTATAATGCCTGGCAGTGTGGAATCCAAACAGATGATAATTTTGGTAATGCAAAAATTAATCATTTGAATTTGCATAATATCAATACTTTTTATGGACTGCCAATTGTGACCGGGTTCCAAGGGGTGACACAGCAAGGTGATATCACCACATTAGGACGCGAAGGCTCTGATATTTCGGCGGTGGCAATCGCGGCGGCATTGCAAACTGATTTTTGTTGGTTTTTTAAAAATGGCGGTGGAATCAGTGAAAAATATTCAAACAAAGACAAAATACTTCAACAAATATCCTATACCAAAATGCAACAGTTAATGCGTGATGGGCGGCCTGGGCATGTTTTGCATAAACGCAGTATTGATATGGCACAAAAATATAATGTTCCGTTGTATGTGTCGGGCATAAATGATTTTGATAATGGAACATGGATTTTGTCGCGTGTCCATGCCAAATTGCATTAGTTTTTTTATAAAAATTGATGTCTGTTTGTGATATAATTATTACAAATGCCACGCGATGATTCAAAATCTTTGAAAGATAAAAAAACAGAAAAACCGTCATTCAAACGACGCTTGTGGGCGATGATTTTTAACCTGGGATTGATTGGTATTATTTTTGTGTCTGGTTATGTTGGTTTTGTTTATATGCGTATGCCTTCGTTGGATTCAATATTACATGAAACGCGGTTGCCGACAATTATTTTTTTGGACGATAATGGTGCTGAGATTCGTAGTTCTAATCGTATAATGGGA